>Ga0055584_100002869_pt1 | contig 17085 bp, 16 predicted proteins | sample OSDHelmetaG_FD_58716 | JGI IMG/M metagenome (GOLD analysis project Ga0055584, IMG submission 58716) | Pelagic marine sediment microbial communities from the LTER site Helgoland, North Sea, for post-phytoplankton bloom and carbon turnover... | ecosystem: Environmental > Aquatic > Marine >... | reverse complement strand
CACGTGATAACAGCAAGAACAACGCCGCCCATTTAGTCCAAACTCAAAAGGCCTCTTCGGGGGCCTTTTCTTTGCCTTAAAATGGTCCGAAGCACGGCTTAACAAGACGAAATGAAAGCAGCAATTACACTTATACTATTGTTTTGTTCAGTTGGGCTTATCTCTTGCTCAGAAACAAAAGCAGTCAACGAAGTCGCCAAGCCGGTTGTCTCTCCCTCATCTCACCAAGTTCAGACCCTTCTACCTGCTATTAACCGAGAACGCACTAAACGTGGCCTTCCCAAATTGTCAGAGAACGTTAGACTTGCCAGAGCAGCATACCTTCACGCCAAAGAGCAAATGGCGGAAAACGCCTTGAACCATTCCTCATTGAATGGCGATTCAGTTTCTGACCGCGTAAGCGCTCAAGGATACTCTTGGTCTTTTGTCGCCGAAAATCTGGCAGCAGGCCGTGAAACAGCCCAGGAAACGCTCGTTGACTGGATCAACAGCCCTGGCCATAACAGGAACCTTTTCACCAAACAGGCGACTGAGTTTGGAGCAGCCTACGTCAGCCGCCCAAGGAAAAGTCAAAATGACCTCGGGCACTTTTGGGTACTGGTTCTCGCTGCTCCGCTAGAGTGAGGATCCGGCAAGAATCAAATCTAGACGTCGAGGTTTGAAACCTCAAGCGCATTGGCTTGAATGAACTCACGACGTGGCTCAACAACATCACCCATTAGCGTACTAAAGACATTTTCTGCTTCTTCCGCTTGATTCACACGAACCTGTAGCAATGAACGAACATTAGAATCCAACGTGGTTTCCCACAACTGCTCAGGGTTCATTTCACCCAAACCTTTGTATCGGTTGATCGACTGCCCTTTACGGCCCTGATCCATCACGGCCTCAGCGAGTGAAAGTGGCCCATAAATCTGGTTGGACTTGTCCTTCAATTGCAGGGTAGCGGTTTCGCCGTAAAGTCTGGCGAGTTCTTCTTCCATGCTTTGGACACTGCGTCCGTCCGCAGAACCCAACTGCCCTTGATCGATATCATAGCGTTGCAGAACGCCGCGAAGTGTGCGGGTGAATATAAAAGCATTGCCACCAGCTTGGTTAGAGACCTCGGCACGGCCTTGCCAACCTTTTTCATACTCAGCTGCAATACGGTCCAGTCGCTCTGCGGCGTTAGTCGCAACTCTGTTCGCGGCAACGGGGTCAGTGAAAATGTTGGGACGGAAAACACCAGCAATACCGGCCTGTTCAACAATTTCAGGACGCCCCTTCTTGCGGGAAAGTGTTTTGATCGCTGTCTTAATTTGGGCAGCTTGAGTTACCTGGTCCCTCAAATCAGCACCGGCTACTTGGCTACCGTCGGCCAAAGTTAGTACCGCGTCCTTAATACCTTCTTGAATCAAATGAGCATCGAGAGCTTTCTCATCTTTGAGGTAAGTCTCAGAATTGCCTTTCTTTATTCGAAACAAGGGGGGTTGTGCAATATAGAGATAACCACGTTCAATCAGTTCAGGCATTTGACGGAAGAAGAAGGTCAGCAACAGTGTTCTGATATGGGCACCGTCAACGTCCGCATCCGTCATGATGATGATCTTGTGATAGCGCAGCTTTTCAATATCGAACTCTTCACGGCCAATGCTTGTACCGAGTGCAGCGATCAGCGTGCCAATTTCAGCACTGCCGAGCATCTTGTCAAAACGAGCGCGTTCAACGTTTAGAATTTTACCTCTCAAAGGTAAAATCGCTTGGTATTTACGATCCCGTCCCTGTTTCGCAGAGCCACCGGCGGAATCGCCCTCCACTATGAACAGTTCTGAAAGCGCTGGCGATCTTTCTTGGCAATCAGCAAGTTTCCCAGGCAGCGAGGAGATATCCAACGCGCCTTTGCGTCTGGTCAATTCGCGAGCTTTGCGCGCGGCTTCTCTTGCCGCTGCCGCCTCAATTACTTTCGAAATAAGCTTCTTGGCTTCTGCAGGATGTTCTTCCAACCACTGGCCGAGCTTGTCGCCAACAACCGATTCAACAATGGGCCTTACTTCGGAAGAAACCAGCTTGTCTTTTGTTTGCGATGAGAACTTGGGATCTGGAACCTTCACAGAAAGGACACAAGTCATACCCTCTCTCATGTCATCACCAGAAAGCGTGACTTTTTCTTTCTTCGCCATGCCACTTTCGTTGGCATAGTTATTCATTTGACGGGTCAGCGCGCCACGGAATCCAGCCAAGTGAGTGCCGCCATCCCGCTGTGGGATGTTGTTCGTGAAGCACAGCATGGTTTCGTGGTAGGAATCGTTCCATTCCATCGCGATCTCAGCGGTAATGCCATCTCGCTCGCCAATGAAAAGGATTGGTTCTTCAATCAACGCATTCTTGTTGCGGTCAATGTAGCGAACAAACTCACTCAAACCACCTTCATAATGCAAATCCAACACATGTGGCTCGGCACCGCGCAAATCAGAAAGCTGGATGTGAACGCCCGAGTTCAAAAAAGCCAACTCGCGCAAGCGATGTTCCAGCGTTGCGAACACGAAGTCAGTATTTGTGAACGTTTCCGTTGATGGCAAGAACGTAACTTCGGTTCCTGTCTTGTCTCCAGCGTCACCAACAACTTCGAGCGAACCAATTGGTTCACCATGTGCAAAAGCCATGAAGTGTTCTTTGCCTTGTCGCCAAACACGCAGTTCAAGCCTCTCTGACAAGGCATTTACAACTGAAACACCAACACCGTGCAATCCACCAGAAACTTTATAGGAATTTTGGTCGAACTTACCGCCCGCATGCAGCTGTGTCATGATCACTTCAGCAGCTGAAACGCCCTCCTCGGTATGCATATCAACCGGAATGCCACGGCCATTATCGCGGACCGTTACAGAGTTATCTCCATTGATGATAACTTCAGCCAGATCACAGTGACCAGCCAGCGCCTCATCGATCGCATTGTCCACGACCTCATACACCATGTGGTGCAGACCAGAGCCGTCATCCGTGTCACCAATGTACATGCCTGGGCGTTTGCGAACCGCATCCAGGCCTTTCAGAACCTTGATCTGATCTGCACCGTATTCGGCGTTTTCTTGATTTTCTTCACTCATGTTTTCATCAACCTTGATAGGGATGGAGTTGTTGACTAGAGACGTCAAATTTCTGTGCCAGGCCTGTTTCCAGCGCCGTGAATTGCTCTTTATCCGTTCCGGTCATCCAAGCCTGAACATTAAGGGCAACAATCTCTTCAAAAAGGTCGGCTCGTTTCTTTTCATCCAGATGAGCAACGACTTCATCAAGCAGTAGTACGGGCGTTTGTTCACGCGTTTTGATCACCAATCTTGCATGGGCCAAAACGATAGAAAGCAGCAAAGACTTTTGCTCGCCTGTTGAACAATCCGATGCGTGCAGGTTTTTGCCACGATGGTGGACGATAAAATCGGTTCTATGAGTACCAAGCGTACAACGCCCGCTCTGCTGATCCAATCCGCGATTGAACTCCAGTTCTTTGGCGAAACGGTCTTCAATTTCCAAAGCGGGCATAAGCCCCACAGCCTGCTCTAAGGCTCCAACGAGTGAAAGCTCGGCTGCTGGGAAACTTCCAACGCTGAGCTCACAGGCTGAATTTAGCTGATCAATCATAAACCTGCGATTGGAGGCAATGATCACTGCATGTCGGGCCATTGATTCTTCAAGGCTGGAGAGCCAGAAAGCGTCAGGCTGCGTGCCACGAAAGTTAGCTTCTTTCATGATGCGCTGGCGTTCACTCATCGACTGATTATAGGCAGCAAGTTCACTACTATGCCCCGGGCAAAAAGCCGACACCAGTTGATCAAAAAACTGCCGCCGCGCCGTTGTGCCTTCGCGGAACAATCCATCCATCGCTGGGGTGAGCCAAATGACAGGCATCACTTCCGCAAATGCTTTCTGAGACTTGGCCGGTTCTCCGTCCAGCTTGAGCTGGCGTTTCTCCCCGCCGTTTTCATCTGTGAAACCAGTCCCAAGTTTTCTCATCCCCCAAGCAGTGGACAAGTCAGCTGACACGGCCCAACCAGAAAAATAAGGATTCTCGTTCAACCCCTTACGCCTAACATCGCTTAACGAAGCTTTGCGCATTCCCTTGCCAGGGTTCAAAAAGGACACGGCTTCCAACACATTCGTTTTACCGGCACCGTTTTCACCGGTTAGGATAACCGGGCGACCATCGAAGGACTTTTCAAGCGAGGCGTAAGATCTGAACTCTGTCAAAGACAGCCGTGAAATCCACAACCGACATTCGGCTTGGACATCCACATACTCGTCTTCTGTTTTTGCGAGCGCTAAAGTCACCTATTTGCCGAACCTACACTCTCATCGGCATCAAAACGTACAGCGCTGCCTGGTCACTTAGATCCAAAATCACTGTAGGAGAAGCCCCATCAGACATGAGGAAGCGAGCTTGTTCGCCCTCTATCTGTTGCGCTATGTCGAGGAGGTAACGTGCGTTGAAACCAATATCGATCGTCTCGCCTGAGTAATCGACTTCTAGCTCTTCACTGGCCATACCATAATCAGGGCTATTCGCACTCAAAGTGATCTGGCCATCCTGGACCGACATCTTAACGGCCCTGCTTTTTTCAGAGGAAATCGTCGAAACACGGTCAACCGCCTCAGAGAAAGAAGAACACTCGATATCAAGCTCCTTGTCGTTGTTCGCAGGAACAACACGTTCATAGTCTGGGAAAGTGCCATCGATCAGCTTCGACGTCAGCACAACGCCGTCCACTGAGACACGGACTTTACTTTCCGAAAGCGACACAGCAATTGGATCATCGCCAGCGCTGTCGAGCAGCTTGCGAACTTCAGCCACGGCTTTCCTTGGAACGATCACGCCCGGCATCGATGCAGCACCGTCAGGCATGGGAACCTCGACGCGTGCCAACCGATGCCCGTCCGTCGCAACAGCACGTATAACCGGACCATTATCGCCATCATCCTTCGGATGCATGTAAATGCCGTTCAAATAATAGCGTGTTTCTTCAGTAGAAATCGCAAAGCGCGTCTTGTCGATCATCGAGCGGAAATCACCAGCTCCAATTTCGAAGTTAACCGGCAGCTCTTCGGCGCCTGGTGCTGGAAAGTCTTCTTTTGGCAAAGTTGGCAAATTAAAATGAGAGCGTCCCGACTTAATCGCCAAGTGCCCCGTTTCCACATCCGTGGTCAAAGCCACTTGAGTGCCATCGGGGAGCTTGCGAACAATGTCATAGAATGTGTGTGCTGGTGCCGTCACGGCACCGCCAGACAACACCATGCAAGCCAGCGTTTCCACGACTGTGAGGTCCATGTCTGTGGCGGTCAATGACACACCATTCTCGCCAGCTTCAATCAAAACATTTGATAGAATGGGAATAGTGTTCCTACGTTCAACAACACTTTGAACGTGACCCAGCGCCTTTAACAAGGCAGCGCGCTCTAACGTGACATCCATGCTCTTTTTCTTGCCCTAATTTTCGACAGCCCTCAAACTCCAACGACCAAAAACAGACGTGCTTGAGAGCGAATTACCCGTGATGAATCCAGAGGCTAAGCCTCTGAAAGTACAAGTTCATCTTGCTCGCGACTTTATAGCAAGAGACTCCGGAAATTCCCAGAAAATATAACATGTTAGACGAAATTAGAATGCGATTTCGATTAGCTTTCGAGAATACGTCTCAGCAGTTCGACGTCATCTGCGAATGCAGCATCAATCAGCTTCAGCTCTTCGATCTTTTTCACGGCATGCATGACGGTTGTGTGATCGCGACCACCGAACTTACGGCCAATCTCCGGCAAAGAGCGCGATGTCAGCTGTTTGGCCAAATACATAGCGACCTGTCGTGGCCGGGCAACGGCTCTTGCGCGCCGGGCAGAGGACATTTCTGCAAATTTCACATTGTAGTGCGCGGCTACTTTTCTCTGAATTTCATCGATTGTAACCTTACGATCACTCGCACGGAGTAAATCATGAAGAACATCGGTAACGCTATCCAACGTAATCGTGCGCCCAATTAAAGTCGCATGAGCGGCCAAGCGGTTTAAAGCGCCCTCAAGCTCACGAACGTTCGACGTTATGCGCTGTGCTAAGAATTCCAAAACATTCTCTGGTATACTGACCGCAAGCTGCTCCACCTTGTTTTGAAGAATACCTAAGCGCAGCTCATAGTTTGTTGGATGAATATCAGCCACCAAACCCCATCCAAGACGTGAGCGCAGTCTTTCCTCAAGTTTCTCCAAATCGGAAGGGCTTCTGTCTGCAGAAACAATGATTTGTCGCTTCTGGTTCGCCAAATCATTGAAAGTATGGAAGAATTCTTCCTGTGTGGCTTCGCGACCACCGATAAACTGGATGTCATCGATCATCAAAACGTCAACGGAGCGGAAGGTTTCCTTGAAATCCATAGCAGTGTTGTGACGCAGTGAGCGCACAAACAAATACATAAATTTTTCGGCTGAAAGATAGACAACTTTTCGATGCGGTTGACGCGTACGGATGTGCCAAGCAATAGCGTGCATCAGATGAGTTTTACCCAAGCCGACGCCACCGTAAAGGAAGAGCGGATTGAAGGCCACTTCTTCATTTTCTGCAACCCTGCGTGCTGCAGCATAAGCCAGCTCGTTTGGCGTACCAGTAACAAAAGAATCAAACGTGAGCTTACTATCCAAACCCGCCGAAATCTGGTCCAAATCATAGTCATTGGATATGGCGGGGCGTTCACGGAAACTAGCACTACGGCTTTCGACCCTACCACTTGGGTTTTGCTGGGAGGATACAGGGTGATTTACAATACGCAGATCAGGGCCTTGGCTTGTGGCAACTTCAATCGCCACTTCTTCGACGCCAAAATCGCCTTCTGTCCAAAACTGACGGATTGCTTGCAAATAGTTGGATTGAATCCAATCTCTTGCGAAACGACTCTCTACAGATAAACGAATCTTAGCCCCATCAACGCCGACAAGGCGGACGGGATCGAGCCAAGACTGGAATGTGGAGTCACCAAAACGTCCTTTCAAGCGAGTGCGAATCTCTTCCCATGCCTGAACATAGTCATTTTGATCAAAATTCCCCAAATCCACGGTCCCTCCGAAGCCTTTTATGATTCCCAGCGCCTTCAACAGCAAAGAGCTGACAGCATGCCATTTTGGCAAGCCTTTACTTTACTATGTCCCTCGATCGACGACGGAGGCTTTTTATTATTCGTTGTGTTCGAGATATTTCATCTCGACAAGGCCGCAAGTCACCCTCACGCTTACGCGCCTAAGTGGATTCCCCTAGAATCGCCCCTAATTGTATAAAAGCCCGAGGAAACCGCAACATGTCCGAAAAGAGAACATCACTTTTTTTTAAGCCTCTTTTCAAGAACATTAGAATTTGCCAAATTTTTTCAAACACTTACCCGAAACTTCGCAATTTGCGAAGAGCTGAAATCGATTTGTGCCAGATTAATATCAACGATTTACATTCGGGCATAAAAAAAACGCCTGACAGCCTATCGGCCGCCAGCCGTTTTCAAATCAAACTTAAAAGAAGACTTGCTTAAGCGAGCTTCTTAACACCTGCTGTAAGGCGGGATAGCTTGCGTGCTACGGTGTTCTTATGGAAGATACCCTTTGTAACACCGCGCTGCATTTCAGGCATCGCTGCTTTTACAGCGGCTGAAGCGGCATCCTTATCACCAGAAGCGATTGCGTTTTCAGCAGCTTTGATGAAAGTACGAATACGTGTGCGACGTGCGTTGTTAATCTCTGAACGTGCTTCGTTAGTTCTGATCCGCTTACGTGCGGATGGCGAATTAGCCATGTTTCTGAATCCTATGGTCAAAAGTGACGCTAGTTGAATTGAGCGCGCCTTATAAGCGCGCCCATTTCATGCGTCAAGTGCGACGTTAGCGGTTTTTCCACTCTGGCTTTCTCTTCTCCGCAAAAGCAGCCATGCCTTCTTTTTGATCTTCCAGCGCAAAGGTGGAGTGGAATATGCGGCGTTCTAGCTTAACACCCTCTGTCAATGTGGTCTCGAAGGCTCCGTTGACAGCATCCTTCGCCATCATAACAGCAGGGCGAGATAGCTTCGCGATCTTGGTTGCGACCTTAATAGCTTCATCAACCAGCTCGTCCGCTGGGATGATGCGGCTAACTAGGCCGGACCGTTCCGCCTCGGCTGCGTCCATCATGCGACCAGTCAAAGCCATTTCCATTGCCTTGGATTTACCAACAAACCGTGTCAGGCGCTGCGTGCCACCTGCACCAGGGATAGTGCCGATCGTAATTTCAGGCTGGCCAAACTTAGCTGTGTCAGCCGCCAGGATGAAATCACACATCATTGCGATTTCACAACCACCGCCAAGAGCATAACCTGCCACCGCTGCAACGATGGGCTTGCGTGCCTTGGCCAAGGTTTCCCACGAGCTGGTGATAAAGTTGCCCATGTAGACGTCCATGAAGCCTTTTGACTGCATTTCCTTGATGTCAGCGCCAGCAGCGAAAGCCTTCTCGCTGCCCGTTAGAACCATGCAACCAATCGCGTCATCAGCTTCAAAATCGCGCAATGCTTGATCCAGCTCCCCCATCAGCTCCGAATTAAGAGCATTGAGAGCGTGCGGACGATTAAGAGTGATCAGACCGACAGGGCCTCTGCTCTCTACTAAGATGTTGTTATAGGGCATTGATTACTTCCTTATTTGATTTGATCGCTTTTTAGTTAGCTCTGGCATTGAGGACAATAGAAAGTAGAGCGATTGGACTGCACGACGCGTTCTATCACAGAGTCACAAGTTCGACATTTCTGACCTTCTCGCCCGTAAACCGCCCATTGATTTTGAAAATAGCCGAGTTCACCTGACACTTGAACGTAATCATTCAAACTGGACCCACCGGCTGCGATCGCCTTCTCAAGCACGACCCTTATTGACGTGGACAGAGCCTCCGCGCGAGCGCCTCTAATCTCTCCTGCCAACGCTCTTGGGTCGATCCCGGCAAAGAAAAGCGATTCACAAGCGTAGATATTCCCAACGCCAACAATAAACTTCTGATCAAGTACAGCGGCTTTAATGGCGGTTTTTTTATTCAGGAACTTTTTCTCGATGAATTCTCCCGAAAGCTCATTGCCTAAGGGTTCGATCCCTTGGCTCTTGAAATAGCGAGATTCAGCCAGGCCATCCGTTGACACAATATCGGCCACGCCAAAACGTCTGGGATCATTGAACCGGATCTGACACCCTTGGTCCGTTTCAAAAACAATGTGATCATGCTTGTCAAAAGGCTCATCGGCGTTGTGTTCGTGGATCAGTATTCTGCCCGACATGCCGAGATGCAAAATGGCAGAAATCCCAGAGGTCAGCCGCATGACAACATACTTGGCCTTGCGTTCAACAGCTTCAACCGTTTGTCCGGTCAGCTGTTCTTCCCAATCATCAGGAATGGGAAACCGCAGGTCAGGCCGCCGCTTCAAAACCCGGGTGAGTTTTCGCCCCTCTAAAAAAGGCCTCAGACCTCGACAAACCGTTTCAACCTCGGGCAACTCAGGCATTGTTAACTGCGTTCCTTTATCCAGATTCAGAACTGGCATTCACCGGCTCTAATGATTATGTTTCAGACAAGTTAAACGAGTCTTCCCTACAAGCAAGTTAATCCAGGTACCCGCCCTCATGGAAAAGACCCATTTCGGTTTTCAGGAAGTTGACCAACAGGCCAAAGTAGGCCTGGTGCAAGGTGTTTTCACTTCTGTTGCCAGCAAGTATGACATCATGAACGATTTGATGTCCGGCGGTATCCATCGGCTTTGGAAGGAGTCAATGATCGACTGGCTCCTCCCCCGACAAGGGCAACAGTTCTTAGACGTCGCCGGTGGCACTGGCGACATCGCTTTCAAAATAGCGGAACGCCTATCTAGTCAAGAGCCGAAAGAAGACCAGCCATCGATGATCCATGTTTGCGACCTGACGGCATCCATGCTGGAAGAAGGCGCGAAGAGAGCGGAAACTAACAAATTTTCAGCCTATCGGGACCAGCTCAATTGGATATGTGGTAACGCTCAAAATTTGCCACTGCCCGACCAATCCGTCGACTGCTACACCATTGCTTTTGGGCTTCGTAACGTCACGGAGCCATTGGAAGCATTGAAAGACGCCTACCGTGTCTTAAGGCCAGGTGGGCGCATTCTCTGCCTAGAATTCAGTCATGTTGTTTTGCCAATTTTGGACACGATCTACGACAAGTATTCCTTTCACGTTTTACCGCACATCGGCGGGCTAGTGGCGAATGACAAAGCCTCTTACCAATATCTCGTCGAATCAATTCGCCAATTTCCTACGCAAGACAAACTGGCAGAGATGTACCGTGAAGCTGGTTTTGAGCAGGTGTCTTACCGCAATCTTTCGGGTGGTATTGCCGCCATACATTCCGGCTGGCGGATCTAGATCGCTGCCGTGAAGAGCTTCATCTACATTTTCAAGCTGCTCAAGCTCTTTTGGTTGTTCTCAAAACATGACGCCTTCGAAGCTTTCCTGCCGCTTGCGCGCGGCAACCAGGACCTAGCTAAGAAGATCGGACACCTCCGACTGTTTGCCAGGAAGAACCAGTTATTGCGCCCAGGCCAACGACTAGCTGCGGCACTGGAGAAACTCGGGCCGCCTTACATCAAGTTTGGTCAACTACTGTCCACACGCGCAGACCTCATGAGCGAACAGGGCGCACTCGATCTTTCGGTGTTACAAGATCAGCTCGCCCCTTTCGACGCATCAATCGTGATCGCCACCATATCAGAAGCCTTCGACAAACCTTTGGAGCAGCTGTTCCCAGAGTTTGATATGAAGCCGGTCTCCGCCGCGTCGATCGCTCAAGTCCACTTCGCCAAGACCCATGAGGGCGATGACGTCGCTGTTAAAATTCTCCGTCCAAACATCAAAGCAATCTTTGAACGAGAGCTCGATTTCCTCTCCTGGCTGACCCGGATTGCTGAAACCTTCAGCCCGGTTCTGAGACGTGTGAAACTGCCTGCCGTCATTGGTCTCTACCGCGCTCAGCTATCCATTGAACTGGATCTCCGTCTTGAGGCCGCTCAAGCCGATGAATTCAAAACCAATTTCAAAGAACGCGACGACTTCTTTGTGCCAGCTATCTTCTGGCCCCTAACAGCTCAATCCGTCATGACGATTGAACGCTTGGATGCCTTATCGATTGACGACAAAGAAGGACTGCTAGCTCAGGGGCATGACCTGGAAGATGTTTTGACCAGGGCTGCTGAAACCTTCTTCATGCAGATTTTTGAGCACGGTTTCTTTCACGGTGACCAACATGCTGGCAATATGTTCGTCACCAAAGAAGGCTCAATATCCTTCGTCGACTTCGGCATCATGGGCCGAATGACTTGGCAGTCCCGTTGTTTTCTGGCTGATATCATGCTGGGTTTGGTGAAACGAGATTATTTGGCAATCGCAAAGACCTACGCGGAAGCTGACTTCCTGCCCACCGAACATCACAACGAGACTTTCGCGATGGCGCTTAGAGCCGTCTGTGAACCCATCATCGACAAGCCACTGAAAGAAGTCTCCTTTGCTAAGCTCCTTGGGCAGCTTTTAGAGATGGGGCGCACCTTTGATCTAACCGTTCAACCAGAGCTCTATGTGCTTCAAAAGAACATGGTTATGGCAGAAGGTATCGCCCGCACCTTAGCTCCAGAAATGAACATCTGGACCTTTGCCCAGCCCCTTGTCGAAGACTGGGTTGTTCGCAACCGCAATCCGTTGGTCAAAGCGAGCGAAACATTATCCATTTATGCCTCCGCCGCTGGAAAAATGCCGAAGATCATTGATTCCGCTGAGAGGACTTTGGCTGAAATGGAGAAACAACGAAGCGAGACTCGGCGTTGGTGGATTCCTCTCTTGATTGCCACTGGTTTTGGGGCCGGAATTCTGCTTACAACACTTGTATTAAGCTAAGTTGTTTCCGATCTGGTTGCTATGAACCAAAATAAACGCGTTTTACTCATCATCTCCGGTGGCATCGCCGCCTATAAGTGCCTTGAGGTGATCCGCCGCCTACAAGATCACAACATCTCTTGCCCAACCATTTTGACAAAGGCTGGTGCTGAATTCGTGACACCGCTTTCTGTCTCCGCTTTGTCAGGCGGAAAAGTCTTCCAAGACCTCTTTGACCTGACAGATGAGCAGGAAATGGGTCATATCAGGCTGTCAAGGGAAGCTGATCTTGTGCTGGTCGCTCCTGCCACCGCTGACATCATGGCAAAGATGGCATCTGGCCAAGCAAACGATTTAGCCACTACCGCACTGCTGGCGACAGACAAACCAGTCATGGTGGCACCGGCAATGAACCCGATGATGTGGCAACACCCCGCGACACAGGCTAACCTAGAGACACTGAAAGAACGCGGCGTTACGATTGTCGGCCCCGAGAGTGGCGACATGGCTTGTGGCGAGCATGGCGCTGGCCGGTTTGTAGAGCCCGCTGTCTTAGTCAGTTCCGTCGTCAGTTTCCTAAACCAATCTCAAAACCTTAAGGGCAAGACGGCGCTTGTAACCGCTGGCCCAACGAGAGAAGCCATAGATCCAGTTCGCTACATCTCCAACCACTCTTCCGGCAAGCAAGGCTACGCCATTGCAGAAGCTCTTGTCAGTGCCGGTGCGGATGTAACGTTAGTGTCTGGCCCGACAAAACTAGCGCCTCCGACAGGGGTCAACTTTGTGCCTATCAATACTGCGGATGAATTGCTCGCTGCCAGCAAAGCCGCCCTCCCCACCGACATCGCAATTTTTGCAGCCGCCGTTGCCGACTACAAAGTCGCCAACGCCGCCACTCAAAAGATCAAAAAGAAGGACGGCAAAGCGCCTAAACTGGAATTTGAAGCCAACCCCGACATTCTCGCGACAATCGCTAGCATAAAAAAAGGGCGTCCTGACCTAGTTATCGGCTTTGCGGCAGAGACCGAGAACTTGATCAAAAACGCTCAATCCAAACTCAAAAAGAAAGATTGTGATTGGATCTTGGCAAATGATGTTTCTGAGAAAACCGGGACCTTTGGCGGTGATGCCAGTGAAGTTCACTTGGTCAAGAGCAACGCCAATGAGTCTTGGGGGCATCAAAGTAAACAGGCAACGGCCCGACAATTGGTCGAGGCTATTGCGCAAGAATTGAAAGGCTAATTGGATGCAGGTCAAAGTCGTTGTTCTGGATCACGGAAAAGATCTCCCTATTCCGGCCTATGAGACCACGGGCAGCGCAGGCATGGATTTGCGCGCGGCGATCGACGAACCCATTCGTTTGACACCTATGGAAAGAGCCCTCGTGCCCAACGGCATCAAGATCGCCCTGCCACAAGGCTATGAAGCCCAGGTCCGCCCCAGATCTGGCCTTGCGGTCAAACACGGTGTGACGGTCCTCAACACGCCAGGAACGGTTGATTCCGATTATAGAGGTGAACTGAAAACCACCATCATCAATTTGGGCAGCGAGCCCTTCCTCATTAATCGCGGTGATCGGATTGCACAGATGATTATCGCGCCCGTCATTCAGGCCGAAATGATCGAGGTCGAAAGCTTGGATGAGACAGAACGCGGCGAAGGCGGCTTCGGATCAACGGGTGTCTGATGGAAGACCTTAGCGACAATCAGATTGAGCGCTATGCACGTCATCTCGTCCTGCCCGAAATCGACGAGGAAGGCCAAACCAAACTGCTGAATGCCAAAGTGCTGGTGATCGGCGCTGGGGGTTTAGGCTCACCATTGCTTATGTATTTAGCCGCTGCTGGTGTCGGCACGATCTACGTTGCTGATCATGACGACGTTGACCTGTCCAATCTTCAAAGACAAATCATCCACGGCACCGATGATGTCGGCAAAGCCAAGGCTCGGTCTGCAAGGGAAACCATCAACTCCCTCAATCCAGACGTAAAGGTCGTGGTGATCGAAGAGAAAGTCACTCCTGAAAATGCAGATCATTGGATCGCCCAAGTCGATCTCGTCGCCGACGGTTGCGATAACCTTACAACCCGCCAATTGGTGAATGAGGTATGCTTCAAGCTAAAGAAAACGCTTGTTTCGGCTGCAATCACCCGTTTCGATGGCCAGCTGACCACCTTTAAAGCCTTTGAGGAAGGTGAAGATCGCCCTTGCTATCGATGCCTGTTCCCATCCACCGAGGATGTCGAAGGCCGCTCCTGTGCCGACGTCGGCGTTTTAGCAACTCTGCCCGGTGTCATAGGTTCTTTGCAAGCGACCGAAGTTCTAAAAGAAATCACTGGTATCGGCACAAGTTTGACGGGGGAGTTGGTAATTTATGACGCTCTAGACATCAGGTTTTCGCGGTTTAAGGTGAAACGCGCAGACGGGTGTGAAGTTTGTGCCTGAGTTATCTGACTTTAATTAATAGTTCCCAATATCATGTCTCAGCATTCTGGCATTAGGAGCGCTTTTGTTTCCATCAGGAACTTCCTTGGGTCGCCGTTTTCTTTCCCTGTCAGATCCGATAATTAAAAGCTCCACGGCTGTCCCAAACACTGGCAAAAACCAAATCAACAAAATCTGATAGAGTTTCTGCTCACGTGAATAAGCCGCCGACTTCCTCACGAGATAGCAGGCAAACAGGTTCAGCAAAAGCAAACCTGCAACGAAAATCAAAACAATCGTTAGTAGTGAGCTCATAGTTTCTTAATGGTAGCTGCTGGATTGGATATCAAGAACAGGCTCAAGGCTTATTCAGACCGGGTGCATAAAAGTGTACGATGGTTACAGTTCTTTTCGCTTTGTTGTACCTATAGTAAATACGATACCCAGCCTCTGCATTCAAAATTCTGTAAGGTGGCTTGTAAACTCGTCCAAGCTCCGGAAATTCAGAAAGCACCTGCGTTTCTGTTCTAACGTTTCGATCCAGTTTAGTGCTTTTGAAGGGTTATCTTCTGCTATGAAACGATAAATTTCGCGCAGATCGTTTTTTGCACTACCAAGAACAACTAAACTACAAAGCATAGTTGTTTTTAATCTCGTCCTTTATCTCAGAGAAAACACCCTCAAGCGAAGCACCACCGCCTTGAGCTTCTGCATTAGCGAGCTTACCGCCGACCGCTCTTTCTTCGATGAGCTTCAAAAACTCAGTTCCCAACGCTTCTTGATCATGCTCAGAAAACCCTCGGGCATCATCAATCGCTTTTTCCAACATCTGGTTCATGGAAAGATAATAGCCTCTTTTTTCCGTTGGGGAAACCTAAAGCATTTCAACAATCATGTAGCTAGACTAACCACAAAGGACCTACGCCCTCGCAATCCCAACTAAAGCATGGCCTCAAATATACGGTCAGGAGGGCGGTGGCCGTCGACGAAGGATTTGATGTTGATGATCACGCGTTCGCCCATTTGAACCCGGCCTTCTACCGTGGCGGACCCTAGGTGAGGAAGTAGAACGACATTGTTCAAATCGATGAGCTTGGGATTTACTTCAGGCTCTTTCTCATAAACGTCGAGCGCTGCACCCGCCAACTTTCCAGCGGCTAATATGTCAGCCAGCGCTTCTTCGTCGATCACTTCACCACGGCTGGTATTGATGACAAAACAATGAGGTTGCAGCAATGCCAAGCGTTCTGCATTTAGAATATGGTGGGTGCTAGCAGTCAGAGGCGTATTGACCGAGACGAGGTCCATATGGCCCAGCATCTGGTCCAGGTCGTCCCAGTAAGTTGCGTCCAGTTCCTGTTCGATCTCCTCTGAGATTTGATTGCGATTGTGGTAATGCACCGCGATACCGAAGCCCTTCGCACGGCGCGCTACAGCTTGGCCAATTCGGCCCATACCGATAATGCCGAGGCGCTTGCCCCAAAGCCTCGCCCCCAACATGGTCGTCGGTGCCCAACCATTCCATTCGCCTGAGCGCACCAGGCGTTCGCCTTCGGCCAGTCGACGCGTGACGGACAGCAACAAAGCCATCGTCATATCGGCGGTATCTTCGGTCAGGACCCCTGGCGTATTGGTCACCAGTATTCCCCTGGCTCTCGCTTCCTCCAGATCAATGTGGTTTACACCAACACCGAAGTTCGCAATCATTTTAAGCTGAGGTCCGGCTTGTTTGAGCAAGGCGGCGTCAATGTTGTCCGTTACTGTCGGAACAAGAACGTCAGCCGTTTGAACGGCTTCGATCAATTGCTCTCGGGAAAAGGGGCTATCGTCCTTGTTTAAGGAAGTGCGGAACAATTCGCTCATACGCACTTCAATCGCTTTAGGTAGTCCGCGTGTCGCGACGACAACTGCTTTTTCCAAGCTCATGCAAAGTTCCCTTCAGAAAAACCTGCTAGCCTTTATCAGCCGAGGTGAAGATTGTCCAGATTCTAGACTCGTTGATCGTGGGGTCCAACAGAAATATTCGCCAATTTGTGTTGATGCGCCAAAGAAGAGCTCTACTGCCATGAGTTTCACCCTTGATTAGCGATTTACGGCGAATCGACAATCGAGTATAATCTTTTTTCGACCCCCTTAGTTAATTTTGTTCGTTCGACATAAATGTCAAAAAAAATCCGCTCGCTTGTCCATGGAAAGTCAGTATTGGTAGCCTTACTAGGCCTCTTTGTCCTGTTTCCTTTGGTAAGTGTCGCCCAAGAAACCGGCCCGGTTACCGACCTGCCCATGCCGCGCTTTGTTTCTCTCAAATCGAACGAAATCAATATGCGTCGCGGGCCTGGCCTGCAATACCCTATCGATTGGGTTTACCGCCGCAAACATTTACCGGTAGAAGTCGTTGCCGAGTTTGAGAACTGGCGTAAAATCAAAGACTGGGAAGGGGAAACAGGTTGGGTCTACCACTCTTTGTTATCAGGTCGTCGCACAGTTAGAGTGATGACAGAAACCACTGCGTTAAAAGAGAAGGCCGATAATGGGTCTGAGACAGTCGCATGGTTAGAACGCGGTGTTCTGGGATTGATCGAATCCTGTTCCGGCACTTGGTGTTTGGTCAACGTACAGGGTCACAAAGGCTACCTTTCATCTCCAGGTCTCTATGGGCGCTACAAAGACGAAGAGATAGAGTGAAACAAAAAGCTCACACTACCCGACAATTTGCTTAGAGCGTGAAATTTTGGCAAGTTTGCGATTCAATCTT
>Ga0055584_100002868_pt1 | contig 17088 bp, 15 predicted proteins | sample OSDHelmetaG_FD_58716 | JGI IMG/M metagenome (GOLD analysis project Ga0055584, IMG submission 58716) | Pelagic marine sediment microbial communities from the LTER site Helgoland, North Sea, for post-phytoplankton bloom and carbon turnover... | ecosystem: Environmental > Aquatic > Marine >... | reverse complement strand
AATATCTAGTCAAAAATTACCTTTTCCTATTTTTCCTAAGCTCTTTTAAAATAGTTAAAAGAGTCAATATGAAATCATTATTTATCTTTATTTTAATTCTCCTTAGCTTTTCGGTCCAGTCTCAAGGGATTGGAAGTTTACTTACTGATTCTTCATCTAAATCAAAAGAACAGAGACCTATTCCTAATCTTGGCTCTTTAACTCCCAAGTGGTTTTTATACCTGGAAGAACTAGATCAAAAAGAAGGCCGTAAAAATCTAGAATTGTTTAAGAGTCAGATGCGTAAGTTATATCAAGGTTTAGATCGAAGTCAAAAAACAGAAGTGGCACCTAGTATTGAAAAGATAAGCTTTGGTCTGAATTATTATCTTGGAAATAAGTTTAAAAAAGTTGAAGTTGCACCTTCAATCATTGATGACGAAAATAAAAAGTATTCTCTTAGAGAATTCTATTCGTTTTTAGATTCAATTTACCAAATGAGACTTGAGCGTAATGAAGCAGAATTTGATCTTAATGATTTAGAAAATAATATATCTGAAAATAAAAGCAGTTACGAAAGCCTTTTTGCTTCCTACCTTAAAATGGAAGATAATAGTGCTGCCAAAATAATGGTAGGATTTCGTCTTGTTAATTTAAAAATAAAATTACTTATTGATAATTTAAAACATCGAGAAAAAAAGGCTCACTTTAAAGAAATAATTGATAGCTTTACAGTAAAAGAACAAAAACTTCAGGACCTGCCCAATAACATTTTTATAGCAAAGCCGGATAGATTCTGGGCCAAAAATAATCTGAACGTTAGTAAAAAAAATTATAATGACTATAAAAAGAAGCTAAAAGATAAAAGTAGAACAAGCAAAGAATCATATTATCTTGGAGATCAAAGTTTATCTTCTTCAATTGAAGAGAGTTATCTTAAATTATTATATTTAAACTATAGCTTAATTCACCACATTTACGAAGTGAAAGTCGGTGTTTCAAATGAAGAACTTCAAAATATTAAAAATGATATAGATACCATTAAAAAAAATAGAGAAAATATCACTGGTGACTTACAAGTCTGGGAACAACGAGTAAAGCGGTTACTTAGATCTTTGAATAGCGACGTAAGTGGAACAGAAAAAATTCCAGATATAATCGCTAAGACTCAAGATATTTCTAAAGAAATATGGCTGGGTGAGAATTTATCAAATTCATTAAGAAAAATTTCATATGGCGCTGAAAGTGCACTTAAGTCTAACTTAATGCTTATTTTAGATAGAGTAAGTTCATTTTTTGGAGAAGTGATATCTTTATTATCTAAAAGTATTTTTACCATAGGGGATGCTCCCGTTACAATCCTAGGTATTTTAAATGTCATTTTCATCATTGCGTTTTCTCTTTTTATTAGCCGAGGTATTAGATTTTCAATTAATCAGTTAAGTGAAAAGAAATTTGATATTAACCCTAGTTCTCTTTATATACTGAGCAGACTATCTCACTATCTCATTCTTAGTATTGGGGTCATGATTGGTCTTTCCTCTATTGGCCTTGATTTTAGTAATGTGGCACTTGTTGCAGGGGCACTTACTGTTGGTATCGGTTTTGGTTTGCAATCAATTTTTAATAACTTTGTATCAGGGCTTATTCTTTTGTTTGAAAGACCTTTGAGAGTAGGAGACTATGTTCAGTTAGAGTCAGGTCTTAGAGGTGAAGTCAAAGAGATAAATGTTCGTAGTACAAGAATAACGACACGAGATAATATTGATGTCCTAGTTCCGAACAGTGAGTTTATCAATACGAGGGTTATAAACTGGACACTTTATGATCATGCGAGAAGAGTGCATGTACCATTTGGTGTGTCCTATGGTACTGATAAAGAACTTGTGAAAAAGGCCGCCTTAGAGGCGGCTCTAGAGGTTGATTGTACAATTACAAATAATCCTCAAAGAGCACCAGACGTTTGGTTAACAGAATTTGGTGAGAGTTCTCTTAACTTTGAATTAGTCGTTTGGGTAGCAGGGAAGAAGGCCAAAAAAGATAGAGTTGATACAGATTATTTGTGGGAACTAGAAACAAAACTTAAAAAATATAAAATTGAAATCCCATTCCCGCAAAGAGATCTACACGTTAAAACAATTCCTCCAAAGTTTAACGTTTAGATTTTAAAAGTGGACAAGCATTACATCCATTATTTTGACAGGTAAAGCTAAGATGAGACTGATCTTTTTTGCAAACAGTTTTTCCATTTAAACACATAACACCACCTCTTTTACGACAACAACCTAGACAGTTGGCCGGCTCACTAGAGATTGATCTTCCTTCTTGAATGATATTGGTTTGTTTGTTTTCTAATATTCTCTCAACCTTTTTATTCATATAATTTCTATACTCTTGATTTTCAGTACTATCATGAAATGAAGGTTGATTGTAATTAGACCAAATAAGCAGTGCAAAGACTGCAAAAGAAATAAGAAATATCTGTTTTATTCTATCGTCCATCTAATTCCATCAAGGGAGTACAACCCCATGTGAATTATAGCATATCTTAGGTTTAGAAAAAGTTTGATAATTTAAAATAAAAATTATTTAGAAAAAGCAGACGCCATCGCCTCTATAGGTAGGCCAAGTATCACAAATCTTGTTATCTTCAATAACAATTATTTTATTAAAGCGCTCACAGATTTCTCCCGCCTTACTATGACGAAAGAATATGGGATCACCAATTTTAAAGCTTCTTGAAGTTTCAATTGGAGTTTGAACCTCTCCCACTCCTTCGTTCTCAGTAAGCTTTAACCCCTCAGGAAGAAATGGTCTTGGGACTTTATCAACTCCTATAGAGCCGCTGGCCACATAACCACCTCCAAGGCAGGTAACAATACCCGCTTCTGGGATACGGCATACTTCGAGAGCATAAAAAAGAGATGGTTGGTGTTGAAAGTTTTTATAGTAATCAAAAAGCGTTGGTGCAAATAGACCACTACCCATTGCTATTTCAGTGACACTTGGGTCTAGTTTTGTTGATTCAAAACTTCCGGTGCCTCCACCGTTGATAAAATCAAGAGTAATGCCTCTAGACTTAATAAGCTCTATAACAGCTGTCCTAAATTTCTTAATTTTAGGAATAGATCTTTTTTTAAGGAGTCTAATAATAGGACTTTTGATCCCAAAGGCAGGATTATAATCACCAAGCCCTGCTATTTGCGCTTCATAACCCATAACTCCTTTGAGTTGAACCTCAGAGTGAAGAGCGTCTTCTTTAAGTATTTCTTCAACATCCTTAAGCTTACGAATAGGACTTCTCATAACCCCAAAATGGATGGCCGGAATTTTCATACTCATGTCAATTTCAAGGCAATAGCTTATGGTGATGCCGTGTTTTTTGGCGGTCTGCTTTAAAATCCTCATATGCTCTGCGCAGTCGACCATAGGATAGATTTTCTTTCCTTTTTTCACCTCTTCGGCCAAAGCATCAAGGGCCTCGGTTTGGGAGGTTGGATAAGCAACAACAAGGTCATCAAGTCCATTTTGGCTGAGGAATACGGCCTCTTCAGCACTAAAACATAAAATCCCTTGATACTTTGATGAGCTTTCAAGGACATACTTAAGCAAAGGGAGGCATCTAACTGACTTTGAGGCAATTCTTACTTTGAGGTGATCTGATCTTTTAGCGATATCACTAATATTTTGATTTAATTTATCTCTATCTAAAATTAGCGCAGGCAGTCGCTGATCTTTAATTAATTCAGCATATTTTTGATAAACCGTCTCTGATAAGTTTGAACTCATGGTGGCCTGTCCCTTATATTTGAGGCTATATTCTTAACATCTAAATAGGTAACTATCAAAGGTTTGTCATGGACGAGTCTCAACAATTTTATGACATCATCATTATTGGTGGTGGAATTTCTGGGTCTTTTATAGCAGAGGCCCTGAGTCAGGACTTAAAAATACTCATATTAGAAGCAGGGATTGATTATAAGCTTAAAGAGTATCCAACACATGAGGTGCATACATCTGCTAAGATGTACTGGGGAGGAGGCATTGAGTTTAATACTGATGCTGACATCGCTTTTTTGCGGCCAAAAGTTGTTGGTGGAGGTTCTGTTATCAACGGAGCTCTTGTCGATCGATTTGATGATATTGCTTTTGATGACTGGAAAAAACAGACACAGATTAATTTCTTTAACTCCAAAGATATGATGCCTTGGTATGAAAAAGCAGAAAGTAAATTTCATATCGAATACATTCCTGAGCATGGTAGAAATGGAAACTCTGAAATTTTTGCTGAAGGTATGAAATCTAAAGGCTTTGATTATGCCCCACTAAGAAGAGCACAAAAAAACTGTGCTTATGAGCAGGGTAATGATTGCATTGAGTGTTTATCGGGATGCCGAATAGGTTCAAAGCAAATGATGTCAGTTAGCACATTAGAAAGAGCTCTTAAAAATGGTGTTAATCTTATCTCACAGTTTGAGGTAGAAAATATAGAGGATCACGGTGATTCTGTAACTGTGTGGGGAAAACATAAAAAGCAAAGAGCTTTTAAGTTTCGCTCAAAAAAAATTGTCATGGCCGCGGGTGCAATTGGTAATGTTCGTTTACTTTTTAAGTCTGGTTTTGGAGAAAAAATACCTGGGATTGGAAAGAATTTCTATACTCATCCTCAATATATGAATCTTGGGATCTTTGAAAAAAAGATTCAATCTTTTAAAGGTGCATTACAAGCCTATAAATCATCTGAGCCTCGATTTAGAGAATGGGGATTTAAATTAGAAAACGTATTTGCTCCACCTGCAGGTCTATCCATGCTAATTCCTGGATTTGGGAAATCTCATATGAAGCAAATGAAAAAAATTGCTCATATGTCTTGTATAGAAGTGGCCATCAGGGATACCGAACCAGGAAGAATGGAGCAAGATAGAAATGGTAACTTTAGAGTTATTAAGAAATTAAATTCAGAGGATAAGAAAAGAAGAAAACAGGGCCTAGAAATTATAAATGAGATGTTTGAGAACTGTGGTGTTTCTGAAATTATTGAAGGTAAACTTCCCGTCGGCTTACACCTCATGGGTGGATGTGGTCTAGGTCATGATGCTAATGAAAGTGCTGTGACTCCTGATTTTAAGCTTTTTGATCATAAAAATATTTATGTCGCTGATTCGAGTATCTTTCCATCGGCCCCTGGAATAAACCCTTCACTAACTGTTATGGCCCTATCACTTAAGGCCACTGAACAGATTGCAAAAGGATTTTAGTAATGAATTCTCGGTATCTTAATAAAAATCAAGTAAAAGGCTTTCTTAAAACAGCTGATATCCTATTACCCGGAGAAAGTGACTTACCTCGTTTTGGCCAGACAGGCTTTGGTGATTATCTTGATGATATTTTAGAAGAGGCCCCGACAAATGATATCCAGGATTTGAAGATGCTATTTGGCATTTTTTGTTGGCTTCCCTCTTTTTTCATTAAAATAATACTTTTGCTTTCGGAGAAGTCAGACATTGGCCCGGGGTTTTGGCAAAAGAATATGAGATTGATAAATATAGGTCTTAAAGGAATTATATTCTCACTTTATTATAGCCGCCTTCCAGATGCTCAAAGAAATGGAGAGAGAATTTTTGAATCAATTGGTTGGAATACGAAAATACCAGGCCTAGAACAGCAGGAGAAAGATATGAGTTTAGAAAATGTAATGGAGACGGCCAGAGTTGCCCAAGAAGAAATTAAAAAAACAACAACAAAGCAAAGAGTTAATTGGATTAAAGAATTAAAGGCCTATATCCTTGCTCATAAGTCTGATTTTGTTCAAAGGATTCATGAAGAAACGGGAAAGACTAAAACAGATATTCTAACCTCTGAGATTTTTGCGACGATTGATTTTCTTAATTACCTTGAAAAAAATGCAGTTAAGGAATTGAAGAGGAAAACCGTAAAAACACCAATTGCTCTTATGGGTAAAAAGTCGAATGTTTCACTAGAGCCTCTAGGGACAATGTTAATCATCTCTCCTTGGAACTATCCATTCTTTCAAGCGGTTGTTCCCATGGCCCTTTCATTGGTTTGTGGTAATGCCACAATTATTAAGCCAAGTGAGCATACACCGATGAAAGGTGTTTTTGAGGATCTATTAAAAAGAGTTGGTATTTCTTCAGACTGGGTACAGATCGTTTACGGTGATGGGGAAGTCGGTAAACAATTAATTGATTTAAGACCTGATAAAATATTCTTCACGGGGTCAGTTTCAACAGGACAAAAAATTATGGGACAAGCGTCTCAGTATCTTATTCCTGTTGAATTGGAGCTTGGGGGTAAAGATCCTATGATCGTGTTTAAGGATGTAGACTTACATAGGGCCACTTCTGGTGCCTTGTGGGGAGCACTAACAGCTTCAGGTCAAGCTTGTACTTCTGTTGAGAAAGTTCTTATTCAAGAAGAGATCTATGAGGACTTTAAAAACCTACTCGTAGTAAAAGCTTTAAAGGTCAAGGTTGGTCTAGGTGGTGAAACTGAATTTGAAATTGGCCCAATGACAACTGATTTTCAAGTATCTGTTGTGAAAGCTCATATTGAAGATGCTATTGATAAAGGGGCCAAGCTCCTAACAGGAAAAGATTGGGATCGTAAGTCAAAATTAATACCTCCTCTCATTTTAGATGGTGTTAATGAGACTATGCTTATCTATCAAGAAGAAACTTTTGGGCCTGTGATTCCTCTGATTCGGTTTAGAGATGAAGCTCAAGCTGTTTTTATGGCCAATGATTCTAAGTATGGATTAACCGCCAGTGTTTGGTCTAAAAATATGAAACTGGCCTACCGTGTAGCTGACGCTCTTAAAGTTGGTGGTGTTTCTATTAACAATGTGATGTTAACTGAAGGTAATCCTTATTTACCATTTGGTGGAGTAAAAAATAGTGGCTTTGGACGTTTTAAAGGAAAAGAAGGCTTTAGCTCATTTTCCAATATTAAATCTATTATAGCGAATACTGATACAAACCATGTTGAACCCCATTGGTATCCATTTACGGAAAAGAAATACGGACTGTTTGATAAAATGACTGATGGGCTATTTGGTAAAGGGCCTTTTAGTTTTCTCAAATTTGTTATTTTTGGATTAAAACTAGAAGGCCATGCCAATAAGGTAAGTAAATAATTTTAGAGGTGCTCTATTCTAAGATCACCTTCACCAATATCAAGAAGGACCATGGCAGGTCCTTCAAAAGACTTAGTCGTACACTTGATATTAACATCAACTGATGAAGAGTTTAGGAAGGACTCGTACAGTGCTTTATAAAGTGGAAAAATAGTATCTGTTTTGAAAGATTGAATAACACATTTTCCTGCTTTTTTTTCACCGTTAATATCGGCCGACCCAATCACACTTAAATTGTAACCTTTTTGAGTAAGAACCATTTCAAGTTTTCGGAGTGTATAAACTTGGGTCTGGTTTGTAGTCGAATTTAATAGAGTCAGGTTGCCTCTATTTTTAGGGGCGACGTAATTCTTATCTACTCCGTAAGCTAAAGATGAAAAAAGTAGAATTGGAATTAAAATAAACTTCATATGGACTCCTTAATTAACCCAAAGTTGGGGAAGATGGAAAAATGACTAAATTACTTTTGTCTTTTTGAAATCTAAGACCTTCATGGTCAAGTCCGATCTCTTCTATTGAAACTATACTATAAATATTTAAATGTAGACTCTTTGTCTTATCTAATCTCTTTTTTAATTTCTCTTCTTCTGGGTTTATTACTGAAAGATTCTCTGTGTTAAAGATAAACTCAGAGACTTTAACAAAGCTTAGACCTAGATTAGAGTCAGAAATAGTTAAGGCCTTAAGCGTTATATTTTTTTTCTCTTGAGGGTCTTTATAATTAATAATGAAGAAGCTCTTTTTTTCCATTACATTTTTGTACACAATTTTTCATAGATAATGAAGGAATGTGTTGATATTGCGTAAGGTCAGAAGATTGATTAGAATAAGTTATGGAAAAAGATCATCTGGGTTTGGCCTTATCTGATTCTAAGTCTATTGAAAGTGGTGTCCTTTCTACTTTTTCTGTTGATGCTGAGGGTTATCCATTTGGGTCCGTAACACCTTTTGTTTTAGATTACTCCAACAAACCACTCATTTATATAAGTAGCATTGCTCAGCATACTCAAAATATTCAAAACAATTCAAAATGCTGTTTAACAATATTTGAAAATACCAAAGAGACTCAAAATAAGTTCAGAGTCACTATAATAGGGGATGCTGTTAAAAGTGAAGATCCTCTACAACAAGAGCTTTATTATAAACTCTTCCCTCATGCACGTAACTTCTCAAAGACCCATGATTTTTTCTTGTACTCTATTGATCCCATAAGAGTTCGATATATAGGTGGGTTTGGAAAAATTTTTTGGATTGAAAAGCAACAATGGAATATTGATCAGGCCCAATGGAGGCAAGAGCAGGAAGAAATTCTTTCTCACCTTAATACCGATCATAAAGATATTATTGAATTAATGATTAAAAGTTTTGGTGAACAAGATTCAAGTGCGTCTATTGTGACTCTAGATCCTAGAGGCTGCCACTTGAAGGGAAATAAAAATATTTACTATTTTAGTTTTGATGAGGTTTGTTTAACAAAAAATCAACTTCGAGAGTCCTTTATAAGAATCGCCAAGAGGTTAAAAATATGAATATTTTTGGTGACCTCTCTGGTTATTATAAATCTTTCCTTAAACTCCTTGCAAAAATGCCTGATGAAGAGCCTATAAGCTTAGGAGATCTCAACGATAGAGGACCCAGGACAAAAGAGCTTTTCGACTTCTTTAGAAACCAAGGCAAGGTTATTTTAGGTAACCATGAACATATGATGTTGGACTTTCTCCACGGTGAAAAATATTACGAAGAAGGTTTCTGGTATGATACTTGGGGAAAAGAAACACTTCGATCTTTTCAAGTCAACGATGATGTGCGGGATTTGCACGCTATGGAAGAGTATCGAATTTGGTTGGAGTCACTTCCATTTTTCTTAGAGTATGAAGATATTCTTTTAACTCATGCTCCGCTTCATCCAAGTGTTAAGCTGCAAGATGCTTTGAATATGGGGGAAGATTACCTTTCTCATGAGTGTGATCTTTCTATTGTCTGGAATAGAACCTACCCAAATAAGAGAAGAGAAAAATTTATGGTCTTTGGTCATAATACTGATACTGAGGTGAGATGGTTTAAAGATGATCAAGGGCCATATGGAGTATGTTTGGATACCTCTGGATATGGAGTTTTAACGGCCATGCATTGGCCTAGTATGAAGTTATACCAGCAAGAGATAATCGATTAGCCACCATTTTATAATAAAATCAATTAGTTAAATATTGCAGTAGGATAATTAATACAATTAGCTATCTTTTATTAGGGTTTAAGCGTAGTGTGCAAAAATTATGAAATTTAAAGACTTAAACCTTAGCTCAACTACTCTTAAAGGCCTTGAAAATATGGGGTTCGACACTCCTACTGAGATTCAACGCCTCACCATTTCTCATTTGTTAGAAAATAATAAAGACTTCGTTGGGCAGGCCCAAACAGGTACTGGTAAAACAGCGGCCTTTTGTCTTCCTCTTATAGAGTATTTAAAAAATGATCCCAAAGCTCTTAAAGCACTTGTATTGGCCCCAACGAGAGAGTTGGCCCATCAAATTGCAAATGAATTTGAAAAATTGGCCGCCTTTACGAAGTTAAAAACTGTCGTTGTTGTTGGTGGTGAGCCTTATGAGAAACAAATCAAGAAAATAAAGTCTAATAAGGCCCAGGTTGTTATTGGGACTCCTGGTAGAGTTATAGATTTAATGAATAGAAAAGTTCTTAGTTTTAAGAACTCTGAGTACCTTATACTAGATGAAGCTGATGAAATGCTGAAAATGGGTTTTTATGAGGCCATTCAAGAGATTATAAAAGAGTTTAACAAACAAAGATATAGTTGGATGTTTTCGGCCACAATGCCTAAGGAAATCAAAAGGTTAATTCAAACTGAGCTCAAAGATCCTCATTTTGTTAATGTTTCGCCTAAGTCAATGTCCAAGGATGATATTGAGCAGTTGCTTTATTTTGTTAAAGAAAAATACCACCTTGAAGCACTAACAAGGCTTATAAAAAATAACCCCGATATGTATGCCATGGTTTTTTGTCAAACCAAAAGACAATGTGATGAGTATGGTACTGAGCTTATTGGAAGAGGTTATAAGGCCGAAATCTTACATGGAGATATGGGGCAAGGGCAAAGAAATAGAATTATGACGGCGTTTAAGGCCAAAAAAGTTCCTTTGCTTATTTGTACAGATGTCGCTGCTAGAGGAATAGATGTTTCAAACTTAACTCATGTTATAAATATTGGTGTACCTAGAGAAATTGAAAACTATATACATAGAATAGGAAGAACGGGAAGGGCCGGAGAGAAAGGTGTGGCCTTATCTATTGTTGACGTACGTGATCTCACAAGAGTTCGTGCTATTGAAAAGCATATTGGTAAAAAACTAAATGTTAAAAAATTACCTACAGTCGACGCTCTTAAAAAAGGACTCGTTGCAGACGAATTAAATAAAATGGAAACCCTCGTCAGTGCAATTAGTGGAAAAGGGGATACTTTTAATATAGATCCTACTTTTAAATTGTATGATCAGGAGCTAGGTCATTTATCTAAAAAAGATATTCTTAAACTAACATTTTCTTGGATGTTTAATAGAGACTTAAGAAGGTTTGACGATCTTTCTCAAATTGAACAGAATATAGAGGACAGATTACTTTTTTCTAAAAAACGAGGTAATTCTCGCGGAAATAGAAGAAACCAAGGTCCTAAAAATGCTAAAAGTTTTAACCGTAGAAGAACTCAAAGAAAAACTAGATAATAAGGAAGACCTTTTACTCGTTGATTGCAGAGAGCAATTCGAGTGGGATGTTGAACATATTGAAGGTGCTGAGTTGATACCCTTAAGCGTATTTCAAAACGAGTATACCAAAATTCAGGATTGGAAAGACAAACAAGTTGTTATGCAGTGCCGAAGTGGCGCTCGAAGTGAAAAAATGGGAGATTTTCTCATAGAGAAGGGCTTTTCAGATGTGGCCAATCTTGAGGGGGGTATCCTTGCATGGAAGAAAAATAATTTTCCTATTATTAAAAAAGACTCTTAATTTTATCTATATTAAGGGGGAGTTCATTGAATAATATTGTTTTGAAATTTGGTGGCACTTCAGTAGCAGCACCCCAGAATTGGGAAACTATATCTGAGGTTTGCTTTAGTTATCTTGAAAAAAATGAAAAACCGTTCCTTGTTTGCTCTGCCTTAGCAAAAGTATCAGATGCATTAATCTTGGCCAAGTCTCAGGCCCTAGTGAATAGCTATAGTAAGGCCTTTAATGAGATTAAAGATCGTCATGAAAAGATGATTGATGAACTTGATTTACCTAAAGATTTGTTAGAACAAGACTTTCAAGTTCTAGAAGATACGTTAAAGGGAATCCAGCTGACTAAGGATGTTACGTCTCGATTAGAGGCCAAACTTTTAGGCCTAGGTGAGCTTATGTCAACTAAGATAGGTGCTGCTTTTTTAGAAAAGCAGGGACATCAAGTTTTGTGGTTGGATGCGAGGAAATATTTAAAGGCCACTTTACCCACAATGAATAGCTCTAGTGAAGCTTATATAAATAATACCTGTCAGTTTAGTGTAGATAAGAAGTTAAAAGATGCCATTAAAGAAAAAAAAGTAATAATCACTCAGGGTTTTATTTGTTCAAACTCTGCAGGGGATACTGTTTTATTAGGAAGAGGTGGATCTGATACATCGGCAAGTTATTTTGCTTCTAAGATAGAAGCAAGTAGGTGTGAGATATGGACTGATGTACCTGGGCTTTTCACAGCGGATCCTTTTAAGGTCGCTCAGGCCAGGTTATTGAAAAAAATTGTTTATGATGAGGCCAGAGAGATGGCCTCGGCGGGAGCTAAAGTTCTTCACCCACGTTGTATTGAGCCAGCTAAAAAAGGAGGAATACCTCTACTAGTCAAATCGGTATTTTTACCAAAGCTTGAGGGAACGCTTATTGAAAGTAATAGTGCCGAGGAACGAGCACAAATTAAGGGTATTTGTATTAAAAATAATATCCAAATTATTTCAATTGATACAGCGGCCATGTGGCAAGAAGCTGGTTTTTTGACTAAATTTTTAGAGTGTTTTTCTAAAAGAGGGCTCTCTATAGATTTAATTTCATCTTCCGAAAATCAAGTAACTGTGACGCTTGATAATACTCCTTTGAGTAATGACAAAACCGTAATGAAGAACTTGTTTAAGGAATTAAAGGTCTTAGGCAAGGTCGGTTATAACCATAATTGTTCTTCTATAAGCTTTGTGGGTAAAAATATCAGATCTATTTTACATAAGTTAACCCCTTTATTTGAAAAACTAGAAGATAAGCATATTTATCTTGTTAGTCAGTCTGCTAATGATCTTAATATTACTTTAGTGATGGATCAAAAAGATATATTGCAGGTACTTCCTCAGCTTCATGACCAACTTTTTTCTGAGACATTTTTGACCTCGACTTACGGTAACTCTTGGAAGGAGATTAATAGCTCTGATCATAGACCTGCATATTTAGCAAAGAAACCCTGGTGGTCTGAAAAAAGGCAAGAGCTGCTAGAATTAGCACAAGAGAATAGTCCTCTTTATGTTTATGATCAAATGACTATTGAAAATTCAATTCAGGACCTAAAGTCATTAAAGTCTATTGATCGTGTTTTTTATAGCATGAAGGCCAATAATCATCCGAAAGTTTTAAAAACAGTTCTAGAAAGCGGATTAGGTCTAGAATGCGTTAGTATTAATGAGATAGAGTATATATTTAATCTTTTCCCAGATATTGATCCCAAAAAAATTCTTTTTACTCCAAACTTTATTGCTAAAAATGAATATATAAAGGCATTAGAAAGAGATGTATTTGTTACGGTAGATAATATTTTTCCCTTACAAAACTGGCCTGAAGTTTTTTCCAATAAAGATATATTATTAAGACTTGATGTTCTTCAAGGTGGTGGACATCACAAACACGTCATTACATCAGGAACTCAATCTAAATTTGGTATAACAAAAGACGATCTTGATGAAGTCGTTGAACTGATTCAAAAGAGTAAAATAAATATTATAGGTTTGCATACACATAATGGGTCTGGGATATTTAAAAAAGATACTTGGAAGGAATCTGCTCACTATCTTTCGAGCTTAAAATCTTATTTTCCAAATCTTAAGTACATAGATCTTGGTGGTGGTTTAGGTGTCCCTGATCGGTTTGATAGAGAGAAGATGGACCTCAAACTTCTTGATAATTCTTTACTGGAGTTCAAAGAGACGATCAAAGATCTTGAAATATGGCTTGAGCCAGGAAGATATATCTGTTCACAAGCAGGAGTTTTGTTGGCCAAGGTTACCCAGGTTAAAGATAAGTCAGGCAAAAAATTTGTTGGTATCGATGCTGGAATGAATACATTATTGAGGCCAAGTTTGTATGGTGCCTATCATGAAATTGTTAATTTATCCCAAATAGATGCTCCTTATTTTCAAGTGGCCGATATTGTAGGTCCTATATGTGAATCTGGTGACACTCTTGGTTTTTCAAGAAAGCTTCCAGAAACGAGTGAAGGAGATGTCTTGTTAATTGATACAGCAGGGGCCTATGGCAAAGTGATGAGTTCCCATTATAATTTAAGGCCTGCTGCTAATGAGGTATTTTTAGAAAAATGAGTTACCCTCACAGAATTATTTGTATTACAGAAGAAGGTGTTGAGTGGCTCTATAAACTTGGTCAAGAAGATAAAATTGTAGGAGTAAGTGCTTACGTTGAACGTCCTCAACAGGCCAAAACTGATAAAAAAGTTGTTTCCTCTTTTTTGAAAGCAAATATCAAGGCCATAAAAAAACTAAATCCAGACTTAATTTTAGGGTACTCTGATATTCAAAAAGATATTGCTCGTGATCTTATAGGAGAGGGCCTTAATGTTTGGATTTCTAATCACCGCTCATTAGATGAAGTTCTTGATTACCTCTTGGCCTTAGGAAGTTTGGTGGGGCAAAGAGAAAAAAGCCTAGAGATTATTTCAGAATATAGAAATAAATTAGCAAGCTTTAAGCAAAAGGCCCAGGCCCTTGGTCATAGACCTAAGATTTATATTGAAGAATGGGATGAACCTATGATCAGTGGAATACACTACTTCTCTGAACTTGTTGAGGCCTGTGGTGGTGAGAATATTTTTAGAGATCGTGAGAAAGGCTTTTTGGCCAAAGATCGATTCGTAGATAACCAAGAGGTTATAGAGAGAAACCCTGATGCTATTTTTGCTTGTTGGTGTGGTAAAAGTGTCGATATGAATAGTTTTTCTCACAGACCAGGATGGGGTAAAATCAACGCTGTTAAAAATGATCTTATTTTTGAGTTGGATCCTGCCATATTTTTACAACCTGGCCCCGCATTATTTGAAGTAGGGCTAGACAAAGCCTATGAGTATCTTACCAAAATTTCTCAAAGATAATCTTTCTCTAGGTATTTGGAAAACGCTGTCCTGTCACAAAGTAATGGATTTATAGTGATAACCAAATTGGTTATCACTATAGCAAAAAGTATTTAACTTCTGATAACTGATCTTGTTGATTTGTTAAGATTCTTTTTTCGAATTCTTACGGCAGCAGGAGTAACCTCTACCCATTCATCATTGTCGATCCAATCCATGGCCCATTCGAGAGTTCGCTTTTGAATAGGAGGAAGGATAACATTAGCATCCTTACCAGCAGTTCTCACACTACTAAGATGCTTTTCTCTAACACAGTTAACATTGATATCATTAGACTTATTATGTTCGCCTATAACTTGGCCTTCATAAACATTCTCTCCAGGCTTAATGAACTGCTTACCATTGGCGATTAGATTAAAAAGTGCATATGGAGTGGCCTTACCACCACGGTCAGAGATGATGGCCCCATTAACTCTTCCTAAAAGATCTCCTGCATAAGGACGATACTCTAAAAATTGAGAAGACATAATCCCTTCACCTCTAGTATCCGTTAAGAATTTAGAGCGGTAACCAATAAGACCTCTCGATGGTATTTCAAACTCAACACGGGTACGATCAGTTCCAAGAGGATGCAGAGATTTCATAATCCCTTTTCTTCTTGAAAGTTCATCTGTGATAGCACCGACTGAGTCTTGTGGAGTATCAACAACAACCCACTCATATGGCTCAGACTTTACTCCGTCGACAGTTCTCATAAGAACTTGAGGCCGGGCCACCATGAGTTCAAAGCCAGCTCTTCTGATTTCTTCAAAAACAATGGCCAATTGCAGTTCGCCTCTACCTTTTAATTCAAATTCTTTTGGATCAGATGTGGGGGCATACTTTAAGGCCACATTATGTCGGCAGGCGGTTTCGAGGAATTCTTCGAGTCTACGACTGGTTAGATATTCTCCTTCTCTACCTGAGTTAGGAGATGTATTAACTGAAACAGTTACGGATACCGTTGGTGGTTCTACTGATATACGTGTGAGAGGCTCAACTTTGGTGTGAGAACAAAGTGTATCACCAATGTCTCCTGTATCAAGGCCAGCAAGAATAACGATCTCTCCAGCAGATGCTTCATTAACTTCACTTGTTCCAAGGCCATCAAAGATTTGAATATTTGTAACTTTGAAGGACTTATTTCTATCTTGTTCATCACAATGAACGTAGCTCGTGTTTCTTTCTACTTTTCCTCTTTGTATTCGTCCTACAACCTGTGGGCCAAGATATGAAGAATAAGTCAGGTTAGTCACAAGCATTTGAAAGTCATCACCAGGACTAATGGTAGGTTCAGGGAAAAAGTCGCTTACAATAAAATCAAGAATAGGGGATAAATTTTGATCTTCCTCATCCATCTTTTTTCGACAAATTCCATTTTTTGCAGAGGCATAGTAAATAGGGATATCGAGATCAAAATCAGTTTTATGCAGGATGTCTGCTAAATCGAGAAATAGGTCTTCTATTTCAGATTCAACTTCTTCAACTCTTTGATCGGGACGATCAATTTTGTTGACTACAACACCAATTTTAAGATCTTTTTCCATGGCCTTACTAAGAACAAACCGTGTTTGGGGTAAAGGTCCTTCTGCAGCGTCAACAAGAAGTATAATTCCATCGACCATCATTAGAGATCTTTCAACCTCTCCACCAAAGTCTGCGTGGCCTGGAGTATCGAGAAGGTTTACTTTGGTATCCTTCCATCTAAAACTACAGTTTTTAGCAGTGATGGTGATCCCTCTTTCTTTTTCAAGTTCCCCAGAGTCCATAACTCTTTCTTCAATTTGGGTTCTTTCTCCAAGGGAGTTTGATTGTTTAAGGAGTTCATCAACCATGGTTGTTTTTCCATGATCAACGTGAGCAACGATGGCAATGTTTTTTAATGGTGTTTTCATTAGAGGAACCTAAGCTATTTTCGTTGAATTGAATAGGGTATTTATGTAGTACTTACAATGACTTACAGCGTTATGTGTAGTAATCTCTATACATCTTGACACAAATCCATATCTAGGAGAAGATTTAGAGGATATTGCCCCTTGGGCATAGCTATTTTAATAAGGACTTGACTCAATCTATTCAAAGTATTTCTAGTAATGCCCCCCAAAAAGTATTCTCACAACAACATATTTATATATTTATTTATGCTCATCCGTAGGAGGTTTTCATGAGCTCGAAACTATACGTAGGTAATATTTCTTTTAACACTAGCGAAGAAGATCTAAACACTCTTTTTGGAGAGTTTGGTGAGGTTTCTTCTGCCAGAATTATCACTGATAGAGAAACTGGAAGAAGCAGAGGCTTTGGTTTTGTTGAAATGAGTAACAATGATGAGGCCCAGGCCGCAATTGACTCTTTAGATGGAAAAGAATTTGGAGGAAGAAACCTACGAATTAACTTTGCTAAAGAAAGAACTGAAAGACCACCAAGAAGAAACTTTGATAGACCTAGAGGTGGTAATTATTAAGAGCTTAAGTTAACTTATTAGTTAAGCTTTAATAATAACCTATCAAGGATGATGGAATGAAGTTTTTAAAAT
>Ga0055584_100002867_pt1 | contig 17089 bp, 7 predicted proteins | sample OSDHelmetaG_FD_58716 | JGI IMG/M metagenome (GOLD analysis project Ga0055584, IMG submission 58716) | Pelagic marine sediment microbial communities from the LTER site Helgoland, North Sea, for post-phytoplankton bloom and carbon turnover... | ecosystem: Environmental > Aquatic > Marine >... | reverse complement strand
TTATGAAACTGTTCTTCCCGGATGTCCGCTTCATCAGAGCTTTCGTCTTCCTCTGCTCCCTGGTCGAGAACTTCATCCAGATAAAGCGTTGAGAAAAATTCAGGAGCAAGTGGTTCTAACGGAACCCCTTCCGAGCGAATCCAGACTAATTGATCTTTTGAACTTTCCATCCACTCTGGCAGCCGGTCAATCGCGGTTTGCATGAGTCTTGCTATGGGAGTTTTATCATCATTGACCTGAAATCCATTCAGACCTGATACAGTTTCAACCTGATCAAACTCTCTAAAAAATGACTCCTGTGCCCTGGCCGATGAATGACGCCCGGTTTCACTTTCTGATTCCAGCAGCAATGTCGAATGGATTCCCTTTTTTTTTAGATGGGGAATGAAAGAATCGCTGGTCTGCTCTGCCGCTTCATACGCCTTTGGAATGGTTTGGCTTGTCCACCAGGGAAACGAATTTTGAGTCGTGCAGAGTTCATTGGCGAAATGCTGATCAAAGAGAACTGAAATGGAAGCCAATCGATCGAAATTTGGTGTTTCAATCCATTGATGACCATAACACCCCAGCATGCAGGCGGGTAATTGTTCGAAGCTGACGACAAATGCTTTTTTCATAGAATTGTTTTTACCGATCAGGGAGCAAGAGAGTCAACCCATTCTTTACACCGGACTGCATAAGCACGTGCGTCATCTGCAGTCACGATACCTTCTGCCTGATGAACGGTCAAAAAACCTTGATAGCCGACCGCTTCTAATCCGGAGCTTACTTGTTCGAAATTGATCCCCTGACCGCTTTCGTCCCAATAGGGCAATAGTTGAAAAGGACGGTCTCCCAGACACCAGGTTTCAAGGTGATCGGGCCCCTCTGTGGTAATCACCAGATTCTGCACATAAACATTCATCAGCCAGGGGAGAATTTTCCTTAGCGTAGATTCGGCATACTCCTGGCCACACATCAGCAAACTTGCAGGTTCATAAATCAGACCAAAATTAGGACGATTAATCTTTTTCAGAACCGCAATGGACTGTTCCACTTCTTCAAACAGACAGGCCGGATGGAACTGATGTACCAGTTGTATTTCCCGCTCTGCAGCCTCGTCGGCGGCTCGTTGTGCATGCGTAATATCTGCCTCGGTTTTTAAACAGACGCGAACCATACGAGCACCCAGAACTTCAGCGACATGCAAACTGGGTTCAATATTCTGCAGTGCCTCTGGTGCCTGATCATTATTTTGTGGAACATTAAAGTCGGGCGTAACCATCGAAACGACCAGGCCGAACTGATCTACGATTGATCGAATCTGTTCCAGCTCCGTTTGTGAGCTCTGCACGCCAGCCACACTGGCACGCATGCATAAAGCAGAATACCCGCATTCAGCCGCGATTTTTGCAATTTCCGAAAATGGAATATTTAACTTTGTCTTACAGGCAGCTTCAGCGATCCTCACTGAAAGGGAATATTGCATCTTCTGACCTTTAGTTTGTCTCTACTATCAATTGGAAGGGGCTACTTGAACTTGACGCGTTAATGCTGGAACAGGCAATTTTCCAGTGGCCCATTCCCTGGCTGCTTCACTATCGGGGTAAACCGATTTGACTTCAACGTGATAGCTCTGCCATTTACCTCCCCGACCTCCACGCATCAGTTGATCGGCGTTTTTTCCTTTCAATTTTATTTTCTTGCGAATGGCGACTTTGGGTAAATACCATTCTGCATAAGTACCTGCATCGGTCTGCACGGTGACATGAAATGTCATCGGACGAAACGGAGAAATATTCTGCAGCCAACCTTCAATTCGAGGAGGTGCACCTCGAGAATAGGAAGTCGCCGTCATTTTCACAATGGCCATCTCCTGCTTATGTTTTTCCAGATGAACTGTTTTGTCGTCTAAACCAGGCAATTTTACTTTCTGTTTTGAAATTGCCTTGATCAGTTCCAGTTTAAATTTCAGTTGCAGTGATTCCGGACTGACTTTCATTATTTCAACGAACTCTTCGTACTGTTGTTTCGGCGATGATTCCTCAAAAGGTTCCTTACTCGAAAGTTTTTTCACATATTCGACGTATCGATTTGGGTACTTGGTGACCAGCATCCAATGCAAGCCCCAGGCATGTACATAGGCATCGCCGGATAAAATACTTCCACGGAAGACACCATTCAAGGCGACGACTTCTCCCCAATTCAGCAACTTTGCAATCCCGGAAAGCAGTGCATAATGCGAATTAATGCGATCCGGACTGACATTAATCCGATCTCCTTTTCCTTCAAAGCCTGTCGCAATCCCTTCCATAAACCATGTGGGAATCGGAGCAAATCGCTTCACAACACCGCGATTGGAAGTTTGTAAATGAATCGCTTCGTGCAAAGGTGTTTCAAAGGAGCTGCATTCACTCATTCTGAGAATCAGGTTATTGGAAACTCCAGAATAGTAAGCCAGAATGTTTTTCACACCTGCTCCCAGTGAAGTTGTCTCTTTCGCATATGCTTCAAAATCGTCATCCGATTCAAAGATGAGCATTGCCATCGGAAATTCATATTCGGTTAATTCGATCCCCATTTTTTTACTGTATGTTTCGAAGATCACTTCCACGTTTTTCATAAACCGTCCTGCTTTCTGCAGAAACGTTTTCACGCGCAGTTCTGTTCGATCTGTTCCATCCAGGGGGGCAGCCAGAACGACACCTACCAGATAAGGACTTTGCAGGTGAAAGCGAAACTTCTCTTTCCCAAACTTTTTAATCAGCCCTTCCGACATTTGTTTCACAGTCAGAGGTTTGGGAGCTGCTTTGAGCTCACGTTTTTTGATTTTCCCCTGTGGTACAAGTTGTATGGACCCATCCGGTTTTAACAAGGCATGAAGCATTTCGCCTCTTGATTTTCCGGAACCATACAGGGCCGCCTCAATCGTCACGGTCTGACCTGACTTTTCTACGATAGTAAAGAGGTCTGCCGAGAGATTCGAACTACTAAAGAAGTGTGCCGCGAAGAACATAGCCAGACAGGTACTGATTTTCAATAAACGGTTCTGCATAAATCTACCTGTTAACCCTGTTCTGTGTCTGGGATTTCTGAATATGGATCTATCTCACGATATGTTTTCAATTTTTTTTAACGGGCACCAGCTGTAGAGCATCAACAATGACGTGCCCATCAGTCCCCTCATTGGAAATCATCAGGATCTTGTGCTTTCCTTTCTCAAATGGAAATCGTCCCAGTAGATGAAATTGATCCTGGTTCGGTTTTTTTCGCTGATTTACTTTAATGGTTTGAGCACCACGGGAACTTATGACTGTATAGGGAGTATTGGTTGCCCTGTTAGAACCCGCCGCATAATAAACGCGCACTTCATACAAGCCGGCCTCAGGAATTTCCGCCGAAAATGTAACTTGCTGTTTTCCTTTATTGTCATCTCCATCATGCTGATATCCGTAATCAACATAAGGCGTATTGGATGAACTTCTTTTCCAGCCTAATGTCGTTTTGGCATCTCGATCATCAACAATGATTCCCGGTAAAGCAGCGGACCGTATGGGGGGAACCTTACGTGGTCCCTCCCAGATCAGAACCTGTTTATCTCGTAAAAGCCGATTTCGTAACTGGGGATAATCAATATCCTGGACGGCTTGATTTGCGTCAATTGCCTGAGCGGCGGCAGTCGCCGCTGATTGTCCTAAGACCATAAATACCGGCTCCATCCGAATTGACCCGTAGGCAATATGCGACGCAGCCATTGCCACAGGAACGAGTAGATTTTGACATTCATTTTTTTTAGGGCGAATCGAACGATAGGAAATGGGATAGGGATAGGGCACGCCCACTTGTACGTCGCCTTCGTTCAAAGTTCTGCCGTTGATGGCGTAGCGCTGCTGGTTATGCGAATCCATCGTATAGGCCCCCATTCCCACACTATCTTCTGCTACCAGTTCCGCCATGCAATTTTTTTCGGTCATCACATATTCGGAAACCAGCCTCCTTGCTTCGCGGATATAAAGCTGGAATGGCCAACCATTCGTATCCTGAAATTCATCTTTAGCCGGCTTCCACGTCTGAAATTGTTTTCTGACTGCTGCCGGTACGCGAGGATGATTGGCCAACGTCCACATTAACCCCTGCTGATAAGCCAAATGCTGCTGAATAATCTGATCCCGCTTCTGGTAGTCTGCATTCGGATATTCATAATTCATTCCAATATTATCCGTTGAGATCGCAAAGTTATTATTGGTATCCGTTTTTCGATTTGGCATCAAAACAGGATTCCATGGTGCGCGATGATCGCCGGCTTCAAAATTCCTAAGTAACAATTCATATTGTTGTGGATCATATTGAGGAGGCTTTATCCATTCGCGCTGATTTTCCGGAACATCGGTAGTACACATGCGAAAACAATAAGCCTGTACCCTATGATCACCGTCTCCGTCTTCGCCCCCTGGTCCTTCGTGCTGCACTCCCGGTAACAAACCACTTTCAGGATCGCCGGGTATGACATAAGGATCTACAGGTTTTACAAACTGATGATGTACGGCATTGCGGGTTTGAATTCCATTTAATGTTTCACCATAAGTCGCATTGGACTCACGACCAACATGATAGGAAACCCCGGAGAGCGCCATTAAATCTCCTTCGTATGTCGCATCGATAAACATGGACCCTTTGATGATCAGGCCGCTTTCCATTTTAATGGATACGATACGGTCCTGTTGTTTGTGAACTCCCTGTTTTAAATCGAGGCGCTGACGTTTTAGGACAGGAACCGAATGATCTGCCAGCATTTTTTCGAAGGTCTGTTCAGCCACATGTGGCTCGAACGTCCACATTTCCGCTTCAGCGCCCTTGCTACGACGATTTTTGTAATCCCCGGGTTTCTGAAACGTCCAGGCTTTGTCCTGACTGTAATGCGTTCCCAAAAGACGATAAAACTCGCGGGCGATCCCACCGATGGCTGCTTTATTTCCAATGTCTGTTGCCCCCAGTCCACCGGAAGAAAGTCCGCCCAAATGCGTTCCCGGCTCGATTAAAAGCACTGTTTTTCCCATGCGTTTTGCCTGGAGAGCCGCGGCAATCCCTCCTGATGCCCCGCCGTAAACCACGATATCATAGCTGGATTCCACTTGATCGGGCTTGATTTCGTTCGCCTTAATTGAGCCTGAACAGACGCCGAGACTAACAATTAATAAAAACATGACTAACAGAGACCGGTTTCCCTTCGTATGAATTGATAGCATTCAATATACCTCTTCACTCATTCAGAGTTTTTTATATTCGGAAGTTAATAGCACCACACATGTTTACATGAGACCGTTTCGTCCATCATAATCATTCAAAAGGAATTTCCAAACCGGTACACTGAAAATCTGTCTTTAAGTCGGACTTAATTTGTTAATTATGTGAGCAATACCATTTACGACGATCTCAAGATATAATTCTCACCAGCCCTTAAACTAAGTCATCTTCGTGTTTTATCCCCATCCATCCCAAATTTTCAGCAGGCATTCATGACGTTTAATTTCCTTAATCCGATGATGCTACTCGGCTTGCTGGGGATTACGTTGCCAATTCTGGTGCATTTACTGAGTCGCAAGCGCTACGACATTATTCAATGGGGGGCGATGCAATTTCTGGAACTGGGACGACGCACGCGCCGCAGAATTCGCCTGGAAGGCTGGTTGCTGCTGGCGATTCGCATGCTTTTAATCGCGTTAATCACATTCGCTCTCGCTCGCCCCTGGGTTTCGGGAGGCCTTTTATCAAAGTTTATTTCGATCCAGTCTCGTGATATCGTGTTTGTGATTGATGGTTCCTATAGCATGGGCTGGGAGGGAGAAGAGACGACTCCGCATTCTGCGGCGATTCAATGGATCCACCGCTTTATGGAAGAACTGAATCCCGGTGATACGATTTCCATCATTGATGCCCGCAACCAACCGCGACTGGTTACCGAGTCTCCCACACACCAGTTTGAAATCGTACGAGAAAAATTAAATGAACTCCCTCCCCCTTCCGGTTCTTCGAATTTACCCAATGCCATCTCGAAAGCCGTTCAAACTCTGAGTAAGACTTCGAATTTGAAAAGAGAGATTATTATCCTTACGGACGACCAGGCTTTTTGCTGGACTCCACAAGATACCATTCTCTGGGAACAGGTGAACGATCTACTCCAGCAGTCGGCAGTTCCCATTGATCTGTGGGCAACCAATGTCGCTGAGGAGAAAAATCAAGGATTACAATCCAATTTACGAGTCGATCAGTTATCGGTATCACGTGAAGTATGTGTCAAAAATCTACCTGTAAAGATTTCGACGACGATTCGCTATGATGGGCCGGAACCAACCCGAATCTGTCCTGTTTATTTCGAAGTCGACGGTCAGCGTATCAACGAGAAAACTCAATCGGTAAAAATTGAAAACCATGGCGAGGCAGCGGTCGAGTTCCAGTACCGTTTTGATGTGGAAGGAACCCACGTTGTCAGCGTTGTGATTGACGCCGATCAACTACCGGGAGATGACCAGTCTGATGCTGCCTTACATGTCACCAGTGCACTGCCGGTTCTGCTGGTCGATGGCACACCTGATTTTGACTCGACTCGCAGCGAAGTATTTTTTGCCAATCTCGCCTTAATGGCCCCCAAGAACCGGACTCCCTGGATTCAAACCACCATCATCGATAAAGGTCAACTGACAACCGAGATTTTAAAAAATCAGGCAGTCGTGATTCTGGCAAACGTCGATGCGCTGACAGAACAACAAGCTGGCGCGCTGATTGATTTTGTCGATCACGAAGGCGGGGGAGTACTGATCGCGCTGGGTGATCAAATCAATGCTGAGCAATATCAGAAATTTTTGTTTCATCCGGAAGGATTAATACCTCTCGAAATCAGGTCACTCGAATCGAATCGAGGAGCAGACATTGGAAATCTGGTGCAAATTCAATCCGATAGCTTGCAGACTCCCTGGTTGAACCGATTTCGAGGCGCCTATGCCAACGGTCTGACATCTGCTCGATATCATCAGTGGTGGGATGTTGCTCTATTGGATCATCCGAAACCACTACAGGATGATCAGGCTGAAAAGTCGGATGCAAAACCTCCGTCCGTTCCCCTCGAGATTGCTCGGTTGACTAACGAGAAACCATTATTGCTTATGATGAATCACGAGCGAGGTCGCGTTTTACTCTTAACATCTTCGCTCGATGCAGATTGGAATAACCTGCCAGCCAAGCCGGATTATGTGCCGTTCCTGCATGAAGCCGTCTTCGAACTCTCCTCGGGCCGTGTGTTTCGCAATATTAATTCCGACGAACCCATCGTGATACCAGTCCCCGCCAATACAACCATTGATCAGTTCCAATTCCTGGATCCGAACAATGAACCAGCCACCGGCACGATTGAACAATCTACCACAACAGCTACATTTCATTGTCAAAACACATCCATTCCCGGGGTTTATACCTTGAATCCCAAACCGGGTATGGAATCAGAACTCGACGCTGATCGAGTTGTTGTGAACTTTGACCGTAGCGAATCCGATTTGACACCTCTCTCTGAAGCAGAACAGAAAATACTGACTGATGAATATCAAATGACATTTTTCACAACACTGGATGAATTGAAAAAGGGCATGTTTTCCGATGTCTCGGAGACTGAATTCTGGAAATTTTTATTATTAATTTTTCTGCTGTTAATGGTCGGAGAGTTGTTTCTTACCAGACGCCTCGTGCAAGGCGGGCACGCCGCACACCCCGAAGGTATAGAGTAATTCCACATAATTTCGTATTAAGATCCCTGCTGAAATGAGTGACAGGCAATTCCAATTTAATAGTTTTGAATTAAGTGGGTGGACGATCACAGGCGTCTGTGCGATCGTGCTGGCGCTGGTCACCATCATCCTGCTCTTTCGCTATGAACGTCGCCTGGTTCCACCCTCAATCGGAAACATCCTGATCACACTGCGAGTACTGGCATTGCTTTTTATTCTGCTCACGTTTCTGGAGCCCGTTCTGACATGGTCTTTCGATACTGAAAAAACAGGCCGGCTTGTTGTGGCAATTGACGTCTCTGACAGTATGAACACCCAGGATCTGCATGCGAGCGATCTGGAAAAACTGCGGCTGGCGCGCGCCTTGAAAATGATCGGTAATAAAAAAATCGATGCCCGGCTCGATCGCTGGGAAAAATCGTTTTCCTTAAAAGAAGAACCAGAATGGGTCGATGAAAGCGAATCCGCAAATCCGGAAAAACGAGACCCACTGGCTGCCAGCCGTAAACAAAACCTGTACGCGATCTTTGAAGAAATCGATCAGCTCTCCCGCAAACAAATCGCGCAAAAACTCCTCTTGAATCCGGCCAATCCGATTCTGGAAAAATTACAGGAACGAGGACTGGTTGATCTGGTGCTGTTTGCCGGCAACGCCGTGACTGCAGATCAACAAACCCTGGAGACCTCTCTGACCGAAGTTCCTGACCAGGTCCATATGGAGTTATCCAATCTTTCAGAGGCCCTCAAAGCATCACCCGGCAGTTCCGATACCGGCTCTGCTCCGATCTCCAGTTATATCCTGCTGACGGATGGTCGCGATAACAGTCAGTTGAATCCTGTCACGACGGCAGAACAGCTGGGACAAATGCAAGTGCCCATTTACCCTGTGATTGTGGGATCAACCTATCAACCCAAAGATATTTCGATCGCAGCACTCGATTATCCGCAGACAGCTTTTAAAGATGACCGACCATTACTCAAAGCGCGCATCGGCTCTAACGGTTACGAAGGTCAGGAAGTCACCGTGATCCTGAAACAAAATGATCGTGAAGTGGCAGTGAAAAAGTTTACGTCCCGCGGGGTCAGTCACCAAATCGAATTTGAACTGGAATCTCAAAAACTGGGAAGGCAGGAATACACGCTGCACACAGATATTTTGCCGGGAGAAACTCGTGACGACAATAATACAAAGGACTTCGCTGTCAATATTGTTGATGACAAATCACACGTGCTTTTAATTGATGAAACGGCGCGATGGGAGTTTCGTTTCCTGCATAATGCTCTGGAGCGAGACAAACGCGTCGATCTCCAACAGGTGTTGTTTGAACAACCCTACATGGGGCTCCTGCCTCAGCCATTTTTTCCAGATGAATTGCCAACCGAGACTCCCGAGAAAAATGACGGACCGATTCCAGAGAACAAATCTCATCCGTTTGGAGAAAAAGATCTGATCATTATTGGCGATGTTTCCCCCGAGCATCTGAAAGAAGAAAACTGGGAACAGATTAAAACGTTTGTTTCAGATCAGGGAGGCACTCTGGTGCTGTTAGCGGGGAAAAAATTTCTTCCGCTGGGCCATCGCTCTAAAATCCTGGATGAACTTCTCCCTTTGAAAAACTTAAAAGTTGTCGACTGGAATCAAGACACCTTCAAAGTGCCTCCTGGAAAACGAGGCATGCGCCTCGAATTAACACCGGAAGGTGAAGCGGAACCACTGTTTCAATTTGATGTAAACCCGGAAAACAATCGTGAGATCTGGAAGCAATTACCGGGCCATCTCTGGTTTCTTGAAGGAGAAAAGAAACCGGGAGCCACCGTTTTAGCGTATGGGGTTTCACCGTTTAATGCGCCCCTTGATGATGATACGGATGGTGTCATCATTCAACAACAGTATGGCTCCGGGCAAGTCATCTGGATCGGCATCGACAGTACGTGGCGCTGGCGGTTTCGTGTAGGCGATCGCTATCACCATCGATTCTGGGGACAAATGGCACGATCGGCTGCACGCAATAAAGCAGCTGCTGGAAATGAATTTGTAAAATTCAGCCTGACGAAAACCGATATTGACGCGGGCGAAATCTCAACTGCGTCCGCCCGATGGACGCAGGAATATCTGGCACAATTCCCTGATGTGAAATCCAGTGTCGCCATTTACAAAGTCTCAGACCCTGAAAAAGTCATCGCTTCATTCGATCTGATTAAACAAAAAAGCCAGCCGCTCATTCACGAAGCCAACATCCCTCCGCTCCCGCCCGGGGAATATCAACTCAAACTCACAACTTCACCTGAAGTGGCCAAGGGAAAAGAGATCACCACTCCTCTGTTTGTCCATCAAATCAAAACTATCGAACTGGGAAATCTGGCTTCCAATCCGCAGCTCCTCTCAGAAATCGCAGAATCCAGTGGCGGGCAACTGCTGGCTCCGGAAACGATCGATCAACTCTTGGATTTAATCCCCTCTCTCAACCAGAAAACGACCAATCAGGACGAAATTTCTTTGTGGGACCACTGGTTGATTCTGGTACTGATCATGGGAATTCTCACCGCAGAGTGGGCGATTCGTAAACTGAACGGTTTACCTTGAAAAGATTTTGGCCTGAAACGGTTTTTTCATCACAATTTTGTTCCCAATCCTGTTATAATGTCGACGCCTGCGGTCTGTAGAGAAATCCTGGTATTTCCGGGGAATCGACCCGGTGAAATTTCAATCGTTCATAGATCAATTATAGAACCACCTCTTCACGTTGAGATCAAATATGGATGGGCAGCTCGATCAATTTGTTAATGAACTAAAGCGACAGTTAAGCCAACTGGATCGAAGAATCCGTTCCCTGGCTCTGCTACGCAGCCTCGGATTGATTGTGCTGGTACTCATCTGTCTGGTGGCCCTGCAGATCAGTCTGGATCTGATCCTCTCACTCGGTACCACCGCACGGATCGCAATGAGTTCGCTCTCGGTCACCGTTTTGGCAGGCTGTATCTGGTTTGCCATGCTACGACGTGTCTTTCACAAACGAACTCCGGTAGAGCTCGCTGCGATTGTGGAAGAATCTCAAGCGAGACTCAATGAGCGGCTGACTTCCGTTCTGGAACTGTCCTCCGCGGAAAATGAAACCAGCTCCGTTTTAATGCGAGAAAAACTGGCAAGAGAAACGATTGCCTCGCTCACGACATTTAATATTACTGATTCGGTTCCTTCAGATCGAACCATGCGATTCATCATGAGTGCCGGCATTGCAATTTTGATCTTTTTAACTCCCCTGTTGATCTGGCCTGATGCATACCGATTGTTAATCTCACGAAGTGTCATTCCGTGGGGTAATTTCGCCACGGTGAGTTCACTTTATTTTGAAGTGCAGCCAGGGGATAAGACAGTTGCCCGAGGCGACGACCTGCAAATCATTGCCACACCTCACTGGCATACTAAGCAGCCAGGAACCGTCAATGAAGTCTGGATTGAATGGGAAAATGCGAAAGGCGAACCATTGTCGCGGCGCATGGATCTGGATCAGGAAGCCGGGCAATATAAAACACAATTTTCTCGATTGCTCACGGGATTTCAATATACGATTTCGTCTGATCGCAGCCGCAGTCAAATCTATTCGATTCAAATTGCAGAGCCGGCCTCGATCACAGAGACTCGATTGTTAGTCACACCACCTGCCTATACCAACGTTGAGCAGCAGGAATTGACGGTTCTTCCCAGTGAAATCAGTGTGCTTGAGCAGAGTCGTCTGGTAATCAACCTGACGTTTGATCGCCCTGTTACCGAAGCCACACTCCAATATCAACTTTATACATCAGGTGCAGATCCCCAGGAGCGGCCACCCGTCGAACAAAAAGATTTTGTTCTAAGTGAAGATCAGCTCACTGCCGAACTGGAATTGCCGGTCAATAAAAGCAGTTTTCTGTTCCATCTCGAGTTCCGCAGCCAAAAAGGAAATCTACAGACGAAAACTTCAGAGCACCTCGTCAAAGTCATGCCGGACCGGGCTCCTGAAATTGAACTTACGATTTACAATCAACCGGAATTCTTTAAACCAGATGAAACACTGACGATCCCCGTCAAAGTTACCGACGATTTTTCCGTTGAAGAACTGGAGATCCATGTTAAAAAACTGGATGAAAAAGCAACCATCTTCAAAGTTCCGGCAGAACAGTTGGGAACATCAAATGTAGATCATGAATTCAAAGTCGAGTTAAATAAGTTGTCGGCAGCACAGTCGGATATTTTCACTTACCGAATTCGCGCTGCTGATAACCGTGAAGTTCCCTCGCCGAATGAGGTCTGGTCAACACCCCGTGTTTTCGGAATTGATAAAAACGCAGAAGAGCAGATTTCTGCAGGGGTCATAGCTCGCCAACAGGGGTTACGCGATGAACTCCGAAAAATCCAAAAAGAGTATAAAACGCATCGAGAAACGGTGGAACAAAACATAGCGCAATTGAAACAACCTGCTGAAAAAGACAATTTAAAACCAGAAGATCAACAAGAATTACTGAAGAATTCCTTAACCGAACGCAAGCTCGCACAGCGGCTTGAAACTCTGGCGAATGAGTTTCTACAGCTTCCCCTGTATCAGAAACTTGCTGAGCAGGCACAAAATGTGGCACGGACTGACTTCGTAGAAAATCATGATCAGTTAAAAGCAGCAGCGGATTCTGAAACAAGGAAACAGGCAAGCAAGGCGTTAAAAGCAACTCCGCCTGCCATGTCTGCCACAGAAGAGAAACTCGGCGACCTCGCGCGACAGTATGAGAAGCTGGTGGAACTGGAAAATGATTTACTGAATTTAGATCGTCTGGCTGAAGAAACGAACCATCTCGCTGACGATTTACTGGCCTTCAATAATAAAGTCGAAGACACTCAGCAACAGCCACAGGAGAATGGGGAAAAACAGCAGAACGGAAATAAACAGCCTGCAGGAGAAAAGCCTGATCAAGCTAAGAATTCTCCAGAAAAGCCGGATCCTCATCAGAAAGGGATGTCTCCGGAAGCGGAGCGGGAACTGGCACAGCTTCAAGCAGAATTGAAACATCGCCAGTCGCGTCTTGCTGAGGATCTGGACAATTTACTGGAACGCAGACCCGAATTGGTCGATGCTGCTCGAAACTTTCAATTAAAACAACTCGACTCGTTAGTCAATCAGACGTCGCAGCTTGTAGAACCTCAAAAACAACTGGCCGAGGCCATACAGGAACAGGCTCCTGTATCAGCCGGTAAGCCTCCCACCAGAGAACCACAACAGCAGGCAGAACCTCAGGCTGCAAATGATCCCGCTAAGAATAATCAAGCACAGGCTGCCCCCGCAACGGGGCAGGCGGCGCCTGCAACAACTCCAGCAAAACCCCAGCCTGCATCGGATGCTGCCAATTCCAAGCCGGCTCAAAATGCACAACCTGCGGATTCGAAAATGAAACCGGATCAACCTCGTGGTAAAGAGGATCAGGCAAAACCGGAATCAGTACGAGACTTACAAAAACAGCAACAGGCCCTGGCAGAAGCAGCAGCTGAATTTGCTTTGGAGACTGCCCAACAGTTTGGTCCCGAATCGGAGCCGACCCGCAAAGCCACACAGTTGGCTGAAGAATCGATTAAAGCACAACAGGACGCGAATGCAGGACGTTTACATGAAGCCAGCCAGGCCGCCAATCGGGCTTCCAAAGTAGCCGAAGAAATCATGAAAGCACATCAGGCACAAAACAAAGAGCAGACAGAGCGTGATGAGTTTCTGGAGCAGGCCGAAAAAATGGCAAACATGCAGCAGGAACTTGCTGGAAAAATGGAGCAAGCCTCTTCATCAGAGGCCAAGCGACAGGAAGCTGTTAAAAATTCACAACAAGATCTGGCCCAGCAGACCGAATCATTATCTAAACAGTTGGCAGAGACTTCAAACAAACTTGAGTCAGATCCTCTGGAATTGAAAAAAGAGAGTCAACAGGCGGGTCAGGCGCAGCAGAAAACTGAAAAAGCCAGTCAGGCGATGCAGAAAGCAATAGAAGGTCTTTCCGAGGAAAATCTTTCACAAGCAGCCAAACAGGCACAGGCCGCAGCAAAAGCACTTCAAGAGGCAGCCCAACAGGCACAAAAAGCGAATTCTCGAAAGCAAAAAGAGTCTCCCGTCCCAGAAAAAGTCGGCAATCAGGTAACTGATGCAGCCCGGCAACTTCGTAATGCACAAAAGCAACTGGAAGAGAGTCCCGAATTCAAACCCGGTGATCCCCAACTGGCGAAAAATGATGAGCCGCCTCCCCGCGATTCGAAATCAGAACCAAAACAGGCCAAGCCTTCCGATCAAAAACCATCTGATACCAGCCAGCAAAAGAGCCAGGCAAAAGGAGAACCCGGAGAGAAAGGCCAGTCGTCGAAAGAACAGACGGCTCAAAATTCAAAAAATCAAAGTCAACAATCCGAGTCCGGAAAATCTTCCAAAAAATCTAAATTCAGGGAAGCAGCGGAATCGCTCAAACGAGCCGCTGAATCTCTCTCACAGGCAGCGACAGAATTGAAGTCAAAATCCCAGAAAGGTACCGACCCCGGAAAAGGACAGCAATCTCAAACTGCTGCCAAAAATCCAGCTCCCGGCAAAGGGCAAGGTGAAAGTGAGGGTGGTGGTGCAAAAACCAGCGTTGACTTCACCCAGCTCCAGACGAAGTTGAAGGCGATGTCGAATCGAAACTGGGGCGAACTCCCCGGAAATCTCGATACGGAAATTCTGCAAGGTTCACGCAGCAGAACAGATCCGGAGTATGCCCGCTTGATCAAACATTATTTTGAAGCGATCGCCAAATCGAAACCAGATAACAAGTAAGGATCCGATTCGAGTCGGACACACAGGACCCAATCTATGTCACGCTGGCTGATAGTTCTACTCGTGCTGGTCATTACCGGACCTATTCCTTCCCGTTGCTGGTCTCAGGAACTGGACCCGCAAAAACAACAACTTGACACTGGTATCCAGAAAGCGGTTCAGTTTTTATCAAAATCTCAGCAGCCATCGGGAGCCTGGTCGTTTAACTCGTATGGTGAATCAACGGCTGCAACGTCGCTGGCGATTATGGCATTCATGGCTGCTGGCTATGTCCCTGAAGAGGGCCCGTATGGCGATCAAATCAACAAAGGAATTGACTGGGTTCTGGCACATCAGGCAGACAACGGGTTGATAGTTCATCATAAAAGTCACGGCCCGATGTACAGCCATGGCATCAGCACGCTGATGCTGGCAGAAGTCGCTGGTATGTTAAAAGGGGAACGGGAAAAAAAATGCAGAGCTGTCCTGACACGCGCGATCAAGCTCATTGTCTCTGCACAGAATGTCGCCAAAGATAAAAGGAACGCCGGTGGCTGGCGCTATAATCAAACGAGTAAAGACAGTGACCTGAGTGTCACGGGCTGGCAGCTGCTGGCATTGCGTGCGGCAAAAAATATCGGCTGTGATATTTCAGCAGACCACATCGAGAAAGCGGTCGCCTATGTGCGCCGTTGTCGAGGACGAAATAATGTCGGTTTTGCCTATCAGCCAGGTGGCGCTCCCAGTGCAACACGTACAGGCACAGGAATTCTCGCTCTGGAAATTTGCGGAAAACATCATACACGAGATGCTTTGGAAGCCGGCGATTATCTCGTACAACGTCCCATCAATCCCGACGAATTTTACTACTTCTATGGAGCCTATTACTGCAGTATCGGCATGTTCCAAATGGGCGGTGAATATTGGAAAAAAACCCGGGCCGCCATTATTCCCCAATTACTGCAAATGCAAAAGCACGATGGCAGCTGGCTCGCCACGAAAGGCAGCGAAAAAGAAGCCGGGAAAGTCTATGCCACCTCACTGGCTGTTCTGGCATTAGCGGTTGAATACCAGTACCTGCCCATTTATCAACGTTGAATTCCGATCAAAATTGCGATACTGAACCCGCTTCTGAAAACCGGACACTCAGTATCTTCTTGATCTGATTGGAGTTACCCCAGCCAGACAGACGCAAGGTCTGGGGAATTGACCTTGGAGAACCAAAGCGTTCTCTTTAGAATCCACGTCTTAAAAGAACCCGCTTTCTTCCGTTCATAACCTTCCTGGATACACGACTGTGCGAATTGCCTATTTAGATTGCTCAACCGGAATCAGTGGTGATATGACTCTGGCAGCCCTGGTTGACGCAGGTGTGAGTGCAGAACAGATCTGCGCGGGCATTGATTCACTTGGTCTGCCCGGTGTCAAACTGACATTCTCTTCAACAATGAAGGGGGGCTTCCATGCGACTTCGGTTCAGATTGAGCATCCCGAGCAACATGCACATCGCCATTTAAGCGATATCGTTCAAATCCTGAAGCAATCGGAGCAACTCACCCCGAAGCAGTACGAGATGGCACTCTCACTGTTCAGAGCAATCGCATCAGCGGAAGCCAAGGTACATGGATCGACAATTGACAAAGTTCATTTCCATGAAGTCGGGGCCATCGATTCGATTGTGGATATCGTAGGCGTAGCCATTGGCTTTGATCTGCTGGGGGTTGAGCAAATTATGTCCAGTCCCATTCCAACAGGTTATGGGCAAATCAAAATAGACCACGGGATCTGTACCGTGCCTGCACCGGGGACCGCAGAATTGTTAAAGGGTATCCCGCTGGCTGATATTCCCATTCAGGCCGAGCTGACAACACCTACGGGCGCTGCCATTATTTCCACGCTTGTAGATCGTTTTTCAATGCTGCCTCCCATGACGATTGAAGAAATTGGCTACGGCGCAGGAACCATGACCTTTCCTGAGAGAGCCAATCTACTCAGAATTTTTGTAGGAGAAGCAGCAACATCCAGTAACACGGACCATGTAATCTTGCTGGAAACCAATCTCGATGATGTTTCGGGGGAAGTCATCGGCTTCACGAAACAAAAACTGCTGGCAGCAGGTGCATTGGATGTTTACAGTACCTCAATCCAAATGAAAAAAGACCGTCCGGCCGTCATGCTCAGCATCATCTGCAAACCGGAATCCGCAGAGAACCTGGAATCGATTCTGTTTCAGGAGACGGAAACACTGGGCATTCGCCGTCATCAGTTACAACGCACTGTACGCGATCGCCAGGCAAAGCTTGTAAAAACCAGCTGGGGAGAAGTCGCTGGAAAACTTTCTCGCGCTCCCAATCAGCAGGCCATTTTTACTCCCGAATACGAATCGTGTGCCCAGCTGGCGGCGGCACACCATGTTTCGCTGAAGACCATTTATCGCGCTGCAGAAGCCGCCTTCCTGTTTGAGGATCAATCAGAGACCAACACTGTGAACGAGGCAAATGCGCCTCACGACCACGACCACGACCACGACCACGACCACGACCA
>Ga0055584_100002864_pt1 | contig 17105 bp, 10 predicted proteins | sample OSDHelmetaG_FD_58716 | JGI IMG/M metagenome (GOLD analysis project Ga0055584, IMG submission 58716) | Pelagic marine sediment microbial communities from the LTER site Helgoland, North Sea, for post-phytoplankton bloom and carbon turnover... | ecosystem: Environmental > Aquatic > Marine >... | reverse complement strand
TCCTATGCAATCATACTGTTTTTCGGTGGCCACAAAGTACTCGATGGTGAAATGACTTTCGGGGTTTTGGTGGCCTTTCAGGGTTTGATGATGCAGTTTCTCGGGCCCATTCAGCAAATGCTGTCCCAATTTGCCGATATTCAGGAAGCTCAAGGCAACATTGATAGAATCGACGATGTTTTTTCTCAAACCGAGGGGGATGTAGAAGAGGAAGAAACGAAAGGTACGGAAAACGCAGAGACCCGCCAAATCACTTTTCCTTTACTCGAGCTAAAAGACATCACCTTCGGATACCAAAAGTTAAAACCGCCCTTGCTTGAAAACTTCGACCTCACCATTGGTCCCGGCAAATGGGCAGCCTTCGTCGGAGCTTCGGGTTCCGGGAAATCCACGGTCACCCGCTTGTTGTCCCAACTCTACAAGCCCTGGTCGGGAAGCATAGAATTGGGAGGCATTCCAATTAATGAAATTGACGCAAAGGATTTCTCTAAAGCGATCGCTTTCGTTGATCAAAAAATCGTGTTGTTCAATGCGACTATTTCCGAAAATTTATCACTATGGAACAGTTCGATATCTTTCGAGCAACTGACCAAGGCATGTAAAATAGCCTGCATTCACGATTGGATTATCAACAGACCAACAGGCTACGAACATAAAATCTCCGAAGACGGCTCGAACTTAAGTGGCGGAGAAAAGGCCCGCATAGAAATAGCTCGAGCCTTGGCAGTCGAACCGTCCTTGGTCGTGCTCGATGAAGCGACCGCCGGTTTGGATCCTGAAACCGAAAGTAAGTTATTGCAATCGATCAGGCAGAATTGCGCCGGAGGAATCATTATCAGTCATAAAATAGAACCGATCAAACTTTGCGACGAAATCATCGTTTTTGAAGATGGTCGAATTATCCAACGGGGTAACCACGAGCAACTGATAACGGAAGAGACCGGTTTGTACAGGAAGCTTTTCAACCTTGAGTCAAAGTGATGAACGAAGAGACCAGAGAGATGCTGCTCGAGAGCTTCAAGGCTCATCTTTCTCAAGCGGCGACCCATAGTATCGATAATGAAAAAAAATACGTCGAGCTTTGCCCTGATGGTTCTGGAGCTTACGTATATTGGAGTTTACAGGGAGAATGGTTCATCGAAGGCGAATTATACGACAACAATGAGGTTTATGAGCAACGCAAAGTAATCCTGAGTCTGCTTCCGGGTGAATTTCTTCTCCTTCCTGCAGTGCTGCCTCCCTCTTTGCGCATCTACGCTCGTTCGGACCAGGAAGCTCAATGCTTTCGGGCACCCCTTGAGTCTATGATTGAGAACATAGAGAGTCCAACCCTATTGAATTTGGTAAGCAACAAGGTTACCGGCTCTATTATTGCTCTGGCGGAGTTTGAAAAGGAATTACTGAAGACAACTTTAAAAAAGCCTCAAACGGTCGAACCGGGCAAAGAATTCAAGCTTAATCCAGGCCGTATGGGCATAACCTCCGGCCCCCCTTTTTGGCTTAGAGGAGATAAACTGTCCTTGTTCCCGGAACCCAATAGGCCCAAAGTCGAATTACCTGAAATTTGGCTCATTCACTCGAATACGGCTTTCTTGAACGAAACCGATCAAGTGCAAACCTTGAACAGCTTCTCCAACGACGTCGTATACAAACAACCCAGCTCCGCTCATCACTTGAGCCAGCAAATCAGCTTCCAATGGGAAGAGCTCGTATCGAGGTGGGAAGATCACTTTAAGAAGCTCAAAAAAGCAGAGGACGAGCACAGCCTCCGAAACGATATTTACTCCCAATCCATTCGGGAACGATTACTCAATCTTCTCACTGGCAAGAAGTCCTACTTGCCCGTAACTCCTAACCAAACATTACGGGCTGCATTCCATCTGATCAACATACAAGGATGGATACCCAACATTCCCAAAAGAACCGAAACCGACGACTCGTTGGAACTATTAAGCAGAGTCGCAAACAGTTCTGGTTTGATTATGCGGGAATCCGTGCTGAAGGGGAATTGGTGGAAAAAAGATTCGGGGACTTTTTTAAGTTTTGGCGAAGATGAAAAAGCCTTTGTTTTATTTTTCAAAAAGGGCAAATACTATAAATGGGATTCCGAAGATGAAACGGTTTCCAAAGTCAACAAATCAGACATAGAGCAATTCGAGCAGGTTGCCATTTATTATTACAAACAGCTTCCCGCCCAAGCCCTCACACTTGTGGACTTGATTCTATTTGAACTGCAGTCCGTTCGATCCGAAATTGGAATGGTGCTTTTTCTAGCAACCATCCTAGGCGCTCTCGTGGCGATTCTCCCGATGCTTTCGGCTTTTGTCGTCAATGTTCTTCTGCCCAGCGGCCTTACCACTCTTTTGGCGGTGGTGTGTGGAGGCTTGGTGGTTTTGGGTCTATTCCAGACCATATTCACTTGGTTCGATACGATGATCATGACTCGTATTAATTACAAGCTTACCTTGGCATCAAATGCTGCCCTATGGCATCGTGTTCTTAATTTTCCATCCGGTGTGCTCCGTCAATTCGCCGCCGGAGACATCGGCATGAGGATGAACAGTCTCCTTGGCATGCAGGATTTCTTCAGGACTATTGGCCAACGTTTGGTTACGATGTCTTTTCAAATCCTGAGTAGTCTCGGGGTTATCTTTTGGGTTAATTTTCAGTTGGGTATCGGAATCCTTGGGTTTGGGTTAATCGCATTTGGCTCGGCCATTGCTTTTACTTATTGGCAGATACGAGCCTTCATGGCCGGAGAGAAATCTTTGGGTATCGTAAACAGCTACGTTTTGGAAATCTATTCGGGCATTCATAAGATCAAGGCAGCGGGAGCGGAAGCGGAATGCCTGGAGCAATGGGCCGAAAGGTACAGCAGGCTCAGACAGAAGCTTATTGCAAGTCAACGGGTGCGGATTCTACACAGTACTTTCCAAACCTCTTGGGTGACCTTGACTACGGCCTTGGTTTATTGGATGATTGTCAGCATGTCGGAAGTGGACCTCGAGCCTGCGATGTTTATTGCCTTTCTTGGTGCCTTTGCCGTTTTCAGCGCCAACCTGAGCAGTCTTTGCTCAATCGTAGTCCAATCGGGAATTCAAATCCCAATGTATAAATTCATCAAACCATTGATTGAAAATACACCCGAGTGCAGCGCCGATTTGATGACGCCCGAAAAAATCAGCGGCAACCTGAAAGCCGACAACATAACCTACTATTATCCGAACCAAAACGACGCCGCAATTCAACAAGTCTCCCTATTCATAAAAAAAGGCTCCTTCGTCGTAATCGCTGGTGGTTCGGGTTCTGGAAAAAGTACGCTCGGCAAGTTACTTTGCGGGTTGGACCAACCGAACAGCGGTCATGTCTTTTTGGATGATTATGAACTCCATGCTCTCGACCCTAAGGTTTTGAGAAACAACATAGCCGTAGTGCCTCAAGACTTCAGGCTCATCGGGGGAACGTTATTCGAAAACATACAAGGTGCCAGCAATGCTTCATTGGAAGAAATAGTGGAAGCAGCCAAGGCCGCTTGCATATGGACGGATATTTCAAATCTTCCTATGAAACTGCATACCCTGACTAGTTCTCAATTCAGTGCGTTCTCCGGCGGACAAATACAAAGAATTGCGATCGCCCGGGCTTTGGTGCGCAAACCGCGGATCCTCATAATGGACGAGGCTACCAGTGCATTGGACAACCAATTGCAGGACAAGATAATAACAAATGTCAAATCGATGAATTGCACTCTCGTCTTTATTGCTCATCGTTTGAAATTAGCCCGGGACGCGGATCAAATCATAGTATTGGAAAGTGGTCAGTGCGTTGAACAAGGTACGCATGAAGAACTTTTGCAGAAAGGCGGGCATTACGCCAAAATGTTGAATGTCCTATCATGAATTTCTTACGTCCATTTTATTATTTTGTTATTCTCTCGATGCATTCTCTCTTTGCTCAAGAAAGGCCGGAAAATAATTCGTCTCAGCAAAATGAAGAAGATATAGAGGAAAGATTACGCAATGTAGATGATAAATTGGGGAAACTCCTCAAAAGAATAGATTTGAAACAAAAAGGTCGAGGCGACCCTATTTCTACACCGGCAAAGATCGAAAACTCAAACGGCACAACGACTTTTCCAAAAAAGATTTCCGGCTCTACCGAATCCGTGCCGGGGTCAGATTTATCATCACAGGATTGGAATCAAACCCTAATGAACGAGGGCTGGAATTTATTCGTCCTAAGAGAATTGGCCTTAAAGCATTCTCCCGATGTTCTTTTGAAAAAAACTGAGTTGCGAATCAGTAAAAAGGGAATTCCCATAATCAAGTTCGGAAGAATGCCGACTCTTAAGGCAAAGGTTTCATTCGATGACTACCGAAAGGTTTCTCAATTCGAAACTTATTCCGAACCTAAACCTTACAATACCTTCTCATATGGTTTGGAAAGCAGATGGGTTTTGTACGATGGGCACAAGAATCGAAAAGAAGTCGATGTTGCCAAAAATGAAGTCAACCAAGCACAATGGACACTATATGTGGAAGAACAAAAGGTACTGAAAAATCTTACAAATATTTTCTTTAGTGCCCTGTCGACGCAGACTCAAATGCAGTTCCTGCCAAAAATCGAAGAAATTTCGAAGGAAAAGTTGGCCATCTTCGAAAAGAAACTCAAGACTGGTATCGTAGATCGGATTTTGTTTAGCGACAGCCTGCGAGACATGGAGAGTATTCGGGCTCAAATTCTCAACAGTGCTCATTCTCTTGAAGTGGCTAAAGCGGAAATTGGCTTTTTGCTCAATGCCGCCCCTTCTTTTTGGAATAAGAACAGGGACTTCGTCGTACCGGATGATTTCGAGTTCAAGAATAATTTCAATCCGGAAAACTCGTCGTCCGCCAATTTAGGACAAGCGGGAATCGACATAGCCCAGAGCAAGTACGAAGAAATCAAGACTGGGTTTTCTCCAGTTCTGGAATTAATTGGAAGTGCTGGGCATCGAAGTAAAAATAAGGTCAGCTTTGAACAACACGGTCAGGAATTAACTTTGGGCTTGAGCCTAACGGTTCCGATTACAGATCGTTACCTCACTCGAAGAAAACTCGAACAAGCCCGTGAAGAGGTCAGGAAATCCGAACTCGAAAAGGTACGTCTCGTAACAAGACAGACCAATTCATTCAGTTCGGAAAAACTAAGATTGAGCCAAGCTGCGAGGAGCTTGGACTTTCAATATGAAATGCTCGAATTGCAGAAGAAAAGGCTTGCCGACATCAGGGCCGCGTGGCCCTTGGGGATTTACGACAAATCTGACGTTTTGATGGAAGAGGAGAAGTTGCTTAAAAGAGAAATGTACGTCGAACTCACCCGTCTCAACCTAGTCAAACAAAAATACCAACTGGATTTAATCGAATAAGACCACGCACGCGGGGAACCGAAAATGAGAAAAGTACTACATATATTGGGAGATTTCAACGACCAGGACATCGAGTGGTTGATTGACGTAGGGATCAAAAAGACCATCCAGGCGAATGATTTTCTTATTCAGGCGAATACTCAGCTTCAAGATATCTATTTCGTATTGGGAGGTAGGTTCGATATTGATTTACCCGATGGAACCTCCCTTGCAAAAATCAAAAACGGTGAGATTCTTGGCGAAATGTCCTTCATCGAAGAAGAACCGCCGATGGTAAACGTGAAAGCGACTGAACCGGCCATTGTCATATCTATTAGTCACGAGGCACTCACTGACCGCTTCATAGAGGTGCCTGACTTCGAAGGAAGGTTTTACAAGGCCATGAGCCTCTTTTTGTCGTCAAGGTTACGTGGCATAGCGTCCAAGATTTCCTACGAAAATAGCGAAGTCAAAACCAAAAAGGAATTCGAGCACGACATCGATAGCGCGACTTTGAACAGGATTCAGATCGCCGGAGAAAGATTCAGTCGGTTGCTTAGTCACTTTAGTTAAAAAAGCATAGATGCACTCTAACCGAAAACCTTATGAACGACCCCACCGCCGACATTGGTCAATGGGAAACCTCATCCGGCGCGGCGATTGGCGATAAGTAGTATGCCAAGAAGCGCCCTCGGGGCACGTCAAAGTCACAAACAGAATTCTTTTGAGAGTAGTACCGAATTTGTTAAGATGAACCATACGCGAACTCTCTCTTGAAGTCACCCTCGCCATTCAAATAGTGAATCCGTGGAGTTTGTGATGACCAAGTCTATCTTTGGTCACTGAACGGATGAAGTCCAACCGAACTCTCCTCCACAAATCACTGGTGTGTCGTCGAGCACCGTCGAGCTTTTGAGTTAATCAGAAATCCGGCAATCGGAAGATCCACGAGAAAGTTGCGAAGAGAGTAAAATATCCAAGCTTCATGTGAATTTTGAATGGATGGAACTTTTCTCTTTTGCTGTTGATTTACGAGTCGTTTCTGTCATGATTGTACATTTATTCGCCTTTTGGTAGCAAGGGTTTCGGCCCATTATCATATGAGCGTTCTAGGATAATCAGAAAAAATAGTACAATGGAAATATATGTGGGTAATCTCCCTTGGTCGATTAGTGATCAAGAATTAGCGGATGCGTTTGGCGCATACGGAAATGTAGAAAAGGCTTCGATCATTTCAGATCGTGATTCAGGACGCTCCAAAGGATTTGGTTTCGTTACAATGAACGATGCGGATGAAGCAAACAAAGCAATTGAGGCAATGAATGGTGCTGAAATGGGCGGACGGAACCTCAAGGTCAATGAAGCTCGACCTCGCGAAGAACGGCCGCCTCGCAAAGACAATTGGTAAGAACTTCACAATTCATCTTTAAACTTAAAGTACAATGGAAATATATGTGGGTAATCTCCCTTGGTCAATCGGTGACCAAGAATTAGCGGATGCGTTTGGCGCATACGGAAACGTAGAAAAGGCTTCGATCATCTCAGATCGCCATTCGGGTCGCTCAAAGGGCTTCGGCTTCGTAACCATGAATGACGACGATGAAGCAAACAAGGCGATCGAAGCAATGAATGGTACTGACATGGGCGGACGGAACCTCAAGGTTAACGAAGCGAAACCTCGTGAAGATCGCCCACCGAGGCAATCCGATTGGTAAGCATTCCATTCTCATTCACTTTCAAAAGTCCGCCACTTGGCGGACTTTTTTTTGGTTTGTTTAGATGGATCAGCATCTTCTTGTTTGATTCGCGTTGAAAATTCCTTCAGGACAACAGGATGAATAATACCGAAACGACCACTTTCCTGGAAAGCGTAGACCTTTGCTTCAACAAAGCTGCAGATGCATTGAAATTACCCAAGGGCTTGGCGCGACAAATTCGTACTTGTAACGCAATATGCGAAATGAAATTCGGGGTTGAATTAGAGGGCGGATATGAAATCTTTACAGGTTGGCGTGCAACCCACAGCGAACACGCATTGCCCGCCAAGGGCGGTCTTCGTTATGCCCCCTTTGTCGATCAGCAGGAGGTGGAAGCGTTAGCCGCCTTGATGACCTACAAATGCGCAATCGTAAACGTTCCTTACGCCGGCTCGAAAGGAGCACTCAAGATCGACCCCAAGAAGTACAGCATTGACGAACTTGAGCACATTACACGACGTTTCGCCCAAGAGTTGGACAAAAGGGGCTTGCTTGGTCCCGGACTCAATGTCCCTGCCCCGGACATGGGAACGGGACAACGAATGATGTCATGGATTGCCGACGAGTACCAACGACTCCATCCATCCGACATCAACGCCCGGGGGTGCGTTACGGGCAAACCCGTACATTTCGGTGGGGTTGCCGGACGAATTGAAGCAACTGGTCGGGGTGTTCAATATGGCCTTCAAGAGTTGTTCAGAAATGCCGACGACCTCGCCTTGGCAAAGCTAAGCGGAACATTGGAAGGCAAGAAAATCATCGTCCAAGGCCTCGGTAACGTGGGGTATCATGCCTGCAAATTTCTTCAGGAAGAAGACGGCGCCAATATCATCGCTATTTTGGAAAGAGACGGTGCCATACTTAATGAAAATGGACTCAACGTTGAAGATGTATCCAATTATAAGAAGGAACATGGGAAAGTAGAAGGCTTTCCGGAAGCTCAATTTTTTAAGAATGGTAATCAATTGCTTGAACATCCCTGCGACATACTGATTCCGGCCGCCATGGAGGGTGTCATAGATCATTTGAATGCCGAGCGTATTCAGGCCAAAGTAATTGCCGAAGCAGCCAATGGTCCTTTGACCTATGAGGCAGATCGAATTCTTTGCGACAAAGGTACTTTCATTCTTCCAGATGCCTATCTGAACGCTGGTGGGGTTACGGTATCCTACTTTGAATGGCTCAAAAACCTCTCTCACGTCCGCTTTGGGCGAATGGATAGGCGACTCGCAGAGACCCAAGGCCAAAAAATCATCGATGCCATTGAGCGTGGCATAGGCAAAGAATTGGACGATCAGTCGAGAAAAGAACTCCTGACCGGACCAGATGAAATCAGCCTCGTGCGCTCCGGCCTCGAAGATACCATGCGTGAGTCATATGGTGAAATGAAGGAGCAGTTTCTGGGCAACGAAAAAATCACGGACAGAAGGATGGCGGCTTATGCCCTAGCGATAAGAAAAATCGCCGACATCTACGAAAGTATGCATTTGTAACGGTAGGTAGAAATGCCTGAACAAGAATACCCGGACGCATCGCCCTTGGACATCGACGAGGCGATGGAGGGTGCCTGGTCCTGCTTTTCGTCTTTCCGAAAACGATCAGGCAAAGACCGATCTTCCTTTCTTCGTGCCATTGCAGAACTCTTGAAAGAAAGGAAGGATGAGTTGATCCTACTCGCTGACTCCGAAACGTCATTGGGGTACGATCGTCTGCATTTTGAACTCAAAAGAACTATTTCCGAGCTCGAATTGTTCGCTGACTTAGCTGAATTCGGGGAATGGAAGGAAGAGGTGAAGGAGCAAGCGGACACCGCACGCCAACCACTTCCGAAACCCGGAATGCAAACCACCAACGTACCCGTTGGCCCAGTCGTTGTAATCGGAGCATGCAATTTTCCTTTTGCCATATCCGTCGTCGGTACCGATACGGCATCCGCTCTGGCGGTCGGTTGCCCAGTCGTGGTCAAAGCACACCCCGAGCATTCAAAAACCTGCCAACATCTGGCCGATTTGGTAGAAACAGCTGCAAGACAAGCAAGGATGCCGGAAAAGGCGTTCCAACTTGTTCATGGGATAGAACACTCCGTCACCCGTGCCCTGATCGAGCACCCACGAACTACATGTGTCGCATTCACTGGTTCGCTCAAGGGAGGACAAACTCTTCATCAACTTGCCAGTCTGCGCAAGTCCCCTATCCCCTTCCATGCTGAAATGGGAAGTTTGAACCCCGTATTCGTGCTACCTCAGGCATTGAAGGAATTTGGCGAGGAAATAGCCAAAGGCTTTGTCGCGGCGGTCAATTTATTTGTCGGGCAAATGTGCACAAAACCTGGCTTGCTGATCCTGATCGAATCTCCCGCAGTGGAATCCTTTCTCGAAAGGATAAAGGAAGCAGTCGGCCAAATCAAAAGTGCCAAAATGCTCAACCAATCGGTTTTCAAAAACTATCATTCCATTACCTCCGAACTCTCCTCATCGCTGGACTTGGTTGCATCGAACCAGAAGCAAGGGGAAGAAAACAAACGGCAGGCGTCTTGTCTCATTTTCGAAATCAAGGCTCCGGATTTCATAAAAAACAAAGGTCTTCGAACGGAAGCCTTCGGACCCGCCTCAATCATCGTACGGTGTAAGAATGAAAATCAAATGATCGAGATCGCCCGATCCATGGAAGGCAGTCTGACCGGTACGATTCATGCCCATTACGACGACATGAAATTGGTGGCACAGCTCTTACCTATTATTGAATCTCGGGTGGGGCGCCTCCTTTGGGGAGGGTTTCCTCCTGGAGTTGTTCCTGGGATTGCGACTCATCACGGGGGTCCGTGGCCGGCAACGACTGATTCTAAACACACCTCCATCGGTCTTTTCGCCTATCGTCGTTTTGTTCGACCGGTTTGCCGGCAAGGGTTCCCCCAAACTACTTTGACCTAAGCAACATGCCGAAGAGCATCCACTGGCTTCATTTGGGAAGCTTTGCGGGCCGGGTAAATCCCAAAGACCATTCCAGTGAAAACCGCTATTGCGAAAACAACCGGCAAAGACCAATAAACGACTTCCGGTGTCATTCCCTTCATTGATGGTGGGAGGGATTCATAAACACTAGGGGCGAAGGTCCCCATTAAATCGATCAAAGATCCGTAAGCGGGTTCACACAGCAAACCGATCAAGATACCAAGCATCCCTCCAAGGCCCGTCAAGGCCATGGTCTCAAGAAGGAATTGCATGATGATATCGGATCGACGTGCCCCCAAGGCCCTGCGTATGCCGATTTCACGGGTTCTTTCCGTCACCGTTGCCAGCATGATGTTCATAATCCCAACTCCACCAACCAAAAGAGATATTCCGGCCACTAATCCCATAAGCGCGACAAAGGTCATTTTGGCCTTTTCCGCTTGTTCCATCAGTTCAAGAGGAACAGTCACCATAAAATCCTCCATGTCGTGATCATTCTGAAGGATATCTCTGATCATCTGAGCAATCGTAACCAATTTACCGGGATCATCGACGGTCAGGGTTATCTTTGATACGAGGGGAGATCCATCATACCCTCTGTAATAATAATCGAAAACTTTGGACCACATAGTCTCGATAGGCAAATAAACGTTATCCTCGAACATCTCTTTGAAACCTTGATTCGATTCGTCCTTGAGCTCGAAGCGAGGAGCTACTTCGCCCACGACTTCATAAAGATTACCGCCAATGTTGATCGATTGACCCACTGCATCTCCGAAGGGAAACAAGGTGCGCGACAAAGCCGTTGAGATTACGCACGTCTCGGACTGAATTAAATTGTCTTCGTGAGTTAGAAACCTGCCCTTGGTGACTTCGAGTTTATGAAGGTTTTGAAAGTTTGGAAGGCATCCCAACAGTTCGGCTCGGGCCTTTGCATGTTTGCTGAGTACCGGCCTGTTATTAATTTCTCTAGTTGGATAAGCGGCCGACAGGTGCGGAACCGTATTACTGATCTTGGTAAAATCATTTTGCGTCAAACCATAAGAATAAAAGTACTTGCCCTTGCTTGACCGTTCTTCATCCGAAGGACGTTTGCTCGAAAGAATCAGATTATTGGCCCCTAAAGCCATGATCTCTCCTTCCGCTTGAGCGGCAATTCCCTCGCCAATGGCTAGTAACCATATCACGCTGGCAACTCCGATAAAAACGCCGATAGCCGTCAAAAAGGATCGCATTGGATGCGTAACGATACTCAGGATTGCCGCCTTGCCCAAATTCCTGCAAACTCTGTTTACTTTTTTCCCAAACCCATCCTGCTGAGCTTTTGTTTCCATAGTTGAGGGGCTTTGAGTGGAAACATTTTCTGATACAGGACGGATACGCTCTTCTTTTTCGATTTTTCCATCCTTCATCACAATGATCCGCCTGGCGCGGGCCGCGACCTCTTTCTCGTGCGTTACCATGACAATTGTCTTTCCTTTGGAATTCAGTTCGTCCAAAAGATTCAGAACTTCGTCGGTCGTTTTGCTATCGAGGTTTCCCGTAGGCTCATCGGCCAGAATGAAATCTGGATTGTTCGAGAGAGCTCGAGCAATCCCAACCCTCTGTTGTTGTCCACCGGACAATTGCTGAGGCTTGTGACTGGCCCGATCCTTCAGTCCGACTAAGTTCACCAAATGATTTACCTCATGCTCGTAAAGGATCTTTCCCCTCGTATAGGCACGGGGCACCCTAAGATTGTCCAGCACGTCCAGATAGGGGATCAAGTTGTATGATTGAAAAACAAATCCGATGGAACGACCACGCACCTCGGAAAGTTGCTCGTCCGCCAACCCCGTCACTTCCTCTCCCTTCAATCGGTAATTGCCGCTGGTTGGAGAGTCAAGACACCCGAGAAGGTTGAGCAGGGTACTCTTCCCGGATCCGGAGGGGCCCATAATCGCTACGTAATCACCTACGGGAACGTCCAGGTCGACGTCATTGAGGGCTACGACTTCTTCCTCACCCATCTCGTAAACCTTGGACAATGACCGGATGGAAAAAGCCAAGCTCATACTACGCAGGAAAAAGTATGCGGACGAGTATCCGGGTCAACTAGCGGGAGACTACGGAAGACATCGACACCTTGGTGAAAAGATCGAAGAAGGAGGTTGGGTTCACGACCACTTCTTCTCCCTTACTAAGTCCTTTGAGAAGCAAAGCATGAGTTAGGTTCGCGGATCCGATCTCGATCGATCGTAATTTCAATTCGCCGTCATCGGTTCGGCCAATACAAAAGGATTGACCGTCTTTGCGGATTATCGAGGTCAAAGGGATTTGGAGAACGTCTTTGTGCTCTTCCGACAGGATCGTCACTTTCGCCGACATTCCAGAACGGATTCCTTTAGGTGGACGTTCGATTATTATATCCGTGGAGTACTCCTTGATGTGGGAGGTATATCTACTTACGGAAGCAAGTGGATAATCGCTCACCAAATCAACTTTACCGCTCAGGGAGATACCTCTAAACGCATCGATTGTAATGATGCAAGGCATCCCGGGTTTGACTTGTTCGATCCTACTTTCGTTTACCTTGGCCCGCACTCTCATAAGAGAAGGGTTCGGCAAGCGGATTATGGTCTGGCGTTCCCTGACGAGCTTTCCTTCTTCAATCAAAACACCATCCTCGGATCCTGACTTACTGCGGTTTGCGTAAGTCACTTCACCGGATGCAGGAGAATAAATAACGCACTTGGTTATTTGATCGTTAATTTCCCTCTCCTTGGTTGATTCCAACTCAAAGGAATTCTCGGAAGATTTGAGCTGAGCTCGGGCCGTTAAAATTGAAGCATTGAGGTCATTGACTTTGGCCTTATGGGAGTGAACCCTGAGCACTTCTAGTTTGGTCATTGCGAGATCGAGCTCTTTGCGAGCCTTTTCCACGGCAAACTGATCTGCCTCGAGTTGAGCCTCCGGTAGGTATCCCTTGGACGCAAGTTTCTTGCTATATACAAGATATTCTTCGGCTCTTCTCAGGTTCTCCCTAGCTACGAATTCAGCACTTTCCATTTGTTCTTCTTCCTGTCGGAAAGAACCGGAAGTATATTCGTCCAATGCAAGTTCCGCTGCTTCAAGGTCGGCCTTTGCCTTGACGAGGGAAGCTCGGGCTTTGTGAACTGAAATGCGTTGAGTCAACAAATCCTTTTGGAGAACCGCATCATCCAACCTCACGAGGAAATCATCTTTCTCCACAACCGTGCCTTCTGGAACGATTTCAAGAATGCTGACGCCTGCGGAACTTCTGCTCTTTACTTGGCATTTGATTTCGACGTTCTCGGCACTTTCAATTTCACCTGGCTCGGTGAATTCCAACTTAAAATCTGCCTTCACCACTTTCTCGAAAAGGGGCTGAATTTCTCCATCTGCCGAAGGGTCGTCGTTCATCGCCCACCAAGCAAAAGAAAGAATAACCGCACTAGCCAAACCAACTAGTGTTTTGGTCGATATGAAACCATTGGCTTTCGAAATAGGGGAAATCATCAATTCAAATCCTATGGAATTACCTAACAATCAGCAAGGGAGGATCGAAGTTTTCATTTTTTTTATTTGAGAATTATTCGGCAACAAGGATTGACTTTGGATCAACCCACAGCCCACTTTCATTCAATTTCATCGTTCCCAATTCATAATCAAGTCTCATCCGCATCGCCTCGTATCCAACCCAGACCTGTAGGAATGCATTAGAGGCCTCCAGCAAATCGTTCAATGCATTAACCAAGTCCCGCGCAGTAGTTGCACCGAATTGAGCATTTCGACCGGGTTGAGGTGGTTCGCTCAAGCGAAGACGGGCAAGATCGACTTGGGAGATGGCACCGCGCACGGCTGCCCGACTCAACTCAAAGTCCAGTTGGCTCAATTTTGCCAAACGATTGAAATTTCTCAAGGAACTCAAAACTTCATCCTCAAACGCCAAATATTGTCGTCTAGCCTGTTGATAACGAATCAAGGCTTCTCGATATTGGTTTCTTTCAAAGATTTTCGAGAGAGGGGAATCCAATTCCATGCCGAGCCTCACTCGACTTTCGCTTGATTTAAAATGTCCCGCCCCCAATCGGTCCGAACCCAAATCACCCGATAGAACCAGGTCAAGATCGGTCCGCAAATCATCCCGCGCCAAATCGGCTTCTCGCCAAACGTCGACCAAGGCAGCCCGGGCGTTCATCCAGTCCAACCTTTCGGAGGAAGCGGTTTTCCATGCCTCCCGGGCATCGATCTCAACCTCTTCCATTACGATCGATTCGAGTCGAGCGGAAGCTCGAGCCAACGATAGTTCCAAAAACAAGCCAGTCAAATCGTTCAATGACACAGCCAAACCGCCCCTGACCTGATCAATGGCCAAGGTTTCGGTTGATAAAAGGAATGCGGAAAGGTTAACCCAATAATCCGAAAATTGTTTGTTCAAACGTACGGAGGAAGCATTCAAATCGGAAACGACCCGATCAAGTTCATCATCCCCAAAGGCTTCCGAACCCATCCCCAACTCCTGCAAATCCGATCTTCCCCGTAGCTGGGCATACCATTTTTTGCGACTTGGTATGGCCCCTTTCAGTACAGTACGGTCTGCCGAAAATTCGGCAAGACTCTCATCTACTTCCTTTTTCATAGATAAGGCTTCCTGCCCAAATGCACGGAGGTCTTGCTTGGTCGGAGTCTCTTCTGGATTTCTGACAAACAAAAGAATCCTGTTTAGGTACTCTTGCAACGCTACCAACTTCACGTCGGTGAGCCGAAACTGATCGACGTATCGTTCATTCACTTGAACAAGCAAGTCCGGAGGCAACCCCATGACTTGCTTGAAATCGTCCAAACGACTTTCAAAGCTTGCCTTGGAGGAAAGTAAGCTGCTTTGACCACCGAAGAGGGCCTGTCTTGCCTGGTCTACCTGCAAACGATTGCCAATTCTGCCGGCTTCGAAAGCTGCTTCGAGCTGGGCGAGACTGTCTTTTAGCTTGGCTACGTTGGCCTCCTGATTTCGTATTTTCTGAACATCCTGCAAAAGCCCGAGGTATCCGGACACCGAAGAGGAAAACCGGGAGGATGAAGCAACGAGACCTCTTTGCCCCGGTCCCCGGGAAGGGTTGTTTCCGGTAGCAAGCCCAAGAAAGAATCCTTGCCTGAATTGCTCCATGCTCCTCGCATCGCTCAAAAGTCTTCGCTCGGCCAATGTGAGCCGTTCTTTGTAAATTCGTTTACTCGCACCCTTCAAAAGAGGTTGGGTGATCGTCAGGTTCGCAAGGGATCCTCCCAACTCGGTGGTGCCTTCGCCAAGCTCGATCGTCAAACGACTGGCAAGGGAAGCCACCCAGGTCGCCCCCTGTCGAGCGACTCCACTGAATCCGGTTTGGATCTTCGAGTCCAAGTCGTTTCCTGAAGACTCCGAGATGCCGGAAACTTCCCCCGAAGCTCTGAAAAACGATTTGGGTTGCAAACGAAAGCGCTCGTAAGTCACGTTGAGGGCGGAAAGATAGAGCTCCTCTTTTTGTCCTTGAAATTCGCGTGAGTGAAGAAGAGCAAGTTTCATGGAAGTCTCCAAATCCAAAAGAACGCTACCGTTTTGAAGTTTGGGTAATTTTTCTCTCCAAATCGCACTTTCCAACTGAATCGAGCGGTTGCCATCTTCATGGGCATCTTCTTTCTGAATGCGCAAGGTGACTTTACGGGCATCGGGATCATCCACCGGAGAGGGTGGCAACTGACTACCGTCAGGAGCCGCCAAACGAGAATAGGGATCGACTTCCCAGTTAAAGAAAGGGGCGTCTCCGAGCAAAGCCCTCACCTCCCGGTCAGCTACTGCAGGATCGATCCGATTACTGCACCCGGCCAAGAAAAAGAGGCATACGAGCAAAGACGCCCCAGACCAAGGGAAGATGTTCACGGAAAGCTTTTCGGAGAAAGGAACCTGCAGGATCGCTCGTAAATCAGGTGAACAGCTCGGTGACTGCCTGTGCTTTGACAAGTTCGCGCGGTTGGTTCAAATGGTTGTATACGATGCTTTCCGGGTCTATACCAAAGCCATGGTAGATCGTGGCCAAAAGTTCACGAGGGTGAATAGGGTTTTCCAAGGGGGCAGAACCAGTCTTGTCCGACTCACCATGCACGTAACCTTGCTTGATCCCCGCACCGGCAATGACGCCTGTATAACAGTAGGGCCAATGATCTCGACCATCTGCACTGTTGCCGTTACCGGAGGTACTCACGCCCTTCTGAGGACTGCGTCCGAATTCACCAACGCAAACCACCATCGTGTCATCCAACAAACCACGCTGATCCAAGTCAGCGATAAGCCCTGAAAGACCTGCATCGAGCATGGGGGCCGATTGATCTTTCATTCGCTTGGGCAAGCCCTTGTGGACGTCCCAGGAATGGTTGTCCGAGTTCGCGACCTTGGGCCAAATGACCTCGACCACGCGTGTGCCCGCTTCGACTAGGCGACGAGCCAAGAGACAGCTCTGACCAAAAGTATTGCGACCGTAGGAATCGCGCGTTTTTTCGGTCTCCTGACCGAGATTAAAAGCTTCGCGGGCACGGCCCGAAGCCACCAAACTGAGAGCTCGGTCATAATGCTCGTTCAAGTTGTAATGCTTGACCGCCTGATCGATCACGGGCATAGCCTCGTTGATTGCATTGCGGAGATTGGCCCGCCTGTGAAGCCTAACCCCGAACATGTCGGGACGCATTTCCAAATCGTCCACCCGGATCTTGGCCATCTTTTCCATGTCCATATCGCTACCAGGTGGATATAAAGTATAGGGATCGTACGCCTTACCAAGAAAGCCTGCCGCTCCACCTTTCCCAATCACCCCGCTTTCCTGAAGGGGACGAGGAAGCATGACGAATGGCAACATAGGTTCGGTGGGAGGTTTGAATTTGATCAAATTAGAGCCAAAGTTCGGAAAATCCTTGGGACTGGGTGGTTCCAATTGACCGGAGGGACTGACCTTGTCGGTGGTGTATCCCGTCATCATCTGATAA
>Ga0055584_100002863_pt1 | contig 17110 bp, 12 predicted proteins | sample OSDHelmetaG_FD_58716 | JGI IMG/M metagenome (GOLD analysis project Ga0055584, IMG submission 58716) | Pelagic marine sediment microbial communities from the LTER site Helgoland, North Sea, for post-phytoplankton bloom and carbon turnover... | ecosystem: Environmental > Aquatic > Marine >... | reverse complement strand
AATGCATCTTTTGTAGACGACCTCGGCGCGGATTCTCTGGATACCGTTGAACTGGTTATGGCGCTTGAAGAAGAATTCGAGTGTGAAATCCCCGATGAAGAAGCGGAAAAAATCACCAGTGTCCAGCAGGCTATTGATTACGTCAATTCCGTCAAAAGCTGAAATTAGAAACATGTAATAAACGTTATCGGCCGGCAACTTGTCGGCCGTTATTCGTTTTACTCAATTAATTGTCGAGGTATTCCAAATGTCACAGCGTCGAGTTGTAGTGACTGGTATGGGCATCGTATCGCCCGTAGGCAGCACCATTGATACCGCTTGGAATGCCATTTGCAATGGCCGCAGCGGTATCAGTACGGTAGCTTCATTTGACGCGGGTCACATGAAAACCCGTATTGCCGGAGAAGTGGTTGATTTTGATGCGGCCAATTATCTGGACCTTCGCGAAATCAAACGAATGGACTCTTTTGTCCATTATGGTTTCGCGGCGTCGGTTGACGCGTTGCAGGATTCCGGTTTACTGGATGAAAGTGCCGGGTTTAATCCGGAGCGTATTGGCTGTGCCGTTGGGTCCGGTATTGGTGGTCTCAAGACCATTGAAGACACCACCGAGGCCTATCTGAAGGGTGGTCCCCGCAAGGTGAGTCCATTTTTCATACCCGGCTCAATCATCAACATGATTGGCGGTTATGTTTCTCTCAAGTACAACCTCAAAGGGCCTAACCTGGCGATTGTTACTGCGTGTAGCACAGCGACCCATAACATGGGGTCAGCGACCCGTATGATTCAATATGGTGAAGCTGATGTGATGGTGGCTGGTGGAGCTGAATTTGCAACAACACCCACCTCGATGAGCGGATTTATTTCAGCACGTGCCATGTCCACGCGTAATGATGAGCCGGAGAAAGCCAGTCGGCCCTGGGATGAAAGCCGCGACGGTTTTGTGCTTTCCAACGGAGCGGGTGTGGTTGTGCTGGAAGAACTGGAACACGCGAAGAAACGCGGCGCCAGGATATATGCCGAAGTCATAGGCTTTGGTATGAGCGCCGACGCGTATCACATGACTGCCCCGCCGGACGATGGTGAAGGTGCAGCCCGTTGCATGCGTATTGCAATGGATGATGCCGGTGTCAGTACACAGGATGTGGATTATATCAACGCTCATGGCACCTCAACCCCCCTGGGCGATCTGGCAGAAACCGTAGCGACAAAAACCATTTTTGGTGATCGTGCGTACGACCTTGCAATTAGCTCAACCAAGTCCATGACCGGACATTTGTTGGGAGCAGCAGGTGGTATTGAAGCCATTTTCAGTGTCCTCAGTATCCGCGATGGCATCATTCCCCCAACGATCAACCTTGAGAACCCGAGTGCGGATTGTGATCTTGATTATGTGCCCAATACAGCACGGGAAACAGAAGTGAATGTTGCTATTTCAAATTCTTTCGGTTTTGGCGGCACCAACGGTAGTCTTGTGTTTCGTAAATTTGCCGACTGACCAATCTCTTGATCAGCTGTTCGTACGAATGTAGTTACGATCTGCCGGGTATTGCAGCCGCTCTACCGGAACACTATCCCTTTCTGCTCGACAGTGCAGCGGACGGCCCAATGAGCGAATACAGCTTGCTTCTCAGGGCCAGCGGTGAGCAACTGTGCGTTCAGGGTGATGGGCACATCAGTGGGCCGGGTGACAGCGATGGGTTTTTGAACCGGCTCAGTGACTGGTATCAAAAGGAAAAGACAAATGCATCAGGGTCAGGAGAATGGCCCTTTAGTGGTGGCTGGTTCCTCTATCTTGGTTACGAACTTGCTGCTGAAATCGAACCTGTCGTCAATTTCCCTGCCTCTCAAGATGGTTTTCCGGTGGCATTTGCCAGTCGCTGCCCCGCTGCAATCTACAGCAGGGTGGATCAGCCGGGTGTTTTGCACCTCGTCGCTGAAAATGAGGCTTTGTTGAGTGAAATGCGTAAGGAGCTTGACTGTTTACAACCCGTGGTTGAGCAAAAGTGTGCGCAACTCACCGAATTGATGGTAGACCAGCCGCTTTTATTCAAAAAAGCTATCGAACAAATCCATGAATATATCCTTGACGGTGATGTCTTTCAGGTCAATTTGTCCCGTGGCTGGGATGGGGAATTCGGCGAACGGCCGGATACCGGGGCGCTTTACCGATCGCTGAGAACAAATAACCCTGCGCCATTCGCCGGCATGGTGTGCTGGAACGATTTCGTATTGATGAGTTCTTCTCCTGAAAGGCTCGTCAAGCTCAGGGACGGAGAAGTTCAGTCCCGGCCGATTGCCGGTACGCGTCCACGTGGCTCCAACCATGATGCCGATCAGGCTCTTAGCCGCGAGTTGTTAGCGCATCCAAAGGAACGTGCTGAGCACATTATGCTGATTGACCTTGAACGCAACGATCTGGGCAGGGTTTGTCAGCCTGGAACCGTGGTCGTGGATGAACTGATGGTTGTGGAGAGTTACGAACATGTTCATCATATCGTATCCAATGTGCGTGGACGCCTGCGTAACGGTATGACACCTGTGGATGTTATCCGCGCTGTTTTTCCCGGCGGCACGATTACCGGTTGTCCCAAGGTGCGTTGTATGGAAATCATTGCCGAGCTGGAACGCAAGCCCCGCAGTTTTTATACCGGTTCTTTTGGTTACATGGGGCTTGACGGCAGTATGGATCTGAATATCCTGATACGCTCCATGTTATTACACGACAAGCATATTTCATTTCGCACCGGAGCCGGAATAGTGTCAGACTCGGATCCGGACTGTGAAGTGGCTGAAACTGAAGACAAGGCCCGTGGCTTGTTACGGGCTCTGGGACCGGTAAAAAATGTGATCGAGGGCACGATATGAAAGAGTGTTTGGTCAACGGAGAAATATCCACCCTGGTAGAGACCTCAAACCGGGGTCTCAATTATGGTGACGGTCTTTTTGAAACCCTTCTGGTAAGTAATGGCCGTCCACGAAGGTGGCAGGGCCATATGGATCGTTTGGGTATTGGCTGTGAGCGTCTGGGTATGACAATGCCGCCACAATCTATCCTTCTGCGTGAAGTACAGACCGTCAGTGCGGGCATGACCGATGCGGTCGTCAAAATTGTCGTTACCAGGGGAGGCGAGGGACGGGGTTACATGCCTCTAGCAGGCGAAAATCCGGTCAGGATTGTCAGTGCTTACCGCTACCCCGATGGTATTGCTGAACTGGCCAGGAAGGGTGTCAGGACTCGTATATGCGAGCTTCGTCTAGGAATTCAGCCGGCACTTGGCGGGATAAAGCATTTGAACAGGCTTGAACAGATATTGGCCAGCGCTGAAATACGGGAAGCCGGCATGGATGAAGGTATCCTGCTGGACAGGGAAGAGCATGTTGTCAGCGCCATTGCGGCAAATATTTTCTTGGTGATAGAAGACCGTCTTTTAACGCCGAGGCTTGATCTCTGCGGTGTCCGTGGTGTTGTTCGCAGCCATATTCTGGCGGGTTTCGGTGCGCGCTGTGAACAGCGCCGCATAACACTCGATATGTTGCAGGAGTCCGCTGAGGTGTTTATCTGCAATACGGTAAAAGGTATCGTTCCGGTTACAGCCATAGGTGATTATGAATTCCAGATCGGGCTGGTGACCCGTGAATTGCAGACGTGGCTGATGGAGGGAGCCAGAAAGACATGAAACGGCTTTTGTCCGTTGCCGTGATAGTCCTGCTGTTGAGCTCTGCCGGCCTGGCGGGGTTGTGGAATCAATACCAGAGTTTTTTGCAAGCGCCACTGCAAATCGGGTCATCCGGGATGGTAATAGTGGTGGAGCCCGGAACCAACATCCGTTCACTGGCTGCGAGGCTTGAACAACAGGGAGTGACCCATCTGGATTGGCGCTGGCGGTTGTTGGGACGTCTTAAACAGGTGACCATCAAGACCGGCGAGTACCAGCTCACACCCGGATTGTCGCCCCCGGACCTGTTGGATCTGCTGGCCTCAGGAAAGGTTGTCAGCTACCGCTTCACCATCGTGGAGGGCTGGTCTGTAAAGCAACTGCTGAGCGCGCTGCATGAGAACCCCGTGCTAAAGCATCGCGTTATGAGCATCGCAGACCTTGAGCGCCTGGAAGGGTTTCCCAAGGGTAATCCCGAAGGGTGGTTTTTACCCGAAACCTATGTTTTCGTTCGTGGGGATTCTGATCAGGACATACTGAGACGTGCCTACAGTGACATGCTGGAGAGCCTGGCAGTTACCTGGGGTGGCCGTGAAAGTGGACTTCCGTTTGAAACAGAATACGAGTTGTTGATTATGGCATCTATCATAGAAAAAGAGACCTCCCTTGGAAGCGAGCGGGCCGACATAGCAGGGGTATTTGTGCGCCGACTGCAGAAGCGCTGGAGGTTGGAAACAGACCCGACAGTCATCTATGGTATGGGTGATGCATATCAGGGTAACATCCGTCGAAAGGATCTTAAAATGGACACGCCCTATAACACCTATACCCGCCATGGTTTGCCTCCAACACCGATCGCATTACCCGGCTTGGCGTCTTTACAGGCCGCCGCTCATCCCGCTGCAGGTGACACCATGTTTTTCGTTGCCAATGGCAAAGGGGGACATACCTTCAGCACTACGCTTGAAGCGCATAACGAGGCAGTCAGAACGTTGATAAAGCAAACCAGAGCTAAGCCCGCCGAATCCGGGAGCGGGGAATGATGCCTCTGAATAAAGGACTCTTCATCAGTCTTGAAGGGGGTGAAGGGGCGGGGAAAAGCACACAGAACAAGCGCATCATTGATTGGCTTGCAGGGCAGGGGCTTGAGGTTGTAGAAACCCGTGAACCCGGCGGCACGATCGTATCGGAGCAGATTCGGCAGGTGTTGCTGGATACGCGCAACGCGGGGCTCGGTGCAACCGCTGAATTATTATTGATGTTTGCTGCACGTTCCCAGTTGGTACAGGAAGTCATTCTGCCTGCACTGGCGGATGGAAAGGTCATTGTTTGCGACAGGTTTGCCGATGCCAGCTACGCATACCAGGGCGGGGGTCGACAGCTGGGAGCTGAAACTGTAGAGGTTGTCGAGAAACTGGTACTTAAGGATCTGCGACCCGATTTGACCCTGTTGTTTGATATACCGGTTGAGCAGGGAATGAAACGGGTGACGGGCCGTGGCGAAGCGGATCGCTTCGAAGTTGAATCAATCCGGTTTTTCGAAAGGGTCAGAACTGCTTATCTTGAACGTGCCGCGGCCAATCCGCAACGTTTCAGGATCATCGACGCAAGCCTGGATGAAGACCGGGTGTGGTTGCAAGTCCGAAATATACTGCAGGAGAAACTGGGTATATGAACGACTCCAGATTTTCCCCCAGCGTCATTTACCCTTGGATGAGCGACCACTGGTCGTTTTTCCTGCAAAGGCTTGAAAGTGACAAACTCGCACATGCCTTAATGATCGAAGGGCCGGCAGGTATCGGAAAAATACCTCTTGCAACTGCCATGGTCACGAAACTTTTATGTCGTGAGAATCAGCCTGAAGCTTGCGGACACTGCCGCTCATGTACCTTGTTCGCTGCCGGGACCCACCCGGACTTTTTTAACCTGCAGCCTGAAGAGGGTAAGGAAGTCATCAAAGTTGATCTGGTTCGGGCCCTGATCGGCAAGCTGGATCTCACCACATCGATCAGTGAGCGTAAGGTTGCGTGTATTCATCCGGCAGAAAAGATGAACGGCGCAGCAGCAAACGCCTTGTTAAAAAGCCTTGAAGAGCCAACAGGGAATACCGTGTTGATCCTGGTGAGTGATCACCCCGCAAGGTTACCGGTTACCATCCGTAGCCGTTGCCAGTCCATTTCTGTCAATCAACCGGATTCACAGCTTGTTCTTGATTGGCTAAAAAATGACTCCGGCAAGGACACTGAAAAGGTGCAGGCCGCACTTCAGGCAGCAGGCGGTAGCCCGTTACGGGCGGCGCAATACCTCGACTCACCCGAATTGGATGCCTATGGACAGGTGAGGGCAGGTCTGGCCAGGCTGCTGGACAGACCGGGTTCCGTATCGCTGGTTAGCAATGAACTGGGTGATTTAAATCCGGTTGATTTGTGGCGTTGGCTTTCCATTTGTGTTGGCGAAGTAATAAAATCAATCATGACGCAGCGGGGTGTGGACTGGTTACCCGCTAACCCGAAATTGACCGGCAAACCGCTTTTGGAGTTGCAAAGACGGGCGGATGTTAACCGGCAATTGGCAGCCACACCTGTACGTGGGGACTTACTTCTGCAGGATTGGCTGATAAGATGGGCAGAACAGGCGATCTGAATTGCAGACGATCAATCACGGAAGATAGTTGGAAAAAGAGGAATCGAGCATGGCACAACAAGGCATACTTTCATTATCCATCAAGGACCGGCAAACGCTGTATAGCGCTTATATGCCCTTTATCCAGGGCGGTGGGCTATTCGTACAAAGCACCAAGCGTTATGCGCTGGGCGATGAGGTGTTTTTGTTGCTGACCATAATGGAACTTGAAGAGCGTCTGCCCATACCGGGCAAGGTTGTATGGGTCACACCACCGGGTGCGCAAGGTAACCGGCGACCCGGAATCGGTGTTCAATTCGGAGATACCTCCGATGGTGCACATGCCAGAACCATCATAGAGTCGCATCTCGCTCAATTGATAAGTTCCGAGAAACGCACCCATACAATGTAGTTATATCAATAGGATATATTATCTATTTAATCTACTTTACGCGAATTACGTGCTCGACAAGATCGAGCATTTCCAACACGGGTTTGCCTGCCTGGTAGAAATGCGGTGAGAGGCGAATAGCGCCTCTACGCAGCGCGCAGCTTAGCTTTCTTTGTTTCAATGCCTTTAGAATTTCTGCCGGGTTTTTGTTCAACGGTCTGAAACTAACGATTCCTGATACCCTTTGCGGATCGAACGGGCGCAGTAATTCCACACCGGAAATATCTTCAAGACCCGCTGACAGCACACGTGAGTTCTCTTCAATCAAAGACTCGACCCGTGACATACCAACGTCCTGTAACAGACCAATGGAAGCATGCATGGCAACCTGTCCCAGGGTATTGGGACTACCAGCCTCGAAGCGCATGGCCGTTTTGCTGGGTTGCCAGTCTTCACGGTCAAATTGATAGGGCTCATCGACCATGTGCCAGCCCTGTTGATGAATCTGTAGTTTTTCACGCACACCCTGCCGGCAGAAAAAGACCGCGATTCCTTCCGGTGCGAGCAGCCATTTATGTCCATCAGCAGCAAGGAAATCGATTCCACATGCCTGTACGTCCATCTGCATCGCACCCAGTTGCTGGATTGCATCCACGAAGAAAAGCACATCATTCTGCTGACAGAACCGACCGAGTTCTTCGAGTTTCATGCGCAGACCGTCGGTCCATTGAATCGCGCTGACGGATAACAGTCTGGTACGTTTATCTATTTGCTCAAGCAACGCTTTTTCCGGATTTGCAGTACATCGAATATCGACCTCGCGTACTTCCACCCCATAGCGTTGAAGAGCCAGCCAGGGTAGGCGGTTTGAGGGAAACTCATCCGCGGGCAGGACCACGTTATCTCCCGCCCGCCAGTCAATACCATTTGCCACGGTGCAGATGCCTTCCGTGGTGTTTTTTAACAGCGCGATATCATCCGGCGAAACCGCATTGATCAGGCCTGCCAGTCCTCTCCTGAGTTGAGTTTCACGTAATAACCAATGGTTGTATTTTTCCGCTCCGATCTCAGCATTCTCCCTCGCAAATGCTGCAACGGCATCTGAAGCAACTCTTGGCCAGGGTGCAATGGCCGCATGGTTGGCATAAAGACCCTGCTGTAAAACAGGAAACTCGTCAATGGGAATGGCGATGGCTGGATTCTGTGCTGTGGTGTCAGGGTTCATATCGATATAATGAACGCACTGTGACTCCCATCGCAACTTCAAATTCAGACCTCCCCCGTGAACGTGCCATCATTCATGTGGATATGGATGCCTTTTATGCGTCGGTTGAGCAACACGATCAGCCGCAGCTTAAAAACAGGCCGGTCATCGTAGGAGGCACGGGCAACCGCGGAGTTGTTGCTGCCGCCAGTTATGAAGTTCGACAGTTCGGTGTTTTTTCAGCCATGCCCATGTCCCGTGCTCGTAGTCTGTGTCCACAGGCGGTGATACTCCCCGTGAGGATGTCGCGTTACCGGGAGGTTTCAGCCGAGGTTTTCAGAATATTCCGCGAATCGACACCCGAGGTGGAAGGTCTGTCACTGGATGAGGCATTTCTGGATGTGTCGGCCAGCCTCGCTCTTTTTGGCAGCATCGAAACGATTGGTGCATCACTGCGGGAAAAGATACTGACCCGCACAGGTCTTCATGCTTCGGTAGGTATGGCACACAATAAGTACCTCGCCAAACTGGCATCGGATGCGGGTAAACCGAGAGGTTTTGTCCATGTTCCGCGAGATGGTGTCCGTCTGTTTCTGGACCCCATGCCGGTAAACAGGATATGGGGGATTGGTAAGCAGACACTACCCAAATTGAAAAAGATGGGCATCCTGACCATAGGGCAACTTCGCAAGGCAGATCATATCGAACTCAGCCGTGTGCTTGGAAACCGTGCCGGGCACTTTATGGCACTGGCAAGAGGCGAAGATGTGCGCGAGGTGGTAGCTTCCCGACCTGATAAGTCCCTCAGTCGTGAAGTGACGTTTGACCAGAACATCATCAAGCCGAACGAACTGTATGCGGAGTTGCAACGACAGGTGGAATCGGTAACAGGACGTCTGCGTGCCCAGGGATTGTTGGCGCGCACCATCCAGATCAAGGTTCGTGATGCACGTTTCCATACGGTAACAAGGAGACGCAGTCTTGCACTCCCGACAGCAAGTACCGAGGTTGTATTTAAACAGGCTCGCTCACTGCTGGAAAAATGGTTTTTGGAACACGTGAATACCCCCGTCAGATTGCTGGGTGCAGGTGTCAGCGGGCTTGAAGAACCTGATGGCCGGGGTATCGAATACGATACAGTCGCGCAAAAAGCATTGGACAAAACCCTCGACGAAATTAACCGGCGCTATGGTGAAAGTAAAGTAACACACGCACGCGCGCTTAGAAACGCTCAAAAAACAAAGCCCGGATAGTGATTCCGGCAAGGCGAGGACACTACACCATCATGCTGGATGAACAGGTATTTCGCTCAAATTATTACGCTTATTGTTATTGTTGCGCGTCCCTTAACTCCCGTCGCAGAATCTTTCCAACATTACTCTTTGGCAGGTCTGTCATAAACTCAACATAGCGAGGACGTTTGTAACCAGTGAGGTTTTCTTTGCAAAATGCAATGACTTCCTCCTTGGTAAGGCTTGGGTCCTTTTTGACGATATACAAACTTACCGCTTCACCAGATTTCTCATCCGGTACACCAATTGCGGCGACCTCCAGTACTTTCGGATGCAGTGCCAGCACATCTTCAATTTCGTTGGGGTACACATTGAAGCCGGACACCAGGATCATATCCTTTTTACGGTCAACGATCTTGAAATAGCCATCTTCTGTCATCAGCGCTATATCGCCGGTATGTAACCAGCCGTCAGCGTTCAGTACTTCATCGGTTGCTTCCTGACGTTGCCAGTAGCCTTTCATTACCTGCGGTCCACGTATACACAATTCGCCGGTTTCACCGGCCGGCAGGAAGTTGCCTTCCTCGCTCATGATGGCCCCTTCCGTTGAGGAAATTGGCAGGCCGATGTAACCATTGTAGTCTTCCAGTGTTACGGGGTTTATACAGGCGGCAGGGGATGTTTCCGTCAATCCATAAGCCTCAACCAGTGTAACGCCAGTGACTTTTTTCCACTGGTCGGCGACAGCCTTTTGAACGGCCATGCCGCCACCGAGCGTCATCTTGACGTTTGAGAAATCGAGATCGGCAAAGCCCTCGGTATGCAGCAAAGCATTGAATAGGGTGTTGACTCCGGTGATTGCGGTAAACGGATGGCGACCGAGTTCCTTGACAAACCCGGGCATGTCACGTGGGTCGGTGACCAGGATGTTGCTGCCACCCAGGTAAAGAAAAGTAAGGCAGTTCGCCGTCAATGCGAAGATGTGATAGAGCGGTAAGGCTGTGATGATGGTCTCATGTGATTCACCATCCAGTTGGGCCAGCCAGGCCCGCGCCTGGAGCAAGTTTGCGACGATATTGCGGTGTGTCAGCATCGCGCCTTTAGCCACTCCCGTGGTGCCGCCGGTGTACTGGAGAAATGCAACGTCCTCAAAGGCGATATTGACCGGCTTCAATGGCAGTTTTTTACCCTTGTCCAGAACATTCTGAAACCTTACTGAGCCTGGTAACTTCCAAGCCGGGATGGTCTTTTTCACATATCGCAATACAAAGTTCACCAGCAAAGATTTCGGGAAATCGAGTAAATCGCCAACCCCGGTGGTGATGACATGTTCCAGGGGGACTTCATCTCGCACGCTTTCAAGTACAGAGGCGAAGTTTTCCACCACAACGATTGCCTTGGCTCCGGCATCGACCAATTGGTGACGTAACTCACGCGCGGTGTACATGGGATTCGTATTGACAATGATCAGCCCAGCCCTGAGTGCGCCGAAAAGTGCCACGGGGTATTGCAGTATATTCGGCATCATCAGAGCGATGCGGTCACCCTGCTGTAAGCCCATATCCTGCAGCGAAGCCGCAAAATTCCGGGTCAGGTAGTCAAGCTCGGAATAACTCAGTTCCGCACCCATGTTGTGATAGGCCATGCGGTCTTTAAATTGGCTACAGCTTTGTTCCAGGATATCGACGATGGAGCGGTAGCCGCTCAGGTCTATCTGCGCGGGTACGCCGGGGGGATAACTTTTAAGCCAGGGTTTGTCCGTCATTTGTGATTCCTCTTCAGGTGAGCCAACATCATTGTGAATGTTATTAATATCGCCGACTATCCCCATATGATAAATGACTTGGAGCAGAAACTTTGTAGTTTTTGTTTGCCGACCTCAATGGCTGTGTTTATCATCAGTGCAAAGACAAACCTCAAGGCGGCACCTGATGGGTGAACAGAACATAAAAGAACATGCCAGCGAATCGAGCCGGCAGGAATTCATGAAGTCGCTTCTGGAAGAGGTGAGGGCACTGGAAGCCATGCTGGACAAGGGTATGGTGGAATCAGGTGTCAGCCGGATCGGGGCAGAGCAGGAGATGTTCCTGATCGATGACGCGCGTAAACCGGCATTGACCGGGCTTGAAGTTCTAAAGAAGCTGGATGATGAAAGGTTTACGCATGAGCTGGGTTTGTTCAATATCGAAGCCAATCTCTCTGTCCAGGAGCTTAAAGCTGACTGCCTGAGGCGTATGGAGAACGAGGCACAGGAAGTTTACGCCAAGGCCCGCAAAGCAGCTCACCAATGCAATAGTGAAATTGCCCTCGTGGGTATTCTGCCAACGCTGACTATGGAGAACCTCGGTCTTGACTCCATGGTGCCGATTCCCCGTTATCACGCCTTGAACGAAGCGATCATGGCGCTTCGTGGCAATGATCTGCAATTCACCATTAACGGCACCGACCAGCTTGTGGTCAAACACGATAACCTGATGTTCGAAGCTTGCAACACCAGTTTCCAGGTGCACTTCCAGGTTAGCCCGCAAGATTTCTCACGTCTCTATAACATCGCGCAAACGGTGACGGGTCCACTGCTGGCCGCAGCGGTTAATTCACCCTTGCTGCTTGGAAAACGTCTATGGCATGAAACACGTATTTCCGTTTTTGAGTATTCAGTTGACGCACGATCTACGACGCACCAGACCAGGGGCCTGAAACCACGTGTACATTTTGGTAACAACTGGGTAAACAAGTCCGTCACAGAAATATTTAAAGAAGACATAGCACGCTTCAGGGTGATTCTGACGACGGAAACCGAAGACGACCCCCTGGCGATGGTGGCACAGGGTATCGCGCCAAAGCTTAAAGCATTGTGTCTTCACAACGGGACCGTTTACCGTTGGAACAGGGCTTGTTACGGTGTGCACAATAACGTCCCGCATCTGCGGATCGAAAACCGGGTCATTCCCTCGGGGCCAACGGTTATCGATGAAATTGCGAATACAGCATTTTTCGTGGGCATGATGGCTGGAATGGCCGATCAGTACGACGATGTTCGCGAATTAATTACCTTTGATGATATTAAGGCAAATTTCCTGGCTGCCGCCAGGGGTGGTATCCGCGCACAAATGAACTGGTTCGGTGATACGCACATGCCGGTCCGTAAGTTGATACTGGATGAGCTGTTGCCGCTGGCAGAACATGGCTTACAAAAATACAAGGTTGACCAGAAGGATATCGATAAGTACCTCGGTGTTTTGCATGATCGCGTTTCGACACGCAGAAATGGTGCACGGTGGGCGCTTGAGTCGCTTAATGAAATGCAAGGTCGCGGAACAGAGGATCAGCGTCTGCGTTGTCTTGTAGGCAGCATGGTTGATCAACAGGTAACAGGTCTGCCGATATCAGAATGGGTGTTGGCTGATTTCTGTGAACAACAGGACTGGCGAGAGAGTTACCTGAAAGTATCCCAGTTTATGGCAACGGATCTGTTTACCGTACGCCCGGATGACATCGTAGATTTTGCTGCGACACTGATGGACTGGCGCCATGTGAGACATGTGCCGGTTGAAGGTGATGATGGCGTACTCGTTGGTCTTGTATCCCACCGGGCGCTATTGCGTCTTGTTGCGGAAGGCAGGGTTGGTGGTGATCACAAGGTAACGGTTAAGGAAATCATGACCAAAGATCCCGTCACGGTTAGTTCGGATGCGACCACGGCCGATGCCATACGGCTGATGCGCAAAGCCCGTGTGGCGTGTCTGCCGGTGGTGGATGATGGAAAACTGCACGGTCTCATCACCGAGCATGATCTGATCCTGGTTTCTTCCCGCCTGTTGGAGCGTTACCTGGAAGACGCTGAATGAGCCCCGGATGAGGCTTGCTACAGGTTTCGTAATTGCGCTTCTGTTGCTGACAGCCTGTGGCAATGAGTTCACAGTGGAGCAACAGGTCATCGCAACCCTTCGCAACATGGAATATGCCGCAGAAGAAGGGCAGCACCTGGAGTTCATGACTTATGTTGCAGATTCATTCGGTGCTCAGCAAGGCTCGATGGATCGTCGCGAGTTCCATCGCTTCATGATTTTTCAGATCAATCAGAACCGGCGTCTGCAAGCGCAATTCTTTCCGATTTTTGTCACCGAGACCGGTGAGGGCACTGCGTCAGCGTACTTCCGGATACTGGTCACCGGCGGCGCCGGTCTATTGCCGGAAAGCGGGCAGCTATTTGAAGTTGAAACAAGCTGGCTGCGTGATGGCGGAGACTGGGATCTGACCGAGGCTGACTGGGAACCAGTGCATCTGCCCGATCTACCAACGGTGGGAGATTAGATAACTGGGGGCTATTCTCGGTTTTTGAGAATGACTGGTCTACAATCTAACTATGCCCCAGTCTGAGTCGTCAAGAATTTTGCCAGCCGAATTTCATCCGGCTGTAAGTGCGTGGTTTGAAAATTCGTTTGATTCACCCACACCGGTTCAGACAGCAGCCTGGCCGAAAGCCATTTCTCAGAAACGTGTACTAATTGCAGCACCAACAGGCAGCGGTAAAACCCTCGCAGCATTTTTATCTGCTATCAATGATCTGGTCGTGCAAAGCCGGCATGGTGCACTGGAAGGCAGGGTTCATGTTCTTTATGTTTCACCACTAAAGGCTCTCTCAAACGACATAGAGAAGAATCTGCAGGCACCGCTACTGGGCATTGCCGAAGAGCTGGCAGCGATGGGGGAGGCACCTCACAATATTCGTGCAGCGGTCAGGACAGGAGATACACCTGCCGGTGAGCGTGCCAAAATGAGCAAACGGCCGCCGCATATCCTCGTCACAACACCCGAATCCTTATACCTTCTGCTGACCTCGGTATCCGGCAGAAACATGCTTGACGGTGTATCTACATTGATTGTGGATGAGATTCACGCGCTGGCAGGTAACAAGCGGGGCAGTCATCTGTCGCTATCACTGGCAAGGCTTGACGCTCTGTGCGGTTTCCCACCTGCACGAATCGGATTGTCGGCCACGCAGAAGCCCATTGAGAGAATTGCGGATTACCTTTGTGGTGGTCTGGCATGTGCCATTGTCGATACCGGGCATAAACGGCACATGGACATCCGTCTGGAATTGCCCGAGTCACCGCTGGCGCCCGTTTTATCCAACGAGGTCTGGGAAGAGCTTTATGAGCGGCTCGTGGCATATATTCTCGATCACCGTACGACGCTGATATTTGTTAACACCCGTCGTCTTGCCGAACGTCTTGCCCGTCACCTGGCCGAACGCCTGGGCGAGGATGCGGTTACGGCGCATCACGGCAGTCTGTCACGTAAACACCGGCTGGAGGCAGAGCAGGCGCTTAAATCCGGTTCGCTTAAAGCACTGGTGGCCACCGCGTCGCTAGAGCTGGGAATCGATATTGGTCATGTGGACCTGGTTTGCCAGTTGGGAACACCGGGCAGTATCGCGGCCCTGTTGCAGCGTATCGGCCGGTCCGGTCACGGGGTGAGTGAAACCCCCAGGGGGCGTTTGTTCCCTTTAAGCCGCGATGATTTGGTTGAGTGCGTGGCCTTACAGAAGGCACTTGAGTCCGGTGAGCTTGATGCCATTGTCATTCCGCCTGCACCACGGGATGTACTGGCTCAGCAACTGGTTGCAGAGGTGGCCGCGCGGGACTGGCAGGTGGATGAACTGTTCCAGGTTGTTTGTATGGCCTGGCCTTATCATGATCTTGAGAAAGAACAATTTCTGGCCGTCGTGCGAATGCTTGCCGATGGTTACTCAACCCGAAGAGGAAGACGTTCCGCACTGATATTTTACGATGCCATCAACGGCCAGTTACGTGGCCGGCCTGCAGCGCGCCTGACAGCGCTGCAAAATGGCGGCGCTATCCCGGATCACTTTGATTATGAGGTGATCATGCTGCCGCAGGGTCACCGTATAGGAACGCTCAATGAGGACTTCGCTTTTGAGAGCATTCCCGGTGATATTTTTCAGTTGGGCAATACCAGTTATCGTATGCTGAAAATAGAACAGGGAAGGGTGCTGGTTGAAGATGCACATGGCCAGCCGCCTAATATTCCTTTCTGGACCGGAGATAAGCCCGGACGGAGTGATGAGTTATCAATCGCAGTTTCTGACTTACGAAATGAGATAGAAGAAAAGCTTAAAAAACATGAACCTGTAGAAGTTATAGATAATCTATGTGAAGAAGGAATTGCCCGGATTGCGGCCATACAACTGGTCGAATACCTGCATGCGTCCATTCAGGCCCTGGGTTGTCTGCCAACACAAAGCAAGATAATCATGGAGCGTTTTTTTGACGATTCCGGTGATATGCACCTGGTGGTGCACGCACCGCTGGGTTCACGTCTCATGCGTGCCTGGGGTCTGGCATTGCGCAAGCGCTTCTGCCGGCAATTCAATTTTGAGCTGCAGGCATCGGCACTTGAAGACTCGTTGATACTCTCATTAGGTGAAACACACAGTTTCGAAATTGCCGATGTTGCCGGTTATTTGAAGACGGAAACAGTCCGCGACGTGTTAATACAAGCACTGCTGGACGCACCCATGTTCGAACTGCGCTGGCGTTGGAATGCAACTATCGCTTTGGCGGTACAGCGAATGCGTAACGGTAAAAAGATACCGCCCCAGTGGCAAAGGAACCAGGCCGAAGACCTGGTTGCAGTCGTTTTCCCGGATCAGATCGCCTGTTTTGAGAATATCCGGGGTTCGCGTGAGATACCCGATCACCCGCTCGTCAACCAGACCATTGATGACTGCCTGACCGATACGATGGATATCGACGGTCTGGAAAAACTGCTGGTTGAAATGGCAACGGGTGACATCGAAATACATTGCCTGGACCTGGTCGGCCCTTCACCATTGTCACGTGAAATAATCAATGCTCGACCTTACGCATTTCTGGATGACGGCGAGGCCGAAAACCGGCGTACACGTGCCATAAGCAATGACCCGGATGACCTTTCATCTGCAAGCACGCTGAGTATCATCAGCGTAGAAGCACGCACACAGGTACGTGATGAAGCCTGGATTCAGCCACGTAACGCTGATGAGTTGCATGATGGCCTGTTGCAACTGGGTTTTTTGACCCGGCCGGAGTACTCGAGTGGTAACTCAAGTTGCGGCGCTGGCGGCGCTGCAAGCAACTGGAGTCAGTGGTTCTCAGCACTTGGCAATGACTTCAGGGTTTGCAGCGTAAAGCTGGATCAAGGTGGGGAGGAGAAGCCTGAATACTGGTGGGTGGCCTCCGAGCGCCTACCCGAATGGCTCGCTATTCATCCGGAGTCCCAATTTTCGCCTGATCCGACGGCGTTACTGCCTGAATGTCCCGACTGGGACCGGGATGAAGCACTGGTTGGGATATTGAGAAGCCGCATGAGCGGTCTGGGGCCCGTTAGCAGGTCTCAACTGTCCAAGGACTTCGGTTTGGATGAAGATAGCCTTCAACGGGCATTGCTGAGCTTGCAGAATGAAGGGTTTGCAATCCTGATGCAGGATGAGTCCACTGAAAACCTGTGGTGTGAACGACGATTGCTGGCAAGAATACATCGCTATAGCCGGGAGCAGCGCCGAAGGGCTGTAAAACCAGTCTCACCAGCAACTTTTATGAATTTCCTGGTGCACTGGCATGGGTTGGATGACGCAGGTACTGATCTTGATCAGGCACTATCGCTTTTGCAGGGGTGGTCTGCTCCTGCAGTGATGTGGGAGCACAACTTGCTGGGTGTACGTTGTAAGGATTATTCCCCGGAACAACTGGATCAGCGTTTTTTGAGTGGTCAGCTGGCCTGGTTCAGGCCCCAGTCTGTGCCGGAACAAACAAGCACCATCGTTACATCAACACCGCTCGCCATCGTGCCCCGTATTAATATTCCCCAGTGGTTGCCAAAGACGCCGGACCCGGTTGTCATATCTGACTCGGTAGCAAAAAAGGTCCTGGACCTGCTTGAGAGGCACGGTGCCATGTTTACTTCGGATCTGGAACACCAGTCAGGACTTCTGAGACCA
>Ga0055584_100002862_pt1 | contig 17112 bp, 12 predicted proteins | sample OSDHelmetaG_FD_58716 | JGI IMG/M metagenome (GOLD analysis project Ga0055584, IMG submission 58716) | Pelagic marine sediment microbial communities from the LTER site Helgoland, North Sea, for post-phytoplankton bloom and carbon turnover... | ecosystem: Environmental > Aquatic > Marine >... | reverse complement strand
TGCTGCTGCAATTATTGTTGCTCATAACCATCCCAGTGGAAATAAAGAACCGAGTAGGGAGGATGTTGTGGTGTCAAAGCGGTTAGCTGAGGCAGGGAAGGCGCTAGACTTACAGGTGTTGGACTCCTTAATCGTCACCGTTGATGGCGGGTACACTAGTCTTGCGGAGCAAGGCTTGATGTAGAGCAGTTTCCTCCTGGATCTTCGGGGGTGCGTTTGGGACAGAGAAGCTTTTTTCTTCTTCTTTCTTCGCTTCTCTCATGTGGTTTGGAACGGGTCGCCTTGGAAAATTGCTAGATAGAAAAGTAGAATCACTTGTTGGGAACAGAAGTCGGGATTAAGGAAGAACAACAAAAGTGCCTGTATGATTGCTTCCTTGAGATTGGAACAAGATTAAATACAATCCAGGTGCTAAGCCAGTAGGTAGCTGATATGAATCGGTGGCAGGTAGAGCGTTGGTTATCAGCCGGCCCGTTACATCAATTATTGACAGCGTTCCTTCTCCTAATCCCATTAAGCTGATTACGGACTCTTGTCTGACGGGATTAGGAAATACCTTCAGGGACAATCGAGATGTGGGTTGTATGGGATCTTGGACATCCGTAGCTCGACCACTGAAGAATCGTTCTGCAAAAGCAAACGCTTGTTTTCCGATTGTTTCCCCCATAAGACGTCCAGGAATATCATCTGCTGGTGGGTGGATACCTCCCCATATTCTGGACAGACTTGTTTGATCGGATGCATCCCTATAGGTCGCCCATTGTAGTACGACATCCTCACTCGGCCCGTCTTCAAAAACCAGGAATGCATTCTTCCTTGCAACAAATTCTCCCATCCCGCCAGGGAAAAAAGGGTCACCCGTAAGCATGGTTAAAACTTCTGCAGCAGCACGTGAAAATGTGGAGTGACCTGACACATAACCAGCGAAAGGCGGAGTCACAAAACTAGGACGCTGATACGGCCACCAATCTGCTGCCAATACCCAGTCCACTCCTCCTTCGTCTTGTTCTGGATCAAATACTGAGTTGGGGCCTCGCCACGCCAGTATTTTGATTTCATTTAGGTTTTCGTTTGAACCCCCGGAAAGAGGATCAGCTTCTGCCACCAATTCTATGTATCCAGGTACCAAGGGAATACCAGACTGGTGGAATCTTGGTAGTGACGGGTCAGAACTCTGGCCGAATTCGGCCATGCCCCGGATAGCAGAAATGGGACGAATGTAGTCATACCACCCTTTCACCCCCCAAGACGCTATAGCAGAATCGTGCATTGCTCCTCCCAGAGCGAAATAGGATTTAATATCCCACTCCAAATCATTCAGTATTGGACCTACTCCGTTGAAGCGTTTCTCAAGCGAAGGATGATCGGTCACGTAATTCAATATTGTGAACCAGTGTCCGGGAGGGGTCTCAGAATCGGGTCCATCTGCCCAGAATTCTGCCAAAACTCGAGCATAGTCTCCCCTTGGCACAAGTTGGCCCCAATAAGGCTGACCTGTTGCTGGGTTCATCAAGTGCCCTTTTCCAGGGTCGCCTCCGTTGAATAAATCATAAAAGTCCCGAAGCGTAGGTATGTCGTCCGGAAGCGTCTCGATACTCAGATTACCCAGGGATGCGGGCGAAATATCCCAAGCTGTGCCATCAGTCGGGTCTAAATGTGAGGACCAAATCGCGACTAACGCAAAATTCCACTTATACTCGTCATCGATCCCTAATCCTCCGTTGTCATCCAAATATGGAGGCGGACCTGGGTCAAAATAGATCCAATATTGATTTCCGTCCCTCTCCTTGATTGTGGCGTCTGTTGGCTTGAGAGAAAAGGGCGATACTGCTCCCCACTCAGCTCCTACGAAATCGGGAATACCTCCAGGTACTTGATGCCCCGCTTGATCAACAAAAATATCAAATGAAAGTGGTTGCCACCGATTCATGTTAATGATATGCGGATTTCCCGGAAGTGCTGGTACCAGAGGGGGATTGGAGGGTGTGTAAAACCTATTTAGATACAAGATGTCCTCATTAGCACCATCCTGAAAGCCGTAAGCGATAACACATTCGGCTATGTGGTTCCCCAGTGCTTCTGGACTTCCTGAGGTATAGTCTACGGAATTGATGGCAGTATCATATCCGTCTTTAGCCATCAAACTATCATATCTGGCTAATGCTTCGGATGCACCTGGCGAGTACTTGAAACGATGACTCAGAATGCGGTATGCTGCATAAGATATCGACTTTTGCCTAGCCAACTCCGTGTTTTCTGGGATGGGGATGCCGTCAAACTGACACGAAAATCCCGAAACGCTATTGCCTAAAAAGTAAGGCTCAGCATCGAATTCATATGCAGACCAAGCATCCCACATCGCCGCGGATAAATGGAATAAGTTCCTTGCATGGACAGTGGGCCGGGCAAAATCTTCCCGTATCGACTGCAAGGCGACTTCGTTCCAGTCTCTTGCGATCGAGTGCTGCGCCTTGCTCGGTTTCTCATTAAATATTGTCAATAATAGAAGTATTGATATCCGAAAAACGCTCTTCATTAGTAAGTACTGTTTTTTCCTTTGTGGGCCACTACAATACGCTGCCTCATGGTAGCAGGATTGTAGTTGAGTAAAGCGAGCAATAAACCGAGACGGAAAAAAGGGAACGGGCACCATCAAGATGGCGCCCGCCACGTCATAACTGGGAGGGGGTAATTCCTAGCCTGACTTCCCTATTTCATTCATTTGACTCATTCGTTGCATTCGTCGTGTGATCTTCGGCCACCGACTTGGTGCTCGCAAACTGAAGTTGTTTGTGAGCTATGAACGGGACAAACGATGTATGTGTGGGAACAAAAATGCCCCTGCCTTCAGATTGTATGTCAAGAGATGCCGTTTTTGGTGCCAGTGCGTCGAAATAGGCAGAAATGGCAAATGCCTCCGACTTTGTCAGATTTGCACGCACTCTCATGTGATTGACAATAGTCTTCCATTCTGAAGCAGTTCGTTCCATGGGACTGCGAGCGCTATGACAACGCGTACAATTTGCAGCCCACAATTCTGCCCCGGTTGATATGGCTGAGGGATCCTGGCTTTGTGCATTGAGCGCAGGAATCAAGAGAATTGCCAGGGTTAAAAAAGTCTTTTTCATATTGGTTTCCTTTGATTAAAAGCCGTAGGCCCATTGGACATAAATGTGGTCCTCAGAATCGAAATCGGCGTGATAGGAGATCTTGAGCGGGATGGAAGGCTGAAGCCAATAGTTGATTCCGAAAGAAATCTCACTTTTTTCTTCGAATGCAATCTGACCGTTAAAAGACGATTCCGGAATTTGTGACCATCTGACGACGGGTTCAAAGGCTCCTCTCCGCCGTGCGAGTTGTAGGTAGAAACCAGATCGATTCAGTACTTCTATCTCGTCTCCGCGAACTACATCCTGCCACATCAAAATCCCTTCGGATTTAAAGTCCCATTGGCCGCTTCTGTACTCAATCGCCAGATTTGTGGCGACTACGTCGAGATTGTCCTCATCATCATATCGAGCATGAAATCCACTAACAAAGGCTTCAAACGTAGGTCCAGATACTAAACCGAGCCTGGCGCCGATCATTTTGTTCGAATTGTTGTCAGAAAATGCCACTCCAAATCCAACGCCGGGGATTTCAGATGCTGCTTCCTCGTCGTGATCGTCTTCTCCCAATCTGGAAGAGCTGTTCGTCACATATCTAGTCTGAACAAATGGGGCAGCTTCTTCGTGGTCATCCGGTTCTTCTTCATGACTGTCTTCGCTTCCTGGAGCCGCTCTTGGGCCTTGCGACACCCAACCAGTGAAATCCAATGACCAGCGATTATTAAGATTCTTTTTATAACGCGTCATCACCCCGGCATCCGAAAGAATGGGCAGTAAGGCTCCGCCCTCTGCAACCCCTCCATGTGCGTGGCCATACAGCAGAGGAGATGTAGGAAGCTTGTTAATCCAAGACGGGTGCGTTCGTTCACCAAACAAACCAAATGGGACCAGAAACTTGCCAGCAATAATTTGCCAGTTTTCAAAGCCTAAATAGTCGATCTGAGCGTACTCGAGTGAAGTGGTTGTGATTTCGCCACTTAATCCGAATTCTAATTCCGATTCGAACAGAAAATCATCAGAAAGGTCATAGAGAAAAACAGGCGAGAATGAGGCGGTGAAGTCGTTTTTGAAGTCGGTATCTGTCGCAGCCTCGTAAGAGACTGATGCATAGCCAGCGAAGACCGTACTGGAAGAGGGTGTTAGTCCAACCTGGGCGCTAGATTGTGAGACAATTAATCCAAATATTGTCGCACAGAATAGACGTAGTTTGGCAGTATTCATTTTCTTTTTGTGTATTGCGTGGGTAGGATCGGTCCTAGTGAGATTCTGCAACCGGGATACTGAATGAAGCTTGAGTCATCATACCTCCAGTCATGAACTCTACAGTCATAGTGGCTTCTCCTGCAGAATTGAACATGTGCTCCGCCCAATACCGTCCGCTTTCCATTTCGGTGGCACTGTGAGATTCAATACTACCGTTAGACTCTTCGCAGATGATCGTAGGAGCAAGCCCGGTCATCATCCCTGATCCAGACATTTGCTCGATCCAGAACGAATGTCCGATAGTCGTTCCTTCATGGATTTCTCCACCTTCGTGCTCAAAGGAAATCAACATTCCGGACATCTCCATGTGAGCCCGTTCGATCTCCATATGATCATCCATTTCATAGAGAACCTGTTGGGCGTCACCTTCGTGCCGAGATCCCATAACTTTGAACATGTGATCTCCGCTGGTCATGAATCGATGCATTGACGTGAAATGATCTTCATGAGCTGTTAAATCAATTTCCTCCCATTCAGCACCTTCACCTACGCGGTGTTCTAACACAATTGAGCTCATGTCGGATATGCGATCACCAGTTTCCGTTTCGACATAGACATCGATTTCTATCTCCTCCAGCGTAGCAATGCGGCCTTCTGAAAACTCGACTCTTGCAGTGAGACCTTCCTCGCCATCATCATGAGAAACAGTGTTTTCTGAACACGCCGTAATGAATACGACAGCTGTAACAGCAAGCATGTATAAAAATGATTTCATAGTTCTACTCTTTCGTTTAGTGATTTCCGTGGTCGTGGTTCGCCATCACCATAAATGAGGCTTTCATTCCCATGGGTGCATGAGGTGTGCACACATATGAATACTCACCTTCCTTAAATCGATCGTCGATGACCAAGTCAAAGACATCTCCCTTTTGAAGGAGAAAGGGACCCATCTGGAGCGATCCGAGCTCAATGCCCTCAGGCCAACTCTTGAATTCAACATTGTGCGGCGCCACATCTTCTTGGACCCATCGGATGGTGTCTCCGGGTTGCACCATTACAACTTCAGGTTCAAATCGCCACTCGTTGGTGGAGTTGTCCACCATTTTTATAATTATCACGTTTCCTTCAGAATCTTGGGCTTGCACCTGGCCGGTGGCCAATACCAATAGCCCGATGAGAGTGAGAGTGATTGTTGTCAGGTATTGCTTCACAATTGTCTCGTATTTGATTGACGATTCTTGCCTGTTGATCACAATCTCTCCTCTCGAGCCTTAAACACGGCTTAAACGGGACTGAAATTCCGTTAAGGCAATCGGTGCTCAGTGAGGCTCGAATCCCTTAACACTTTTTCAGGTAGCGATAAGGTTTGGTTCAGGCTCTTTCTCCTACTCTTCTGTCAACAAATCGGAGAAAATCATGGCTCGAGACAATTCAATAGTCGTTGCAACCGACCTGTGTGAGAACTGCAAAGCAGCAGCCCTATACGCTATCGAAAAGTCCCAATCCGAGGGCTTGTTCCTGGAGTTTGTCCACGGGAGCTATTCTCCCGGCAACCCAGACAACTTACCTCCGGAAGCTGATCGTTTACTTCCAGAAATTGAAGCGACATTCCGAGACTGGCTTGTTGGATTGGGCCTGAATCCTGATACCGTCCGCAAGCATGTGATTCAAGGGCGTAATCCCTCCTCAGCTCTGCTTCACTTTCTTTCAGGCAAAGAGCCTGAAGCCTTTGTGATGGGAAAAACAAGAACCGGACTTGGCGGTGTTCTTTTCGGAAATCGAGTCTCTAAACAAGTAATCCAAGAAACGCAAATGCCGATCACCATTGTCGGATGACACATTAGGGATATCGGAAAATCAGTAACTGAATCGCACTTACCATGGAAACCAAAAAAGTAACAGTGACGCTCACCACATTCACGTTGATTAGCTATCTATTGTGTGTTGGACTTGGGCTTCTTTTACCCGATAACTTTGGAATGCATCAGCTTTTGGAGATGATCCTACCTGGGTTCAATTGGATTAGCTGGGAGAGTTTTCTGGTTGGCTTGGTCGGGAGTGTTCTGTGGGGTGCTTACATCGGATTCGGGTATTCCTTCATCTATAACTTTGTGAACCGGCAGCGAAGCTTGTGATCAAAAGAGGAAGTTGGTCTCTGAATAAAAAGACAACCTGATCACGGGACAGTAAAGATGAAAAACGATATCCATGCGGGTCACGAAGGCCATCATAATGTTCAGCCTCTGTCCCATGCAGAAAAGCATTCAAAGCACCAACACCATGATCACCACGAACACATGGTACGTGATTTCAAGAGGCGGTTTGTCGTATCTGCGGCGATCACTATTCCTGTTCTGATTCTCTCTCCAGCAGTACAAACGCTTTTTGGCGTTGTCGAACTAATTCAATTCGCCGGTGACAAGTTCGCACTCTGGTTTTTGGCAAGCGTCATCTTTGTATACGGTGGAGTTCCGTTTCTTCGAGGCTTTAAGGATGAAATATCCGGATTCAATCCGGGCATGATGACATTGATTACTGTGGCCATCTCCACTGCATATGTGTACAGTTCTGCGGTGGTTTTTGGTCTTCCAGGGAAAATGTTCTTCTGGGAATTGGCTACATTGGTTGATGTCATGCTAGTGGGCCACTGGATCGAAATGCGTTCTGTCATGGGTGCGTCCGAGGCACTGAAAAAACTGGCTGATCTGATCCCATCAACAGCCCATCTTTTACAACATGATGGTAGTTCGGTCGAAGTCAATACAGAATCCCTTCGAAATGGGGATACGGTTCTGGTCAAACCAGGTGAACGACTTCCTGCGGATGGTTCGGTTAAATCCGGCGCGTCTGCCGTGAATGAATCCATGTTAACCGGCGAGTCGGCTCCGATTGAAAAGAGGACTGGAGACGAAGTGATTGGCGGGACAGTAAATGGCGATGGTTCACTAATTGTAACAATATCCGGAATCGGTGATGACAGCTTCATTTCTCAGGTTGTGGAACTCGTTCGACAGGCACAAGCCACACGGTCTAGGACTCAAGATTTGGCTAATCGTGCTGCAACCTGGCTGACTGGCGTGGCAGTATTCGGTGGCATAGGAGCGGCGCTGTATTGGTATGTAATTGCTGGGATGGAATTTTCCTTTGCCTTGGAGAGAGCCGTAACCGTAATGGTAATCGCATGTCCTCACGCCCTTGGATTGGCAGTTCCACTAGTCGTTTCCGTATCAACATCGATTGGGGCTAAAAATGGTCTACTAATAAGGGATAGAGGAGCATTTGAAAGCGCCCGAAGAATTCAAGCTGTAGTATTTGATAAGACAGGAACGCTGACAACAGGTGAGTTTGGAATCTCAGACCTTCTGGTGTTTGACCGAAACTATTCGGCAGATTACTTGCTACAGCTGGCAGCATCCGTTGAGAGTCACTCACAACACCCCATTGCACAAGGTATAGTCAAAGCACTTGAAGCTGAACTACTGAGCGTTTCAGAATTCAGGTCAATCCCAGGACAAGGAGTTTTTGGAATGATCGGAGATTACAATATTGGTGTCGTGAGCCCATCATTTGCTGAACAAGCATCTAAAGACTTTTCAATGGGTACGATTGAGGCACTGCAGTCTGAGGGTGTTACGGTGGTAATTGTTTTGGTCAATAGCCGAGTTATTGGCGCCATCGGATGCTCTGACAAAATTCGCCCGGAGACCAAGCCCACGATTGACAAGCTGACGAGATTGGGTATACGAACGTATATGTTGACGGGAGACAACCAGCATGTTGCAAATCGTGTAGCAGAAGAGATTGGGATAACTGAAGTGCGAGCAGAGGTTCTTCCCGATCAAAAGTCACAATTCGTCAAAGAATTACAGGGCAAAGGTCTGACTGTTGCAATGACGGGTGACGGAGTAAACGATGCACCTGCACTGGCACTAGCTGATGTTGGAATTGCAATTGGGGCGGGAACCGACGTCGCAATCGAATCGGCAGACATCGTGCTGGTTAAATCGAATCCTTCGGATGTATTTTCAATACTGTCGCTCTCGAAAGCGACCTATTCAAAGATGATTCAAAACTTGTGGTGGGCTGCGGGATACAACATCGTCGCAATCCCGTTGGCGGCCGGTGTGTTATATAGTCAAGGTATCCTATTAGGCCCGGCTTTTGGTGCAGCCTTAATGTCACTGTCGACCGTAATCGTCGCTATAAATGCTCGCCTACTGCGAATCCAATAGCTCATCTTCAATCGATCGGGAAACATGCCAGAAAGCGGCTTCCTTGATCTTCTCCATCAGATTCTGCAACGACTCTACCTCGCATCGCTTGGGCCGTGGCCGCTGCAATAGATAGACCGAGACCACTACCTGGTTGGGTCTGAACTGAAGTAGATTTCGCCCTGAAAAACCGGTCAAACAAGTGCTCTTGAATTGAAGGAGAAAACCCGATTCCATTGTCGCAAACTTCTATCACCACCTCCGCCCCGTAAATACCGGCTGACACCACCACTTCGCCGTTCGTTGGAGTGTATTTGAATGCATTGTCAAGCAGGTTATCTAAGACATTTCCTAGGCCTTCTATATTCCCATTGATGTGCAACCCGTCTTCGATGCGGGAGCTGAGCTCGATTCCATCTGCAATCGCTCTGTCTGAGAATCGACCCAGGTGATCCCTGCACATCTCCGAAACATTGACTCGTTCGAAAACCTTATCGCTTGTGCGTTCTGCTGAGGATAGTAAAAGAAGCGATCGAACTACATTTTCAATTCGGTCAATGTCACCTATCGAACGCTCCAAAACTTCGCTGATGTCTTTTGGAGTGTTTTTGGCTCGGATTGTCAATTCGATTTCAGCTCGAAGAGTTGCAAGAGGTGTTACCAACTCATGAGCAGCGTTTGCAGAGAACCTACGCTCTCTAAGGATCGAATTATGGATTCTTTCTAACAAGCGGTTCAGTGTCTCGCTGAGGTCCGTCAATTCATCTTTCACATCTTCACGAACCGGTATTCGAAGGTCAAGTTTGAAAAGATCAATTTTATTGGCCGTTTCAGTAATGCGTTTAACGGGAATCAGCGCTCGTCGAGCGAGCATGAAGCCCCCCAATAGCGCTAATAAACTGGTGACAAGGATGCCGACAGCAAATGTCCTCCATAATCTGCCAAGTTCTTGGTGGAGTGACCATTCAAATCCGGAAACTTCCAACCAACCACGAACGGATCCACTCGACCGAAGAAGTGGGAAGTAGTGTGTTCTGACAGGAAGGTCGTCCCAAATGCGAGACATCTCCGTCATTTGGCTTCCATTTGGAAGAGCAACCGCCAATTCTTCATGACTATCCATGTTCGGGCTCTCAAAAACAACCATACCCTTTTCATCAATCAATCGAACGTAGGTCCCATACACACCTTCCGTAGCATAGGCGGCAACTTGGATCAATTCTGGTCTGGTGAATCCAAACTCCTCGTTTTCCAGCGTGATCTGGCTCTCCAGAATTCGGTGCTCGTGATTCAGATGTTGATCGAAATCACGATGTAAACTCTGATGAAAATTAATGTAGGTAAGTACCGCAAAACCCGTCAAAATCACCAAGATTGTACTCGAATACCAAAGCGATAAGCGAATGGATATCGACCATTTTCCGGGTCTGAATAGTTCCATTTTTCTATTCAGCATTATTCGTATTTGAGTTTGAGTCTGTATCCAACCCCTCGAACTGTCTCAATCGAGGTTCTGCCGTCATCAGTATTGCCAGAAGCGTAACCCAGCTTAGATCTGAGTCCGGATATCGTCACATCCATGACATTGTCGCTCACGTACATGGCGCTTCCCCAAACACGTTCTGCTAAAATGCTTCGGGAATGGACTACTTCCGGGTCTCTAAGTAACACTTCTAGGAGAGAATATTCTTTTGGACGAAGAATGATCTCTTCAGTATCAATGGTAACGACTCGGCGTTTGGTATCCATTTTAACATTTCCAAATATCAGTCTGGATGATTGTTCTCCGAGAGGACTACGACGCAACAGGGCACGAAGTCTAGCATTGAGCTCTTCAAAAGAGAATGGTTTGGTGAGATAGTCGTCCGCTCCTGCATCCAGACCTGAAACTCTGTGCTCAATGTCGTCCAAAACGGTGAGCATCATAATCGGCATTTCACGTCCTTGATCTCTCAACTGTGAGATCAGCTGGTCACCATTTTGTTTGGGTAGTCTCCAGTCTACAATCAAAATGTCGTAGGCGTTGACCATCGCTAAATCCTCACCTTCCTCTCCGTCCTGAGCTACATCCACAGTATATCCTTCGGCCTCTAGGCCGCGCTTCAAAACATCCGCCAATCGCGGCTCATCTTCAACAACAAGAACCCACATATTGCTACCCCAATTGTCGTCCAATCTAGTCGAAGGACAGCAAAGTCACATCTTAAAATACTTTAAGGTGGACTTAAGGCACTCTTCAGGTAAAGTGTTGCAGTTTTACGCCGTCACGATTGGATTGCAGTCGTGGTGCCACAAGACACTGACTTCAGTGAAGTAACGATGCGTAGAAAAAGTATATACCTGGGGCTGCTTGCGTTGATTGGGTTGTCTTTTCTGATAAGCTCAGCAATGGCACAATCGGTCGATACGCTGGAAATTGTTTCAGAATCACAGATTGTAAGGCGAATCGTAGAATCCAATCTGCAGCTAAGTGTAGTTGAGTATCAAACCTTGCAGCTATTTGAGCGATCTAAACAGGTGGGGACGCTTCCTGACCCTACGGTTGGCATTACGTCATTTCCCTACCCTGTTTTTACGGCTGAGGGTTCACAACGTGCCCAGTTCCAATTCACCCAAGCCATACCGTATCCGGGAAAACTGGCACTGAGATCGGAAGCCAAGGAATGGGAGGCTCGTGCCTCGGAATCATCGGAGGAGACTATTAAGGAAAAGCTCATTCTTGACGGATTAACCGAGCTCTCCGAGATCAAAATGCTTATTCGGCAGCGCCTACTGATATTTAGGTATCGTAAGGTGCTTCGTGATTTTGAATCCGTAGCCGATACACGATACCGAGTCGGTACGGGTACTCAACAAGCAGTGTTGAAAGCACAATTAGAACGTAATGCGTTGGATGCGAGAGAAAGTGACCTAAGTCAAAAAATAAAAGCAAAAAAGAGGAAGCTGGCGATCCTCGTTGATGGTCCAGTTAGCATTTCTTCCTCAGTCGAATGGGAATGGCGTCACGATCTACGTACACTTTCGATTGGATTATCCGAAGAGACTGCGTTGCTTAATAGACCGGAAATCGATGTTTTGGAAGCCATGAACAACCATGCCTCTTCCTTAACATCATTGGCCAAAAAAGATTGGCGACCAGATTTCAAGTTCGGTGTTACCTATTTCAATATCGGAGATCAAGCCTTTCCACCTCAGGCGTCTGGAAGAGATGCTCTTGCGATGATGGTTGGGGTTACGCTTCCGATTCAGCGGGGTCGATTGAAGTCTCGCCTGGAAGAAACCCATATTCGGCAATCTGAGATTCGCGCCCAAACATGGTGGACGCAAAGATCAATTCGGGAAGAGTTTCGGCATGTGCTTGAGACAATCACGCTGCTCATTGAGCAGAGAGATCTTTATGAAAGGGCTCTTCTTCCTCAGGCTGAAACGACGCTGCAATCAACGATCAGTGCATATACGACCGGTGAGGTAGGCTTTCTTGATCTCCTTGATGCACAGCGCATGGTCTTCGATCTCTCATGGCAATTTGAGGACGTCTCTGCAAGACTGGAAAAGGCGTTGTACTCCTTCGAAAAAGCGACCGGAACCATTCGGTCTAGACATTACGCTGATCTTTAACGGCAAAGGAAATGAATAGTAAAAAACTTACAACAATCGTCCTTGGGCTGATCATCTCTGGAGCGGCTGGATTCCTCCTCGGTCAGCAGTTCTCCAATCAAGCGAACATTGATACCGACCGTGAAATCGCATACTGGCGTGCGCCGATGGACCCTTCCGAGGTTTACGATTCAGCCGGCAAGTCGCGAATGGGAATGGATCTTGTGCCTGTGTATGCTGACGAACAAGCAACGGGCGGCGACACAAACGACGAAGACAAAGAAGTTCTCTATTGGCGTGCGCCGATGGATCCAACTGAAATTTATGATTCGCCCGGCAAATCTCGAATGGGAATGGATCTTGTGCCCGTGTATGAAGGCGAAGGAAATGAAAGTTCAGGAGGAATGGTCAATATTGATCCAGCGGTCGTCCAGAATATGGGAATTAAAACTACGATGGTGGAAAGGCAAGATCTATCCCGAATGATCCGAACCGTTGGAGAAGTTCAATATGATGAGGAAAAGCTGTTCCTGGTGAATACAAAGATTAGTGGGTGGATCGAAAAGCTCCATGTCAACTTCGTTGGACAGGAAGTGGCAAAAGGAGAACCTCTAATGGAAATCTATTCACCAGAATTGGTTTCTACCCAAGAAGAACTGATTCTAGCCAAAAGAAATTATGACCTCTTGAAGCAAGCTGGTTCTGAAGAAATCGCAAGTGATGCCGAGAGGCTTCTCAAAGCAGCTCGCACAAGATTGAGCTACTGGGATATTTCTGAAGAAGAGATTGCTCGTATTGAGTCTACACAAGAAGTCAAGAAAACCATTCTTATTGCTGCACCTTCGACAGGTGTGGTCGTCGAGAGAAATGCTATTGAAGGGGCGTTCATCAACGCTGGCAAGGACCTGTTTCGAATTGCGGATCTAAGCACGGTCTGGGTACATGCTAGTTTTTACGACAATGAAGTACCGTGGATCGCGGAAGGACAAAACGTGTCCATGGAGCTGTCTTATTTGCCTGGAAAATCGTACGAGGGGGTCGTCTCATACATCTTCCCTTACTTGCGTGAAAAGGCTAGAGATGTCCATGTTCGGCTGATCTTTAATAACACGATAAACATCGATTTAAAGCCTGGGATGTATGCGAATGTCACACTGTCAGGGAAAACGATTCCCGACGCGCTCACAGTCCCCTCTGAAGCGCTAATTCGAAGCGGTCAACGCACGTTGGTATTCATTGCTCATGAGGGAGGAAGATTTGAGCCCAGAGAAGTAAGAGAAGGAGAAACAGGCGGTGAGTCAACGAACAGCGTTCGGATCATTTCTGGAGTGATGGAGGGAGAGAGCGTGGTTACCTCTGCCCAGTTCCTGATTGACAGTGAAAGTCGACTTCAAGAAGCAATTCAAAAAATGCTGTCATCAAAGGCTTCTGAGAATATCGGTGGCGAAGAAATGACGGTCGGTCTCAATGGAATGCAAGATGATGAGTCGGATATGGAAGAGATGGATCACTCTAGACACGACGAGACCGACAAGATGGAAAAGCCCAGCATGGAGGCAGAAAGCATGGAAGAAATGGATCATTCGAAACATGTAATGCCGGATTCTACTGTAATCAACTGACCTTATTTGCCCAAAACTTACACCATTGATGTTGGTGGCTTACTATGCTCGAAAGAATTATCGATGCCTCAATTAAGAATCGCTTTTTGGTTCTGTTGGCCACTGCTCTAGTTGGCCTGGCTGGATTATATGCGCTGATCAACACTCCGATTGATGCCATCCCGGATCTCAGTGACGTTCAGGTTATTGTATTCACAGAGTTTCCTGGTCAAGCTCCACAGGTCGTAGAAGACCAAGTAACCTACCCATTGACAACATCGATGTTGGCAGTGCCGTTCGCCAAGGTTGTTCGTGGGTATTCCTTCTTTGGGTACTCATTTGTATACATCATTTTTGAAGATGGAACAGATATGTATTGGGCTCGGAGCAGGGTCCTTGAATACCTCAATTATGTATCTGGCAAACTCCCATCAGGGGTCAATCCAACACTCGGCCCAGATGCAACAGGTGTAGGATGGGCCTTCGAATATGTGCTTGAGGGTGACGACCAGCACGATCTTCAGGAGCTGCGATCTCTTCAGGATTGGTATTTGAGATATGAGTTGACAAGTGTTGATGGTGTATCTGAAGTCGCCAGTATTGGCGGATTTGTAAAGCAGTACCAGGTTGAAGTGGATCCAAACAAGCTCATCGCATACGATGTACCTCTGTCCAAGGTGCGATCGGCGCTTTCGAGAAGTAATAGCGATGTGGGTGGACGATTGATTGAAATGGGCGAGACCGAGTACATGGTAAGGGGTTTAGGGTACTTCAAATCAACCCAGGATATTGAAAACGTCCCCGTTGCGGTGGACGACAATGGAACGCCGATTTTGATCAAGAATATTGGGACTGTTCAAATTGGGCCTGAATTGCGCCGAGGTGTTGCCGAATGGAATGGCGAAGGTGAGATCGTTGGCGGAATCGTCATTATGCGTTATGGAGAAAATGCCCTAAAGACAATTGAAGGAGTTAAACAGAAACTCGCTGAGTTACAAAAGGGCCTGCCAGACGGCGTTACTATAAAAACCGCATACGATAGATCCGGACTCATCGAACGGGCAATAGATAATCTCCAATTCAAGCTACTGGAAGAGAGTCTGGTTGTTGCTCTTATTACGATCATATTTCTACTTCACTTTAGAAGTGCGTTCGTTGCCATTTTCACGCTTCCCATGGGTATCCTGATTGCATTTTTGATTATGCAATACCAAGGTCTAAATGCCAATATCATGTCCCTGAGCGGCATTGCGATTGCGATTGGGGCGATGGTCGACGCGGCTATAGTCATGATCGAAAATGCCCATAAACATCTCGAAAGAGATCGAGGTAAAAAGGACCACTGGGCGATTATTGCAGACGCGTCAAAAGAAGTCGGCCCAGCCTTGTTCTATTCGCTTTTGATTATCACACTGTCATTCCTGCCGGTATTTACGCTGCAAGCCCAGGAAGGGAGGCTGTTTCAACCTCTCGCATTCACAAAAACCTATGCAATGGCAGCTTCTGCTTTGTTAGCGGTGACCGTTGTCCCGGTTCTGATGGGGCTCTTCATCAGAGGTAATGTGATGCCTGAGAAGAAGAATCCAATCAATCGTTTTCTAATCTGGATTTATCATCCTGTCATACGCAGTGTCCTTCGATTTCGATGGTCTACGTTGGTAGTCGCAGTAGTCGTACTTGGAGTGACGATAATTCCTCTTCAACGACTGGGTTCAGAGTTTATGCCGCCTCTGAATGAAGGAGACTTGTTGTATATGCCAACGACCGATCCGGGAATCAGCATTACGAAAGCAAAGGAACTGCTTCAGCAAACAGACAAAATCATTAAGTCTTTTCCAGAAGTGGAGACGGTATTCGGGAAAGTCGGACGTGCAGAATCAGCAACCGACCCAGCTCCGCTCTCCATGATGGAAACAACCATCAGGCTGAAACCTGAGAGTGAATGGCGGCCAGGAGTTACCTCTGAAAGTTTGGTTGAGGAAATGGATAACGCGATCCAGTTTCCAGGGCTCACCAATGCGTGGACGATGCCAATCAAAACCCGGATTGACATGCTGTCAACGGGCATTAAGACTCCAGTTGGTATCAAGTTGATGGGACCAGATTTGGAGACGCTTTCAGACCTTGGTCAAGAAGTTGCCGCTGCTGTCCTCGAGGTGGAAGGGACATTGAGTGCTTTTCCCGACAAGACAGTGGGTGGCCATTTTCTGGACTATGAGATCCAAAGAGAAGAGGCTGCACGGTATGGCTTGACAGTTGGGGACGTTCAAGATGTCATCATGTCCGCCATTGGTGGAATGAACGTCACGCAAACGGTAGAGGGTCTTGAGAGATACCCTGTAAATCTGAGATACAGCCGGGAATTGCGGGACAATTTACCTGCTTTGGAACGTGTGTTGATTCCGACACCCACTGGAACTCAGATACCACTGAACTACGTGGCCGATTTCAGTCTTGTTCAGGGTCCCCCTGTGATTAAGTCAGAGAACGCCCGGACTTCATCGTGGATCTACGTTGATATCCGAGGGATTGATGTTGGTACCTACGTATCGAATGCGAAAGAAGTAGTTGAAGAGCGTATTTCCCTTCCAGAAGGGTATTCGTTGGTCTGGAGTGGGCAATACGAGTATATGCAAAGAGCGAAAGAGCGATTGCAACTGGTGATCCCCATCACGCTTGTGATAATATTCCTACTTCTATATTTGAATTTCAAAAGTGTTCAGGAGAGCCTGATAGTGATGTTGTCCTTGCCCTTCTCCGTAGTTGGCGGGATCTGGCTACTGTATATTTTGGGTTACAATCTGAGCGTCGCTGTCGGTGTCGGGTTTATTGCACTGGCAGGAGTGGCTGCAGAGACGGGTGTGATAATGCTCATCTATTTGGACCAAGCATATAAAGAACGTGCGTCCAAGGGCGAAATGAGGACGCTGAAAGACCTTTACGATGCCGTTATGGAAGGAGCGGTCGACCGTGTGCGGCCAAAAATGATGACTGTCACGGCAATCATGGCCGGGTTGCTACCCATCATGTGGGGACACGGTACAGGTTCTGAAGTTATGCGCCGAATTGCGGCTCCGATGATTGGAGGAATGGTTTCTTCAACAGTCCTCACGCTCGTAGTCCTTCCAGTCATTTACTATATGTGGAAAGCGCGTGGATTGGCGAATCGTTCTACCACAAAAGAAGCTCCGTCTTCATAAACGCAACGCGATTGGGTGTAGGAGTCCACAGGGGATGAGTTGGTGCTCGCACCGTTGTTCCATTCAGCAGAAAGACTTGTCGCATGACTTGATGGTTGCCTAAAGCAACGTAATAGTTGGACCTTGATTGGGCAGGAGAAAACTTTTTGATGGTCGGTCGTATAACCGCCTCAATTCGACAGCATGAAGAGCA
>Ga0055584_100002860_pt1 | contig 17113 bp, 21 predicted proteins | sample OSDHelmetaG_FD_58716 | JGI IMG/M metagenome (GOLD analysis project Ga0055584, IMG submission 58716) | Pelagic marine sediment microbial communities from the LTER site Helgoland, North Sea, for post-phytoplankton bloom and carbon turnover... | ecosystem: Environmental > Aquatic > Marine >... | reverse complement strand
GAAACTTTTACTATTATAGTATATAAGAGGCCACTAAGTATATGCTATTTTGGGAAGGTCTTAGGCGCTGAAACGACAAGAGAGCCGAAGCTCCCTAATGTAGTGTTCTATCTAACTGATCTAGCTGGGCGACAATCATGCCGGATAGTGATGGAAGTACTTTGAACGTGGCATTTTGCAATAATATTTTTACGTCATATTCATCAAAGTATTCAATCAAGAAGCAGAAGGGATTATTGTTTCCATTGACTGAGGCGTCATTAATAATATATCTGAACATTTCGTCTCGACCCCAATCGCCAGTTCTGTCCAGTTCCATGTAACCGTTGCATAGTAGAATTAGGATTTCTCCGCGCAGGCCTTCTAATACATGCTCTCTACTTTCTTCTGGATTACGTTCAATGTTGTTGCTGGCTAACAAGTCGGCATCACATGAAATAAGGTAGTTTTCCAGAGAAGCGTATGTCACTTCCTTTCGGGTAGATAAGTATGTACTTATTGCGTCACCTAATAAGTCACCTAGTACGCAGAATTTAAGAGTCTTACTCACGGCTCCACGCCTCTATCTCGAAGTTGGGTAACAATCTTAACAAGCCTAGCATTGTTTGACTCTAGGTCACCGCATGACATACCCATATCACTATTGACATTATCAACAGCCGCGTATGTTACTTTAAGCAGTTCGTCTATTAAAGAGCCTTGACATTGCTTGGCTTTTTTACGGTCTACCTCTTTCTGGCAGATAGTTTTAAGGGCTACGCTCTCACGTTCTAACTTTTGCACCTTATCTTTGTAACCTGTAAGAATGCCAATTAATGGATGCTTAACGAAACGAGCAAATGTTTCAATAGGGTAGATATTAAGATTTCGGTTGAGGGTAAAACCCGTACGCTTATCGTCTACTATATACTGTACGATAACCCAATCAGCGGCGCTATCTGTTAAGATATCAGGTTTCTCTGTACGAGGTAAAGCTAAGTACCACTCACCAGACACTAACTCAGGTAATTCTTGCGTTTCCATAATGACTTCCTTATTTGTTATCTCTATGGCAAGCTCGTCTCCACTTGCACCAGCGTTTAAATCTAGGTAACCAGTTTCGCCAACCACGGCCGGGTTCATACCAAGGGTTGAATACTTTACCTATTAGTTGTTCGTGGATAAGATACCACATTATGTCTCTACTTAACTCAGGAAGATTGGCGTCTTTGAGGTAGTCGCTTGACGCCCAGGTAAACCAGTTTCCGTCGTCATAATGTAGCTTCCTAATACTTCGTATGTAATCATCCATGTTAAAGCCAATGCGGCCTAATGTATGTACTAAATTACCCGACTGATGGAAGATAGGGAAATGCCTATAGCCACTGTCATCGATTGCAATTAGCTCTTTAGCATTATCAAGGTCGTCACATGTGAAGTCTCGTAACCATTCAAAGAACTGCTGCTCTCGATTAATACCTCCGCCTCCACGTGTTTGCCCAACAACGAAAGGTAAAGGGTTTTCAATATTAAGCAATTCCATTAAGGCTTCAACTCCTCTACAGGTATCGGCGTTGCTTACCCAACTACTTACTATGATAAATCCAAACTTACCGTCTGAGGCCAAGGCACATAGATAAGACAAGGATTCAAACTGAACACCTCGAACATCATGCTTACCTATAGCGCCACTGTCAATATACTCCTTGTACTCGACCAAGAACTTCTCTATTCTAGGATCTTGCATATTAGGATGATCATATCTTATATGGCTAAGCCAGGTATCGGCAAACACGCCATCAATATCAAGAGCAATAAATCCTTTATATTGCTTTAAGAATTCTTTGTCATACAGGCTCAGGTATTTAGTGTTACTCATAAAACTCCCATAGTTTAGTATGTCAGTCATTTACAGTTCAATTAAAGATTGCCTATATACGAGATAAAGCACGTATGGCCTCGCGTTCTTGTTTAATGTAATCGTGTTGATTAGTAATAGACTCGGCGGTAAGTTCACCTGTATTACGTGCATCGGCAAGCAAGTGCTTATTAAACAAAGGTCCGTACTTAGAATAGTCACTACGATTAGCTCTGTGTATACCCAAAGCGCAATGGTAACAGTAATAGGCGTTAGTACCTGCGTTGAAGAACAATGCAGTGCCCGGTAATTGACAAGCGTTAACATTACAGCGACCGCCTAGCTCCCCTTTACCTTCGAAGTCATCTTGACTAAGACGATACCCAGAAGGAAAACGATTATCTTTTCGTGTCCCAACGGCAACGACATTACCCCGTAGCGATTTAATCGCGTGCATTAGGGTAGACACGTTGTACAGGCTGTGAACAGTCATACTATTAGACTCATGTATATGTTTCTCCAAGTCTCGTACTGCCAGCCAATCGTTTAACATGGTAGCACCCATGTACGAAGATACTTTTGTTTTCCAGTACAGATCCAAAGATCCTACATTGTCCATCGTACGGGCTTGAGCTTTAATCGATGCGTAATTAACAATAGGTAAATTACCTTCCGAGAGCACTGAGACATTTAACGATAAGGCGCCTAAGTCCAAATCATCTTTCATGAATTCGACTTTACCTGAGTCATATACTTTAAATACAACAGGTGATACTCCCATAAGAGTCTTAGGAAACAGTTGGCCAGGATCTTTAATATCAGTAGACTCAAGTAACAGTAAACCTGTAGAGTCGTGCGATATAATTCCATCGAACAGTGGTGATAACAAAATGGTGTGAACTAAACAATAAGCTTTCATTAGGTATTTCCTATAGATAAAAATTAGCGGTGCGATTAGGTGTAAGCCAGAACAAAGCGTCAGCTAAGATAAGTAAGAATATGTCAGCCTCTCTGGAGACTAAGGTTAAGCACTGTCGTTTAACTCGGCAGTGTAATATTGAATAGTAGGTAGTGTGCCTTTCTTCTTACGTAACCATTTACGTACACGCTCATGCAACTTACCTGTTGTGTTCTTACCTTGTCGATCGGTATCAACTCCCCAGAATTTCTCTTTGTCCCAGGGGGCTATCTCAACAATAGGCACATCCTCGGTTCCCATAAGCATCTCGCCCATAACTACATTCTGAGAGTACTTGGCTTTAAGAATCTCAAACATAATAGACTCTTTAACTTCATCCCAATCATCGCGTAATGGACAGCCTGCTTTAGCGCTGCCTTGATAACGGGCATCTTTAGGCTTTATGCAATTGCGAATCTTAGTGCGATGTTCGGCGCTTTCCGTTTTCATGTACTGGAAGGCCTGTTCAGCACTATAGAACATTATGTATGCGTCGTTCACTAAACAATAGACTGGTGCAACGTGCATATTGCTAAAGATTTCATACCCAGGAGTAGTAACCTTACCGAATGTTATTTCATTGTGCTTGAAAGGTTTAGGTTTAGGTTTAGGTTTACGTAGACCGGGAGCCTTTTTAATCTTAACGTCAGTGTCGTCACGCGTAGAAGATTTCTTTTTCTTAGTAGAGGCTTTTTTGGTCTCAGGAGATTCGGATTTAGCATCAAGCTTCTCCACAGACGCACGTATGCGTTCTACTGTAAGCTTGCCTGGGATATCAAACTCTCGTAATTCTTTTAAAAGCTTTAAAGTTGATTTGCCTCGGTAGCCAATCTTACGTAAGGCTGGCATAAGTTTAATTTGAGCCACAATTGCTCTCCTGTTCTAAGTTCTGTTGCATAAATTGAAGTACTGAGCACCGTTTACACTTATGTGCAAGTGTCCAGCCTTCTCCAAAGTCCATTCCGTTAATTGGGTTGTCATCGCTGCAATTAATACGCTCGTGTTCAGGGAACATGGCATCTAACAGCATTTTATTATTTGTCATAGACATCATTCCACTTTTTACCTAATGATCGGACTTCAAGGCCCCGGCTAAACAAGTCCGTTAAGTAGATGTGTTGATCTTTTGCTTCTTCGATACGGGCCAGGGAGTTTTTCTTTATTTCCTTAATTATGTCAGGAAGTTGCTCCTTAGTTTCACCTTTTAGGACTTTACGTCCGTCGGCTTTGTTGTGTAAATTTTTATACAGCGATATAGTTTTATCGGTACTACCTAATATGTAAGAAGCGAGTTCTTCAAGCTCCTCACCATTCAGTTCCCAACTCTGTATGTGATTAACAAACCAGCGCTCGCCTATTACACGGGAGTCGATAGGAGATAGCTTATTAGGAGTAAGGTGTCCAGATCTATGTTTAATTATGCACATTCTATTTTCACAGAGAGGGCTACCGCAGACAAGACCCATAGTAGAATCGCAGTTATGATTAGACTGTCCTCCACATAGAGAGCATTTCTCCTCTAGGTGACTGAGGCAAAAGTCCGTACCGTCAATACAAACTTTACCGCAAGTGCCTTGCCAAGCTTCGTCGTAGATGCACGTTGTATTACGCGTGTATTCAGCAGCACCTAAGTAATGATCTTGATTTACTTTCGGTACGGTAGTCGCAGCTTCGAAGTTGTATGTATGACCTGAGTAAGTTAAAGATTCAGGCCATTCAGTAAGAGCTTTCTTACTAAAGATAGTAACTACTTTGCCTTCAATACCTGCTGCGTAAAATACGGCAGGGTCTAAGTTAATTTGAGCCATTAGCCTTCTCCTCGAACTCAGGGAACATAACAATGATGCGACCTTTAACTAAGGAGATAAGATCCTTAATTTCTTCTCCATCCATTTTAAATGTTTCAGTAAGGTAGCGCTTAGCTCTATCCAGGTTTAGTTCAAAATTACCATATTCTACTATTTGCATTTGCACAGTAGCACTGACCATTGCTCTGTTTCCGTACTTGCCGTCAATATATGCGTATAGTGCTGCAACCCCTCCGTTATGTAGTATAGAATCATTAAGTCCTGGGTTCGAATCAGGAATATCATTAAGCAGAGTAGCCACCAGCTTATCTATCGTCATTTCAACGTCAGGTATTATAACCAACATAGACATTTGGTTAAGTGTATTGGTTTGGAATAAGGTACCCATATCAATCTCCTATATATTTGATTTAGAGTAGAGGACAGCTTGATTGTCGTCTTCGGATTCTACTTTCTTGATGAATCCATACGCTTCGAACTTATCAAGTATGTAGGAACTATGCCAGTTGCTCATTATGTTTGATGCCTTTTCAAATTCATCACTAGTAAATGGGGATTCTAAATTATCTAAGGCTTTAGTCGCCGTTATAATAATCTGAAACTCTCTCTTCTGATAGCCTTGAGGATCAATAAATTCTTCCCATACCTTTAAAGAAGTATAACCTCCACGTGGATCTTTTTCAGTAATGTAATTAGCTATGTGAGACAGAACGGTGTACCCGTTAGCCATAAGCGTTTCGAGTTCATCGACAAGTAGTTCATCTTCGGTAAACTTACTTTCGTCAGTCTGCTTAGTACCGCGCCAACGATTATGCTGTTTGTAATCACCGTTATCTATTTCTTGGAAACGAAGACTCATGTAATGGAGAACCTCACTAAGTCCCGGCTTCGTGGGTTCAGGTATTGTCATAAACGTAATATGGTCAGCCCACTCTGTGCTTACTTTCCGGGCAGAAGGAGTGTAGGCTCTCAGAGTTGAGAGCAGATCAACTCCAGCACGTTCCCAGAGTTCGATGTCATCCTCGACGTCAATAACGTCTTCCATTAGGTAAACGGCTCTGGCTATATCCTGCTTGTTGTATGCCGCTGCGACAAGTTCATCAAACAAATGCTGGAATGAATCATACGCTTTACTAAAGTCCGTAGTCTCGAACTCAACGCCAGCGACTTCTAATATACGGGTCCACTCTTTTATCATAGCTATAATGGAATGAGGTACACTATCAGGATTAAGATTAAAGTCAGGTATAGGTGATTCATACACTACAGGCTGAGGTGTTTTAGTTAAGCGAGTAACAATGTTAACCGAATCTTTAACTACAAGTGGTTGGCATATAACAGATTCCTGAGGTGTGCTAAATAAAGAATCCTGTAACCTTGCTTGCATATCGTTACAGAACTTAAGTCCTTTTGGAGATACATGGAATTCGTACTGATAAGGCCTATCTTTGAGAATACCATTGACCGTATAGTCGTTTAATTTAAGGTCAACCCGTTTAGCCTCCAGATTGTCAATGTGTATTTTACAGGAAGTAATGAGGCCTTCGCTATCAAGTCGTAGTAAAGATTCTAAAGCCTCTCGGTAAGGCGAGTCAAAGTCGGCTGCGTCTTTCTTATATACAAAGACTAGGTCTTCCAGTACAACGCCTCGAGGTGTTATTGCTAAAAATATTTGCGTATCTTTTAAAGTTATATTGTGCATATCTGTTCCTTATTAAGAATGGGTAATGATTTTTTGTTTTACGGCCTGTAGATAAAGTTGACCGCTAGCTAAGTTTTTGGCCTTGGCCTCACACATGATATCGAATTCAGGTAAAAATGAAAGGGCCCAGCTATTCATTCTTTTATTACCGAACAACATACTGTGGGCACGTAGTTTAGTTTTTGGGAAACCCATAGAGATAAGTTCGTCAAAGTTGAACATTCTATTTCTAGGTAATCCTAAAGTGTACTGCTCTTTACTATTTGAATAATGGATTGTAGGTCTTTTTCCACGCCAACTGTCTTTTATGTACTTTAACCTCCCATCAGTAGATCTTATATATTCACCTTCACTGTTAATCCAATGGTGATGAATATCTAATACCAAGCCAATTTTCTTATACAAAGGTAGCAGGTCATCTATACTGGCTCCAAACTCGTCGTTTTCTAAAGTAATAACTCTACGGGCTTCAGGTGACAGTCTGCTATAGGTCCGTTTAAACTCAGGTATTCCACCCCGACCAGATAGATGCACATTGACCTTCATGTCCAACTTCTTCTTTGCAAAACCTAAATATTTACAAATGTCTACATGATGCTCAAATTCCAATAGGGACGATGATACTACTTCAGGTTTATCGGAAGCTAGAACCGTAAACTGACCTGGATGGAAAGATAACTTAACGTTCAGTCTACGTGCAAGGTCCCCTACAGGTTTAAGATTATCGGATAGATACTTCTGTACATCGGGTTTATCATAGAACCAAGACCACGTCCTGTGTGTTGCGCCTGGACATATACTTGAACCTAGGCGCAACATACGTAGTTGTTCTGGGTACTCAGATAACTTGCGTACTAAGTTACGTATGGCTTTACAGTTGTTTTGCATAATCTCATATAGACGGTCCTCTGCAATACTCTTGTTTTCATTTAACCATTTTATAGTAGTGCTCTGGAACCTGTAAGGTTTTACCCAACGCTCGGATTCTGCTTTAGATGAAGCTTGTGCTTCTACATCGGGAGGTAACTCGTACACGCACGCAAATCCAATCTTCATAATAGATATCCTTGTATATAGATTTAATCGCTAGCTAGGTTTAGCTGTAGCGTGGCTTTTTCTTTTTTAGCTTCTTTCTCTTAGGACCCTTCCTTAAATCCTTAACCAACATCTTAGATACCATCTTAAATACGGCTAGGCTTTCTTCCTCGCCTAGACTCGCAATAGATTCTTGTAACAAGGAACTAACATCTAGTCTATGTTTATGGAGGTCGACCCATTCTCCGTTTTCATCGCTCCCATAAGAATGTATGCGATGCTTGTACGCAATGTAATGACCGCCGACAGTAGGGTCTATGTCTATAATTACGCGGTCTTCTTCTAGGCTTAAATGGAAAGCCATAGTTAGTCCTTCAACATCCGTTGTGAATTCCATAGAATCGTCGCCGCACACTGAATCGCTACTGGGGAACAATTCAATTACAGATCGAATACTAACTATCAGGTTAGTCCATATAGGCTTAAAATCTCCGGCCACAATAAAAGTATTACGGGTTTTGTGTATCTTACCTAAACTCAACGTATTAATTTTTACGGTATCCTTTAAGGAAGTTTCAGGGTTGCTTAATACGGCAAGGATGCTCGTTATTGAAGTTTCTAAGTTTGACGATTTCATTTTGTTTTCCTTTTAAGAATTGATTGACTCTTTAGTAATTATGTCAACAGGTGCAAGTTCGTACTTAACAACACAATCGGTACAGGCATGAATGTGGTTATTAACTTTGCCGTTTAACTTACCTGCGAAGTGATATAGATTTTCATAATCTTTCAGATTTTCAAAGTTGTAGCCACAGCAGTCACAAGCTAGAGGCTCAGTCGAATTACCATTAGGTATAATTACTTCATCTATACAAACGGCAATCGTATTACCTTGAACGTATGCCGCACTAGTTCCTAAGTCCGCTCCAAACGCCTGAACGAAGATGTGCATAGGCACGCGATAGAAACCATCGTCGTCAAATGCGAATTCGTCAGTACGGACAGGCGAATCATCTATAAGCTCGACGCCTCTTTTATTAGGTTTGAATCTAACGAAAGTATTCATGTTTAGCGCAACGTAGGTTCTACTACCTGATACATAAGAGTTGATTTGCATTGTTATCTCCGATAATTAAAGGGCCGCACTTTGATACATAGGGCTGCGGAATACCCAAGGTAAATATTAGATAAAAGGCTGTGCTGGAATACCTGCGTACTTTGATATAGCGTCGATAATTTCCATGTCGTCGCAGTCAACCACAAGAAGTTTAGGTGGTGCTCCTTGAGGACGAATCTCAATTACAATGACTTCAATAGAAAGTTGCCCTTTCTTGAAACCATATCTTGAAACCGATGCGTTAGCGCCACATGTCCGCAGTAGCATAGTTAAACTTGAAGCTGGGTTATCGCCTAAACATATTAACATTGTTTTCTCCTGGGTGAATAAAAAATGATGGGTGAATATAAGATGTTCCATTTCACCCATCGAACATCGCAGCAGTCTCAAGTGCTACGAAAGTTTAACTGACTCAATTACTTCTTTACCGATAGTGCCACTGTTTGCATCAGCCGCTATATCTTTGTGTAGGCGTAGATCCTTTTCGCCGAATGCGAAGATAACTTGAAACTCTTTACGCATGTCCTTTTGTTTCCATTCGATGTCCAACTCGGAAGGAAAGACAATCTCGGTCTTAGATAAAGAAGGGTAAACCCTAAGCTGTTCGTTTTCGCTTCTAATGTTAGTCGGTTGATTGAAGTCTACCTTTCTAACAGCGATCAAGTAGACGTTTTGCTGTGCGGCTAACGGTGCGAGTTTCTTGTGGATGAACTCGCACGTAACAGCTCCAGCCATGTTGTATCTTCCGCAGATACCTACATCAAAGATTGACTTGTCATCATCTTTGATGAAAGTGTTTACGAAAGTCGCACGGCTTGCACCGTAGCCATAAACTTCCATTTGTGTAACGTCACCTTTTCTATACACGCTCATAGTGTCTGTGCCTTTGGACCAGAACGGGCGATACTCGCGGTTCGATTCTAGGTCGGCCGAGTAGATTCCGTAATGCGCGTAACCATTAGCAGACCCTACAAGCAATACTAAAGCGTTCGTCAGAGGAATAATGTGGCGCGCCACGTTGCGGCCACTATACTCGTCTTCATCTTTAACGTGAATTGTTATATCTGGGTAGTTACCGCAGTTCGCCCACCAATTGATTGACAACCTAGTAGGTTCGATTAATTTGCTCATTCTTTTTCTCTCCAAATAGTTAAGTTTGTGGAATCATCAGGTTGACTTTTAAAATTGTGATCTTGGATAGTCGTAGATAACATCTGCAACCCTAGAATACTTTTACCAGCATAAGGTATTATACCTGTCACGCGTCTGCCTAGTGGAAGACCCAGTACCTCATCCCAACTAGAATAACCTGCAGACTTCGCAAAGGTGTCTGCGGGGTGCTCGATTTTTACCTCATTAAATGCGTGTTGTTCAGATAGCTTCAATGCGTGGCGAAGTGCAGGAGTCTTATCTAAATCCAACGAGTAATCCAGATTCTGTGTAAACTTCATTATTTAATTCCTTATTTGAATAAGCTTTCGGCCAAGTCAGGTTCGTCTGAGTTTTTAACTGCCCAGATAATTTGAGCTTTCAACGCTTCAAAGAATTCGTTTTTCTTAGTGTGCCATTCACGGCGATCACTATCGTAGTCTTTAGGTGAAAAGAACTCTCTTACAATTAAAGCTTCAAGCATCGAAACTTGTGCGGTCTCCAGGGCTTGAGTAGTTTCCCATATATGTATATAAGCCTTGCTGTTGACATAATCATGTAAGCCTATTGACATACCGCCTACGTCAACAATTAAACGTTGCATTTCCATAATGGCCGGAACAAGGTGAGGTTGTTGGTTAAGAAAGTTCTTAGGCAATTCTTTCATTAGTTAATCTCCGTTGCTTTACCACGTTGCGTCCGCAGATTGGTAAATTGATTGGGCTCTTTTAGCAGTAGTCATTTGGGTAATACCTTTTATAGTTGTTTTACTTTAACTAGGGAGTAACAGTCTTTAAATTTAGCTAGGCGTTCGGAAGACCACGCTTCTTGGTAGTCATCACGGAGTTCTCCATTCAAACAGACGTACTCACTACCATCGGTGAATCTAAACATCTTCTTTGGGTATAGACCGCAATCAACGGCGACTTTATATACGCCGTAGTCCTCAAGTATAAGTTGCGACATATTAACATTCCTTTAGTTTAAATCAATATAGTTGTCTTGCTCTTTATGTCTTAGTATAACACATCGTAGCTATCAGTAATATAGCATAATAAGACGGCATTAGGCAGTGAAATACAGAGCATACAGCTAGCTAGAGAGCGCCTGAGGCTGGTGGTTTTTAGCTTCAATATGAAGTACTAGAAAGGACGAAATGTCTTTAAAAGGGGTAGTATGTAGTCATCCTTCTCTCGCATACCCCACCCATTGTAAGCTGATCAATACCTTCTAGTATAGGTCAGCTAGGTCTATAGTATTTAGGCGTTCGGCATCATGTATAGTTTTATACCAAGTCGTAGCAATAAAATTTTCTCCGAGTAACAGGTTCTTGTATTGAGACTTAGAAATAATTTCCTGTACGTTTTCTCTAAAGTCGGTAATCAATCTATATCGAGGTCCATCTTTATATAAGAAACCCCAAATAGTCAATCTATTCAAGATAGACGATATGTGATGAGGTTTACGTCCAATCCGTTTTCCTAAGTCTTCATAAGTAATAAGGTTAGAGTTTAAGTCGTCGATGTGAGGTAAGACCAAAGTAGCTAAACCAAAGTAGTTGTTATTTATAGGAGTAAGGCCTATTAGGTATCCTAGGTATTTTAAATTCTGTGTGTTCATAGTATTTTCTTTATCTAAGTTGATTAATTTACATAATGCTTCTTTCATACTTCTTAAGCTCTGGGCGACACCAAGACTATCGTTTTTCAAATTCGCTTCAATACCTTTATTAATTAAACTAAGTAAGACTTCAGGTGCTACGGCTTCTTCAACTTCTGTGCGTTGATCTTGAAGTTTTTGTCTGTCCAACTCAAGTGCCTTTAGTTCCAGGCGGGCTTCTACAGGACTGCGGCCTCCAAGGTCGTACCTTATACCGTCTGAGTAAGACAAGGTCGTCTTATATTGAGGACATAAGTTATACATTGTTATAAAATCTTTTAGTACTATACGAGGTCTTAGCACATAAAGGTAGTCTAAGGCAGAGTCTACATTATCAGATTGTCTATTACCGAGACCGTAGAAAACCCTAGCAGCTATGTATAATTCTACGCAAGGTAATACTAGTGGGAACTTGGCACTTTGCTCTATGGCAATTAGACCCTGGACTATTTCAATATCTCGGTTTGCCTGTCTATTAAACTCAGCAGATATAGTACTTATTTTTCCGTCACACTTACTTTTAAATATTTCGTACAGAGTGACTGGGTCACATTCAGTTAGATTAACTAAGTCGATGTGGTCAGGTATAAGATTCTTCTCTTTTAAATAGTCAGTGATTTCACTTAGGCTAGGGTCACAATTATAAGCACATTCTTCTAGGGAACTTCCATAATCATAGGCAGCCATCAGCCAGTTGTACATGGCGTCATGGCCTTGAGACTCGATTTCTTTTTTCTGTTCGTCACTTTGGATTAAATTTAAGTTGTTCCCTTGTCGATCCTTAAGGTAAGACAACAACACGGATGTCACTATTTCACTTTCTTGGAAAGGTCCTACGACATAAGTATGGGTGTGATATTCCTCATACTTAGGAATTTCGCCGTCTATGCCTTGTGCGTTAAAATCAGGACAATGGTTATGGGTATATACAGTATGTGCAACTGCCGGTGCTGGAAAATCTTTTGAGGAGCTATACTTCTCAAGGGCCTGTAGGAACAGACTGTGTTTGACTTTAGACGTACAGCCACTGTCGTCGTCAATTGCCAGGTCGTTGAATGTTATTTCTAAAAATGGACCTGCAGGCTTTACTGATATGATATTATGTGCTTCTGACCATTGTGAAGAAAGCACCTTTGAGTGAGATAGTATTTCTTTAATTGAGTTTAACATAGTCGTTCTCTCTACTTAGTTTAAGTTTATGGGTGGTACGCCAACCTGAAGCCAGCATTCAAAGTATGTTTAGTTTATTTGGTTTTCTTTTTGGCTACTACTTTCTTTTTGGCTACTACTTTCTTTTTGGCTTTAGTAGTGGATTTTACTTTCTTAGATTCGGTAGGGCGTTCTGTTTTATCTCCGTCGCCCGGTACCGTTGTTGCTTTAGCTTTCTTGAAGTTCTCAAGCTTGCTTAGGCTAACGGCTATGATTAGACCTGATCCAGGAAGTTTAACTTGCATATTTTTACCCATCATACCCTGGCTGATAGCCGAATCTTTTGAGTCAATACCTGCGCTCTCTAGGAGTCCTAAAACTTCAAGGGCTGCTGTGTCAAAATCTAAGGCACGTTGCTCTGCTACAATCTCTTTAGCAGATTTCAAACGAGCTTTAATTTTATCAAGTGATTTGGTGTGTACGCTAATAGCTTTAACTGCGGCTACCATGTGCTTTTCCATTTGTTCAGATAAGGTACCTTTAGGTAAAGCGTATAATATAACGTTAGACTTAGCAGTGGCTTTCTTCTGCTCTTTAACAGGCGCACATCGGCGCGTCAGGTAAGCATAAGAATCACCAGCTTTGTTTTTCTTAGCGTCGAATTCTTCGTACTTACCTTTACCTATAGTGAACACGGCTGTAGGTGAAGTTGGGAATTTACTACCCAACAAAGCTGAGATAGATAATGAAGTATGTTCACCAAATAACATTTCTTTAGGTAAGACAAGTTTGAAGCTACCGTCTTTCATCTTAGTGGTCATTGAAGATTTTATCTCACGTGGCGCTTCAATTAAACCTGACTCAAGTAACGAATCGACTATCTGCTTACGGTTACGAGAATGAATTTTAGTAATAGTTACTGATTCTCTAGTGACACGACAAGGTGCCAACTTATTAGATAAGGCTGCAACAATCTTAGTTTGCAGTAATTCGACTTTACCACGGTTTAATAAGCCGTCTCTGTTCAAGTAAGGGTTAGTAAAGTTAGAAGTAAGGGTAATTAATGTGTTTGAGTTTTTCATAATAACATTCCTTTAAGTATTTAAGTTGTTTCGTTCGCTTTGGACTTATACATAATATAGTAAATTAAGAGGGTAGGTCGTACCCTCTTCGGGGACAATTGTAATATTGAACTAATTACCCTTGAACGTTTGTTTGCAATTCAGGCACTCGTAGTATTCAAAATACGAATCGCATGAAGTCATCTTAGCGGGGCCTGAACATGACGAACAAGAGCCTGCCCAGTCATCACCTTCGTCATCGCTAATAATAGGTTCACCCGTCTGTTTGCGCCATATTTGAAACACGTAATCGAACACGGCATCAATTTTTCTGAATTCGCGGAACTTAGTTGACTCAGAACCGTAGCTCGTCATCTCCAAACCGCATACACATAACGGATCGACACACGCTCCAGGCGTATGGCTGCGAGGGTCATTAGGAACTAATTCCTCAAAAGGACCCAGCTTACTTGAGTCTTTACCGCATGAACATTTCCAATCAAAAATATCAGTCATAGTTTTTCCTTATTCATATAAGTTTGCTTGCTTCGTTATGGACTCATTATAGCAGGTTAATACCTTTGATTATACTCTTAAATGAGCCGACATTAGGCGACGAAAGATATATACCGCAGACATAAAAAAACCACTGTACTCGAAAGCAAGTGGTTAGTGTTAGAATACATTGGGATAAAAAAGAACTGAGTATATTTCAACTCAGTCCAAAATATCAAAAACTGTTTAACTGATTGGGTTGATAGTTGTCTCACTTCCTATCCCAATGTATTCTTAATAGGTTGAATACCGCATGAGGCAAAAACGCGGCTAAACGATTGCTGGTAAATAAGGAGCCTCATGCTGTATTCAAATGGTCGCAACTCTAACTCCTTAAGAGGAACCCCATTCAACCGGAGGAGTTAGAGTTGCTTTTCTACTGTTCGAGTTACGAAGTCAAACAGCAAGAAAGTTTCAGGGTTATCTTACGGAAGGGAGAGCCTTGCTCACCTAACAGCCTTATCCTAACAAAGTTAAATGAAACTTTCAGAGGCATGTCTAAATAGAACATGTAAGGAGATTCGTTTAATATACTGTGGGTATTTCCCTAGTAGAAGAACTCAAGCTGTACCTTAGATACCACACGTTGGCCTTAGTGTTTGTGCTGGGTCTTTGAGTTTACATGCAAAGTGACCTGCCACACAGGTAAATAGTACAGCTCGGTAATACGTTTGCGTTTAGTACGTATCGACATTCCTTTCCGATATTCTTACGTTGTGACATAGATACCGTGCGATAGGTAAATAGCCTTTCGTGCAATCGGAGTTCGCTTCTTCTAGACCCTTAGCGTCGAGTCCTGTTTAAGAAAATACACAAAGTATACTAGTATACTTTACTTAGTGCTACCCACTCAATGAGCTAAGATTAGGGCCTTGCGTGTGAACGGCGCGAACCTCTGTAGCTCTCTAAACAATGCCTCAACGCAACTTGGCATGGACAGATTAGAGTGAGTACCACTAAAGAAAGTAGGATAGAGTCCTAGCGAGAAATGGTGGGTCGTGCAAGATTCGAACTTGCGGCAAATTGGTTAAAAGCCAACTGCTCTACCAACTGAGCTAACGACCCATAGTACAAACTATATATTAGTGTTTACAGTTTGTATTTTACATAAATACTGGAGGTATACGTACACCAGAATTAAACGTATTATATAGGCGTTGAACGTGTACGCGTTCTAGCCATGTCCCTGACAGGAATTCGGGTTCTACCTGTAACTTACTATTTGAATTGAGGGTATCGCACCTCGCAGAAACAGCAATGCTCTAAGCTTTGAGCTATAGGAACTTTTCGTTTAATCGCGTATAACAAAATGAACAAGGCTGGAATCGATACCAGCAATGCCAGAATAGGGCTTACCGTAACACGAGCCTAACTGTTGGTTTATCTTAACTCTACTTGCTCACGTATTAATGTTTACAGTTTTGTATTAAGTAGGATTTACTTAATCTTCTTCGTCCGCAACTAGGTCACCTTTACCTGCACAGATAAGAGCGAAATTCTTGAGAGCTTTACCATTCGCCAATTGCTTCTTACACCAGAAGCGTATATCAACAGGCTTAACACCAAGTAAGTCGCAAGTTTCTTTTACCTGTCGCTTGTTACCTAACACCAGTGCTTTGAATGATAACCAAGAACACTTCTTAGCTCCGTGTAAGGGACAATCTTCGTGGAATTTCATATTACCACGAGTACCGCCTACTACGCCTAACATCTTCAAGAAGTTCCAAGTATCAAACACTGGATCTAGGCCTCTAGCCACACCATCAGCATCACGAATCCAGATACGTGCAAATGTATCTTGATACTGTAGCCCGCCAAGTTTGTTCTTGATAACTTTCAAGTTGATGAAACGATATTCGTCGTTTCCTTCGTGCTCAACAGACTTCTCATCCATAGTAGGACCTTTACCCCAACCTGAAGGTAGAGCACGGCTGGTAGATTTTATTCTACAGTCAGAGAAGAATTTCAACGCTTCACCTCCCGGCTCATACTCAGGATTACCAAACATAGTCGCAGGCTTCTGTCGTAATTGATTAACCCCAAATACTGTCATGCGTTTCTTCTTCATAGAACCTTTAATGCGTTTAAGTTCTTTGGAGAACATCCGCGCTTGCAGGGCCATTGCATTGCTACCTTCGTCCGTATCTTCTTGCCTAGGTAACATAGCAGGATAGGAATCTAGTAGCGCGATTGCTTGCATCATACCATCTGCGGCAGGCACTTTAATTTTGTTATGCTTAGATAAGTACTTAGGGTCATATACAGATTTGAATCGCTTGAGTAATTTCTTATCATGAGGGAACAAATAGTAATACTCTTTGCCTAATTTAACTTTATCAGGTAGTATTCTTTTTAGTCGATTATAGAATTCGAAAAATTCCTCGCCTCCATCAGTGGAGATATAATCAACGATCGGAGGTGTAATTTCCTCACCTGTATCGGGGTCTCTCTCTCCGAAGATTTGGCTCAACGTTTGCTTAACGCCTTGTGATTTTAGAATACTCTCAATGTAGTCAGGGCTACCTGAACCTTCGTAATCCCAGTAGCTGGCTTTACCCTCAAAGCCTTGTTTAATTATAGCTGACATTATTGTCATAGCTATTGTTGTCTTAGCGGATTGTTCACCACCAAAGATAGTGTACCAGCCACCTGATACGATACCACCGCCTATTAATAGATCAAGTGATACTAAACCTGTATGTAAACGAGGTTCGTCTGGGTCAAAAGCTGTACCTGCAAGACCCATCTTCTTCTTAACGTCTGTAATGGATTCATCTAACATGTTTTCCAATAGAGATTTCGTTAAGGCGACTGCCTCTGAATGAGCGTTATCTGCAACTAAGGTAGCTTTATCGGAATTCTTGGCTTTCTTAGTTTTAGGAACATCAGCAACCTCAAGAGCCTTTTTGGCTCCTTTAGTTACTTTGGCTGATTTAGATCTAGTCGCTGTTTTAGTTGCCATCTAATTAAAAACTCTTTTTCTTAGAAGGTTTTTTCTTAGACGATTTTTTCTTACGAACAGGTTCGTCATCATCGACTGGACGTTTCTTTTTCTTAGAAGGTTTTTTCTTAGACGATTTTTT
>Ga0055584_100002859_pt1 | contig 17117 bp, 10 predicted proteins | sample OSDHelmetaG_FD_58716 | JGI IMG/M metagenome (GOLD analysis project Ga0055584, IMG submission 58716) | Pelagic marine sediment microbial communities from the LTER site Helgoland, North Sea, for post-phytoplankton bloom and carbon turnover... | ecosystem: Environmental > Aquatic > Marine >... | reverse complement strand
AATAGATAACGTTAATAGATAACGTTAATAGATAATTTAATTTGTAAATTTAGAATAAACAGTCATCAAAGTTATAACTAAAATGACTGTTTTAATTAATGTTATAGTGCAATTTTAAAGATGGTGTTAGCAATAAGGATTAGCGTTTTAAATATTGATTAAAATCAATATCACTACAGCCTACAACCACTTTTACACGATTAGATGCGCCTAATTTCTTTAAAATTGAAGACACATGAGATTTTACGGTTGTTTCAGATATATTTAAGTTAAAAGCGATTTGTTTGTTTGCTTCGCCTTTCGTTAAGTGCTGTAACACCATTAGCTCTCTACGTGTTAATAAAAACATTTTTTCTGGTAAAACTTCAAATTCTTTTGTGGCGTTTACGGTTGTTTGCGAACGAATAATATCAGCAGGTAAGTAAACATTTCCTTCAAATATACTGGTAAGCGCTTCGCCAATAATGTTTTTTGCAGATGATTTTGCAATAAAGCCAACAGCACCATAAGCAATTGTTTGTAAAATAACTTGTTTTTCAGTTTCTGCTGAAATAATAACAACAGGGATAGTTGGGTATTGGTTTCGTAAATCAAGTAACCCAGCAAGACCTGACATGCCTGGCATGTTTAGATCGAGTAAAATAAGGTCAATATCAGAATTTTCTTTTGCAACAACAAGTGTTGACTCTATGTCTTTTGATTCAAAAATTTCAGATTCAGGAAAAGTTTGAGAAATAATATTTATTACTGCATCCCTAAATAACGGATGATCATCAGCGACTAAAATTTTATACATGGTATTACCTATTGAAATTAATGCACATCTACACTCTATCAGAGTGAATTTAACTATTTAATCATCCCTTAGTTGTAAGAATCTCATCTTTAAGTTATAAAATATACAATTATAGTATCTCTACAGTAAATAACGCCTATTTGTATAAATTAAAAGGAGCACAAATAAATTTATGCTCCTTTTATGTGCTCCTTTTAATTATATAGCCTGTGCTTTTAAAAAGTTACTACAGCACCAATTGAGAAAACATTATTCTCTTCTGCTGTTAGATCGGCAGCATTATTGTTATCTACTTCAGTTTTGTTTAATTCAGCTACTACGGTAACACCCGGAATAACGGTTCTGAAATAAGATATATTGGTATTGCTACTTTCTGTCTCTACAGCGCCGTCATCTACGGTAGATTGGCCGTAAGAAACTACAAAGCGGTTATCTCCCATTGTGTAAGCGGCTTGTAATAAGTAACCATCAGTATCTACTGTGTCAGCTCCAACAAAGGTATCTAAACCTGCAACGTGACCTACACCTTCAGCAGTAAAGCCAGAAGCAGTTAATGATACCCCTGAAAATTTAACGTTAACACCGTAACCAACACCTGATTGGTCTTGGTCAACACCGTCTAATTCACTTGATTGTGACATACCGTTAACCCAACCTTTTAATGAACCGGCATCAAAAGTAGTGTCGTAGGTTAATTCTGCTTCAAAACGTGGCATATCTTCATCTGAATCAACAGATAATTTGTTAGGATCCATAATACCAACGGCTAATTTAAAGCCGCTCATATCAGGTGTTCTATAAGTGATTTGTGCTTTCGGGAAAGCATAAGTGTAACCCGTAGCGATGTTACCGAAAGATACATTACCGCCATCAACTAAACCTAGCGTATTAGATGTTTGACCATAACCCAGTAATAGCTCATCGCCAAAAATATTTGAACGGTTAAATAAACCAAAATCTTTACCTAATAATACTTCACCAAAATCACCACTTACAGTGGCATAAAATTGACGAACATCAATTCCTGATCGCGTACCTAAACCTTCTGCACCACGACTATTGTCAGTATCACTAAGAGTTACCCAAAATGAAGAACGCGTAGCGACTGTATAATCACCTACTTTGTTACTAGAATTCAATCCAATGTAGCTTGGTAAAAAGCCTGTTCTTACACGTGATTGTTTGCTGTTTGTCTCTACACCAGCAGCGTCAGTCATGTCACTATCACTGCTAGAATAAAATATGTTTATTAGGCCATCGGCAGTAAATGTCATACCTTCGTCGTTATTATATAACTCAACGGCTGCACTCGCATTAAACGCGGTGGTACAGGCAAGGGCAACAGCAGCTAATTTAAATTTATTGGTCATGTTTCTTTCCTTTATATTTTATAGGTCTTATTGTAATTAGACTTATCTTAAAAAAGTCGTTGATTAAGTGATATTGGTAAAGGTATTGAAAAAAAACATCACTTAGTGTTACGTCCGTTGCTTGATACTAAAGGATGAGGTGATAAAGGAAAGGATGAGAAAAGGTCTATTTTATAAACAGTATTATTGCTATTCAAACTTAATCGTTAGCAAGACTACCAGAAAGAATTTCAGGGTATTCTTTCATTAAATTTGCTTGCCAAATGAGCTCATTACTGCCGGATTCTATTCTAGGTTTAGGTAAATCAACAGTCGTTTCATGAATAACTGAACCAGGGGACCCGCTCATAAAAATAATACGGTCAGCTAAATATATTGCTTCACTTAAATCATGAGTAACAAAAATAACAGTACTATTACAACTTTTACATAAATTGACGAGTAGTAACCTTAATTTAGCTGCGGTTGGTGCATCAAGCGAATTAAAAGGTTCATCAAGTATGATCAGCTCAGGGTTAACGGCAAAGGCTCTGGCAATGGCAACGCGTCGCTGCATACCACCAGATAATTGATTAGGATAATATTTGTCTTTACCGGCTAAACCTACTTGTAATAACAAGGTTTCAATTTTTTCTTTTTGTGTTACTGCTTGCTCTGTAGATTTTGTAGTAGGTAACACAAGCTCTATGTTTTCGTAAACCGTTAACCAAGGCATTAACCTAGGTTGCTGAAACACATATCCTAGTTGATATTCGTCACTGTCATTAAGGGGGTTTGCGTTACATTGCATTTTTTGGCCTGATGCATCTTCAAGCCCTGATAGCATATTAAGTAACGTGGTTTTACCAGAGCCAGAAGGGCCAATAATAGCAATAAATTCGCCGGGCTTAACGCTAAGTTGTATATCTTTTAATACCATGGTATTGCTATTCGCGTAGCACTTATCTTTAATTGCTATATCAAGCGCTATCATGATTAATACCTCTAGCGATTAATTTGTCTAATGGTCTAAAAATTAAGTTTTCAATGACTAACACAATTGAAATAAACGCAAAGGTATAAGCCAGAATCCCTGCAATATCAAAAAACTGAAATAGAGTGTTTAATGCAAAACCAACACCATCACTACGTCCTAGTAATTCTACTACTAATACTATTTTCCATATTAAAGATAAACCAGCACGAGCAGAGGCCATAATATAAGGATAAAGTTGAGGTAAAAACACGTTGAAAAATGTTTTACTTTTTGAGAGTTTATACACTTTAGCAACATTGAGTAAATCGTTATCTACTACCCGAGCGCCTTCTCTTATCATCACGACAACGGTGGGTATTTTATTAATAACTACCGCTGTTATTGCCGCTGACTCAACCAAGCCAAACCAGATATAACATAATAAAATGGTGACTAAAGCAGGAATATTAAGGACTATTATGAGTAAGCTGTCTGTTAATTGATTTAAGCGTTTGCTTGTACCCATTAAAATGCCAATAAATACACCTAAAATCATGGCGATAATAAAGCTTATTATGACACGACGTAAGGTTACGCTAATATTCATTAGCATATCACCTTGTACTAAGTGATAAGTAAAGCTTTCCATGACAATAAGTAATGACGGAAAATCAGCGCTATTAACTAACCATGCAATACATTGCCACGCACTGGCTAAAATTATTAAAATGAATAATTTACCATAGATGGGAAGCATAAAAAGAGACAATAAAGATGTGAGAAACTTACTCAATATTGATTGTTCTTTGGTATTAGCATTATTGTTGGCTGTATTTTCGGCTTTAATATTCATCTATCCTATTTTAGCGAACAGGTCGTTTGAGGGAGTGACGTTAAAACGTGTTTATTTAATTCAGGTAAGGTAATTAATTCATTGTTAAAATCTGTTTTCCAAAAAGTTTGCTTTGCTAGTTTTGTGGCCTTGCCTACCAAGTCTCTACCGCCTTGTTTAGCTAAAATGGCAAACACTTGTTCAGTTGCTTTCATTTCTTCTATACCAAATTTAGGCAGTAATCTGGTTCTGTATTCATTTTTTAACGCATTAAAAACGTCATCATTTTCAGCTTTAGTTAAAAAGCGTATACGCTGCCACTCTTCATCGCATAACAATAATAACTGTTTAGCTTCTTTTGACGCTTGTAAAAAACCGGTTAGTTTTTGATTATTTTTAGTCGCCCAATCTTGATCAAATACCCATCCTAATAATGGAACCTTAGTGGTAATTCCTAATTCTGCTAGCATTTGCGGTACACTCACCAATACTTTATAACCATTAGCGCGTAATCTTGCATTGTAATGCCAGAAGTTAATCGCGGCATCTACGTTGTTTCGTAGCATTAGCCGATTTAATAATGGTGGTGTTGCAAACACCATTTCAGCACTTTCTTTAATCGTTAATTGATATTTTTTTTGCGCGTAAGCTTGCAGTAATAACCAGTTTTTATCTACTGCACCACCCGCCACGCCTATTTTGGCTTGGCTAAGATCACGTAATGACTTTACTGAAGAGTTACCATTAATATATAAGCCGCCAGAAGCAATTGAAGTGGGAACTAACGTATAGTTTTTATCATTAAAGCGTTGTCGGTTTACCCATAGCCAATCACTTAAAATAATATCAACCGCCTTACTTTGTAGTGCCACGGCTGACGCATTTTTATTACTTAACGGCATTACCTCTAAATTAAAATGATATTTTTTATCTAATTGATAGTGCTTTATTATGTCTATTTCCCAATTAACCGTGCCATATTGTAAAACCCCAATGCTCACGTTTGGTAAATTTTCATCAGCGTTAGCATGGGCATTAGAAAGCTTAATGCAGCTTATGCACAATATAACTAATAATAAACGAGCAGGGCGAACAAACATCAAAATCACCTAATGTATAAAAACAACAAAAAATATTTGCACTGTATTATAAATAATAAGTGCAAATATTCTTTGTGATTAGCTATGGTTTAAATTTATCGTTAAAATTTGTAATTAACATTTACAGATACAGATCTTGGTCTAGCTGGGCCAACAAAATAAGGTGATTCAATATCTGGGTAAAAATCTTCTAATACTTCGTCAGCTTCCCCATAAGTACCAAATGTTTCATAGTCATTATCAAACAGGTTATCTACTTTAGCGGATAATCTAAATTGCTCAGTTACTTGATAAGCAAAATAGGCATTAACTAAAGAATATGACGGTATTTTTTTGTTTTCATTAGCTTCATCACCACGATAATAAGAATCAGAAGCGTATAACAACTCTGTACCAATACTCATTTCTGGTGTGATTTGCCAATCAGCATGAACTTTAAATTGGTGCTGTGGTTGTCCCGGAATAATATCGCCTGGGGTCACTTGTCGGTTTGCGCCAAGAGGGTTCATAGGGCTAAAAGAAACAAAAGGAGATTCAAAAGTCGCTTTTAAATAATTATAGCTAGTACCAATAGTTACATCATTATTTATTGCGATTGAATACGCTAATTCTACCCCTTGTCGTTGAACTTTATCTATATTGACAAAGTAACCTTCAGAAGACGTAGAGCCGGCTTGTTGAAAAATTATGTCATCAATTGTTTTAGTTGAAAATATAGTCGCAATAGCTGATACCTTATCAGTATTATATTGCAAAGACGCTTCAACTGTTTTGGCAACTACTTGCTCAAGTGGAGGATCTGCCACAAAACCGTTAGGCAATTTACACGGATCATCTTCATCAGCACAACTTAACTCAGCAGGGCTTGGCACTCGAGAAGATTCGCTATAACTCAATTTAGCAGTAAACTCATTGTTGATTTGATAATCTACGCCAACCGCAGGGTTAAAACGGTGAAATTTATGATTACCATCAAGTGAACCTTCGCCTTCATCAATAAGGTCATTCATTATAATATGACTGTAATTATATCGGCCGGCAAAGTTTAATGTAAAACCTTGTTTAAAAGCCATTGAGTATGAAGCAAATATATATTTTTGCTTAGTGGTCACGTCCAAACGTACTTGAGATTCACTATCAAAAAATCCTGTTGGTGATACAGAACGGTCATCTTCTGCTGAATCATTATTAAGAATACCAAACTGGGTATTACTATTAAAATTGATATCGGCTTTATCCATACCTATTCCAACAACAACTTCTTGGTCATAATTATCAAAGTTGCTCACATGAACTAACTGAGTAGCAAAGCCATAACTGGTATTGTCAGTTGCACCATCATTTAATGTGCCGTCAACATCATCAGCATCAAATTCTGATGTAATATCACTGAACAGTGCATCGTCATCATACCCAACAAATTCAACCCGCTCTAGTGAACCGTCGTCTTCGTCTTCTTCACATAACGTTTCACCAGCACCAAAGTCACATTCTTCATAATCGCTGTCATCACCATTAATTGAGTTGATTTTGTTTTGGCGGTAATAAGCATTTGCTTGCACAGATAAATTGTTATTAATGACAGAGTCGCTAGAAATACTAATTATTTTATAGTCGTTATTTGTTTTGTCTGGGTGAGTATAAACCGCTTCTCTGCCTTCAATCGCTATTAGTTCTTCGGGTGCAGCACCGTTTCCAGTCATTTCATTATCATTAGCAGCAAGTAATAATTCAACATAATTACGGTCGTCTTTATAACTCAGAGAGGCTAGTGCTTGCTTTAATTCACTTTGAGAAAAATCGCGCCAGCCATCTTCTTTATAACTATTGGCAATAAAGTAATAGCCCCAATTACCCTTATTACCACCGGATTGAACCGTGTATTGTTGTTGACCAAAACTACCCAAACGAACATCAAGTTCAGTGTCTGTGTAGCTGAAACCATTTTTAGTTTTAAGCGATAAAGCACCACCTAAGGTGTTTTGTCCAAAGGCAGGGTTAGAGCCTGAATATAAAGCAACACTGTCAAGGGCAGCTAAAGGAATTAGATCCCAGTTTACTGTGTCGCCAAAAGGTTCATTAAATCGTACGCCGTTTAAGTAAACAGAAATTCCCTGTGGTAATCCTAATAAAGGAGAAGCTGTAAAGCCACGATATTGAACATCAGGTTGAAAAGGATTATTTTGCACATCACTTATATTGACACTGACTAATTGATTTTTCATATGATCAGCAAGAGAGGTTGCTTGAGCACGACTAATATCTTTGGTAGTTATGTACTGTGCACTACCAATAACATTAGTTTCAGTAGATAAATTACTTGATAAGGGTGTTTGCCCAATAACATTGATTGTTTCAATACCATCTGAAGTATCAGCGGCAATTACTGGCAGCGCACAAAGTAAACCCGATAGTGTAGTAAGCGTAATAATACGGCTCATTATGTTTCCTTAAATAGTAGATTTACCCGTAAGATAACGTTAATCATTAAGCAATGGTATGTGAATAATTCCTATACTTTAGATTAAGCTGCTTATTAATTAATGCTATCATAATCAAAGGATTAGTAACGATTTTATGTGGGTTTTCATACTAAAGTATGGCATTTTTATAACTTTTTAACGGGGCTATTTTAAATAATATTGTTAATATTTATCTTAATAAATGTAACATCGTTGTTTTCAATTTCATCGGTTTTACTGGTTTATTAAGTAATAAAATACCTGTTGTAGCAACATCGTCTTTTAGTGACTTACTATAATTTGCTGTAATCATTAATGTAGGTAACGGTACTTTTCGTCCTTTATTAATATTTTTGGCAGCAGAAAAGCCTGTTTCATCATTGTCTAAGTGATAATCCACCACTAAAATGTCAGCATGATCTTCAGCAGTATCAACTTGTTGTTTTAGGTGTTCAAGACTAAGCGCCGTTATAACATTACAATGCCAGCCACCCAGTAATCGTGCCATACCATCACAGATATTAGCGTCATTATCGATAACCCAAATAGTGCGCTGTGCTAAATCAGTATTTTGTAATATTTGAGTGGGTACTGAGTTTGCTGTATTTATCTGATCCATTTTACCTATTGGCACTTTAATAGAAAATACAGAGCCTTTACCTTGAACAGAATCGACTTTTATTGGGTGCTCTAATACTTTAGATATTTTGTCTACTATTGCTAAGCCAAGCCCTAAACCATTTCTAAAGGCGACTTTTGAGGATTTTAGTCGTTTAAATTCTTGAAATATTTCGTTGATTTTTTCTTTGTCAATGCCAACACCATTATCCCATACTTCGATCGAAACATGATCTCCTTGCCTTCTACAGCCAAATAAAACTTTACCGTTTTCGGTGTATCTAAAAGCATTAGAAAGGAAGTTACGCAATACGCGTGCTAATAAAACACTGTCGCTGTGTACAATTATATCAGTAGAAACTGAGTGTAAAGTTACACCGTATTCAGCTGCTTGCTGTTGATATTCTTTGGTTAAATTATCAAGTAACTCGGCTAATTTAAACGAAGATTTATCAGCTCTAACAACACCAGCATCAAGTTTAGAAATATCAACTAAGGTACAAATTAAGTTTTCTAAATCACTAAGTGAAGTATCAACAGAGTTTACAATAGGCTCTAAATTTGTATTATGAACCTGTTCAGACAGCGAACTATTAAATAATTGTGCCGCATTGAGTGGTTGTAATAAATCATGACTTACGGCAGCAAGGAATTTAGTTTTAGACATGTTAGCTTCGTCAGCCTCTTTAATTGCTTTAACTAAATTAACTTGTGCTTGTCTATGTCCTTCTATTTCTGTTTGTAATTGAGAGGTACGTTCTTCTACTCTGACTTCCAGTAAATCATGTGCTTTTTGTAACGCTAAGGCATTTTTTCTTCGGGCGGTAACATCACGAATAAGAACAAAAAAGCCAAGGACTTGGCCTTCAATATCTATATTTGGAACGTAAGACTTTAATAAGTAGCAAAGTTTACCTGCTAGGTTTCTTTCTTCGGTTTCAAAGCTAACACTTTCACCCCTAAGTGCTTTATTTGCATAGCGTTTTACTTGGTTATAATCAAAATTAGTACGGTGTTGATAATCTTCTAAACCATAAAGTTCTGATGCAGAATGACCATACCAATTTAAGTAAACTTGGTTAGTAAACTGAAACTTAAGATCAGAACCAACATAAGCTATCATTGCGGGAACGTTATCTGTAATTAAACGCAACCAACGTTCACTCTTTTTCAATGACTCTGAATAGCGATGGCGTTCTGTAATATCAGTGTAGGTTTTAATGATCTTACCATTCTTTAAATGGTGGTCCCTTATTTCTACAACGGTGCCATTTGACAAGGTTTGAACATGATAAGCGTGTTCTTTTTTAGGTTCTAAATCAAGTTCAGTTAAATTACTCAGGGTAGAAAAAAATGGGCTATCATTCAATAAAAGAGGGGATAACTGGCTAATTTGAGCAAAGCGGTTATTCCAAACTTCAATTTGTTGTTGCCGACTAATTAACACAACGCCTTGAGAAAGGTTATTAATTAAACTTTGCAATAATAACGATTTATTGGCCATTCCTTCTTCGTATCGAACATTTTCGGCCGTTTTTAAAGCGGTAATGTCGCTGTATAACATTACCCAGCCACCTTCTCTAGTGCGACGTTCTTTTAATTGAAACCATAAACCATTAGACAGTTTATAAACAGGGTTGCTATTTTGTGAATCTCCCGGGTGCACATGTCGAATAATACCGCGTGTTTTGGCTCGGTCTTTTAAATCCTTAAGATTAACCCCCACACTTGTAGAAAGACCTAGACCTTCCCAGAATGATGAAAACGTACTGTTTTGTAATATGATTCTTCCATCACTATCAAGTAACACAAAGGCTTCTGATATACTTTCAATAGCGTCGATAAAGCGTTGTTGAAATAAGGTAGCTTTGTTATTTGCCTCTGTTAGCGCTCGGTGACTACGTTCTAACTTTGCTAAAGTGTTTTTTAATTCTTGGGTTTTCTCTCTAACTTGTTCAGTTAAGTTAACTGAATGTTCAAATGCATCATAAGGGGCAAAATGATTACCATGATTTTCAACGCGCTCCATTAATGCGTGGTTAATTTTTTTTAGCTTGTTATTTTGCTGTCTAAGTTGCGCTACTTGCTCAACTAATGAACCCTCATCACTAATCTCATTCATTAACATTACTCTCCATAGTATCGTCTTTTGCAATAAAAACACCGGCAAAAGTTTGGTTTAAGTGAATGCCATTAATATGTTCACCATAGCTATTAAAGCCCGCAATATTGTATTTTTTATATAAATCTTTAGCTTGTTCAGCTAACTCTTTTTGTTCAATTTCAATACGACGTAAAAAACAATCACAAGCGAGTACTAGTTCAGACTTTCCAAAGCGTTCGGTTATACTTTCTAATTCAGCATTTAATGAGTTAAAAATATCATCCATATCAACAGCCGTGAGTACAATACCTACATCAATAGCACAATAAAAAGTGATGCTATAATCATCGATATTGATTTTTTGAATAGATCGAATATAGTATTGTCCACCCACTTTTACGGCCAGCGGGTGAAGTGAGAACACTTCAGGCGTTAAATCACTTATATCTATATTCAGTAAGTTAGCATACTCAATTGCGGCTGGCATTGCGTTGAGTTCATAGACAGTTCTATTTTCAACGTCGGCTTCAGTAACTACTAGTCGTTCGGTAGGGTTTTTTATATGATTGCAATTAAAGACTTCAAAAGCACATTTCGTATTAATTAAAATAACAACAGCCGCTTCTTGGTGAAATTCATTATGATAAAAAACGTGTGTGTTCGCTAAATTAACATCGTCACCGGCTGAACCACCAAAATGAGGAATGCTTGATGTAGCAGAATGTAAGGTTTGTAAGAACTGTTCTTCTTTTGTCGATAGGCCATCAAGTAATGTCAGCAGAAAGCTATTTTCTTGTACGGGGGCAATAGCATCTAAACGACACTCTTCTATTAGTTCATTAATAGCCGTTTGTGCATCAACAATATCAAAACTATTCATAGAGTCTATTGCTTTGGATTTTATCGTAAAATATTTGTTAGAAAAACCAATAGCGACAATTGACTTTTGTTCACAACCGTTTCTAGTAAATTCACCTGCAGTAGTACAACCCACAACATCTATATTTTGAAAACATTGTGTCATTGCAACGCTTAATTCTTCTAATGGGTAAACAGACGAACAGTAAAATAGTACAAATTTAATATCAGGATGCTTTAATTGCTGTTGCAGTTCTTTACTTGCTTCTACCGGATCAATTGATTTACTAACAGCGACTATTGTTTTTATATTTGTCATGACTCTGCCTAATAAGGGGAAATTGTGTCATTTTATTCTTAATACCTAGGTAAGTTAATCAGAATAAAATTATATTTGACAAGAAAAAATCATTTTAATGGTCTTTTAGGCAAAAAGTCTACTTTAAAAAACACGGGTATTTTTTATGATAAATTTTGAGATAAGGTTATCAAGAAATTCTGTGTTTAATTTTATCGTTAACAGTACATATCGTTTCGATTTGTACTGTTAATTAAGTGACTTTTTTAATTTTGATTGGGCGGTTACCATATTTATGAACAACACATAATTTAGGGCTTTCAATCGTCACTAAACACTCTAAGCATTGAATACATTCACCATAATCTATAGAGCCATCTTGATTGATTGCATCAATATCACATTTTTTATTACGACATAATTGACAAGGGCTACCACACTCTTTACGTCTTCTTAATAGTTTTAGTATCGGAAAACGGCCAATAATAGCTAATCCTGCGCCTAAAGGGCAAAGATAACGACAGTAAAACTTATGTATTTTCAAGCTCAATAATAAAAGCAGAACAGAATAAAGAACAAAAGGCCAGTAGCGAACAAAGTTTAAAGTAATACTGGTTTTAAAAGGCTCTACTTCAGCAAGTTTTCCCGCTATCGTCATAGAATAAAATGAAGATCCCACTAAGATAAATAAAATAAGGTACTTTGTTTTTTGTGCATATTTGTGATGTTTAGGTGATATTTTTATTTGTCTTATACTGAGTTTTTTAGCCAATAGTCCCATCATTTCTTGTAGGGCACCAAAAGGGCATAACCAACCACAAAATAAACCGCGCCCTAAAATAAACAAACTAACAAAGACAAATACCCATAAAATAAAAATAATAGGGTCTAACAAAAATACTTCAATGTTAAAACCACTAAGCAACGACAATAATAACGTATAAATATTAACAACTGAAAGCTGACCTTGGGTGTAATAGCCAATATAAAAAATTGTAAATGTTAGCATGACAAAACGTATTTTATGGGTAGCACCCGCATGGCTAGCAATCTGTTTTTGTTTAACAAACAGTACCGTTAAAATAATCAGGTATAGGGTAAGTATCATTATTTCGACAGTACGACTAAGCCATATTCTTACCCATAAAGGTTGTTTCTTTTCTACGATTATTTCGGGAGTGTAAAATAAGTTTTCGGGTAAAACTAGGTCGGTAGTAAACTGATACTGGCGTGTACTTAAAAATGATTGACTATAATTTATTGCTAATGAAACTTTAAATTCTTGGCTAATTTCAAAGCCCGATTGGGACTTTATTCTGAATATATTTTGTTTGTTAATATTTGGAATAGTAATCGCGTAAGTGGGATCGTAGAAACTGTAAAAATCAATATCACGAATATCGACGGGGAATTCACCTTGTACTACACTCAGCCTAGGAGGGACTGTCTGAGGAATGAAATCTTCACTAATATAAGGGTAAGTTCCACGGTTAAATACCATTAAAGCATGTTCACCAGGTTTTAGGCTTTCTAGTAGGCGTTGATACTCTGCTTCACCTAAAAGGTTTTTACCAATAATAGGAATATTAACAAAGGCAAAATACAGCTCTACAAATCCTTTTGTCTCATCGATAGCATCATTAATGTGATTACTATTATCAGACTGGTTGTTCACCTCTTCAATAGCACTCACTAATTCACCAGACTCTTTGTTGGCAAGGTCAATACTTTGTTCTGTACTAATTTTCCAATGTGAGATGTAACCTCGATCTTCAAGTTGTTCGAAGTTTAGCTTTTCAAATAAGTCCGTATCTATTTTTACGGTTGAAGCAGCAGCAAAACCTTCTAGTTTTGCTCTGGCAACTTTTAATGCTGACGCGATGATTGTGTCGTTAATTACCATCACCGAGATAGTAGCTTTGGTTACACCGTCTATATTTGTAATGCCAATAGCGTGCTTGTCTTGACCATTAACAATAAATCGTTCTTTTATAGAATGACCTTTATAATTGTCAATAAAGTCAAACATTGACTGCTCGCCAAGGCCATGCAAAAAAATGGGTTCATTGTGGTGTATTACTTTAAAGCCGGCAAAAACACCTTTTGTATCAATACCAATTAATACATTGATTGTTTGACCAGAAAAGCCAATAAAATGAGTGAAATCGTCAGATTCAAAAACATAACCGAGTAATTGACTCAGTTGATAAACAGGCGTTATGGCTAAGTTAGGATCGGGGCGGCCAATACGTGTAGCGCTAGGAAAAATTGTTGCTATATTTTCAGGGATGGCAGTGACTTCACTATTTTTAAAAGAGTTAGCATCTTCAAAAGCAAAGGCGGGTTTTAATAAAATACTGAAAAGTAGAATTAAAGGAAATAAAAATGAGAAAAAATGGAGTCTAAATAAAGTAATAGTGTTCATGTTTTATCAGACTCCAAGGGGAAACTGTTCGCCCCTTCCTTGGGAAAAAGGGGCTTTTTCTACTTCTTTATTAGAAGAAACCTAGTGGGCTAGTGCTATAACTAACTAATAAGTTTTTAGTTTGTTGGTAATGATCAAGCATCATTTTATGTGTTTCACGACCAATACCTGATTTTTTATAACCACCAAAGGCAGCATGAGCAGGGTATAAATGGTAACAGTTAGTCCACACACGACCAGACTCAATACCACGACCCATACGGTGAGCTAGGTTAGCATCACGAGTCCAAACACCAGCACCTAAACCAAAAGCAGTATCGTTAGCAATTTCTAATGCTTCTTCTGGCGTTTTAAAGGTTGTAACAGAGATAACGGGTCCAAAAATTTCTTCTTGGAAAACTCGCATTGAGTTATTCCCTTTCAAAATAGTTGGTTGAATATAAAAACCAGTCTCTAGTGAACCTTCTAAACTTTCATGCTTACCACCAGAAAGTACAGTAGCACCTTCGTCTTTACCTATTTGTAAGTAGCCTTTGATTTTTTCAAATTGTTCTTTAGATGCTTGTGCGCCAACCATAGTAGTCACATCAAGTGGGTTACCTTGAATGATGTTTTTAGTTTTTTCTAGCACTTTTTCCATAAATTCATCAAAGATATCTTCTTGTACTAATGCACGAGAAGGACAGGTACATACTTCACCTTGGTTAAAGAAACCTAAAGCAAAACCTTCAGCACATTTATCAAGGTAATCATCTTCATGTTGAGTAATATCACTAAAGAAAATGTTTGGTGACTTACCACCAAGCTCAACAGTTGAAGGAATTAAGTTTTCAGCTGCACATTTTAATATATGCTGTCCAACAGGCGTTGAACCAGTAAATGCAATTTTACCAATACGTGTGCTAGTAGCTAATGCTTCACCCGCTTCTTTACCGTAACCGTTAACAATGTTTAATACGCCATCAGGTAATAAGTCAGCAATTAATTCCATAAATACTAAAATACTTGCAGGAGTTTGTTCAGCAGGCTTAAGAATAATACAGTTACCTGCAGCAAGCGCTGGCGCTAATTTCCATGCTGCCATTAGCATTGGGAAGTTCCATGGAATAATTTGTCCAACAACACCAATAGGCTCATGGAAGTGATAAGCAACAGTGTCATCATCTATTTGAGAAAGAGTACCTTCTTGCGCACGAATACAACCAGCATAATAGCGGAAGTGATCAACTGTTAACGGAATATCAGCATTAAGTGTTTCACGTACGGGCTTACCATTGTCCCACGTTTCAGCAACCGCTATTTTTTCAAGGTTGGCTTCTACACGGTCAGCAATTTTTAATAAGATATTTGAGCGATCTTGTACTGAAGTTTTACCCCAAGCTGCTTTTGCTGCATGAGCAGCATCAAGTGCTAATTCAACATCTTCAGCGCTTGAACGTGGAATTTCACAAAATACTTCACCGGTTACTGGTGTTGAATTACTAAAGTAATTTCCTTTTACAGGAGCAACCCATTTACCGCCGATAAAGTTTTCATATCTTGACTTAAATGTAATTACAGAATTCTCGCTACCCGGATTTGCATAGATCATAGTTCACCTCATATATTAGACACGCCAGAATTTGATCCTTTTTGGCAGCCTTGAATTTTTTATCGTTGTATTAATATTGTATTAATTAAACAGTCTCTGTCTATATGTATAATAGGGGGTTATGAGCAAGTTTAACTATGCTTCCTTGGCATAAAAAAACTCATCCTTTAGGATGAGAACTGTTGGCTAGCTCTTGTAAATAAGTTGAAATAGCACAGGAGGTAAGGTGAATAACTTGGTTAGGAGATACTTGGTATGTTGTACAATATTTATTTTTAGCCAGCGCTAGGCTATTACAAATAAAGGTTTGATTTTGGCTTAACCTTAATAAACAAGGCAGTACTTCTTTTAAGCGCGAACTAGGGCTTACATCAAAAGCATTAAATATGGCAAGGTATGTTGAATCTTCAATGACTAGTGCTTGCGTGGCATAGCATAAGCCTTGGCAACGAGGTGCTAAAAATAAAGGATACGCATTAATAATATAGCTAGTAATTATTGCAATTAGCTCTTCATTTTTTCTTATTGGGCTTAACCATAAGGCATTACGTTGGTCACAGGCATAAGCTTGTTTTTTATGAGGGGTTACCTCATTTAATGCTAATTTACTTTTAGCTTGCAAATATAATTCACTAAACAAATTAGGTAATACAGGCTTGTTAACAAGCGTATCCGTTTGTCTTCCTATCGATTTGTTTTTTGTATCACTGGTTCTATGACTAGGTTTAACACAATTTTTGTTGTCAGTTTGGGTAATACTTATATTTGCGAGTAGTTTAGAAGATAAATTAACTAATGGGGCAATTAATTTATTATCAAAATTAACGGATGAATGATTAGTATTAGCAGGTTCTGTATTTTTTATTGAATCATTTAAAACTTTGTTTAATTGATCGGTTTCCAAAGGCTTATTAGTGTTTTCGATTTCTTTGTAGTCACTGATTTCTTTATAGCGAGGGTTTTTCAACCACAAGTGATAAAGCGTTATCAGTTTTTTTATCGCTTGCGAATATTTTTTTTGATGGTATTCATCGTCTTTGATTTTTTCTGACTTGGGTTCTTGTGAACTTTGTTGTGCTTTATTTAATAAATATTGTTTTGTTTTTTTGTCTTGCGCTTCTATAACGGCTTTTAATTGGTCAGATAATACTGGCTGTTTAGGTAACAACGAAATCAATGTTGCTATCTGTTCAATATCTGCATTGGCAGTAATTAAGGTGATATTTTCAGCTTGATAAAAGCGTTGATGAAAACTTGTTAAATCATTTAATGATAATTGACCAATTGATGAGCTAACACCGCCATAATTTATTTCATCAGTTTTAGTTTTATTTGTTTTTTTTAGAATGCTTTTTCTAGTACTTTTTTTATTAGCCTTTTGTACTGCTTCCTCTGTACCTAATAATTCGTGATAGATAACACCTTTGTTATCACCATCATGAATTTCACACAGTAAATCTGCAGTAGTGAATACTGGATCAAATAAACCATTAAGCAAATACTTAACGGCTAACGAAAACGTTTCAAAGCACTGACTTTGACAATGAAAGTAAGTTGCTTCAGCAAATGTTGAGGCATTAATTTTGGCATCGGTTAGGGACGTTAATTGAAACAAGGTTTCTGGATGAGGGAATGCGTTACTTGCTCTAAAAACCAGATGTTCAACCCCATGAGCAACACCACTGTTATCAAATACAGGTGTATTTAC
>Ga0055584_100002857_pt1 | contig 17120 bp, 17 predicted proteins | sample OSDHelmetaG_FD_58716 | JGI IMG/M metagenome (GOLD analysis project Ga0055584, IMG submission 58716) | Pelagic marine sediment microbial communities from the LTER site Helgoland, North Sea, for post-phytoplankton bloom and carbon turnover... | ecosystem: Environmental > Aquatic > Marine >... | reverse complement strand
CGTCCCCGCATCAGCCTTCGGTCATATTCCAGGCGAACAAGAGACCAGCTAAATCGTCGGCGGTATATGGACGCTCGACGGGTTCAGCGGTCTAGACGTTTAGGCCGTCAAAACGGTGTGGCTGTGGTTCATAGGACCATGGCCCGCGCCGAACCCTGGCGCCGTTCGAATGGCCTCCAGCACATAGTCCCGCGCCCGCGCGGTCGCTTGCTCGACACTTAGTGCTTGGGCAAGTCCCGTTGCGATCGCCGATGCCAGCGTACACCCCGTCCCATGGGTGTGTTTCGACTCGATCCGAGGCGATTCGAACGCGTGTGTTTCGCCGGGGCTGAACAGCAAGTCTCGGACTTCATGACCAGGCAGGTGTCCCCCCTTCAGCAAAACGTTCTGTGCACCGAGCGCCAAGAGATCGTCGCCCGCCGCTTCCATGTCCTGGATCGATTCGATCGGTCGCCCGACCAAGATCGAAGCCTCCGGTAAATTTGGCGTCAAGACCGTGGCGCGTGGAATCAAGCGCCGCAGGAGCGTTTCTGTTGCCGCCTCGGAGATCAGTGAATCGCCGCTCTTCGCCAACATCACGGGATCAACCACGAGAGGCGCGGGCGTTCCGGATTGCTGAAGTTCATCGACCACAGCATCGATCACGGCCGGGGTATGAAGCATGCCGGTCTTGATGGCGTCCGCACCGAGGTCGGCGAGAACCACCGCCATTTGCTGCCTAACAAATTCAGGCGGGACATCGTGGATCCCGGAAACGCCATTGGTGTCTTGCGCCGTGAGCGCCGAAACGGCCGTCATCGCAAAGCCGTTTAAAGCGGTGATCGTTTTGATATCGGCTTGAATCCCGGCACCACCGCCGGAATCCGATCCCGCTACGACAAGCACGCGACCTTTCATTGGTGCCCCAGGGTTAATGGGCCGCTTGCTCGACGGCCGTAATGAGATCGTCGACAACCTGCGCGACCAGCGTCGAATCAAACCCCTCGGCCATCACGCGAACAAGCGGTTCGGTGCCCGATTTGCGGACCAGTACACGGCCTTTATCGCCCAGTTGGTGCTCGGCACTGGTTATGGCGTTCTGCACGCCATCACAGTCCAACGAGACTTCGCCTTCGACGCGTACGTTTTTCAGCAGTTGCGGTACCGGCTCGAAAAGGCGACCCACCTCGCTAACCGGCCGCTCTTCGTCGGCCACGAGGGCCAGCACCTGCAGGGCGGCAAGGAGTCCATCACCGGTTGTCGCATGATCGGAGATGATGATATGGCCGGACTGTTCGCCACCAAGGTTAAGCCCATTGGCGCGCATGTGTTCGAGAACGTATCGATCGCCGACTTTGACCCGGTGCAACTCGATGCCCTGCTCTCTGAGAAACAGCTCAAGACCTAAATTGGACATGACGGTGGCAACCACCGCTTTGCCGCGGAGCCTGTTGGTCTTGTGCCACCGCTGCGCGATCATTGCCATGACCTGATCTCCGTCGAGCACTTGGCCCGCCTCATCAGCGATCACCAAGCGATCGGCATCGCCATCGAGGGCGATACCAATATCCGCCCCATGCGCGACGACTTGTTCACAAAGGGTAGTCGGCGACGTGGAACCGCAGCCCAAGTTGATGTTTGTACCATCGGGGCTGACCCCGATCGGGATCACCTCGGCGCCCAACTCCCAAAGTACGGTCGGCGCCACTTTGTAGGCAGCACCGTTCGCGCAATCGATAACGATCTTCAAGCTATCGAGAGTCCGTTCGCTCGAATAAGTGCTTTTGATGAATTCGATGTAGCGGCCGCCCGCGTCTTCCAAGCGCTGTGCGCGGCCCAGGCGGGACGACTTGACGAGATCGGGCCCGGCCTCAAGCCGCTGCTCGATCCGGATTTCGTCGTCATCCGAAAGCTTGAACCCATTCGGCCCGAAGAATTTGATGCCATTGTCTTCGAAGGGGTTGTGCGATGCCGACAACATGACACCAAGATCAGCCCGCAAACTGCGCGTCAGCATGGCGACCGCCGGGGTAGGCATGGGGCCGACCAGAATGACGTCCATGCCGACCGACGTGAACCCAGCGGTTAACGCCGGTTCGAGCATGTAGCCGGAGAGACGGGTGTCTTTCCCGATCAGCACGCGATGCCGGTGATCTCCGCGATAGAACTCGCGGCCAGCGGCCATCCCGAGCTTGAGCGCCATTTCGGCGGTCATCGGTCCTTCGTTGGCGGTCCCGCGGATGCCGTCGGTCCCGAAGTATTTGCGCGTCATAGAACTTTCATTGCGTTGATGGGTGCATGGAATCACATCACCGCGGCGAAGTCTCCTGCGGCGCTTCAATACTTCCTGCGAAGTGTTTCAAGAGCCCTCAATATGGGCCCAAACAGCCAAGGCCTGCCGCGTCTGGCCGACATCATGGGCCCGCAGATATTGGACCCCGCGCGCCAGGCCCATGACTGCGGCAGAAATAGACCCACCCAAGCGATTCGCCGCCGGACCAGGCCGGTCTATCCGTCCAATAAAACTCTTGCGCGACGCCCCCAACATTACGGCACAGCCCAAGCCGTGCAATGCCGCCAGGTCGCGCAACAGGAGAGCGATATGCGCATCATCCTGACCAAACCCAATACCGGGGTCGACCACGATTTTGTCACGCGTCAATCCCGCCGCTTCGCATGCCTCGATACGCGACTCGAGGTAATCGATGATATCCAGCCTGACGTCTTTGTAGCTGGGCGCGACCTGCATGGTTTTCGGTGTCCGCAAACTATGCATCAGGATGACGGGACAGCGTGCTTCGGCGACAACCTCAAGCGCCCGTGGATCCGCGGAAAGCGCAGAAACATCGTTGACCATCGTGGCACCAGCAGTGAGCGCCGCCTGCATCACCGCAGCGCTCCTGGTGTCAACGGAGAGAGGGACGCGATCAGCCAGGCCCTCAATCACCGGCAAGATGCGATGACACTGCTCTTCGGGTGAAACCGGATCAGCACCTGGTCGCGTCGATTCACCGCCAATATCGATGAGATCAGCGCCTTCCTCGATCAATGATTGGCCATGACGTATCGCCGTCTCAGGCGCCTCGAACCGGCCACCGTCGGAAAAACTGTCGGGGGTGACGTTCACGACACCGACAATCTTGGGTCGGTCATGTGGTATGACGGTCAATGCCGCCCGGGGCGATGAAAGACGGGCAAGTGCCAGGTCGAGGTTCAACGCGCCCCGGGTACGCTGTGCCCAGCCTCGCAGGTCCGTAAGCCCGAATGCGGCCTCACGGGCCAGCCCGCTTTCGGTGCGCCAGAGAAGCCGGACGCGTGTAAAAGCCAAAGGACCGCCGGCGAGCCATGCGCCATCGCCGGCGTCGATGGCCATTGCTGCACCCACACCGCCGACAAGACCTTCCGGCACCAAGCGAAAGTCGCTGGGCGACGAAAAACCCCGCGCAAGCGCGGGGTCATTCAGGTCCGGTTCTGAACGGTCGTTCACGATTCCGGTTGTGGCGCGGGATCGAACCCAGGGTTGTCCCGGCCCCGACCTTTTGTGCCCGTGGTCGGAATGGGCGAACTGTTGGCTCCACCGCTTTGGTCGCGCGGTTCTTCAGGATCAACCCGCGTAATCGTCTCGCCGCGCAGTAAAGCGTCGATCTCGTCACCCGAAAGCGTTTCATACTCAAGAAGGCCATTGGCCAGCGTATGGAGGCCGTCGAGTTTTTCGGTCAAGATCTTGCGCGCACGTTCGTTTGCCGTATCGACAAACTTGCGGATTTCCTCGTCAATAATCTGCGCTGTTGCCTCGGATACGTTTTTCCGTTGCGTGACGGAGTGACCAAGGAAGACTTCTTCTTCGTTATCCATATACCGTAGCGGGCCGAGTCGATCGCTCATCCCCCACTCCGTAACCATGCGACGCGCGAGCGCCGTTGCCTGCTGGATATCGCTAGAAGAACCCGTCGTGACTTTGTCGGCACCAAAAATGAGCTCTTCGGCCAGACGGCCGCCAAACGCGATCGCCAGTGCGTCTTCAAGATACTCGCGAGACTGGGAGTACTTGTCTTGCTCTGGCAGCCGCTGCACGAGACCCAAGGCACGGCCACGCGGAATGATGGTCGCCTTATGAATGGGATCGGAGGCCGGGCAGTTGACGCCAACCAGAGCGTGGCCAGCCTCGTGATACGCCGTCAGCCGCTTTTCATCATCGGTCATCACCATTGACCGCCGTTCCGCGCCCATCATGACCTTGTCTTTGGCGTCCTCGAACTCTTGCATGGTTACCACGCGGCGGCCTTTGCGGGCCGCTAGAAGCGCGGCTTCGTTCACGAGGTTCGCCAAGTCAGCCCCCGAGAATCCCGGGGTGCCGCGGGCGATGGTGCGAGCGACAACGTCAGGCCCGAGAGGCACCTTCTTCATGTGAACTTTGAGAATCTTCTCGCGACCGAGGATGTCCGGGTTCGGCACGACGACTTGACGGTCAAACCGGCCAGGCCGTAGCAAGGCCGGATCAAGAACATCGGGACGGTTGGTGGCGGCGATGAGAATGACACCTTCGTTGGTTTCGAAGCCGTCCATCTCCACCAGCAACTGGTTGAGGGTTTGTTCGCGTTCATCGTTGCCGCCGCCTAGACCGGCACCCCGGTGACGCCCGACGGCATCGATTTCATCGATGAAGATAATGCACGGCGCATTCTTTTTTGCCTGCTCGAACATGTCCCGCACGCGGCTGGCGCCGACGCCGACGAACATTTCGACGAAATCAGAACCTGAGATGGTGAAAAACGGGACGTTCGCCTCGCCGGCGATGGCCCGGGCGAGCAAGGTCTTACCTGTACCCGGGGGGCCGACAAGCAACGCACCTTTCGGGATTTTGCCGCCGAGGCGCTGGAATTTCTGAGGGTCTTTCAGGAACTCGACGATCTCTTCGAGTTCTTCTTTGGCCTCGTCGATTCCCGCGACATCTTCGAAGGTGACGCGACCGTGGCGCTCCGTGAGAAGCCGGGCGCGCGATTTGCCAAAACCCATGGCCTTGCCGCCACCGCCCTGCATCTGGCGCATGAAGAAGATCCAGACGCCGATCAGAAGGATAAACGGCACCCACGAGATCAGAAGTTGCTGCAGGAGTGAGGTTTCTTTCGTCGCCGGTTCTGCGCGAATGCCCACGCCGCGCTCCGACAAGCGGGCCACCAGGCCGGGGTCATCAGGCGCAAAGGTCGTAAATTTCGTGCCGTCGTGGCGAGTGCCTTCAATAGCGTTCCCTTTGATCGTGACATCACGGACGTCGCCTGCCTCGACCTCGGCAATGAACCCCGAAAACGCGATATCTCTGCTCGCGCCATCGCTGGCGTTGTTGCCAGCGTTGATCAGTTGGAACAGCGCGACAATGAGCAACGCGATGATTGCCCACAGGGCCAAATTTCGTCCGAGATTGTTCACTGCCGCATTCCCATAACCAAAAAAACGCACGGCACCGAACTCTGCGGCGCCGCTGTCTCAATTACATAGTGAAGAATACCTGTTAGGCAACTGCAAAGGTCGGTGAGGACAGCGTGCGGCGCGGACGGAAAACCGCTGAAAACTGCGACTCGCCTGCACGCTGGATAAACAAATGAGGGACACAAACCGCCACACCGTCGACCCACAATGCCGGAAGGGCCGCAATTGCTGCCTTCGGGATGCCAGATACCGAGGCCAGATCATTCGACCTGACCACATCGCGCACACCGGTAGAGCCAAGCGGTCCGATGTTGTACGACCGACCTTGGCCCCCCTGTGTTGGGTCAGCCTCTAGCCAAAAGCGACCGTCCCACAGGTCTCCTGACCGAAGATCCATCTTTCGTACCGACGGCAGCCGGCCCGGTTCGCGCGTGATGACTACGGTCTCTTTCCGGCGCGTAAGGAGACAGCCGCCTGCCGTGGCCGACTGCCCCGGTTTGAGGGCGGACAATTGGCTACGAAGCTGCGTGGCCAAAGCGGGGGCGAGGAGGTAGTTCCGCCCGCCAATCCATGCAACGACCCGCGACAGCACCCCGTCTACGACCGTCGGATCTTCTTTGATGAAGTTGCTTAGGTTCACGCCGCAGAACCCGAAGGGGTGGGGTGCGACGCAGGCGGCCAGTGCCGTCTGGACCCTGCCCTCAAGCGCGCGGCGAGTGGCGCCGGTCTGCCGGGTTTCTTCACGCGGATGGCAACTGAGTGGGTTTCCTTGCCGCAAACGAGCCCGTTCATAGCGGAGGTCCCGGTTGCTCGGGTCCACCAACCACGGCACCCCTTGGTCTTCTAGAAAATCACGGAGCCCATCGCGATCAAATCCAAGTAGAGGCCGGAGAAGGCGCATGCGCGTGTGTTCAACAACCGCGGACATACCGGCAAGGCCCTCGGGCCCGCTGCCTCGCGCGGATCGCATGGCGACGGTCTCCGCTTGATCATTGGTGTGATGGCCTGTCAGAACGTGCATCACACCGTTTTGAGCGCACCATTGATCCAGAAGCTGATAGCGCACGGTGCGGGCCGCGGCCTGAACACCGGTCGCGGGTTTTTCACCACGCCAAACTAGGACCTCGCTCCGAATCTTCAACGCTCGGAGGCGCTGCTGAACGCAAACGGCTTCATCACGGGACTCCTGGCGGAGACGGTGATCGACAATGAGCGCTGTCGCCTGGCCATCGCGCACCGCGACCCAGTTCTTTGCGAGGAGCGCCAAGGCCATGCTGTCCGGGCCCCCCGACACCGCCACGACGATGTGGGGTCGGGCTTCGAACGGCTCGAACAGGCCCATCGCGTTGTTGAAACGGGCATGCAACGCATGAACAAGAAGATCCGAAGGCCGCATGGCCATCACACGCCTAGGGGCAGTCCAACTTCGCCTTTTCCTGATCGGCCTGGCGGATCAGCCTTGGATCAGCGTTGGGAAAGCGCTCGTAAAGCTCGCCGAGCGATGCACATGCATCATCCTTGTTGTCGAGCGCCGCTAGCGACATCCCAAGCTTGAGAAGATTGTCCGGTGCTTTCGACCCCTCAGGATACCGAGTGTAGCCTTCGATAAAGGCGGCCGCGGCTTCGGCGAAGTTCTTCCTGACATAGAAGGTTTCGCCCAACCAGTATTGTGCGTTTGCCGCAAGCGGATGACCCTGGTTTTGCTCCAGAAACCGTCGGAACGCTTGTTCAGCGTTGTCGTAATTGGCGGTAATCGTCAGAAGCGATAGAGCACGTTCGTATTGTTCGGTCGGCGTTCCATTGGGCAGAGTCTGAGGTGGGACGACGGCAGCCTGTTGTACCGGCCCAGTGGGTTCTTCCGACGCGCGCGCAACGCCGCGCTCACCGGGCAAAGGTGCTGCGACCTGCGGCGCGGCACCGCCGGCCTCGACGGCGCGTTCCAGCGCTGTCAGACGAAAATCCACATCGGCGACAAGCTTGTCGACGCGACCGGCCATCACGTCGACCGCATGGCCGGCGGTTTCAACCAATCCCGTCAGACGCCGGAGTTCGGCCTCGATGTCGGACATGCGCTGTTCGTTGGACACCAATCTTTGGGTGACAGCTTCTGGTGCAATTCCCGCGGCGCGGAGCTCTGAGGCGGATGGTTCCGAGGCGCGCGCCGGGGGTGCTTCGCCGCGATAAACCGCACGCTGTAGGTCCTGGAGGGTGCGCTCGATGTCATTGAGGCGCTGGGCAACGGCCGCATCACGGCCTTGCTGTGCCTGGGCACCAGCAAGCGGTAGGACGGCCAATACCAGCCCCGCAAACAGCCAAGTTCTAATCGCTAATTTGCCCATCTTAACGCTCCCGACGCTTCGGAAGGCACCATACAACAACGCAATTATGGCGGAAGTAGGTGTCGTCCCGGAATCGAAAACGCCCGCCGGGAAAACCGAGCGGGCGCTTCGTTTACCTTGGGTTTGCCGCGTTAGTTGGCGACGGTTACGCCTCGGCGGTTTTGAGACCATGCGGCTTCATTCGAACCAAGCGCCACGGGACGTTCTTTGCCGTAGCTGATGGTCCGTACGCGCCGTGGGTCGATCCCTTGGGAAACGAGAAAGTCTTTCACCGAGTTCGCGCGGCGCTCACCCAGCGCCAAGTTGTACTCCCGCGTACCGCGTTCATCGGCGTGGCCTTCAACCGTCACATTGATGTTCGGGAAGCGCTTCATCCAGGCGGCCTGCAACTCCAAGGTCGACCGGCTGGCCGGCAGCAAGCTGAATTTGTCGAAATCAAAGAAGACGCGATCGCCAATGTTGGCGACCAAATCCTGTTGGCTGCCCGGCGTGACAGCTGGCGCCTGGCGCGAAGCCTGCGTCGAACCCGACTGCGACTGTTGAACCGTCGACGACGCTGCCTGTTGGGAGGCACCCCCGCTGCCACTCGTGGCGCTGTCTTCTTCAGCGGCCGTTGCACAGGCGGCAACAACGAATAAAGCGGCGATCATCGTAGTAAACTTCAAGCGCATTGATCTCTCCGTAGCGACATAACCCGGCGCCTCTATAGTTCTGGCCGAGCAGGCGCATCATAGCGACACCCAATCAACCGAGTCACCGGCAACGAGCATCGGCCCAAAAATAAGCCCCTAACGCGTGTGCGAAAGTAAGGTGGGTCCTGGCGAATGTCCAGGGGTCCAACACCTTTTTTTCGTGACGCCCTAGGGGTTTAGACGGGTTTTTAACGACTTTCCGAAAACAACGGTGACCAAGCGGGATCGGACCCATCCAGCGGTGTGACGACCCGTCGCTCGTTAAAACCAGTCAAATCCACCGACCATAGCGAAACCTCCCCCCCCGACCCGTCGTCCCGCCGGGGTTCCTGGCGGAAAAACATGATGACCCGCCCGTTTGGCGCCCATGTCGGCGCTTCGTCGAGAAAACTCTCGGTCAGCAAACGTTCGCCTGACCCATCAGGCCGCATCACGCCAATGTGGAAGCGGCCGCGCCGGAATTTGGTGAAAGCAATGAGGTCGCCGCGGGGCGACCAAACCGGCGTTGCGTAGCGGCCGTCTCCAAAACTGATCCGCTTTTGGCCCCGGCCGTCCGCGTTCATCACGTAAATTTGCTGCGTCCCGCTTCGATCGGAGTTGAATGTGATTCGGGTGCCGTCAGGTGCGGGTGACGGCGACGTGTCAATCGCCGGATTGCGGGTGAGTTGTTCGACCCGGCGGGTCCGAACATCCATTGTGTAGATGTCGGAGTTGCCATCGACCGCGAGGCTCATGATCACGCGGTTGCCGTCTGGCGAAAACCGCGGCGCGAAAGTCATCCCAGGAAAGTCACCTAGGATCTCCTGTTGGCCCGTATCGATGTTGTAGATGTAGACACGCGGCCGATCACCGAAATAGCTGAGATAGGTAATTTCTTGTCGGGTTGGCGAGAAGCGCGGCGTGAGGACGAGGTCCTTGCCGTCGGTGAGGAACCGATGTCCGGACCCGTCTTGGTCCATCAGAGCCAGACGTTTGATTCGGCGATCCGCCGGTCCGGTTTCTGAGATGTAGACGATACGGGTATCGAAATAGCCGTCTTCACCAGTCAATCGTTTGTAGATCGCATCGGAGATCAGGTGGGCAATACGGCGCCAGTTTTCCGGGTTCGTCATGTAGACCAGACCGGTCATCTGCTGTTCGGCAAAAGTGTCCCACAATCGAAACTCTACTTTGAGCCGGCCATCTGATTCCTCAGTTGCCGCACCGGTGACAAGTGCTTGAGCGTTGATCAACCGCCAATCACCAAATCGCGGCCGCAGCGTGATGCTTGTTGGATCTTCGATGAAGGCAGCGCGCTCAATCGCGCGAAACAAACCCGAACGTTCAAGGTTAGCTGCGATGACACCGGCGATGTCTCGGCCGACCTGAACGGCCTCCGGTGTCCCACCTACCAAGTCCCCGATCGCGATCGGCAAGGGATCGACATTGCCGCGCGTAATGTCGATCTGCAATTGCGCCCAAGCCGGCTTCGTGGGCAATTGCGCCACGAGGATTGTCGCCAAGAAGAGAGCCACGATAGCGGCCGGGAAACGAATCACGATCGTCATTTCAGTTCCTTCATTGCCTAACCGCCGAGCATCTCTCGGGGATTGAACGTCAGCGTGATTTCCTGCCACCGATCATATTTTGAGGTGGGGAGATCCTTGAGCGGCGTGCACCGCTGAACGGCACGCCGCGCACTTTCTGCGGCTGCGCGGAAAAAACCATCATCCATGCGATCCCGATCGAGGATAACCGGTGGTCCTTTCAGTGAGCCGTCAGGTTTCAGGCTGATTTGTATCGTGATGACGAGATCACGAGCGTCGCGCGCGCCAGCCGGGACATTCCAGCATTGCTCGATCTGATAACGGATCGCGTCGACTTCGCTGATGGTCAACCGGTTGCCGATGGCAGCTCGGCGCACCGGCGACTCGGCGACCGGCGGTGGTTGAAGGAAACTCTTGGGCTCTTCTTCGGGTTCCGCTTCTGGCGTCTCTTCCTTGCGCGTCTTGTCGATCAGAACCGCGATGCGACTGGCGTCAAATCGCGTCGTCTTCGCCGGGGGTTCTGGCTTGGTTCGCGGACGCACGTTTACCGTCCGTGGTTTCTGCGCCGGTGGATCTGGGGCCGTCCTTGTTTCGGGTGGCGGCGGCGCGGCCTTGGGTTTGGGCTCGGGCTTTGGGGGTGGTGGCAAGGCGGCGACCTTTTCCGGCGCGGGGGGCGCAGGCTTTGGCGCGGGCGGCGGCGGTGGCTTTGGTTCAGCCTTGGCAGGCTCCGGCTTTGGCGGCGGCGCCTCCGGTTTGGGCTCTTCACGCTGCACCGTTTCGGGCGCGGCGCGCGTTTCCTCGGCGATCGCCACGAGTTCGACGATGATCGGCGTTTCTTCTTGGATCGTGTCTTCAAACAGCACGGGCAAGCCTGTCCACACCGCCGCAACGAATGTGAGATGGAAGGCTACCGATATGCCGATCGCGCCGCGCACGTTCCCTACTTCCCCCGAGGCCGTTCGGTAATCAGGGCAACGCGATTGAACCCAGCGCCGTTCAGCGTGCCCATCACTTCCATCACGCGGCCGTAGTCGATGGCCTTGTCACCACGCACAAAGATTCGCGCGTCGGGATTGTTTTGTGTGATCGCTTCCAGCCGCGGAATGAGCGTTTCCATGCTGACTTCGGAATCTTGAATGTAGACACGCCCGGCTGAATCAATGCTGACGGCCAATGGTTCGTCTTGCCCCGCGATTGGCGCCGCCGCGGACTCCGGCAATTCGACCGACACACCGACGGTTAGCAACGGCGCCGTCACCATGAACACGACCAAGAGAACGAGCATGACGTCGACGAAGGGCGTGACGTTGATTTCCGCCATGGGCCGGTACCCGCGTCCGCTCGACTTCGGTTTTTCCATCAAGAACGCGGCCATCAGTCTTTCCGTTCGTCGAGTTGGCGCGAAAGAATGGCGGAAAACTCGCCAGCAAAGCCCTCCAGCCGCCCCGCGAAGCGATTGAGGTCACTGGAAAACTTGTTGTACGCAACGACCGCTGGAATCGCAGCGACCAAACCCAGCGCCGTCGCGAACAGAGCTTCGGCGATGCCGGGTGCCACGACAGCGAGGCTTGTATTCTTGCTCACAGCAATCGACTGAAAGCTGTTCATGATGCCCCACACGGTGCCAAACAAGCCGATGAACGGTGCGGTCGACCCAACGGTGGCGAGAAAACCCAAATAGCGTTCGAGCTTGTCGAGTTCGCGCGCGATGGTCAGGCGCATGACTTGCCCGATTCGTTCCTGCACACCGGTGCTCAAGCGATCGCTATCGACCAACCCATGCGCGCCCGACCGACGCCATTCGCGCATCGCCGAAGAGAACAGAACAGCCATGGGGTGATCGGCCTTGGTGCCGATCCGGTCATACAAATCCTCGAGCGAGCCGCCGGACCAGAAAACTTCTTCGAACTCGTTCGCCTTTGCCGACACGTGGCGCAGGCGGCGCACCTTGTCGAAGATAATGGCCCAAGACCAAATCGACGAACCCACCAACAAGACCAAAACGAGCTTGACGATGAGGTCGGCGCGGAGGACGAGCGACAGAATCGAAAGATCGCCGGAAACCGACCCTGCGATCGCTGCCGCTTCAACAGCTTGTTGTTCCATGATTCTCCCTGACTAGTGCGCGGAAATGGGCTGCGCGATCCGCGCAAATGCCTGGCCAATAGGACCCGGCAAGGATTGAACGCGGCCAGCGCCATCCATGCAGGCAATTCGAAGGTCGGTGGTCACAAGAAGGTCGTCGCCACGACACACCTCTTGCAGGACATCCAACACCGGGCCGCGAACACGCAGCACCCGCGTACGGACATCGAGGCCGTCGTCAAGCCGAGCCGGACGGCGGTACTTAACGCTGCAACTTCTGACGATGAAGGACAGGCCATTCTGTTCAGCCATGCGCGAATGGGTCACACCCAGAAGGCGCATCATGTCGGTACGCGCCCGCTCGATGAATTTGAGGTAGTTCGCGTAGTAGACGATCCCCGCCGCATCGGTGTCCTCGTAGTAGACGCGCACCGGCAAATGGTGAACGCCGGCCTCGTCGATGCGGCCCGCGCCAGGATCGTTCGGGGAAATCGCCTCAGTCATCATCGTCACTTTGTGCGACCGGCATTTCCAACTGTTGCGTTGTCGGTGCTGGCGTTGCCAGACCGAGATGTGAAAACGCCGCCGCAGTCAATTGGCGACCGCGTGGCGTGCGTTGCAGGAACCCTTCCTGGATCAAGAACGGCTCGATTATTTCTTCTAGCGCATCCCGCGGTTCGGACAGGGCCGCTGCCATGGTCTCGATACCAACCGGGCCACCGCCGAACGACTCGGCAATACACGACAGGTATCGACGATCCATCGCATCCAGACCGCGCTGGTCGACTTCAAGCCGGCCAAGAGCATCCGAAGCGATATCCCGGCTGATCTCGGCATGGCCGGCGACTGCTGCAAAATCGCGCACCCGGCGCAACAAGCGACCGGCGATCCGCGGCGTGCCGCGTGAGCGCCGGGCAACCTCAAGGGAGCCTTCGTCGGTGAGCGGTACATTGAGGATGCGCGCACCGCGGCTAACGATTTGGACCAAATCTTCGGTGTCATAAAAATTCAATCGCAACGGAATGCCAAAGCGTTCCCGGAGCGGCGTTGTCAGTAGCCCAGAGCGTGTCGTCGCGCCCACCAAGGTAAACGGTGGTAGATCGATCCGAACCGAACGGGCAGCCGGACCTTCCCCGATGATGAGATCGAGGTGGAAGTCCTCCATGGCGGGATAGAGGATTTCCTCAACGGCCGGACTGAGCCGGTGAATCTCGTCAATGAACAGCACATCGTGCGGCTGAAGATTGGTGAGGAGGGCCGCTAGATCGCCCGATCGTGCGATGACCGGACCGGCGGTGGCTCGAAAACTAACCCCGAGTTCACGTGCAACGATCTGCGCTAATGTGGTCTTGCCCAGACCTGGCGGACCGACAAGCAGGACATGATCGAGCGCTTCACTCCTTGAGCGCGCCGCCTCAACGAAGACCCGCAAATTGGTGCAGACTTGTCGTTGACCGACGAAATCGTCGAGCGAGAGCGGCCGTATACCGGTGCTGAGAACGTCTTCGCCGTCCTCTTCGGGCGCGACCAGTCGTTCGGTAGATCCCTCGCTCATGCCACTTTGCCGGTTTGAGCCAACTCGCGTAAGGCATTGCGGATCAACGCTTCAACCTCGAGCGTCCCATCGTGTTCTTTCGCAACGGCCGCGACGGCGGTGAACGCTTCGACCCGTTGGTAGCCGAGGTTGACCAACGCCGAGACAGCGTCTGCTGCGGCATCGCTCATCAGACCGCGCGCGGTGCGCGATTCGTCGGCATCTCCGGTCCCGCCAACCGACAACACCTCGACCAACGACGGCACCTTGTCTTTCAGTTCAGCAACGATGCGTTGCGCAAGCTTGGCGCCAACCCCTGGTGCCTGCATCACCGGCGCCTTGTCTTGGGCGGCAATGGCTTCGGCAAGCTGCGCCGGACCGAGTACAGAAAGAATCGCGATGGCCACGCGTGCGCCTACACCCTGGACCGTTTGTAGGAGGCGGAACCAATCTCGTTCGAGCGAGTCCGAGAATCCAAAGAGGTGAATGTGATCTTCGCGCACGTGGGTATCGATCAGCAACGTCGCGGCACCGCTGGGCGGTGGCAAATCCTGCAGCGTTCGCGCCGGGCAAAACACGAGGTAGCCAACGCCGTTGACGTCGAGAACGACGCGATCGGTGCCGACGGAATCAACGATACCCTTAAGCTTTGCGATCATCGTGTGGGCTCGGCAACGTTTTGCTGCCAACGATTGGTTGAAGCAAAGTGGTGGCCGTGACAAATGGCGACGGCGAGCGCATCCGCCGAATCACTGCTGTCGATTTTTACGCCGGGTAAAAGATGCGAGACCATGACGTGAATCTGGTTCTTATCGGCATGACCAACGCCGACCACCGTCTTTTTCACGAGATTGGCAGCATATTCGCTGACCGGAACACCCAATGTCGCCGGCGCCAGCAAAGCAACCCCACGCGCCTGTCCTAGTTTGAGCGTGCTTTGCGGATTCTTGTTGACGAAGGTTTCCTCAACCGCCGCGGAATCTGGAGACTGCTGCTCGACGACCGCGACGATGTTGCGAAAGAGTTCGTAGAGACGTTCGGCGAGCGGCGCACTGGCTTTCGTGCGGATCGTGCCATTGGCCACGTGCCGCAGATGATCGCCTTCAAACGACACAACACCCCAACCTGTCGCACGGAGACCCGGATCAAGGCCAAGCAGATTCATGAACGGCCCCTAGCCACTGATCTTCTTCAGAACGTCGTCGCTGACTTCGAAGTTCGTCGAGACGTTTTGAACATCATCACTATCGTCCAGCGATTCGATCAGTTTGAACAACGTGACAGCGGCGTCTTCTTCGACCGGGACCGTGTTGGTAGGGCGCCAGATCATTTCCGCAGACTGAGGATCTCCAAGGGCTGCTTGAAGCGCTTCGCGAACCTCGTGAAACGAATCGGCAGCGCACAGGAAATCATGCGACTCCTCATCCGACTCGACCTCATCTGCACCGCCCTCGATCGCCGCTTCGAGCATGTCGTCGGCTGAACCGGCCGTCGCCGGATACCTAATCGAGCCCACACGATTGAACTGGAAGGAGACCGAATTGGTCTCGCCGAGCGAACCGCCGTTCTTGGTAAACGCACTACGAACCTCGCTCGCGGTCCGGTTCCGATTGTCGGTCAGTGCCTCGACGATGACAGCAACCCCACCAGGGCCATATCCCTCGTAGCGAATTTCCTCGAAGTTATCGCCATCGGTCTCGCCGGAACCGCGCTTGATAGCGCGTTCCATCGTGTCCTTTGGAAGGTTCGCCGCCTTTGAAGCCGCGATGGCACTGCGTAATCGGGGATTTGCCGCCGGATCGGGCTGCCCCGAACGGGTCGCCACGGTGAGCTCGCGAATGAGCTTGGCGAAGACTTTGGCGCGCTTGGCGTCCTGCGCACCTTTGCGGTGCATGATGTTCGAGAATTGGGAATGACCGGCCATAGTCGGAATGCCACGCTAATGCTGGTGAGTCGATACCCGGTTTATACCAGATATTGTGGGATAGGCAGCCTTAGGAAGCAGCTGAAGCGCTGGCGTACCGGTGTTTTATGGCGATATTGCGGCGGAAGCGGCGTCAGGCTGGCGTGGTGGGCGCCAAATGCCCGCCAAGTCGTATCGGGGCCGCGGCGGTCGCAAGGCCGGTGGCATCATCGGTCTCGACAACCACGCCACATAGTGTCGCCTCACCCAGGGCCGGCGTCATGCGCGCCTTCACGACCCGTCCGGTGAAGCGATCCAGCGGCACGCCTTTGTCCATTCCGATCACAGAATTGTAGTCACCGCACATGCCAGCATCGGTTTGATAGGCCGTGCCGCCCGGCAAAACCATCGTATCGGCGGTGGGCACCTGTTGGTGCGAGCCAAACACCGCGCTGACCCGACCATCGAGAAAATGACCCATTGCCATCTTCTCGCTCGTTGCCTCGGCATGAAAATCAACCAGGATGAACTGAACGGAGGAGCCTAGCCGGACACCGGCAAGAACTTTATCAACGGCCCGGAACGGGTTGTCGTTGGGTTCCATGAAGACCTGGCCCTGCAAGTTGATCACCATGACTTGCCGGCCATTCAGATTGTAGATCTGGGCACCCCGCCCTGGCGCGTCGGGCGCGATGTTGAGCGGACGCAGGAGGCGCGTATCGCCGTCGATATAACCGATAACCTGCTGCTGATCCCAACTGTGGTTGCCGCCGGTCACGATGTCGACGCCAGCGTCATAAAACGCTTTGCAGATATCGGCGGTGATGCCAAAGCCGCCAGCGGCGTTCTCGCCGTTGACGACCACCAAATCGAGCGCTAGCTGTTTCCGCAGGGCGGGCACGTTGTCGACCACAACGTCGCGCCCCGCACGGCCCACCACGTCGCCAAGAAATAGCGATTTCATCCTAAAACCACTCCGCGCCCTGTTCGGTCACGATGCCGTCCAATCTTTGATCCGTCGGCAGCGCCGCTAATTTGGTGATGCGCTGCGCTGCATAGGCCACCCCGATCGCAACAATCGAGGGTTCTTGTCTTAGTCGGGCCAGGGTTCGGTCGTAGAATCCTTTGCCAGACCCGAGCCGGTGACCGGTTCCATCAAATAGCAAGAGCGGGACAACAACCAGGGTTGGTTGCAGCACTTCGGCCGTCGCCGGCGGCACGGGGATGTTGAAGTGCCCCGGCACGATCGACTCGCGCGCATCCCACGCGCGAAAAATGAGGGGCGATTCGTCTGCTACGACGCACGGCAGACAGATAGCTTTGCCAAGCGACCGGAGCGCCCGCAGGATCGGGCGGTCGTCGAGCTCTTTCCCGACCGGCCAGTACCCGGCCACCACGGCATGATCGGTGTGTCGCACCTCAGCAAGAAAATGTTCGCAAATGGTCTCCGCGACCTCGATCCCGTCGGCCGCCGCAACGGCGCGGCGACGGCGCGCGTCCCGGCGCAACGCGTTTCGATCATTCATAGAAACCAGTAAGTGGGGCGAGACCGCCACAGCCGTCCGGTTGAATCGCTCCTCTGTGGCCTGCCGAAGCAGGTGGGTGCCGCGGTACCAGGACCACAATCCCGGCAGA
>Ga0055584_100002855_pt1 | contig 17121 bp, 10 predicted proteins | sample OSDHelmetaG_FD_58716 | JGI IMG/M metagenome (GOLD analysis project Ga0055584, IMG submission 58716) | Pelagic marine sediment microbial communities from the LTER site Helgoland, North Sea, for post-phytoplankton bloom and carbon turnover... | ecosystem: Environmental > Aquatic > Marine >... | reverse complement strand
GTAATTGCTTTTGATGGAGAACTCTATAAATACTCCGGTACAGTAACTTTAATTAGATAGTCACAGTTTTAATGAAAACCAGAATACCTTTACTAACAACTTTTATATTCCTACTTTTTTGTTCATCAGGCTATTCAATTAGCAATTTAGCCAATTATATTTCTTATAAACATGTTAATGGCAATGCGTACCAAGTTTCACTTCACGTTTATCGAGATTGTCGCGGTATTGGTTATAACGATAGTCTGCTGATGAAAGTAGAAGGGGATAATAACTGTTTCAATGCCATTAATTTTTATGTAACACGAGACACCATTATTAACGGAACGTTTGAATGTTCATCAGGCAATAGTTGCAATATTCAGAATGGAGTAGGTAATATTGGTGTCGAAGAGCAAATTTATTCAGCTACGATTGATTTTGACAGCGCACCCTATAAGGTTGTTTTGGACAGCAATTGCTGCGACATCTATTTTGTTTACAGTGACTGTTGTAGGAGTGGAGCAGTAACAACAGGAATCACTGGTTCAGCAACAAATTATGCATATCTGAACAGATGCTATGGAAAGAGTAACATTTCTGTTAATTACAATAATAAAATTGCCCTTAATGCATATTGCAATACCACTTTTGAGTACAGTCCCTTTGCAATTGATGCAGATGGAGACTCACTGGTATTTAGCTTGGATTCACCCCTTGGCTCAAGCAGGACAAATTCAATATTATTTAACACACCTCTCAGCCCTACTATCCCTATCACTCCTGTTTGCGCAGATCTAAGTGTAGCTTGTGTGCCCGCATTTATCTCTGGATTTTACACTGGTTTCGATTTTGACAGTATCACCAATACCATCCGTTTAACACCAAAAAAGTGCACGGAGGTTTCTACATTTGTAAACCGAACCGATGAGTATCGAAAAGATACCGGAGGAATTTGGCGATTAATTGGTACGACAAGAAGAGATCAACTCATCTTTATATCTCAACTAAATAACAATATTATACCTTCACTAGAAACCAAAGAAGCCTATTATGGCTGTGTAGGCGATAGTGTAAACATTTTATTTGAAAGCAAAGACAAAGCACCAACAGGTGGTTTTAGCGACAGCACATATATCTCATGGGAGCATTCTGTAGCAAATGCGAGCTTATTTATTAACGATGTAAATGCCAAAAACCAAAAAGCCACTTTAATATGGACTCCAGCAAAATCAGATATTTTAAAAAACGATGAATATGTCCATTTGTTGGTTACAGAAAGCAATTGCAGCAGCAATACAAGCACTTCAAAATCTATTGTATTGTATGCCGTGGATAGTTTAAAATCAGATTATCGAATCATAGATCGAAAAAATGGGACACTGTTTTTAGATGCTTCTATTTCAGGAGGCTCGCCTAGGTTGGCGAATCGCATTACTTGGTCAATTGACACTTTAAGTAACTTTACAACACCAATAACTCGTACGAAAGAAGTTGATTCTATTATCCGTTTGGAACCGGGAAAATATTATGTCCGATTGCTTGTCGAGAACACCACCAATTGTGATATTAATATAATTGATTCAATTGTAATTGATCCATATTTTAGGTTCAATTTTGATGGTGTACCCACTAAAGTTTGTAAACAAAACAATCTGATCATCCGGCCTAAATTATTCACCGCCAAAAGACCTATAATTTATCAGTGGTATGTGAGTGGAAGTGCAAATCAAATCTCCAGTGACTCTTTTTTATCTGTAGAAATTAATGCAGACATTGCCTATGTCCTAAATGCAAAGGATGCAACCAATCAAACGTATTATGAAACCATTTCCATAACCGCTAAAGAGCTGCCCAACCTTAATTCTATAAAGAACCCCGAACCTCGTTGTTTTGATGAAGGCAGATTCGATTTATATGAAAATTATCCAACCGGTATTGACTTAAATCAGATCACAAAGGACTCTTCGGCAATTTGGTTTAATACAGTGGACAAACGGAGAAGCGTGATGGTAAAACAAGGTTTAGGAGCTCCGTATTGGTATCAAACAGAACGTTTTTATAATGCCAGTCTAAATAATGGTTATATCCCAGACCCCAATGTGGATACAGTCCGTGTTTATGCACAAGACCTAAACAACGGTTGTATTGACAGCGCACCGTTCTGGGTAAGAATTTATGCAAATCCGGTTATTGATCTGAATAATTTAAACCTTTGCCAAGCGACCGGATCGTTTAGACCAAATGAACTTCTTATTACAAGCCCATCTAACCCTGAAGTCGGCACACATAGCTGGTTAATTGATTCTGCACCTGCTGGATTAAACTCATTTGATCTGAGTCAAATATTAGTTGATGAAGACCCGCATCCTATAAAAACCGATTATCATTTCTATCCATTTATAAAAGGGAGTCATCCATCGAATCCAGCCAATCAAACTAGATTAGGAATGTATAAATTGAAGTTTTGCTACGCAGATAGTGCAACGCATTGTCAATCTTGCGCATATTCTTATATAACTATATCGCCTACACCAAACATTGAATTTACTGCTTTTCCAAAATTATGCTATAACGACCCGATTGTTCAATTGGACTCCTATGTAAGTTTGAAAAAAGGACGCTGGGAACTAAAATATTTCAATAATGATTCTACTGGTCTCGCATTTAATGCTGCACTATCTAGAATGATGGATAGCACACAAATTGATATCAATAGCCCGGACCGTTTAGGTGGGATTTACTTCTGGCGATATGTAAACGAAAGCGAGAAATGCCCAAACCGAGACTCCTTAGAAATGATTGTAAACAAACGCCCAGGCTTACAATTGAATATCAACAAAGACTCCCTATACTTGGGTGAGACTATCCTTTTAGAAGTTAGTCAAGGAACTGGTCTAAATCTTAAATGGGAAAATGGAAATATTAGTCCAACACGATTAATACGTGAATTTGCTACACCAGAAGGGATTAATAATTTTATCATGACTGCCACCAACCCAGCTACTTCTTGCATTGCTGAAGACACTGCTATTATTACGGTCATTAAAACAAAACGCCCCACATCCGTTCAAAAATTGTCACAAATGGGGTTGTCTGTTTATCCAAACCCAACGAACGCTCTCTTGCATATCAAATCTAAGTATCCAATCCATTCGTTAAATTTAATGGACCCAACTGGAAAGCAAGTGAATCAAAAACATCCTGAAACCGGGTACAATCAAACCAACAAAAACGATACAGTATTAGATTTAACCCATTTAAAACCAGGCGTTTATTTTCTGCATGTTTCAGGCCTCATGGGTGAAGCACATTTGCAAATTTTAATCCGCAAATAATCGTCAATCAATTTGCTACCTTTGCAACCAAAAGCCAGTAATAATAGAGCATGCAATTAAGTGGACTAGAACCTCTCATACTTAGCCCCAATACAAATTTTATAAATATTGGAGAGCGAACAAATATTACAGGAAGCAAGGCATTTGCGCGTCTCATATTAAACAATGAATACGACAAAGCAGTTGAAGTAGCACGTCAGCAAGTTGAAAATGGCGCACAAATCATCGATGTAAACATGGATGAAGGCATGTTGGATGGGAAAGCTGCTATGGTAAAATTCCTTTGTTTACTAGCTGCAGAACCCGATATCTGTCGTGTTCCAGTCATGGTAGACAGCAGTAAATGGGAAATTATTGAAGCTGGATTACAATGTTTACAGGGAAAAGGAATTGTAAATTCAATAAGCCTTAAGAATGGTGAAAGTGAATTTCTCAATCAAGCTAAGTTAGTAAGGCGCTATGGTGCTGCTGTGGTTATTATGGCTTTTGATGAGCAAGGGCAAGCTGATAATTTTGAGCGCAGAATTGAAATTTGTCAACGATGCTATGATCTACTAATCGGTATCAATTTTAATCCTGAAGATATTATTTTTGATCCCAATATCCTTACAGTAGCAACGGGTATAGAAGAGCATAATAATTATGCAGTGGACTTTATTGAGGCGACCAAATGGATTAAACAGAACCTAAAAGGAACTCGGGTAAGTGGTGGGGTAAGCAACATTTCCTTTTCATTCCGAGGCAATAATACGGTACGCGAAGCCATGCACAGCGCTTTCTTGTATCATGCTATTAAAGCAGGACTGGATATGGGGATTGTGAATGCTGGTATGATTACGGTATATGATCAAATCCCAAAGGAGCTATTGACGCTCGTAGAAGATGTTTTGTTGAATCGGAACAATCACGCTACAGATAGTCTACTCATTTATGCAGAAACGGTTGAACAAACCAAAAAAGTTGTTAAAGACAAGCAGGAATGGCGCAATTTGCCAATTCGAGAAAGAATTACACACAGTTTGGTGAATGGTATCAATGAATTCATTGAAGTTGATGCTGAAGAAGCTTTTCAAGAAATTGAGTCTCCCTTAGCAGTAATTGAGGGGCCTTTAATGGATGGGATGAATGTAGTAGGTGATCTTTTTGGAAGCGGTAAAATGTTTTTACCTCAAGTGGTTAAAAGTGCACGCGTAATGAAGAAAGCAGTTGCTTATTTAGAGCCATATCTGATTGAAGAAAAGGCAAGAAATAAGGATACCAGCTCTCGGCAAAAAACAGTTCTTCTGGCCACCGTAAAAGGAGATGTACATGATATCGGCAAAAATATTGTGGGTGTGGTGCTGGCATGTAATAATTACAACATTGTTGATTTGGGTGTAATGGTTCCTGCCCAAAAAATATTAGACGAAGCGATTGCGTGCAAAGCTGATATCATCGGATTAAGTGGATTGATTACACCAAGTTTAGATGAAATGGTAAATGTTGCAGCAGAAATGGAACGCAGAAATTTTGTAGTTCCCTTATTAATTGGAGGCGCTACAACAAGTAGAATACACACTGCAGTAAAAGTTCATCCTCAATATAGTGGTCCTGTTATTCACGTGCTTGATGCTAGTAAATCTGTTGCAGTAGCAAGTGGGCTCCTGCAAAAAGAAAATCAAGATTTCAAGACCAAATACAATAACGAATATTTAGATCTAGCAGAAAAACACAAGGCCCGTCAAGCAGAGAAAAACCTACTTCCCTTTGAAGAGGCTCAAGCAAATAAGCCTACCTTCTCCTATGATTATATACAACAACCCTCTTTTTTAGGTGTTAAAACCATCGAAGACTATCCTTTGGAATCATTAGTTGAAACCATTGATTGGACTCCCTTCTTTCAAACTTGGGAATTAAGTGGTAAATATCCTGACATTTTGGAAGACAATGTAGTAGGCGAACATGCTAAGCAACTGCTGGATGATGCTAAAAAAATGTTAGATAAAATCATTGATGAGCAGTGGTTAACTGCCTCCGGTGTTTTTGGAATTTTCGAGGCGAATACGAATGCGGCTGGTGATATTAAATTGACGGATGATCAAGGCAAAGACCAAACATTTATTTGCCTGAGACAACAAAGAAAGATGGGGAAGAATATATCCAACTTATCCATTGCCGATTTTGTAGCCCCAGAAAGCTCTGGCAAAAAAGATTATGTCGGATGCTTTGCAGTTACTGCTGGTTTAGGGATTGAAAAAAAGGTTGCTGAGTTTGAAGCAGATCATGATGATTATAATTCCATAATGCTCAAAGCGCTGGCAGATCGATTAGCAGAGTCATTTGCTGAAAAACTGCACCAATTGGTACGAACAGAATATTGGGGATATGCTAAGAATGAATCACTCAGCAATTCTGAACTCATAAGCGAAAAATATCAAGGAATTCGACCCGCTCCAGGTTACCCAGCATGTCCTGACCATTTAGAAAAGGAAACTATATTCTCCATTTTAGACGTAACCAATAAAATTGGCATAAGTCTAACAGAAAGTATGGCTATGTATCCAGCGGCAGCTGTCTCTGGTTATTACTTAGCCCATCCCGAAAGTAAATATTTTGGATTAGGCAAAATCGGAAACGATCAACTGTCCGAATATGTAAAACGAAAAAATATCGATTTAAAATTAGCCAAGCAATGGCTTTCTCCTATCTTGAACGATTAATTTATGCAAGGACCACTTGTATCCATAATAACCGTTTCATATAACAATGCTTCAACCATTGATGCTTGTCTTTCATCAGTAAAAGAACAATTATATGAAGCTTGCGAGCATATAATTATTGATGGAGCCAGTACCGATGGATCACAGGAAATCATTCAATCCTATCTTCCCAAGTATTTCATTAGCGAACCTGATCATGGTATTTATCATGCTATGAATAAAGGGCTCAATCAAGCACAAGGAGAATATTGTTTGTTCCTAAATGCGGATGACAAGTTTAATTCTAATCATGTAATTACCGAACTAGTCAAATCGAGTGCTAATCTAGATTTACTTTGTGCTAGCATACAGATCTTCAAAGGAAAATCCCTTTACCGAAATTACTGTGCTTCTAGGTTTAAGCCTTGGATGTTTTTATTTGGACATCAACCTCCACATCCCGGCTTCTTTTGCAAAACTTTCATTTTAAAGGAACTCAATGGTTTTAATGAATCCTATAAAATAGCAGGCGACTTTGACTTAATGCTACGTGTTTTTTCGAATCCAAATCTAAAATGGAAAACCGCTAAATTAATTGCGGTTAATATGCAACACGGTGGAGCAAGCTCTGGAAGTTTGAATAAAAAACAGTTGATGAATAAAGAAGTGAAGCATTCGCTGAAAGAGAATGGAAGGACCGCTTGGACTATCCTTATATGGGCCAAATATCTTTTTAAAGTGTTTCAAATAAAGGTTTTCTAAATGGCATGAACTGGAACCAATTCAATAATGACTAAAAAGAGGCCGTACAATTTCATGAGCTATTCATTAATTCGTTCCTCCATTAATTGATGGAAGGTTACTTTTTAACGAATTCTACCGCCAAATCTCTCAAGTTCCATCCTGAATTATAAACTGCTAAGAAGTTGTCCATATCCTTAGCCTCAAAATGCCCCATGGCCATTTTTTCGGTAACTTGAATAATCAGCTTATTCCCCTCCACTTTTGAGGCCATTTTATAAACCATCGCTTCCTTATTATCTCCTGAGCCATACGTTTTATTTGAATTTAAATCCGCCATATTGGCCAATTTATAACCTGTAGGTATTTGAATTGAAATGGTTCGGGTTTTGTAATAACCAGAATATATATCTGGCGGATATTCCGCTTTTGGACTTTCTTGCAACCCTTTGGCCTCATTGATAAACCCACCAACATTTACCTGCATCGTGTTGCCTGATTTCGTAATTAACTGATCAGATACAAAGCTATAACTAAACTCAACTGGATTGTTTAAGGGTGTTTTATTTTTTTCAGCAGCATCAATACTACTATTCACAAGAATAGCATCCGCATATTTTACTTTGCTAAGTCCAGTGAAAAAATCTTCTTCACTTTCATAATTAATATCCTTAAGCGTGTTCCAATAAACTAAACCTTGCATTCCGCCTGTTTTAGAAACAATAGAAGCTTTGGCTTTATCGCCTGAGAGATTAATATCTATCGCCCGATCAAAAAAGTTAATCTTAGGATCCAAGGGAGGTATCGTTTCTATATAATGCGTTCCAGATACAAAATCATTCACCCCAATTTTCTTTGTAAACACCGCTTTTCTTTCACGGTAAACAGAAGGAATCAACTCCAGAAAGTTATAGCTATTGGTTGGTGACATGTAAGCATTATAATTAGGTAAATAAATCAATACCTCATCTAAAAAGGCATAATTATCATAGGTTTCATCAAATGGGATGTACCTTCGACTTGTAACACTTACAATTTCAAATTTTTCCCCCCAGTAATTTAGAGTCGCACAAAACAAATGCAATTTACCTGTTGTATTAGCACGCCTTTCTTTTACCACTTTTGAAAGAGGTGTTTGAAGATAACTATACTCCAATTCTTCCTTGGCCAATAACTCAAAAAGCTGAATGCGCTCCAAACCACTTTTGTTTGCCAATTCTGTTTTGTCCTTTAAATAGCTCTTAATTAATTTATCTTTATCCGGATCTGGCTTCATATAAATCTCAAAAATACTTCTAGAATAATTGCTGTATTTGTACTTTATTTTAGTCTTACTTTCAAATTCATTTTTGTAAAGGGTGAACAGGAAACCCGTTTTATTTGCGCCCGTAGCTGTTATTGGAGATTTATAAAAAGGATTTACTTTATCCATTCCAATAGTCAGGTAATTCTTGTCATCACTCTCATCCTCAATTGCTTCAGGGCATCCATTGAACCCGGAAATTTTGAAAACTAAATTATCCGAAGTTATTAAGTTGTATTCATAATTGTAAATAGGAACTTTCGATTGAATAAAATTCACCCCATAGAAGTCTCCATCATTTCTCAAATATTTCTTTTTGGTTACATAGATATATTCTAGCTGACAATTGGTATCTAATCCAGATATACTTGCATCTCCTCCAAGAAAACTCAGTAAGGCAAGGCTGTTGATGTTAAAATTACTGTAATCAAATGTTGCCGTTTCATCCTCATCTTCCTCTTCATCATTCTTGTCCAAAACATCTCCATTGGCTTTAACAATGCGGTATTGAAAAAACTCTTTAGACCCAGATTGGTATAAACTCTTAAATTCATCAACCGCTTTCTGTGAATTGATATGAATCTTCGCATGAACAGCATGAAATTTATTATAGCTATTCTCCTTCTTATTGATAAATATTTGATCACTTTCCTCATACTTTAAATAATGGTATGGAAAGTCCTTCACATCACTTGGATCTACAGAATCCATTTGGGTTTTCTTAGAAAGCTTCCAACTTTCATGATCAAATGATTGGGCTGATATTCCTGTTGTGAACACAGCTAAACAGGCTGCAAAAATTATATTTCTCATTCTTTTATTCAATTATTATTGGGTCTCCGTTGTAATAATACACCTTCTTAATTAATTTTCCATTCTTGTAAAGAAACTCCCAACCTTGTTTTTCATCATTTAAGTATTGCGATTTTCGTACTAGTTTCCCGGCATAATAAACCTTAACCGCTCCATTGGTTTCACCATAAATGTTTGGAATGATTTTCATAATCTTTCCGCGCTTATCATAAACACTATCTGTACCATTACGGTAGCCATATTTGTAAACACGAGATTCTCCGACTGTTCCTGATTTATTAAACACTTTCCACTCACCATCGTATGAGCCGTATTTAATAGTCATTATTGCTTTAGGGTTACCATTATCATAGCTATAATTTATATTAATCACAGCCTTGTCAGCCTTATTCTGCTTATCTTTAGATTCTCCATAAGAAATCAGATCGTCTTCATCATAAATAAGCACTAATACTACATTTCCATCCGGTGCATATCTAACTTGTGGCCCGTCTAGTGAGCCCTTTTTATACTCCGAGGTAAGTTTAATAGACCCATCGGGATAATAGTCGGAAACTGTGCCATCCAAATCATCATCCTTGTATTTTGCCGAATAAGTAACTTTTCCGTTGACCGGGTTATAGAACGTATTGGTTAAAATATTGCCATAATCATAGGTCTTTATGGATGTAACCTGGCCCAAAACGTTTTTAACTTCCCAGGTCTTATCTCTGCTTCCATTGATATAATTTTGAACATAGGCCTGTTTAGTTCCAGGATAAAAGACCCCTCTTCCATTCACCTCATTGTTCTTAAGCCCAGAAACAAATGTGGTATCTCCAAGTACATTTAAGGAGTAATAAATGGAGCTAATTGGAGTTACATAATGCAAGGTATCAAATGCCCTTTCTGTGCTGTCATAACTAACACGGTAGTAACTCCATTCATCCTTCATGTAATTGGACGTATTTAGTTTCCCTTTTACATCATAACTATATTGAAAGCCATAAAATTCTCCATCAATGAAGTACATCTTGTCCTTAATTAACCCATCAGGATGAAAGTTAAACCACTCCCCTACTTTTTCACCTTCTTTATAAAACCCTTCAGTACTCTTCTTGCCATTTGCATAAAAACCGATGTACTTCCCATTATAATCTCCATCTTTTGCAAAAAATTCTGAAAATTTTACTCCAGACTTGTAATACTTTGTAACCTTACCGTCCATCTTTCCATCCTTATATTCATAACTAGAAAGCAACACACCAAACTCTGAGAAAAACTCCCATTTCCCTTCTTTTTTTCCGTCCACTAATTTTCCTTTTGACTTAATGGTTCCATTCGGATGTTTAGGAGATATTTGCGTGCTCGATTTTACGGTCTTCTTGTATATTGAGTTCCCTTCGAAATCAAAATTTTCAATGGACTTAAGCACTCCATCCTGATAAACTCGCTTAGATTCTAATTTTCCATTTTTTTGATAGATTAACTGATCGCCATCTTTTTCTCCATCATTAAAGTTTTCAATTTCACTGATTTTTCCTTTATGGTAAAAATACTCTTGTTTGCCATCTTGCTCTCCTTTTGAATAATTCAAAATTGCTGAAGTTTTTCCCTCTCGGTCAAAATATTCCCATTTTCCGTCTTTTTCATTATCCTTATAAAAACCGTTCAAATAAAGTTTCCCATCCGAATAATTTTCTAGCACGGGTCCATTCTTTTCGCCATTTTTAAACTTAACATCAAAAACACCAATACCCCTATCGTTGTGATATACATATCCGGTTTGATAATCAAAGTTTTTTATATCCGCTTGCAGCTGCTTTACGCCATTTGGATGAAAGGCTGCAGTTTTGCCCATGTTTTTGGATCCTTTTGGAAGGTAATACCACTTTTTCAAAGCCCCATCTGGATAATAGATCAACAAAGAATCGATCAAAGCCAAATCTTTTATGTTACGCTCTTCAAGCATTACACCATTCTTTTCATATTCTCTGATTTGGTTCAATTCTCCATTGTTATATTCATAGGCCTCCGTAAGAACACCTAGTTTGTCAAACTCTTTCCAAGCTCCATCCTTTTTCCCAAGTTTATATCTACCTCTTGACTCCAGTTTGCCGTTATTATAGTAATACTCCCAAACGCCCTTTCTATTCTCTAACTCATCAGTCCCAGACTCGATAATCAAATCTCCAATCGCATACCAATTGAAACTATATGGGCTGAATCTTCTACTTACTTTCTGCACTTTTCCATTAAATGGCAATTTCATGTCTTCCATCGATTCACTCATGATTTTGGTAATTTGACGGTTCACTGGAAGTGCTTTTTTAGTATATTTCTTCAACATCTTAACTTGATATTTCGAGTCAAACAATGAGATAATTGACTGCTGAAAATGAGTGATATAAACCTTGTTTTTAGTAATCTCAGCAATTAAGTTACCCAATAGGTTATTGTAAACGTAGTAATCATCCTGTGTCTCTCTTGGCTTATCTGCCTTCACCAACATCTCACCCATCATTTGGCTTTGCTTGGCAAATTTATATTTTAGTTTAGACAACGTTTTGTATCTCGCATTTAATGCCACATCCCCTTGAAGTACCTGGTCAATTTCTGGGTAATAATTAAGAATAATAAAACCAGAGGATACGGGCTCAGGGATTTTAAGGTCTTCATAATCCTCTTTAGATTCTTTCTTGCCATCCCAATTAAATGGGAACAACCCTCTTTCATAAGTTCCGCTCATAATACTTTCGAATTTCTGCATCAGATTGAACGTTTTCGTCTGTTTGTAATAATCGTCAGAATTATGAAAAGTAGTAAACAAGCTCAAGTACCAAGCCATACCTGCCTGGGTATAATTACTTTGGATGGCGTTCAATTCACCCAAATTTTCCAAAACGCCTGCATGGAATGGGTTAATTCGCAACCCCTTCATACAGGTCTCATAAGCCAAGCTATCTTCTCCAAGCATTATGTAGTTCTTGCCTAAATAGTCCAGAAGGTTAACATCATCCTCAAAGCTGTTTAAGCCTTGCAACAATGCACTTACACCTTTTTTGTATTCTTTGCCATAGAAAGCTGCTTTACCAGCTTTCTTAAAAAAGCTCTCCCTATTCTTAATGGTTAAATCATTCGCGAATTGAGTTGCAACAGTTAATGCTTCATTATATTCAGAAAGCTGATAATGGGTAAGGTACAAGAGGGTTCCCGACAATTCATAAAATGAATCATTCGCGCTAAATGTTTTTAGTAAATTTTGCGCTTTAGCATAATTACCTTCTTGATTAAACTCAAGGCTTTTTATTATTTTTTCTCTCGGTGTAACATAATCAATTTGCCCAAATGCACTTAGGCTAAAAGTCAATATGATAAGGCTAAGTGCGGCTCTAAGAGCCCGTTTTTTCATTTTATACATTCAATCGCCAAATTAAGAATTAATGGTAAGAATAAGATGTTTTACCATATTTTTTTGTAGTTGTTTTTAGCTACCGGAGGATGGTAGTAATGTAGAAAATTGCCGTTCTGGTTTCGGATGGGATAAATGCCAGCATGGTACAACTGAAAAAGGAATTCCCAATCTTCATTGCCCCAAGTTTTAATCTCATCATTCAAACTAAAATTGCCGGATTGCTTAAACCCAACTAAACCTACCCCTTCTGGGTAACTCCTCGTTTCTTTTTCATCTTCACCCAACATTTGACATATTGGGTACCAAGCCCGCTTTGTGCGCACATGTTTAAAATACAATTGATAAAGATTCGCTGGTAATGCAACATCCACATCACTTATAAAAATAAAGTCAGTTTTGGCCTTTTTTAGCACCTCATTAAGATAACCACTTCTACTAAACTTAAACGGGCATGGCACTATATTGAATTGCACCTCGTGTTTGACGCAAAGCGCGGTTATTTCATCTAGCTCATTTTCCGGGCATGCTAAATATACAGTGACGCCATGCTTATCATTCAATCCCCTAAAGGAGGGTATAAACACCTTTTCCAGCATAGCCATTCGCCCTGCACATGAAATACAAATTGAGAGTTCTGCTGGTTCAAAAGACTTCGAAAAATAGCTAAGGATATAGCTATAAAACGAATTGAATTTACCCGACTTTATGGCCCAAGGAGATTTAAGCACCCACCAAAGCTTCATTCTCAAGTCTTTCAATTTCGCTTAATTTTTTGCCTGAGAAACGTATAAAAAGACTGCCAACCTTCTTTAGAAGTGAAGGTTTCTTTGAAACTACTTAACAAAGACCTGTCTTTTGCTTCGTTTAATTTTTGTTGCAACGGAGCTTCTGGGAAATGGTATTTCCCCTCTTTTTTCTTCAATCCCATCAAAGCATCGGATTGATCAAAGCTGGATTGTGCTTTTGCTTTGCGACCTAATTTTTCTTCCAATAATCCTAAATTATTGAATGCCACAAAATCTTCTGGATCCAATTCAACGGCTTTCAAGTAATCTACCACGGCAGCTTCTGTATCTCCTAAGGCATCAAGAATATAGGCCCTGCTGCTATATCTATAAGCATTGACCGGATCCAGCTCAATGGCCTGATTGAGATCTGACATACAACTGAGGTCTTTTAAATGATACTTCGCCACAGCACGAGCTCCGAGTGCGTCAGCATTATTAGGGTTGGCAGCAAGTACATCCTTAGGTATTGCCAGTGCCTCGCTAAATTGCTCTTGAGCAATTAATTGTCGAAACTCAGAAAATTGAGCATCCGTCATTATTTATATTTGGCAATAACCTTGCGTAATTGACTTTCGTTTTGATAACCCACAATGCGATGCACTTCTTGATTATTTTTGAAAAATACTAAGGTTGGCATAGCAGATATGGCATATTTAACGGAGAGCGCTTTTTCTATATCCACGTCAATAGAAAGTATTTCAACATCTCTTTTCAACTCCTTTTCAAGTTTATCAATTGAAGGTTTCATCTTAAGGCAAGGACCGCACCATGTTGCCCAGAAATCTATCATGGTCAATGTGTCATTTGCGATTGACTTAGCCACGAGTCGTTCACCTATGGTTCCTTTTTCTTGAGTTTTGGCCTTATCCGCAACCACGGGTTTGTTTGCTTTGGTCCATGCCAGTATGCCCCCGTCTAAATCAAATACTTGAGTATGTCCCTGACTTCTTAAAATCTTGGTAGCAGATGAACTTCTTGAACCCGAAAGACAGTAAACATAGACCGGTTTGCTTTTATCCAGGCTACTGATTTGTTTGCTAAAATCGTCAGCATTCACATCATAATTTACGGCATTCTCAATATGCTCACTTCGATATTCTCCTGGGGTACGCACATCAACCAACTGTATATTTCCTGCAAAAATTGCTTCTGAAAATTGGCCAACCGTAAGTACACTTTCCGAATCATTACAGGCACTTAGCGCAAAACTCGTAAGTAAAATTAGGATATAATTTTTCATATTTTTAATCAATTGGGCACAAAAATAACCTATTTCTTGTTATTGCTTAAGAAGCTATGGATGAATGCTGGAAAATTGACGTCCGCTTGATACTCTTTTTCCCATTTAGCCCTAGCTAAGGGGCGTTTTTGATTGGCGATTTCCCTATTCTGAACAATCTCATCCAATAAATTACTCACCCTTTCTATCTCAAAATTTACCGGCAATAACCAACCGCAATCATTGTCAACTATTTCTGATATTCCACCTGTATCACAGGCTATTACTGGAATACCAAAACTCATGCATTCCATTATTGAAACTGGAATTCCTTCTAATTCGCTTAAATGGATCATTATATCGAATGGAGTATTCTTCAATTCATGCAATAATTGAGCGTGATCTAATTGCCCCTTACGTATTACTTTTATATTCTTCGGTAAACTTTCCCATAGCAATTCACCTCTCAATGGACCTTCGCCAAAGTGAGTCCATACAATAGGGACATTGCACTGTTTTAAACAATCAATAATCAAATGCACCCTTTTAAGAGGTATTAAGCTTGAAATGCTCACAATACTCAATGGATCAGTTAAAGAAGTAGGGGAAGCTATTCCAAAATCCTTTGTGCCCAAGCGTTGAACCTGAACATCAACATTATAATCATTGTTAAAAATGTTTTTTCCAAATTCAGAAATGCTCACTAATTTATCTGGTTTATGTTTTAGCATCCAATGCCGGAAAGGAATTACTCCATCGTTTCTCTGGCGTTTATCAACGTCCCACCCATGAGCTCTTGAGACCCATGTGAAATTTAGTTTGTTTTGAGCATTCAATATGGTTAATGGCATCGCCTGGTTTTCATACCAATATGAATATATGACCGTATCCTTTGGATCAAATGACTTGAGGGCCTCCTCCCAGGCAGATGAATCCTGTAACCACCCAACCCAGATATGAATAAACCGTTTCATATTACTCAAGTAAAATAAAGGACGACCACTCTTAAATAGTTCGGTTAACCATGCTTTAATAAGTAAACCCTTGTTTCTCCAAAGCAAGGTCCTTAATTTCATTGAATTGTATCGAAGATTAAGCATGCGAATGTTGCTCACATCGTATGGTGTAAGTTTGGTTTCATAACGTTGCACATAATTTTTACTAAAATTTTTTTTCAAATAAGGTACCTCGACAGCCAGAAAGGGCTCTTCATTTGGCCCTGGATAAGCATTCGTGCATAAAATTAAGTTTTTCATGACCGCATGAATCTTATTTTAAAAAAATTAAAGATCTTAATAAACCAAAAGTAAGGTTGTATAAACACTAATTTCCAATCAATTGGCAGCTTGGATCTTCCTTGATGGTTCTCCACTATTTTTAGCACTTTCGCAACACTAGGGTGAATGGCATACTTCAATAGCCAAGTATGTCCCTTTTTTCCCATTGCCGCTAACCCCTCCTGATTATTATAATAGTACTCCAATTTATCAGAAATCTCCACAGATGATTTCACATTAATCATAGGATATAATTCACTATACTGTTCTTTATAAAGTTCATCTTTTCTAAATCCCATAAATGCCACATCGCAAACAAGAGTCTCATAAACAGCGCCATAGCTTAGCCAGCTATGCCCTAATTCACCTACACCAATATTTGCCATTTTAACAAATTGCATTAAATGTTTCCTTTGCATTTTAGGAAGCCAAAGTACTTGATGTGCTATTTGCAAATCATTTATCAGGGCCTTGCTATTTTCAACATGCTCACCATATTCCAAAAGTACTAATAATGCATTGGGGTTATCTTTAGAAAAATATGCAAACCCTCTAATTAGTAGGTCATTCGCTTTATAATGAGGGTTAGACACATTATAATCCCAAGCCTGCCTGCAATGCTGAATTGTAACGAAATCAGCTTTAGAAATTTCCTTTGCAAAAGACTTTAAGTTATCAGGAATCACTACTTTATTGTATTGACCATTTTCAACGTATAAAAACGGTAAAACTTGAATCCGCTTGCCAATTGGCTGAATTTTACTAATGCATTCTTCAATTAGATCATTGGTAGTATCTAAACTTAAATATGTTGCTTGTTTAATACCCCAAAACTGATTCCTTGCACATTTATATTTATTTATTTCCCAAACTTCTGGAAAAAAATGATTAAATTTTTTGAAAGGGTATTGAAATAAATCGCTCCCAGCTGGCATATAAATATCTAACGAAATTCTTGCTTTACTTAAATAAGAGGCGCTGCAATCCGTGCCAATAAAAAAATCAAATTCTTTGAAAGTGCAACAAATTTGTTCTGGCGAGACCTGTCCAAACATGGCTTCATTCCAACCAAGTTTTACTATTTCAATTTCTACTTTATCTGTATCCGCTTCTGGTAAAAAATGCTCGTATTCTTCTAATAAAAACAGGACAGATTTGTATCCAGAGCTATTTAAATACCTGCAAATAGGAAATATCATATTATTCATGTTTCCTATGCACGCAATTTTCATAAAAAATTTTGTTACTTATTAAATGATTGTGGAAAGCAAAACTTCGTATAAAAGCTTCGAGTTACATACCCTTTTTTATACAGTATATAAAAAAGGGGCCTCAGTTTTTCAAAGGTGCGCTTATATGTTGGGTATGCGGTATAATGCTTTTTAGGAGCATTGATCATATCATCCCATTCTGAATCTGAAAAACCTAATCTATTTTTAACTTCTTCCATTACATCCTGATCCATCCTCTTAGGCTTTTTTATTTCAACTTCTGCTACCTCTTTACTCATTTGGCCCGATCTAATTAGCGCAGAAAATTCGCAACTTCTCAAATCAATGTCGTGAAGTAAAGCCCAATAGTTATCAGCAAA
>Ga0055584_100002854_pt1 | contig 17122 bp, 15 predicted proteins | sample OSDHelmetaG_FD_58716 | JGI IMG/M metagenome (GOLD analysis project Ga0055584, IMG submission 58716) | Pelagic marine sediment microbial communities from the LTER site Helgoland, North Sea, for post-phytoplankton bloom and carbon turnover... | ecosystem: Environmental > Aquatic > Marine >... | reverse complement strand
AATTTTGATTCAGGGGCGGCAGGCAGCATTGAATCCAGAGTCTCCCTCCCAGGAGGCATTGCCGTAGATCAGGCATCCGGAAAGGTTTTTGCTTTTGATCTGAACAATAATCGCGTTCTGCGTTATCGCTCGCATGAGGCCCTCTCCAATGGCGCGGCCGCCGAAGCAGTTCTTTGTCAGCCAGATTTTGCAACCGTTTAATCTGACGTGACACGGGCAAAAATGCGGGGTCCGAAGGGAGTTTTTGCGGATCACGCCGGTCGCCTCTGGGTTGCTGGCAGCGGAAACAAGCGTCACCATAAAGCAATCTTTTCGTGTCAGACGTGGGAGATTGGAGAGTCCTGCGATACAATTCCGCTGCCGGCAAAGCAAATGGAGTGCCTGCCGATTCTGTTTTCTTTCAGCCAGACTTCGCAAGCTCTGGGGCGGGATTAAATAGTGACAGGGTGGGTTTCCCAATCGCCCTTGAAATCGGCCGGGGCCCAATACTCTGGGTCGCGGACCCCAACAACAATCGCGTCTTGCGTCTAGTTAACCGCGATATGGTCGGAGCCAACCCAAGAGCGAATGCGGTTATCGGTTTCAGTGATTTAGTATCACTGAATCAGATCGATAAACTCGAGGACAACCAGGCAGGAGGTTCGGGACTGGCCCACGACGCTACCCTTGACGTTCTTTATATCTCCAGCCAATTTCGTCATCACATCCTGGTGCTTGAGGATGGTGCGACCGGATCGGGAGGTATTTGCGTCGCGGCCGTATTGGGACAGCCTGATCTCGCGACGACGTCTTCGGGTTTATCAGATTCCAAGCTACATCTCCCCAGGCACATCAAGCTCGACAAGGGAGGAAGGCTTTGGGCTACCGACCGCATCAACATCAGGGTAGTTCGGTTTTCGCCTCGTCAGCACGTGTCGAGGTGCAGCCTGACTTGTCCATTGGCCTGAAGCCCAACCAGCGGCTCAGGGCGAGCAATTGCCACAATACAACCGCTAAGGGGCAGATCGTGAGAGAGAAGGTCACCGGTAGAAGGAAGGGAACCTTTGCTATTAGATTCCAGAATGATGGCTACACGACCTATCCGAACATGTTGAAGGCGACGCGAAAAAACAAATCATACAAGCTGAGATATCGCTGCACGGGCGGCAATCTGACCAGTGCTATCACGCGAAGGTCGGCTTCAGACCGACGCGCTCTCGGAAAATTGAGACGCCAAGATTAAGGTCGACGTAAAACCCACCCGTCGCGGAGTGGAGAAACGAAAAACTTTCAAAGGAAAAATCACGGCAAATGACCCAAATCGTTTCGCGCGGAATATCGTCCGATTGCAGGTGAAAGCAAAAGGGTTGGGAGCCCGGTCATCGGGCTGTCCGAATCAGAATGAATTTCCAACCGCCTGTCATCTGCGCTGGCATAGCAGAGTCGAAGAAAAACAGTCTTTTTCTTGCCAGCAAGGCTAAATTCTTCATACTCCCGGCTCGGAAGGCGACCAGATCGAATATTTTGGTCGTCTTTTTCGATTTACTAAAAACCGAAAAATATCAAAAAAAACCTTTTTAAACCATCTTAACTTGTGTTAAGCGAATAGGTTTACGGGAAATGATTTATTACTTCACGACCGTTTGAGTATGATGAAAACCCAAAATATCCTTTCCTGCCTCGGCGGAATTTGTCTCCTGGCGATCGCGAGCACGGGCTCGGCGCAGCGGACTGTAAAAGATCAGTATGGCACGGAGATTCTCCTCGATGCGCTTCCGCCATCGACGCAGAGTCAGGTCAGCCAGACTCAGTCTATTCTCGATTCCGGTGGCGGCACGGGTCCGATTGCTGTGGATAATCTGGGGCGTTTCAAGCTCGACCAGACAGCCGGCCTTGGTGGCGGGGGTAGTCAGGAAGAATATCTCGTCAACCAGATGCTTGGAGTCGTCCTCGTTCCTCGTCCCGGTGATGTTCGTCCCGATGGCTGGCCTGGTGTTGAGGGAATCTGGCACGACTTCGACGAGTTTCCCCGTTCCGTGGGATTGGTTCTCCAGAGCTACCTGAACAAGCCTGTTTCTCTTTCGTCCCTCGACCAGATGGTGAAGGATGTGATCGTTGCTTACCGCGAAGGTGATCGCCCAGTGGTCGACGTTCTTCTTCCAGAGCAGGACATTACCTCCGGTGTTGTTCAACTCGTTGTGATCGAATCAAGGCTCGCTCGAATCCGAGTGGAGGGCGTTGACGCGGACACCGAGGAATATATTCGCTCTCAAATGCGGGTCCAGAAGGACGAGGTGATTCGTTCCAATGACATTCTTCGCGACCTGTCCTGGGTTAACCGCTCACCTTACCGCAAGGTCGACATGGTTTACGCTCCAGGTTTTGAATTCGGAACCACTGACGTGATTCTGAAGAGCTACCAGGATCGTGCAAACTGGTTCTACACAGGATACGAAGATTCGGGAACGGATTTCCTCGGTGAAGACCGTGTCATTTTTGGATTTAACTTCGGTGACGCCTTCGGTCCAAACCGTTCGATCAGCTACCAGTACACGGGAGATCTTGACTTCGAGCACATCCGCGCGAATTCGCTCGTCTACACCCACACTCTTCCCTGGAGACACTGGGTCACCGTTCTTGCTTCTTACGTGGAGATCGATTCCGATCCTATCCCAGTGGGTGGTGGGAACTTCCTCGATTCTGATGGCGACAACGTTCAGTTGAGTGCTCGTTACGGTATACCACTTGATGCCAAGGCAAATCGCCAGCGCGAGATGGACTTCGGCTTCGACTGGAAGTCCAACGGAAGCAGTCTCGAATTCATCGACGTGCAGAACTCCGCCAACCTTCAGTTGTTTGGTTCACGTGTCGAAATCTTCCAGTTCAGCTTGGGCTACCAGGAAACTATCCAGTGGAACCGCGGTGTAACCCAGTTTGACGTTCGCGGTGTTTGGTCACCTGGCAGCTTCAACGATCACAACAGTGACTTTGTATTCCAGCAGTCACGATTCGGTTCGAGCTCTGAATACTTCTACGCCATTGCCGGAATTGAGCATCAGCAACGCCTTCGTGAAGACTGGTCCGCTCGCTTCAAGTTGCAGGGCCAGACCGCCAATGGAAACCTCCAGCCTTCCGAGCAACTCGGTGCTGGTGGTTATGACACCGTTCGCGGTTTTGACCAGCGCGTTGCCCGCGGCGACGGGGGCTTCTGGGGAACATTCGAACTCTACACTCCTGAGCTTTCGATGGGTCGCATCTTCGACTGGGAGAATGAGACTGATAGCCTCCGCTTTCTCGGCTTCTTCGACGCAGCCAACTTGAGCAACGTTGATCTTCTTCCCCTTGAGCCTAGTAGCTTTCAGATTGGTTCTGTCGGTCTGGGTCTTCGCTGGAACTACAGCGATTGGTTCAAGTTCCGCGTCGATTACGGTTATCCGGTATTCACCGAGAATGTCATCGCGGATGAGTCCGGTCGTTTCCACATCGGTGCGACCGCTACATTCTAAACGAGAGCTGACTCAACTTTTTCATCATGCGAAAGCTTCGGAGAGATCCGGGGCTTTTTTGCTTTCAGGGCTAGTCGGCTGGTTTGTCGGGGCTGAAAAGATTTTCAGAGTAAGGAAATCGAAGGACTGGCGTTTCCGAGGCAGAAAATGGGTAACTGAAAACTTGAAACTCTCTCCCGAAAACGCTAGGTAATCGGGTTCCCTGTGCTGTTGCCAAGACTGTCGCGGCGCCGGGAATTTTTCTAAACGAACCACAAACTGATTCTGCAACGCAATGGGAAGACCTGTAACACTATTCACCGGCCAGTGGGCCGACCTCGACTGTGAAACCATCATCACCAAGGCCAAGGAAATGGGCTACGGCGGCGTTGAACTCGGCTGCTGGGGAGATCACTTTGAAGTTGATAAAGCGGACGCCGACTACTGCAAGGCGAAGCGCGAGCTTCTCGATAAGCACGACATGAAGTGCTACGCGATTTCGAGCCACCTTGTCGGTCAGGCCGTTTGCGATTTGATTGACGAGCGTCACAAGCAGATTCTTCCCGAGTATGTCTGGGGCGATGGTGATCCCGAAGGCGTTCGCCAGCGCGCTGCGGAGGAACTGAAGAAAACTGCGGTTGCTGCGAAAGAGTTCGGTGTAAGTGTCGTGAACGGATTTACCGGATCATCTATCTGGCATTTGCTCTATTCTTTCCCTCCTGTCATTCCCGGACAAATCGAAGGGGGCTTCAAGGATTTTGCGGACCGATTTGGTCCGATCATGGATACGTTTCAAGAGAACGGCATCAAGTTTGCTCTTGAAGTTCACCCGACCGAGATTGCATTCGACATCGCTTCTGCCGAGACTGCCTTGGAGGCGATCGACCATCATCCGAGCTTCGGATTCAACTATGACCCGAGCCACCTCGGCTACCAGGGCGTTGACTACGTGGAATTCATCTACCGATTCTCTGATCGCATCAACCACGTACACATGAAGGACGTGAGTTGGTCTGATCATCCGGTCGATGCAGGTGTTTTCGGCGGTCACGTAGATTTCCACGACCGCAAGCGCTTCTGGGACTTCAAGTCTGTCGGGCGTGGAAACATCAACTTTGAGAAGATCATTCGTGCTCTCAACGACATCGAATACAAAGGTCCACTTTCCGTTGAGTGGGAAGACGGTGCCATGGACCGCGAGGCCGGTGCATCCGAGTCAGCTGATTTCGTTAAGAAAGTCGATTTTCCAGCGTCGAACATCGTGTTCGATGCCCAGTTCGATCAGTAGATCGAAGCGCAATCTTATTTTAAGAGCTCGAACATCAGCCGATGTTCGAGCTTTTTGCATTTCTCAGGCTGAAGAAGAGGAGAATACTTGCAGCAACCAGGCAGATTACTGAGAACGGAGACTGAAAAAGCGGCGCGTAGCTCCCGCCGCTTTTCATGAGTCCTCCGGCGAGGTTCTTCTCGGCGATAGGGGTGAGAACAAAGCCGATTACAAATGGTGCCATGGGAACCCGGCCTTTCAACAGAAGGATACCGAGCAGCCCGAAGGCTACCATGACCCAGACGTCGAACATTCGATTTCCGATGCAGTAGGCGCCGACAACACTGCAGACGAGGATGCACGGTGCGAGGCGCTGTCGGTTGATGCCAGCGAGTTTTGCGATCCAGCGGGCCGACGAAAGCATCAGGATCACCATCACGACATTCGATACCAGGTAGGCGGTGATGAGCGAATATACCGTCCCGGGATGATTCTGGAAAAGCAATGGCCCCGGCTGAAGGCCATGCAGAATGAAGGCACCGAGCAATATTGCATCAACGACGCTGCCGGGAATGCCCAGCGAAATCAGGGGGATTAGAGCGCCGCCTACGGTTGCGTTGTTTGCCGATTCAGAAGCTACTAATCCTTCCTCCGATCCCTTGCCAAATTCCTCGGGTTCTTTCGAGGAATGGCGAGCGACGCCATAGGCAATGGTCGAGCCAATGTTCGCGCCGATTCCTGGCAGGATACCAATAAAGGTTCCGATTGCGCTGGAGCGGATCAAATTTCCTAGTTGGGCGATCCAATCCTTCAGGCTGACCCGGACCCGGTCGACCTTTGCGGAAAGTGGATTCGCCTTTGCAGGAGAACGCGTCGCCAAATCAAGAAAGGCCTGGCTGAGAGCGAACAGTCCGATCAGGACAGGCAGCAGATTGAATCCATCATTCAACTCAGCAAGTCCGAAAGTGTAGCGGACTTCGCCTGTTGCCGGATGAGTCCCGGGGAGGGCTACGAGGCAGCCTAAGGCTCCCGAGATGAGACCTTTTCCCAATCCAATTCGCCCTGGCTCTGCCACTGAAATGATGAAAACCATCGCCATCGCGGTGAGAGCGAAAAGGTCGAACTTGCTAAGCTTTACGGACCACTCGGCAAGTGGCCCTGCGAGAAAGAGCAAGGCAAGGCCGGAAAGAATCCCACCAATAAACGAAGCCCCAATCCCCAGTCCGAGCGCCCGTCCGGGCCGACCTGCTTCCGTCATCGGGTGAGCGTCGAGGAGAGTGATCATCGCAGCCGGTGTCCCCGGAATTTTCAGCAAGGTCGCCGAGATGAGCCCACCGCTGACGGACCCAGTGTAGAGCGAGACAAGTAAGGCCAAGGCAGATGATTCCTCCATCGAGAAAGTGAGAGGCACGACGAGAGCGATCACCATCGCGCCAGTCAGTCCAGGCACAGCCCCCACGAGCATTCCGGCGGAGACACCCAGAACGATCCATGGCATGAGGGGGAGTAGATCAGAGAGCGAACTCATGGTAGCCGATAGCTGAGCAGGGTGCTGAGGAAGAGGAACAGGACGAGCGGAACCAGCACGGCGGTGAGCACTGATTTGGCAAGATCACGTCTTTCGAAATGCATGAGGAAAGAGACGAAGAGAAAGGCGACGCTCAGCGGAAGGAACCATCCGTCGAGGAATTGCAGAAGCAGCAGGTAGGCAGCGACAGCGATCGCGGCAGGGAAGAGGTCTCTTGCTCCCATTTTGGATTCGCTTGGAAGTTCCCGGGATTGAACCCAACCTCCGATTCCGGCAATTACGAGTCCGACAAGGAGCGTGATGGCAATCGGTATCAAGAGATTTGGAAGCTTTGTCCCTTCGGAGATAACGGAAAGGGATCGAAGGCTCCTTTCCTTCTGAACCATGGCGTCGCGCAGACCGTCGCCATCCAGAAAGACTTGATCGATCTGTTGTTCTGAGAAAATTTTCTGCACACTCTCCAGATTCATCGCTGCAGATAAGGTGTTCGCGAAGTCCTCAGCCAATGCAGGATCGGCGCCTTCCGGCATCCACCAGCCTTGGAGATTGTCGTAGGCGACTTCAAGTCCCGATTCGGCTGCGGTGGGGATTTTCGGCATGGCCGGGTGTCGATTTTCTCCGAGAAATGCGAGAGCGCGCAGGCCTCCGCTCTGGAAGGACATGTATTCGGAGACCGAAAACGCGCTCGCAACCATGTGGCCGCCGCTGAGGTCGGCAAAGCGAGTCGCTCCTCCACCTGATTGCACATAGCGAAACGCTGCGCTGCGATGCGTGTGTTCAAGGATCCGTGCCATGTAGTAACTCGGAGCTCCGATGTTCGCAGCGAAGGTGATGGTATCCGGGTTTTTCGCGGCTTCGTCGAGTAACGAACCCAGATCGGAGTAGGGAGACTTTTCCGAAACGCAGATGACCATGCCAACCGAACCTGTCGCTGCGATCGGGGTGAAATCTTCCGGACCGTAGAGCGTTCGTTCCGCGTGCTTTGCGGTGATGATGCCGTCATGAAGAAACAGCAGGTTCGAGCCATCTGCAGGAGCTTTCCTCGCCCGCCGACTCCCAATGGTTCCCCCGGCTCCAGGGATATTTACGACGACCCAGGGTACGTCAGATAGCTTTTCCTGGTTGATGGCACGGGTGAAGACCCGGGCAAGCGTGTCGCTGCCTCCTCCGGGCGCGAAAGGGACAATCACCTGAACGGCCTTGTCCCGGCCTTCGGCTGTGAGAGCAGCAAGTAAGAGGGCAGAGAGCAGGAGAAGGCGTTGCATATCACTGATGAGTCGAAATGACATAGGCCCAGTTCGCGACGATGAGAAGCACTCCAAGCGGAAGTAGGATCGGTTTCGGAATCGAAATCGCGGCCCGATAGCCCAGGCAGACCCAGGTGAGAATCCAGAGGCCGGCGATCGGAAGAGCGAGGCTCACCAGTGGGTTCGAGAAAAAGGCATCCGACAATCGTCCACTTGCAAGCGACAGGGATGCTGCGGTTCCTCCACAGAGAGGGCAGGGTATCCCGAGAAATCGGTTCACCGCGCACAGCGTCATATCAAGGTTCGTGCGAGTCCCGATGAAGTAGGCGGTTAGAACTGTCGCGACATAGATAAGCAGGCCCAAAAAAAATCCGCGCGTCCAACCTTCAAAGAAGCTGGCGCGCGGAACTTTTTCCAATCGGAGCATTGTCCGAAATTTACTGGGCCGGAATCGCCTCAAATGCGCCCTGTGAAGCGGCTGCGCCAATGACGAGAACGAAGAATCCGATGTAAACGATAATCCCCAAAGCCCAGAGGATTACTGAGATAATGCCGCAAATCTTGCCGGCCTTAGCTTGGCCAAGACCTTCCGGGTCCATGGTGTTGCCTTCCATTTTAGGGATATCCTTGTTACCCATGACCCAGCCAATAATCCCGCAAATGGGACAAATGACGATGCCGAGAATTCCAAGGACGAGAATAGTTGTTCCGCGATGTGGTTCCATAGTGGCGTAAGTGTTTCGTAAGAGAACAATTACGTCAATGCCAAAACAACCCTCACAGAATAGTTTTCATCCTCTTTGGTCTTGCTCCTGACCCTATTGGGCCTTCGAACAAACGCTTTTACTCCTTTGCCAGAATCATGCTGAGACGGTCTGCGAGGTAACGGAGTCGTTCTGTGACATCGAGCATCTCGATGATTTGCTGTCGCTCAGTCGGATCGTGGAGAAAGGTCTGGGCGACAACATCGGAAATAGTAGCCGGATCACTGACCCCGGCGAGGTGATCTCGCAATTGATCCGACATCGGCTTTCCATATCCGCAAAGTTTTCCGGAAAGGTCTACCACCTCAAGAGCAGCTTCGGCAGCTTCTTCGGGATCTTCGATGTGGGAACGTCGGGGGATGATGGTTGCAATACGGAAAGGATGATGCTGCTCGAATCCGAGGATCTCGACTCTCTGCAATCCCGACAACATGAGGTGGGAGGTTCCGTCGGGATGAGTGACACAGGCTCGAATCAGTCCGATGGTGGTCAGGCGATGAACGGGATCGTTGCTTTCGTCTGTATCAATGCCCGGTATGGCATGTCCCAGACAGAACATCCTGTCTCGCTCTAGCGCACAAGAAAGCATGTCGCGATAGCGTTGCTCAAAGAGGAAGAGTGGCATGTAGCTATACGGGAACAAGGTAGCTCCACCGAGCACCATTACGGGCGCGGTGTCCGGGATTTTGGCCGGATCGTCTTCTTCCATTGAAAGAGTTTACGAAGGGAAGTGGAAATCGTCCTCGCGTTTTTTGCGGAAAAAGCTTTGGCTTTGCCATATTTTCCATTGCATCAGGGGCGAATCATGGTTTAATGCGCGCTCCTATCATAGAAGGTTAAAACAAACAATGGCATCAAGGTGATGCTGCTCCTGTCTACAAATGAGTGAATCTACAGACACATTGGCCGAGCTTCGGCTTCACGAGGGTGATACTGGAAGTGCAGACGTGCAAATCGCGCGCCTCACGGATCGTATTACTCATTTGACTGACCACATGTCAGACAACAAAAAGGATCTTTCTTCGCGCCGCGGACTTCTACGTCTCGTTGCTCGTCGCAGAAAGCTTCTTGATTATCTTGCTCGCACAGATCACGAGCGATATCAGAAAGTTCTCGCTGCCCTCGGCCTCCGCCGATAATAGAAGAGTGAAAAGCGTCGGGTTCCCGGCGCTTTTTCTTTAACCTGATTTCTCCCGATTCTTATCGAGGGGATGATTAGGGCTGGTAAAACACTGTCCAAAAAGGCTGTATCTTGCAAAATAGAATTTATCAGGTTGATACAAATCCCTGAGTGAGAAAAATTTGCGTATTAGTTTCCAACAACAAGAATAAGAAATATGAGTATTGAAAGCATCACGTGCCAAGTTGGCGCGCATGAAATGAAAATCGAAACCGGCAAGATGGGTAAGCTTGCTGATGGCGCTGTAACCGTTCAAGTCGGCGATACTATCGTCATGGTGACCGCAGTTTCGCAGACGAAAGTGAGAGAAGGGCAGGATTGGTTCCCTCTCTCTGTTGAGTATAAAGAGAAGGCTGCAGCAGCAGGACGTTTCCCCGGTGGTTACTTCAAGCGCGAAGGTCGTCCCACGGAAAAAGAGATTCTCACTTGCCGGATGACGGATCGCCCGTTGCGTCCGCTTTTCCCCAAGGGATACTTCTATGACACCCAAGTAGTGACGTTGTTGCTGAGCGCGGACGGGGTTCACGACTCCGACATTCTCAGCATGAACGGAGCGTCGACTGCGCTTGTCGTTTCCGACATTCCTTTCGCAGGACCTATCGGCGCTGTCCGTGTTGGTCTCGTAAATGGTGAGTTCATCGCCAACCCGACTTTTGAGGAGCGCGCAGAAAGCACTCTAGATCTGGTCTATGCCGGTCTTCGCGACAAAGTGATCATGATTGAAGGCGGTGGCGATGAGGTCCCGGATGAGAAGCTCAAGGAAGCTTTCACATTCGCCCAAGCTGCTATTCAGCCAATTCTCGACGCTCAGGAGGAGCTAGCTCGCCGCGTCGGAAAAGTGAAGCGCGAAGTCGCTCTCATGGAAGTTCAGGATGATTTGCTCGAAATCGCTTACGAGGTTGCCGGCGACCGTATCGAAGATGCGATCAACCAGCCAAGCAAGATCGAGCGTGGTGCTGCTGTTGGCGCTCTCCGCAAGGAAGTCGATGCTGCAATTCTCGCAAAAAATCCAGACGCTACTGATTTTGCAATGTCGCAGGCATTCGATTATCTTCAGAAGAAGGCATTTCGTGTCAGCATCCTTGATAAGGGTGTTCGTTGCGACGGCCGTAACGTTGATACAATTCGTCCCCTCAGCGCAGAGATTGGCATTATGCCGAGAACGCACGGTTCTTCACTTTTTGCTCGTGGTGAAACACAAGCACTTTCAATTGCGACACTCGCTCCTGCTGACGAGAGGCAGTATCTCGACAACTACGCTGGTGGGGAAGACACCAAGAGCTTCATGCTTCACTACAACTTTCCTCCCTTCAGCGTCGGTGAGACCGGTCGTATGGGTGGAATGAATCGTCGTGAGATTGGTCATGGTGTTCTTGCTGAAAAGTCCATTGAGCCTGTGATCCCTGATGGTGATGATTTTCCATATGCGATTCGTATTACCAGTGAAATCATGGAGTCCAACGGCTCGACATCGATGGCTGCCGTTTGTTCCGGATCAATGGCTCTGTTAGATGCCGGAGTTCCGTTGAAGCGCCCGGTTGCAGGAATCTCTGCAGGACTCGTCACCGAATTTGATGGAGACGAAATGAAGCGCCACGTGACGATGGTCGACATCATCGGAAACGAGGACTTCAACGGCGACATGGATTTCAAACTCTGTGGAACGACCGAAGGTGTCACCGGATTTCAGCTCGACCTCAAACTCCGTGGGCTTTCTCTCGATATCTTGTTCGAAGGAATGGACAAAGCGACCAAAGGCCGGTTTGAGGTTCTTGACGTCATGAACGCTGCGATCAACTCTCCAAATGAACTTAGCGACTACGCCCCGCGTATCGAAAGCCTTACGATTGATCCGAAGAAGATCGGTGAGCTCATTGGCCCTGGTGGTAAAAACATCAAGGGCATCCAGGCAGAGACCGGTGCTGACATCAACATCGATGACAGCGGAACGGTTGCGATTTACGCAGCGAATGAGGAAGCCTTGAATCGTGCCATCGAGCTCGTCAAGCGCGTCACTGCTGAGATCGAAGTTGGCAAGACTTACCATGGTAAAGTTGTCAGTACGACAAACTTCGGTGCTTTCGTAGAAGTTCTTCCTGGAAAAGATGGCATGGTCCACATCTCTGAGCTCGCGGATTTCCGCGTGGAAAAGGTCGAGGACATCGTCAAAGTCGGTGACATGGTTCACGCCAAGTGCATTGGGATCGACGAGCGCGGACGCGTCAAACTCAGTCGCAAAGCCGCCATGGCCGAGATGGGTGAGGAAGCAGATGCGGAACTCGCATCAGACGACTGATCAGCCTTCCTTAAGATTTTGCGAACGAAGATTCGCATACACGCAGCGCCCGACCAGATTGCTGGTCGGGCGTTTTTGTGTTTGGGAATCTAGAGCGATTCCGTGCGACACGAATTCGTCTGATTTCATGTTAGCAGATCAGGAGAAAGAATTTACGATTTACCGGTGGTAAGGTTTTGTAAATATTGCCCAGACTTCTGCACTCACTCTTGAGAGCTTTGTAATGTTTGACTATTGCTTTTCCCTAATTAATTGCGAAAAAACTACATATGTCGCTAAACAACAAAAGGTTAGCTGGTAAATTGTGATCGAAGCCGGTTCTATGAGATTTTTCTTCGTATTGATCGTTTTCAGACTCGCTGTCACGGCATGTACGGTGATAGCTAAAGTGGAGTATAAGAGCAGCGTGGAAGGTGAATTGGAAAGTCTCGACGGGTAGAAGTTGCCCTGCTAGAACCAGATGGGTCGACCGAAGAAGGCGAAGAAAATCCGTAATTTGATAGCTATGTCCAACCAACTTACACCGGAAAGCACCGACTTCCTCATCACCTGGGGACTCACCTTTTTTATTGCAGGGGGCGTTTGCGCTCTAGTTGGTATCGTTGCTGGCTGGATAATTTGGCGGAATACGCGTAAAATGACGGAAGTCATTGAAGCCGGGAACCGTGATGCCCTAGCGGATTATGAAAAGATGAGCGACGAAGTTTCCCGAATCCGCGGAGAACTTTCCGGATCGACTGACTAAACTTACCCGCACAAGCTAAAATTTACGAAGTCATGCACGATTTCTCGCTTTTCTTTCTGAAACACATGCTGCCAGTGGGCATAGCAGCGAACCTGTTTCTGCTCATTGGAGTTCTCATTGCCAAGTTCCTCTGGGGGCGGTACTCCAAGCGCCTCAGCAATGCGGTCGAGGAAAATCTAAACCTGGCAAGTCAGTGGAGTGCTTTGGGCGCTTCCCAGCGCGACTTGTTTAAAAAGCTCCGTGCGAGATGGCAGGCTGATCGAGATGCCTGGGAAGAGCGCCTTTCATCGCTCGAAGAGGATATTCTCGCGAAGGATTCCGACATTGCTCAACTCACTGCAGAACTGCAAAACTCCGGAAAATCCATTCCGGCGGCGCTGTTAGAGAATGAGCCGATGCAAGTGGAGCTTCGCAAGCTCAAGGAGGAACTGGAAGCACGTGACCATGAGTTCGCTGAGCTGAAAGAGCCGGAGAACGAGGAAGTTGCCGTTTCACCTCTGATTCCGCCGGCTTCGAATGCGGATAATGTCGATGAAGATCAGCGTATTCAGGAATTGGAGCAAGACCTCATCGATACTCACGACGAACTGCATCGGGTTCGGGAAGACTACCTGAAGCAGGTCGAATTGGTGGAGTCACTTGAGTCTCGCTTGATCGAATCTGATCAAGAAAAATCTGAAATTGACCTTGCTGGCGAGGTTGCCGCGCTTTCAGCGAATTCGGCTCAATTCAATGCCCTGCTTGCTCGCCGTTCTGCCGAGTTGCTCTCTTTTCGGGACGAAGCACTGGTGCTCGAGGCGCAAAATAAGGAGCTTCAGGTAGAGGCAGCGAAAACGGAAGAGTTCGACCGAGTTACGGCCGAACTCGATCAAACCAATTCCAAGCTGGAAGAGAAGGAAGAGCTTCTCGCGTCGAAAGAGGAAGAGCTCAATGATGCGAAGGCTGCCCAGAATGAACAGGCCATCTCCCTTGAGTCGCTCGAATTCAAGGTCGAAAAGCGCGATGCTGAGCTGGACAGTCTGCGTTCCCAAATCGCGGAACTGGAGGTCTTGAATGGTCGAAGAGCCGGGCTTCAAGTTGAATTAAATGATGCGCATCACGAGATGTACGATGTGCGCACTGCGCTGAATGAGCGCCTCGACGAGATCGAAATGCTCAAAGCACGCCTCGATGAACTGGATCTGGCTGCAGACGAAGCTCATGCCCTATCAGGGGAGGTGAAAGACACCCGTCACGAACTGAGCGATGTCCGCATCGCTCTCAACAGCAAGACTGAGGAATACGACAAACTCGTTGCGCAAATGGAAGAGCTCGAAGCGATCATCGAAGATCGCAGCGCTGAGGTGGATGATCTTTCTTCCGAAGTTCGTCAGCAGCGTGATCAGATCCGCGCTCTGAAAAACTCTCTTGCTGAGAAAGAAGGAGAACTGGAGGCTCTCGGCGAAGAGTCCAATGCTTATACTCTATCAATGAATGCAAAAGAGTCGTTTCTCAATGAGCAGACGGTTCGCATTGCTGACCTTGAGCAGTCTCTGGCGGAGCGATATGATGAATTGAATGGAGTTCGTCGTCAGCTTGGCGATGATGAGCGGGATACCCAGCATCACAATGCTCGTGCCGATCAACTCGAAGCAGAGAACGAGATCGAGGTGGCCCATGGGAAAATTGCTGAATTAACGGAAAAACTATCCGCTTCAGATGAATCGATCACCGATCTGGAGGAGCAACTTGCGACCCTTTCTCGAGATAAGGACGAAACCTTGCGTGATCTGAACCGAGTGAACAAGCAGGTCGAAGAGCTTGATGAAGCCGCGCGCGAGCGGCAGGAGCGCATTGTCGAATTGGAGGCAGAAAGCCGCGAGGTATCGCAAGATGCGGGAGTGATTCAGCGAAAAGTCGACTCGCTCAATGTTGAGATCGAAGAAGCGAACCGGCACCGCGAGGAAGCAAAAGCAACTCTTCACGAACTGGAAAAAGCGCTTTGCACCAGCGACGAAAAGACTCTCAAGCTATCCTGTGAGATCGAGGAACGCGAAGATGCTCTCAAGCAATATGTGGAGCAGCAGAAGCAAAGTGTTGCAGAGATTGAGAAGCTACGTGAAAAAGTGGCCAAGCGTGGAGACGTGATTCGTGATCTTCAGGCTGAGATCAGGAGCATCATGCTGCAGCGGTCGGAGCGGGATAACGAGATTTCCCTGCTGAAGGAAAAGCTACGATCGAGCGAGAAACATGTCGACAGTGCAGGCTCCTCGACCGACCCAGATGCTGCGTCGTTCGACGAAGCCCTTCAGAAATCGCTGCTTTCTGAACAATCGGGTGAGGGAGTGTCTCTCGACGATCTCGACGAAGAGCCTGGACGCGACCACGCCCCGGTTCCTGCAGAACAAGCCGAACCTGCAGAGGTGGTTGAATCTGGTAGAGTTGAAGCCGAGATGGACGAAGATGCCGTCTACTTCGACGAAGGAAGTGCGGCTCTCACCGATCAATCACTGGGACGATTGGACGAATTGGCGCAGGATCTACGCCGTGGAGGCCGATCACGTGCGTCGGTGGCCGTTATTACTTATTCCGGCGCCGAGGGAACCTCTGATTTCAACGAGTCACTCAGTGCGAAACGGGCTGATTCAGTTCGCGAGCGTTTGCTTGAACGCGGCGTCCCACGCTCCGTGATCACCGTGCAGAGTTCTGGTCAGGATCGCCGATTCTCCGACTGGAGAGCGCGCCGTGCTGAGTTAGTTCTGGTTCCAAATGCAGTCGCCGAAACCGTCAATTGATGACGTCCTTCGATAAGTTTTCTATTCTGGCTTCGGAGTATACCCTCACGGCTGAAAATCCTGCCAGTGTATCAGAGTTAGGGCACGGCTGGTTCTGCTAGGCCTTCTGCGCAGTCGTATTCGTCATCTATGGACTAATCTGCGGCCATTTTATCTGGGAAAAAGGCCACATGCAGACGCAGGATGCCGAAATGGAAATTAAGAAAGCGGAGCAGGATCTAAATGGTCTTAAAAAACCGTGGAACTGGAAGAGCGGGAGAATTGGTAATCGACGAAGAATCGCCCGAAAGCGACACGGCATAGCTGCCGGACTGCATTTTGCATTCAGCTAGGCAGAACGCAGTAGCGATGTTGGCTGGGAATTTACGCCCCCCCCAGTTCCCAATCCCCGCGATACGGCAGGGCCATCAGCTTTTTCTGAGCCTCGTCGTTTCCGACTACCCTCTCCGCTTTCGGGTCCCACTTGATGGGGGTGCCCAGTGCGTGAGAGACATAGGCAATATGACCGGGAGTGATGGAGCGGTGCGCCGTTTCGGCATTCGCAATCGTATCTTCTCGAGACTTCACGCAGTCGATGAAATTGCGCTGGTGACCAGGGTTTTTGTAAGTCTTCCATTCTCCGGCATTGAAACCATCTTCTGCCCAGGCGGGATTCGACGCGGTGACTTTGCCACGAGTGACGTGAACCCAGCCATTCTCTCCAATCCACTTGGTTCCCATTGTATTGCGGGAAGAAATGACAACCTCGATGTCGTTTTCGTATTTCGAAATGACATCGTAAGAGACTGGCGAATCGTAGACTTCCGTCTCGGGGAATTCCCAATTCTTCGCTTCAACAGAAATGGGGCCGCTTTTGTCCATGTCGAGTCCCCAGTGAGCGATGTCATTGTGGTGTCCGATCCAGTCCATCAGCTGTCCACCTCCATAGGTGAGGGTCCAGCGCCATGACCAGTGGTGGCGGGCTTCCATGTAAGGGAGCATTTTCTCCGGCCCACACCAGAAATCGTAGTTCAGATCGGATGGCGGGGTTTTTACGGTAGCATCGCCGTCCGGCCTGTTGTGACCGGTAGGAAGACCTACTTCGACCTCGAATACTTTACCGATCAGGCCATTGCGGACAATCTCCACAGCCTGTTGAAACTTCTTATCGGAACGCTGCTGCGATCCCACTTGGAATACCGCCTTGCGCTTAGCTACCTCGCGATGGATCGCGTGACCCTCGGCATACTTGTGAGTGACTGGCTTTTCGCAATAGACATCCTGTCCGTTTTGCAGCGCATCCATCGTAATAATCCCGTGCCAGTGATCCGGCGTCGCGACCATGACGCAGTCAATGTCCTCACGACGTGTGATCTCGCGGAAATCTTCGTAGGCTTTGCAACCCTTCCAGCTCGCAGATGGCGAATTGGCAGAGTAGATTTTCTCCATCGCTTCCTTGCCCGGAGTGCGGCCATAGGCGCGGCTGGGTTTGCGTCCCTCGCGCTGGAGGACGTGGTGATCTTCCACATCGGCGACGGCGACACCCTGAACGTTTTCATTTCTCAGAAAAGCTTCCATCACGCCGATTCCCCTGTTGCCCATTCCAATGAAGCCCATCGTGACCCGGTTACTTGGAGCGTTGGCCCCAAGGACAGAAGCGGGAATGATCGTAGGTGCACCAATGACAGCTGCGGTTTTTCCAATGAATTGACGGCGGGAAGTTTTCTTTTTCATAGTGCTATGAGTCTACGGAAGCCCGGCCCACATAAGCAAGGCGGAATATGGCGTGTCAGCGGACTGTGGCCGAATCAACAGGATGTAGATGGCTGGCAAGCTGTGGCATTCCACAGCACGATCAAGCAGGGTTAAGTGAGGGAT
>Ga0055584_100002850_pt1 | contig 17130 bp, 15 predicted proteins | sample OSDHelmetaG_FD_58716 | JGI IMG/M metagenome (GOLD analysis project Ga0055584, IMG submission 58716) | Pelagic marine sediment microbial communities from the LTER site Helgoland, North Sea, for post-phytoplankton bloom and carbon turnover... | ecosystem: Environmental > Aquatic > Marine >... | reverse complement strand
TACCCCCATGAAATATGGGGCGGGTTATCGAAGAGGATGGAACGGCGATGCAACAGGCCCAGCAAATCGCACAGGCTAAGCGGCTTCTGCACTATTTGGACACCCGCACTACGGCGACTGAACCAGAGCCCTACCATCAGCCGACAGCCGAATACACATGTCCGGACCACGCGGGGAAGGAGCAGCGGCTGTTGTTCCGCGAAGGCCCGTTGTGCATCGGCGCATCCGCCCAAATTCGCAACCCGGGTGACTATTTTACCGATGATATGACCGGCGTTCCAATCCTGGTGGCACGCGGGCGTGATGGTATCGCGCGGGCATTTCTCAATGTTTGCCGTCATCGTGGCGCAAAAGTTGCCGATGGTTGCGGCTCGTCCCGCAGTTTCGTTTGCCCCTACCATGCGTGGAACTACGGGCTGGATGGCGCACTGGTTGGACGACCGGAGGAGTACGGCTTTGAAGGGCTCGACCGCGAACACTACGGCCTAACCGAACTTTGGTGTGAGGAACGCGACGGCAATATCTGGGTCTGCCCAACGCCGGGCAAGACCTACAGCGTCGATAATATCCTGGGCGTTGAGATGAATGCAGAGATGGCCGCCTATCAATTTGGCGACTACCACCACTATGAGACCAAGCACCTGACCCGGCAGATGAATTGGAAGGTCTGCGTCGATACCTTCCTCGAATCCTATCACTTCCCAGTCCTGCACCGGAATTCCATCGCACCAATCATCCACGGTAACCTCAACACTGCGGATCAAATCGGCTCAACCGTGCGTATGCTCGGCGCGCGCCGTACTTTGGCGGATTTGCAAAACCGACCCGAGTCTGAATGGGATGACGTGCTGCGTCACCTGGTTGGCGTCTACATCCTATTCCCAAATGTCGTCTGGACTTGGCAACTGGATCATATCGAAATTTGGCATATCTACCCCAGCCAGGCCGATCCGGTGAACCAATGCACCATGCGCATCTCGTTCTATACGCCAGAGCCAGCGGTGACGGAAAAGGCCAAGGGTCATTGGGATCGCAACTTCGCCCTGCTTATGAAGACGGTCGAAGAGGAAGATTTCGAACTGAGCGAACAGATTCAGCAAGGCTTCCACTCAGGCGCTCAGAACGAAATCGTCTTTGGCCGCAATGAGCCCTGCCTCCACTATTTCCACCGCACCGTAACCGAGCGGGTCGCGGCGGGAGTCTAATTTAGCGGTTTCGCCCTCGTCTTCACTCTGAGCCTGACGAAGGGGTTGGAGTGCCACGGCGAGCCGCACCGTGGTTTTTTTCGGACCCGTATAGGTTATGGGCAGGCGGTACAGGTCGGCTCACGCCCGCGCATCTTGCACCAATGGCCAGCATGCCAGATCAATCGTTTTTAACAGCCTGAGCCGCCGTTCGGCACGCAATGTTGTTTTGGAACCCTTGAGCAATCTTTAGAGTTAGAGCAAATTCAACCGATCCAATCGGACCGCAATTTTCCCCAATCGCCACAACGTAGAGTTCGGAACGCCTAAAGTATGTTTGCACGGACACGCGCAAAACTCCTAATGATGGCCGTCCTCGTGGCTATCATAGCGTTCGCCGTCGTCGAAGGCATCTACTGGTGGCGCCACGTTACGGTGACGAGCGCGTGGTTGGGTGCCGATTTCACCATTATGGGCAGCGGCGTCAACGGTCGGATCAAGCGAATTGACGTGCAAAAGGGCGATACCGTGAAGGCCGGCGCGCTCTTGGCCACGATGGATTCCGAAATCGCGGAGCTCGACGCTGTTTCCCTGGAAGCTGACCTGGCGCAAGCCCGGGCACAAAAAACCTTGGTCGAGAACGAGCTTAGCGCCTTTCAGCAAGACATAAGCGACCAAATCAAAACCCAGGAAACCATCATCGTATTACAGAACCGCGAGCTTGAGACACTTAAACAGCGTCTGGGCATTGCCCAATCGACAATGGCCCGAAACGCCAAGCTCATTAAACGGCAAGTTATGTCGAGAAAAACCAACGACACATCCAAGGACCGCGCGCTAGAGATCACCAGTGAGCTGCGCGAGCTTCAAACAAAAATTTCAGAGAAACAGCGCAAGATCGCAGAACTCAAAGGGACGACCACACAGGAAGCCATCTTCAAATCCCGAATTGAGGTGATCGATCGCGGAATTGAGAAGCTAGAGGTTCGCATCCAGCAGGCCCAGCGTGAACTCACCAAAATGCATATCTATGCTCCTATTAATGCTGTGGTGAATGACGTCTATGTCAACGCCGGAGTATATGTAGAGGATGGTGATCGCGTATTCGTTCTCCATGATCCAGCCAAGCTTTGGATCGAGGCACCGGTCGATGATTCTCAGGTTCGTCATGTGTCTGTTGGCCAGCGCGTGGAAGTTGATATTGAGGCCTACCCCTATGTCGAGTTTACCGGCAAAGTCGTCGCCGTTGGCCAAGCCACCGTCGGTTCAATGACTGGGAACAATGATGCCTCGCGCGGGGCGCCGAAGATCCCAGTGCGGATTGCGTTGGATCCATCGGATCATCCACTCTGGCCCGGTGTGCGGGCGACCGTTCATATCCGCATCCGGTAGGTCGACCATGGATCTCTCCCGGTTCAACTGGCGCTCCATCATGATCATCGCAACTAGCGCGATGATGATTCAGCAGGCCTTTTCCTATGTCTGCCAGATCGTGATGCCAATCCTCGCCGACCGGCTGGCCGAAGAGTTCGGCATTTCGCGCGGGTGGCTGGGGTTCTATCTGGCACTCCAGAATGTCGTGGCCATCGTTGCGGCCGTCGGCTGCGGCGGCTTCATCCTGCGCTATGGTCCAGTTCGGATCAGTCAGATAACGCTGCTTCTGATGGGTAGCAGCCTCGTGATCATCGCCTCTGGGCAGCTCTGGCTGTATCCCTTAGGCGCCATGCTCATGGGAGCGGCCTCTGTCTCAACGCCCGCGAGTTCGCACATTTTGGCGCGGGTATGTCCTCCACACCTGGCGCCCCTAGTGTTTTCAATCAAGCAAACAGGCGTTCCCGTAGGCGCGCTGATCGGTGGCCTCCTGCTGCCATTTCTGCTCGGAGTCGTCATCTACAGCGACGTTATTGGCGAGACCATCAGGGTTGGCCATTTTGGTGCGGCGTTGATTACGGCATTGATCGTTTTTGCCGTTGGCGTCTCTTTGCAACCGATCCGCGATCACTTTGATGAAGATCGTGATCCAACGACAAAGATCTCCTTTGGCGATCTCAGATCCACGATGAAGACGGTGATGGGAAACCCACCGCTCCGAGACATCGCCTTCGCAGCATTCGCCTTTGGTGGGCTACAGGCTCTGTTCTCTGGGTTCTTTGTTCTGTTTCTGATCGATGGACTGGGCTATTCGGAAGTCGAGGCCGGCAGCGCGTTTGCGATTTCGAGTTTCACGGCGATTTGGGCCAGGATTATGTGGGGCTGGCTGGCAGGCAGCCATGTGTCACCGCGCCATTTGCTGGCCGCCATCGGTTTAATCGCAGGGATTGCAGCCATCATCGTCTCCAGCTTTGACCTGAGCTGGGGCCTGTTCGAGATCACACTGGTGGCAATCGTCTTCAACATCTCAGCCATCAGTTGGCACGGATTGCTGCTGGCTGAGACCGCACGGTTGGCGCCCAAGGACAATGTCGGCGGCGTCACCGGCAGCGTGCTATCCTTCACCAGCATTGCGATGATGATCTATCCCGCGATCTATGGCGCGATCTTTGCGTCAACGGGGTCCTACAGCATCGGCTTTCTGCTGGCAGCTGTGCCGTCGTTCCTGGCGTTCTTGATTTTCGTGCGTCCACCCATTGAAGGCGCATGGACATCCTTCGTCGCCAGGCATTGTGTGCTGGCGTCCCGCCCAGCGGTGCTGCTGCAAGCCGTCTATGTTCTCAGTCTTGGACTCGGCTTGGGCGTTGCCTGGGATCAGTTCAGCTGAAACCAAGCGTTCGGTTAACGGCAAATTTGGAGCGATTCTGCCTTACGTAGCCAAAGTATTCTGGCGCGCGCCAAGGTGTCTCTCCTCCCTAGGCCCAACGCAGCCACTCACTCCCCTGCAATAAAAAACACCGCCAAACCACCCTTACAGGCAGTCTGACGGCGCTAAATCGGCAGTAAGTTAGCGTAAAGTTAGCTAACGCGCTCAATCACAGTGGCGATGCCTTGGCCGACGCCGATGCACATGGTGCAAAGGGCATAGCGGCCCTGACGCTGTTCCAGCTCATACATTGCTGTGGTGAGCAGGCGAGCGCCGGACATGCCCAGCGGATGGCCGAGGGCGATGGCGCCACCATTCGGGTTAACGCGCTCATCGTCGTCAGCAACGCCTAGCTGGCGTAGCACGGCCAAGCCTTGGGCGGCGAAGGCCTCATTCAACTCGATCACATCCATGTCGTTGATTGAGAGGCCGAGGCGCTCCAGCACTTTCATCGATGCTGGGGCTGGGCCAATGCCCATGATCCGCGGCGGCACACCGGCGGTCGCCATGCCGAGAATGCGCGCGCGCGGGGTCAGGCCGTGCATCTCTGCGCCTTTGGCCGATGCCAACACCGCAGCGCAGGCGCCATCGTTGACGCCGGATGCGTTGCCAGCCGTAACCGTGCCAGGATTGCGGAAAGGCGTTGGCAGCTTGGCAAGGCCTTCCAGCGTGGTGCCTTCGCGGGGATGTTCATCCATATCGACGATGATTGGATCGCCGCGGCGCTGTTTGATCGAGACGGGAACGATCTCCATCGCAAAACGGCCGTTTTTCTGTGCCGCAACCGCGTTCATCTGAGAGCGGTAGGCCATGGCGTCCTGGTCGGCGCGGGAGATCTGAAACTCCTCTGCCACGTTCTCACCGGTCTCTGGCATGCTATCGATGCCGTATTGTGATTTCATCAGTGGGTTGACGAAACGCCAGCCGATGGTCGTGTCTTCCATCTTGGTGCCGCGGCTGAAGGCGCTGTCGGCCTTGCTCAGCACAAAAGGTGCGCGGCTCATGCTCTCGACGCCACCGCCGACGCACAGGTCGGCTTCCCCGGTTTTGATCGCGCGGGCGAGCGAGCCGAGGGCATCCATGCCAGAGCCGCACAGGCGGTTGACGGTGTTGGAGGGCGCGCTGTCAGGCAGGCCCGCCAGCAGAGCGGCCATGCGGCCCACATTCCGGTTGTCTTCGCCGGCCTGGTTGGCGCAGCCGAAGGACATGTCGTCGACCTTGCTCCAATCGACGCTGGGATTGCGCTCCATCAGCGCCTTGATCGGGATCGCTCCCAGGTCATCGGTGCGGACTGCGGCTAGCGAGCCGGCATAGCGTCCGATGGGGGTGCGAACCGCGTCGCAGATAAAGGCGTCAGACATTTGGCGTTCTCCCGGAAAATCATGGAAATCAGGTGGCACTATAACAGCAGCCTTAGGCGGCGCACGCATTTTTCAACTGGGCTCATACTTAGCTGTTGAGGCCTTGGCTGGTCTCAGCCTCCGCCAGTGCAGCCTCGGCGGTTGTCATGTAGTTCCGGCTGAGCGGAACGGCGTCGCGGTTGCGGCCCAACTGCACCTGAAATACGCAGGACGAGCCATAGGCGAACGCGTTCTCGCAAGCGCTGAGATAGATTTCCCACATGCGAGCGAAACGCTCGTCATACATGGCAACAACTTGTTCACGCTCAGCCAAGAACCGCTCGCGCCAGGCTGCCAATGTTTGGGCATAGTGCACACGCCAGATCTCGGTATCGAGGGTCCATAGGCCAGAGCGCTCTACCGCTGCGAAGGCTTCGGACAGGGACGGAGAATAACCGCCGGGGAAGATGTATTTCCGCAAGAATGGGCCGGTGATGCCTGGCGGCGCTTTGGACGAAATTGAGTGTACCAGTGCGACGCCGTCCGGTGCCAAGCGGTTGCGAACGTTCAGGAAATACTCAGTCAAATGGCCAACGCCAACATGCTCCAGCATGCCGACAGAGACAACGCGATCAAAGATTTCTGGCACATCGCGGTAGTCTTGGAGCCGGAATTCAACGCGGTCTGCCAGCCCCATGGCGTGGGCACGCTCACGCGCGACCTTGAGTTGCTCCACAGCCAAGGTGACGCCAACAACTTTCACGTCGGCGACGGAGGCCAAGTAGAGCGCCATGCCACCCCAGCCGCAGCCGATGTCGAGGACGGTCTGCCCTGGCTCCAGTGCCAGCTTGGATGCGATGTGGCGTTTTTTGGCTGTCTGCGCCTGCTCCAGCGTCTCTGTACCAGTTTCAAAGTAAGCGCAGGAATATTGCAGATCCTCATCCAGCCAGAGCCGGTAGAAGTCATTGCCAAGATCGTAGTGGTGCGCGACGTTCCGGCGAGAGTTCAGCAGGGTGTTATGCTGCATCAAACGACGAAAGCGGCGAGCCAGCCCATTCCAGAAAATCTGATTCGGGTTCATGTCGAACTGGCGCTTGTTCACGAAGAACAGCGTTATGAAGTCGTGAATCGATCCTTCTTCTACCACCAGCCCGCCATTCATGACGGCCTCTGCCGCTTTCAATTCCGGGTTGATGAAAATCTTCCAGTCGAGCGAGGCATCCGTCAGGCGAATCCGAACCTCCGGGCCGGGCCCCTGCCCGCCAAACTCCATAGTTTCGCCATTGGCGCCAACGAGTGTTAGCCGACCATTGCGGATAGCTGCGCGGAAAAGCTTTGGTAGGAACCGCATGTCACCTCAACATTTAGAGCCGCGACGTTCGACAGCGGCTGGTCGCGAAGTGATGATGCGCCAAGGCGTTCGACGCAACCCCAATCCGCAGAAAATCAAGGTAATCGTGCGAAGGTCTTGACACCGCCATCAGGCCATGCCGGTTTCTAGCCGTATGAATTGAAATTTTCTCAGGAGCCGCTCCCGAACATGGCTGTCATACCGTTCAATAAAGAATTTCCCCACGAAGCAGGCGAGGTCGTCACGCTGACGCCGCATATCCGCCGCCTCACCTGCCCCAACCCGAGTTCGTTCACCTTCCACGGCACCAACACCTATATCTTGGGCCATGGCAAAGTCGGCATTGTCGACCCCGGCCCGCCAGAGCAAGCGCACATCGACCGCCTGCGCGAGGTGCTGGCGGAGAACGGTGAGACGGTCTCGCACATCATCGTCACACACACACATCGCGATCACTCGCCGGGCGTGCAGTTGATGAAGGAATGGACGAACGCGACCACCTACGGCTATGGCAAGCACGGCATCGGCTCCCGCCGCAACTGGCCGTTTGCTGGACCAGAGGGTGGTGATACGAGCTTTGACCCAGATGTCTGCGTCCCCGATGGCGGCCTGATTGAGGGTGATGGCTGGACGCTGGAGGCGATCTTTACGCCGGGCCATATCTCCAACCATCTTTGCTTTGCTGTGAAGGAAGACGACGTCGTCTTAACCGGCGACCACCTGATGGGTTGGTCCACAAGCATCGTCTCACCGCCGGATGGCGATATGAGTCATTACATGGCCAGCCTGCAGAAGATGCTGGGCCGAACGGAGCACACGTATTATCCGGGCCACGGAGGGCCGATCGCCGATCCCAAGGCCTTCGTCGAAGCCTTCATCGAGCATCGGGGTGAGCGCGAGCAGCAGATTCTCGATTGCCTCGCGCACCATCCGCACAACATTCCGGAGATGGTGAAAGAAATCTACATCAACACGCCGGAGCAATTGCATAAGGCCGCCGGGCGTTCGGTGCTCAGCCATCTGCTGCATATGGTTGAGGATGGCCGCGTCGCCAGCCCTGACGACCCGCCAGGTCCGGACAGCCTATACCGCTTGCCCTGAGTTCTAAAAAGGGGACTGCAGAAGCCCCCTCCCCATACCCAAAACACCGACAAAAGGCGTCACTCATGTCCGATGATCTCATGCTCTATGAGAAAGACGGTCGTATCGTTACGATTACGATCAACCGTCCCGAAATCCGCAACTCCATCTCTGCCTATGACATGCTGGATGCGTTCGAGGCGGTCTTCCACAAGGCCTCACTGGATCACGAAGTCTGCTGCATCATCCTGACAGGTGCCGGCTCCGCATTCTCGTCCGGCGGCGACGTGAAGGGCTTTGCCGAGACTGCGGCGGAAAATCAGGCCTTCCCGAATGGTACGCGCCATTGGTACCGCGAGGGCATTCAGCGCATTCCGATGTGCCTGGATAAGGTCGAGATCCCAATCATCGCCGCGGTCAACGGCCCGGCCATTGGCGCCGGCTGCGATCTGGCAATGATGTGCGACATCCGCATTGCCAGCGATAAGGCACTAATGGGCGAGGTCTTCGTCAATCTGGGCATTATCCCCGGCGACGGCGGTGCCTGGTATTTGCCGCGGATCGTTGGTCGGGCCAAGGCGTTCGAGATGGCCTTTACCGGCGACGTGCTGAAGGCGCGTGAGTGCCTGGACATCGGCCTGGTCCACAAGATCGTCTCACATGATGATCTGATGGAAGCATGCATGACGATGGCCAAAAAGATTGCAAGCAAGCCACCAGAAGCACTGCGCATGACCAAGCGCCTGCTGAAAGAGAGCGAAGCTCAATCTCTCTCCAGCTCGCTAGAGATGGCGGCAGGTTTCCAGGCGTTGGCCCAGTCGACCAGGGACCACGAGGAAGCTGCCATTGCCTTTGTTGAGAAGCGCAAGCCGGTGTTTACCGGTCGGTAGATAGCTGACGCCCAGGCTACCGTTTCAACGGTGCGCCTGGGTGTACACTTGATCCAATCCCCCATGGCGGGCGTATAATCTAGGCAACCCGTTTACCATTTGCCGGAGCCAGCCATGGACGCCGCCTATTCTGCCGATGACGTCGCCTTTCGTGAGGAGGTTCGCACCTTCCTTAAGACCGCGATGCCGGAGCACATCCGCCGACAGGCACAGCTCGCGCCCTCCTATATTTCGAAGGAGATGACGCGGGAGTGGCACAAGATCCTCCACAAAAAAGGCTGGATCGCGCCGAATTGGCCTGCGGAGTTCGGCGGGCCTGGGTGGACGGCGGTGCAGAAGCATATCTTTGACGAAGAAGTGCAGTCTGCCGGCGCGCCACGGCTCTCGCCTTTTGGATTGATGATGGTCGGCCCGGTGCTGTTTACATTCGGAACAGAAGAGCAAAAGGCGCAGCACCTGCCGGGGATTCTCTCAGGCGATGTGTTCTGGTGCCAGGGCTATTCAGAGCCTGGCAGCGGCTCAGACCTGGCCAGCCTGAAAACGCGGGCGGTGCCGGATGGCGATGATTATGTGGTCAACGGCCAGAAAATCTGGACCAGCCATGCGCACCACGCCGACTGGATTTTCGCGCTGGTTCGCACCTCGACCGAGGGCAAGAAACAAGAGGGCATCAGCTTCCTACTGATCGACCTGAACACGCCGGGGATTGAGCGGCGTCCGATTGTCTCCATGGATGGCGGACACTACCTGAACGAGGTGTTCTTTACAGATGTGCGGGTGCCAATTACCAACCGCATCGGCGAAGAAAACAAAGGCTGGACCTACGCCAAATTCCTGTTGGGCAATGAACGGACCGGTGTCGCTGGCGTCGGGAAATCCGCCAGAAAGATCCAGGCAATCATTGACGCTGCCAAGCAAGAAAGCGACGGCATTGGCGGCACTTTGTGGGACAATCCCAGCTTCCGCGCGCGCGTTGCAGCAGCCAATGCCAAGCTGGCAGCGCTCAGCATGAGCAACCTTCGCATTCTGGCGCAAGAGGCCGGCGGCGGCACGGTTGGGCCGGAGGCATCTCTGCTAAAGATCAATGGCTCTGAGATTGAGCAGGATCTGAACGAGGCCTTCATGGAGGCGCTCGGGAATTACGCTCAACCCTATGACCTGGAGACGCTGCGGATCGACACCAACGTTCATATCGTCGGCCCAGACCACGGCCGTGGTGTGATGACGGAGCACCTGCTGCGCCGCGCCTCCACAATCTATGGCGGCACGAACGAGGTGCAGCGCGATATCATCGCCAAGCGGGTGCTTGGGCTGTAGACACCCTCACCCGCTTTCCAAACGGGTGCGGATCGAAGGTTGGCGTTTCGCACCCGCCGGACAAGGACAGCACCAATGCTGGTCGCCGCCAAAATCTTGCTGGCCGTGGAAATTGCGCTCATCGTTGGGGCAATCGCCGCCGTCGTTGGCAGTTTCGGCTTCTATGCCATTGCGCAGATGATGGGTGTCCGCGACATGAATGGCGGACTCGCCATGGGAGTCGCAACAACAGTCTTGCCAATTGCAGGGGTGATTGGAACGGGTCTGGGCCTATGGCTTGGGATTGTGGTGGTCCGGGCAGCCGGCGCCCCAACACTCTGGATAGGTTCGCTGGGAATTCTGGCTATCGCAGGCGCGGTGGCAGCGGCCTACTTTGTGGTGCCGAAGCTAAACGATGGCAACCCGTATGACCTGGAAGGCCCGCGCCCGGTTGTCTACATGGAAGTCCGCCTGCCCTGGCCAATCCAAGCCGGAATGGCTGATCGCTTTTTCCGCAAATCCTTTGAAAGCTATGCCTCCTCTCATGCGCAGTGGGATGAGCCAAGACAACGGGATGAAGATGGTCTGACAATCCTGCGGTTCAAAGTGAAACTGTACTGGCGGGTGAAAGACCGGCAGATGGTCCTGTGGCGAGCCGACGGCGGACCGAAAATGGTATTTGACCTGCCATTGCCCAAAGAACCAGAATCAACCGAAGCCTACGGTCCGTGGAAGCGCGTCGATTATCTGCTTGAGGGCGAAGGCCAGAGAGTGCCGGCATCCAAGGTCTATGACTATCACATACGCACGAAAATCGTCATGGAAGGACCGTGATTGTAGAAACCGTGGCCGTGGCTCTACATATTAAAACAGAGACACCCAAATTTATCAGAAGGACCGCGCCTCAGAAGGGGATTTCCCTGTATGAGCATAGGATATTGCCTCGACGAGCAGGGCTGTGTGATATCCCTGCCACACTCACTCAAAATTCGGCGAATCTAACAGCAGGCACTAGGCACCAGGCATTTTCTGCTTTCATTTTCAGTATTTGCGGACTAATTCCGGCGAGAATATTATCACCTCGCAGGGATCGGCCAAATGACGGCACCGTTCACTCCACTTGTTGCTAGCCTGCCTGCGACCGTGCCCTTTGTCGGCCCTGAAGCGCAGGAACGCGACCGAGGCCGATCTTTTACTGCCCGTATTGGCGCGAATGAGAACGTATTTGGCCCCTCTCCCCGCGCCATCGAGGCAATGCGGACGGAGGCGCCGCATGTTTGGCAATACGGGGACCCGACGAATTTTGAGCTTTGCACCGCGCTGGCTGCTCACCATGCCATCCCCGAGAACAGCATCGTCATACATGGTTGGCGGCGCGGCATATTTTATCTTGGCGCGCGGATGATCAAACACCCGTGCGACTGAGCGGCAGAAGGGCACCCTGAGGTTCGCGATTCAGCGCTCCTTACACGCCAGGATAAATGCGGTATAACGCCGTTAATTATGAAGGGTTGGTTTGCCCCGATCCTGCCATCCAAACCGCATAGATATGGACTTTGTCCGCTAGCGAAGGGTTGAACTTCATGCCGCAATCATCCGATCACCGTCGCAATTTCGAACTCGCCGATGCTTTGAACGAGGCGGAGGAGCGCTTCCGCGCCGCCAACCCAGAGAGCGAAGCGGCCTATCTGGCCGCAGCCAAATCTATGCCCGGCGGCAACACGCGCACTGTGCTGTTCTACCCTCCCTATCCATTGACCCTTTCCGGAGGCGATGGCTGTTATGTGACCGACATCGACGGGCACCGATATGTCGATTTCGTAACAGAGCAAACCGCCGGTCTCTATGGCCACTCCGAGCCCAAGATCCAGGCAGCGGTGCGCAGCGCGCTGGACCGCGGCATTACCCTCGGTGGTCCGACCGCAGGCGAGGCTGTGCTGGCCAACATGCTGACAGAGCGCTTTCCAGCATTGGACTTGGTGCGATTCACCAACTCCGGCACCGAAGCCAACCTACTGGCCCTACAGACTGCACGCGCGGTAACTGGCCGTGATGAGGTGATGGCGTTCGAGGGCTCGTATCATGGCAGCGTGCTGTCGTTCGGTCCCTATGGCCGCAATATGAACATCCCCCTCCCCTGGGTCATGGCGACCTACAACGACATAGACGACACGGCGGCGATGATCCGCGAGCGTCAAAACACCCTGGCGGCGATCATTATTGAGCCCATGACCGGTTCGGGCGGATGCATTCCCGCCCGGCCGGAATTTCTGAAGATGCTGCGGGAAATTTCGGATGAGCTGGGAATCATCCTAGTCTTTGATGAGGTCATGTCCTCCCGCCTTGGCCCTGCTGGCTATCAAGGCATCAGCGGTGTGACACCGGATATGATGACCATGGGCAAATATCTGGGCGGTGGTCTGACATTCGGCGCGTTCGGTGGGCGCCGGGATATCATGGAGCATTTCAATCCAGAGACACCCGGCCACCTGAGCCACGCCGGCACATTCAACAACAATGTGTTGACGGTTGCGGCAGCCACCGTTGGTCTGTCTGAGGTGTTCACCGCCGCAGAAGCGCACCGGATGAATGATGCCGGCAACGACTTGCGCCATCGGCTAAACGAGCGCTTGGGCCATCATGGCATCGCTGGTCAGGTGACCGGCTATGGCTCGATGATGATGCTGCACCTCAGCGATGACCCGATGGTGAGCCCGACGGATTCGAACAAGGTTCCAGCTGCGGCGCGTGGATTATTCCATCTGGGTATGCTGGAGCGCGGTTTCTATGTTGCACGCCGCAACATGATGGTGCTGTCACTACCGATGGGCAAAGCGGAGCTGGACGGTCTGGTCGACGCCGTGGACGATTGGTGCCTGGCCAACAAAGCGTTAATGGCGCGCCCCTCAGCGAGCTAGGCCTACCGATGAGCCCTTTCTTTCGCGTGATCGGCATTGAGGCATCGCCCTATGCCGTAAAGGTGCGATCCGTGTTCCGCTACCGGCGGCTGCCGCACGTCTGGGTGGGGCGCATGCCGCAATTCTTTGCGGAGACGGCCAACGTACGACCGCAAATCATGCCGGTCGTGCAATACCCCGACGGTGAGTATCACACGGACAGCACACCGATCATCCTGGATCTGGAGCGACTGTTTCCAGGCGAACGCTCGGTCGTGCCGGCGGATGAGGGCCAGGCCTTCCTTGCCGCACTGATTGAGGATTTTGCCGACGAGTGGTTGGTAAAGGCGCTATTCCACTATCGCTTTGACCGCCCAGTGGACCAGCGGGCCGGGGCAATGTGGGTGATGGATGATGCCCACCCAAATGCTGAAAACGAGCAGCTGGAAGCGCTGACCACCGAATTTGTCGACCGTCAGGTCTCACGCAAGGCCTTTGTCGGTTGCACCCCAGAGAATGCGCCTGTGTTCGAGGCTCTCTATCGCGAAGTCTTGGCAGTGATGGAGGGGTTTGTGGCGACGGACCGGTTCCTGTTCGGGTCGCGGCCCTCCTTGGCGGATTTTGGTATAGCCAGCCAATTGCACACACTCTCCGCTGATCCGACCAGCGCCGCGATCATGCGCGAGACCGCGCCCAGAACTCTGCACTGGATAAAGCGAATGCATGATTGCTCTGGTGTTGAGGGCGAGTGGCTGTCACCTCGCGAGCCATTGCTAAATGCGGCACAAGCTCTGCTGGCAATGGCCGGGCGCTGGTACCTGCCCTTCCTGCGCGCCAACGCAGCGGCGGTGCAGGAGCGGGCGAAGATGGTGGTGGTTGACTTGGATGGCCACGATTACCAACAGCTGCCTTTTCGCTACCAAGCGCAATGCTATGGGCGGCTAATCTCGCTGTATGCTGATTTGTCAGACGCTGCGCGAACCACCATCGACCCGGCCCTGGAAGAGGCCGGGTGTTTGGCATTTCTGCGCGGGTGAATAAAGCTACCGCGGCTGGTTTAGCCTGGCTGCATCGGCCATCACGTGCATAGCTTCTTCCTGAGCGCTGCGCACGGTTAGAGACGTGGCCCCGCACTCATCCCACGCTTTGTAGCGCTCTTTGATGCGCGCCGGCGGACCCATCAGGGATTTGAGGTCGATCCATTCGTCCGGCACCGCCTCTTCCGCCTCTTTCTTGTGCCCGGCCAGGTAGAGCTCCTGCACCCGAGCGGCAGCATCGGCGAAGCCGCGGCGGCACATCAGGTCATTGTGGAAGTTCTTCTCGCGCGCGCCCATGCCGCCCACATATAGCGCCTCACGCGGTTTCAGGCGGTCGATAGCCGCTTTCACATCGTCATCCACATTGACGAAGACGCCGGCGTGAATGTCGAAATTGTGCCAGCCTTTGTCCTCGCCCTTTTTGCGGGCGCGTTCAAAGCCTTGCTCCAGCCAGGGCTTGTACTCGTCCAGCGAGCCCGGCACGAAGCCGAGCGGCAACCAGCCATCGGCGATCTCTCCCGTCAGGCGGACCGAGGCTTCTTGGCCAGAGCCGATATAGACCGGGATCTTTGGGTTCATATGCAGGATGGATTTCAGCGGCTTGCCGATGCCCATGGCGCCCTCACCCGTATAGGGCAGGCTGATCTCTTTGCCCTCGTGGGTCAGGCCTTCCTGGCGCGCCCAGATTTTGCGCATGATCTCGACGTAATCTTTGATGCGGTAGTAGGGACGACCCCATGGCTGGCCATACCAACCCTCAACGATTTGCGGGCCAGAAACACCGAGCCCCAGGAGAAAGCGCCCTCCCCCCGCCATTGCATCGATCGTGCCAGCGCACATGGCGGCGTTGGCGGGCGTGCGGGCGGCTAGCTGCATAATGCCGGTGCCGAGCTTGATCTTCTCGGTCTTGGCGGCAAGAAAAGCCAGCGGCGTCACCGCGTCGGAGCCATAAGCCTCCGCCGTCCAGACGCTGTCATAGCCGAGCTTTTCAGCGAGTTGGACGCGCTCAACCGGCAGGTCCATTTGCGCACCGGAATAACCGATAGAGAGACCAAGTTTCATGGGGGAGGTTCCTTGGGTGTTTTTATTTGAAGAATGCCAGCATGGCGCGGGCGCACTCATCAGGCAACTCTTCTGCCACGAAATGCCCGCAGTCGAGGCCAGTTTCAGCGACGTCATCCGACCATTGCTGCCAGACGGGCAAGGGTGAACCGGCGCGGTTGGAGAGGTAGCCCTTGCCCCAAATCACATGCACAGGGCATTGGATTTTCTCGCCAGCGTCGCGGCTGGCCTGGTCGTGGACGCGGTCGATGCTTGCTCCGGCGCGGTAGTCATTGCAGGTGGCGTGGATGACTTCTGGCCGGCGGAAGGCATCGTGATAATCGTCGAGTGAACCCTGGGTCAGGGCGTCAAAATTCCCGGCCCACCGGCGCAGCAGATGGGCCAGATACATGTCCGGGTCGCTGCCAATCATCTTTTCTGGCAGGGGAGCTGGCACGGCTAGGAACTGCCAGTGATAACCACTGATCGCCCTGTCAGCGTTCATTTTAGCCCATTGATCAAGGGTCGGGACGATGTCGATAGCGGCGTACTTCTGCACCCGCTCGGCGTGATCCAGCGCCAACCGGAAGGCCACTCGTGCGCCGCGGTCGTGGCCGGCGAGGCGGAACTTGTCATGGCCCAAATTGGTCATCAGATCCGCCATGGTCTGGGCGGTGGTGCGCTTGGAATAGGCCAGGAAGGCGTCGTCGCAAGCCGGGCCTTGGCTTTGACCGTATCCGGGCAGGTCGGGGATCACCAGGGAGTAGTGCTCGGCCAGCTTCGGTGCCACCTGGTGCCACATCGCGCCGGTTTGTGGGTAGCCGTGCAAGAGCAAGAGCGGCGGGCCGGAGCCACCGGTGCGGACATGCAACTCGCTGTCGCCAATGGCGATGCGCTGGGCAGTGAAGTTGGGGAGCATCAAATTACTCTCAATCCGTCAATGCGAGTCCGCGAACCGAGCGAAGCAACCCAAAGGACGCAGCCTCGGGCCCCTGGGTTGCTTCGTCACTCCGTTTCTCGCAATGACGGAAATGGGTTGTTACAGCACTTCCTCAGCGATAAACCGCATGGCTTCGACTGAGGTCGTGCCACGCAGCAGCATGCTGTCGACCTTGCGCTCCTTGGCAGCGGCCTTCCAGTCCTGGAGACGCTCCTTGATCCGCCCCTTCGGGCCGACCAGAGCGACTTCGTCCACCAGTGCGTCCGGCACGGCGGCAAAGGCGCCTTCGCGGTCGCGGCTGAGGAATTTGTCCTGGATTTCCACCGCAGCAGCCTCGTAGCCGAGGTTTTTGCAGTAGTCGTTGTAGAAATTCTTATCGCGCGCGCCCATGCCGCCAATGTAGAAGCCCATGTGATCCTTAATCGGCTTGCGGCAGGCGTCCAGGTCGTCGCCCATCTCGCACTCGACGAAGGGCATCATGTCGAAGTTTTGCAGGGATTTTCCTGGAACCTTGGCAAAACCCTTCTCCAGCGGCTCGCCGAACAGGTTGTATTTTTCTGGCGACATGAAAATCGGGAAGATGCCGTCAGCAACCTCAGCCGCATTCTCCACACCCTTGGGCGAAAAGCTAGCGGAGTAGATTTTCATCTGCGGGTCGCCATGCAAGATCGAGCGCAGCGGCTTCGCGAGGCCGGTGGAGCCAGGGCCGGTGTAGGGGATTTGATAATGCTCGCCGTCGTATTCCAGCGCGCCTTTGCGCTCCAGAATTTTGCGGATGATCTCGATGTATTCTTTGGTGCGTTTCAGCGGCTTGCCATAGGGGACACCGTGCCAGCCCTCGATCACCTGCGGACCTGACGGGCCAATGCCCAGGATGAAGCGTCCGCCGCTCATCAAGTTCAGCGTCATGGCAGTCATCGCGGCCAGAGCCGGGGTGCGTGCCTGCATCTGGCAGATGGCGGTGCCGACTTTAATGTTTTTGGTCTGGGCCAAAATCCAAGATGCCGGGGTCATAGCGTCGGTGCCCCAAGCCTCCGACGTCCAGACGGAATCGAAGCCAAGGCTTTCAGCCTCGTGCACCTTTTCCATGGCCACGTTCATGTCAGAGCCGGAATAGCCCATCAATAGGCCTAATTTCATGAGAAGCGTCTCCATTAAGGGTGAATCTGTTTATACCAAACTCTCACGACAGCGGAGCAAGGGCAAGGGCTTGCGCATCCAGGGCTATCGCATTTGGCCGATGATGGTTCTGGCGAATTCATTGGACCAGCCTGATC
>Ga0055584_100002849_pt1 | contig 17138 bp, 20 predicted proteins | sample OSDHelmetaG_FD_58716 | JGI IMG/M metagenome (GOLD analysis project Ga0055584, IMG submission 58716) | Pelagic marine sediment microbial communities from the LTER site Helgoland, North Sea, for post-phytoplankton bloom and carbon turnover... | ecosystem: Environmental > Aquatic > Marine >... | reverse complement strand
GAGGGCGGTCTGTCGAGGCATCTGCATGATTGAACCTTTGCCCAACTTTTGTCAGTCGGATTCTGATTGCATGGTCTCAGAGTGCCATACTTCCAAGTGCGGAGTGGACGGAACATGCTTCTATGTAGCCCAGCACGGTGTCCCCTGCGATGACGGGTCTACATGTACCTTAAGCGACCAGTGTCACCATGGTGTCTGCCGGGGTGTGGAGATGACGAAACCCTGTTCTACATGTGAGGATGGTGTGTTCGTGCCCGACTCTCAGAAAGATGGTATGGCATGCTCGGACAACAGCAAGTGCACAGTACATGATGTGTGCCATGCAGGAGAGTGCAAGGGGGAGGATGTTTCCTGTCCTAACGCTACATGCAAGGTAGGTGTGTGTGACCCCGAGACAGGGTGTAGCTTAGCCAATGCTCCCGACAGTGCCCTTCAGCCAGACCTATGCACGACTGCAAGATGTAAGAATGGAAATTATTTTGAAACCTTCAAGGAGTGTTTTGATGGGAACCCTTGTACAGTGGATTCGTGTTTCCCACTGTCGGGTGAGTGCGTACACCCGCCTTCAGACGAGTCTTGTCTTACTGTGTGCAGTAACGACACAGACTGCCATGCTGTCGGGTCGGATGCAGACTATGCTTGCTGGGATGGCATGTGTGCAGATGTGACGAGTTCCGAAATGATTATTCGCCTGTCGCATGCTGATTTAGACACTGCCTCCTGTCCGGATAATCATACTAGGTTGCAGATGCGATATTTTATGGACTCGCCAGTAGTGAATGGGCTGATGCATATTCCTATGACTGAGAGTATTGTGCCCATCTACCCCCATTTGGATGCGTTTGATGTTGAGACAGTCTATAAATACGACAACCATGCTGTGCGAACGCACTTTTCAATGAGGACACCGTGCAAGGATTATTCGGTCGATTGTTACCCGTTTATTAATGGCGAGTATGAGTTTATGGTGAGGAGATACCCGTGCACGAATGTGGCAGCTACACACTGTCAGATGGACCACCCTAGCTCAACATACGTAACCGCCCCTGTGAGCGTGATTGAGTGTCCGAGGGCAGCCCATGCTGTATTGACTTTGATACCCACACTGCAAATAGAGAGGTCGCACTATACTGTTTATGCTTCACTAGATATGGATGACATTGCTGCCTGGATTACAGATGCAGTGTTGTGTATACCGAAACAACTGCCTATGTTGGATTGTATTCTTAATGGCGATACCGAGTGTCCTTATCGGGGTTGTTTTGATACGCCCGAACACTACCTCGATTACAAGGTAACCTTTCTGAAGGATAGTAATTACACCGGGGCAATCACAGCTGCGTCGAACCTCTTCAATCTTCAGTTTTCTCGTGGATATGAGAATTATAATGGAGATCGTTGTGAGAATGTGACTGAAGTTGATTTCATGCGTTTTTCGATGATATCGTTGGCTCAGGAATTTCAAGGAAGACAGGCGGTGTTTGATATCAAGTATGACATTCCATTGTGCGGATGGAGTCGCCGTCTCTCGGAAAAGCTTCGACGCCTGGGTACGTTTCAGTTATAACTCAGTTATAACGGTGTATTTAGCAGGGAGTATGATTTGTAAAACATGAAGCGTTCCCGTGAGCCCGAGCTTTTCGAGCCGTCCAAGCGCCAGTACTTTATGCATGTGGATCACAAGAGGAAACGGACGTGTACGTACGAGCCGAACAAGAGGGTGAGGTCAGATGAATCGGATGCTTTGCACAGAATGTTGGTGGAGGCTTATGCTAGGATTGCACAGCTGGAACACGAGTTGAAGGAAGCCAAGTTTTTGCAGGAGCATTATTTGAGATCAATGGACAATCCAACATATAACCATGGTATTGTCTGTCATTAAATGGCGTATGCCATGAGTCAGTGGCATTATCTGGAGCAGCACCCAGCGGCTGCGCCAGAGGTGCCAGACGTAAATAAAATAGCCGAGGAAGTATGGAATGAAATCAATTCTTTATGTGAGCTAAATCCTGTAGATATTCGTGTATCGTTTAACCATGAGAAATTCTCTAAACCAGAGTACCACTATGTACTGGCAACAGCGAGTCGGACGATGTTTTTGATTGACAACCAGCTGCAGTCGGGCGCCTTGAATAGGTACGGATTAACAGGGGAGATCCTTATTGATGTGAATCCCTATGTGCCGAACGGGTGGAATGTGGATACAGGGTCGTGTGATATTGGGAATCATTACGATCTTCGGACAGTACTGAGACACGAGATACTGCACGGCATAGGCATAAGTAGTAGCATTACTCCGGACAAGGTAGGATATTCGTTTGGAGAATTTTGTTATCCGTATGCGTTTGATACAGCGATGAAAACAGAGTCTGGATCACAGGTTGTGTCGGGGTGCCACTTACTGACCGAGTTACATTCGGATGTGTATGTTGGCGGGGTTCAGTTGTACAATCCAGAGAGGTTTCGCATTGGGAGTTCTCTTTCGCACAGCAATCGTCCCGGAATATTGTTCTACGGTCTACCTTCTCGCCAGTGTCTCCCCTTTGACGATGCGAGTTTGTCTATGCTGAATTCTTTGGGTGGTAAGTGTGCAGTATCTCACCCAGTGGGCATAACTTCTGCAGCCGGTGAGACCAGTCTTTCGGGAATATATATAGCGCTAATTTTATGTATAAAATGGGCTTTGAGGATCTAGCTCCGGGTCAGTGTCAGACAACGCATATACAGCCTTTCTCGTCAGACTTGCATTTGTTTGGTTTCGAGTGCAAGCAGTCGGCTTGGCTCGCTGCAGTTCTTCTTGTAACGATTGGAATCAAACTGTTTCAGAACTGGCTGTACACGAAGATCGGACAGCTCCAGCGTGAACTTTTGCAGATCGACAGGGAGGAGCGTAGGTGGAATACACCCAAGGTGTTAAGTCTTTTGTGGTGGGAGTTTGTGGCGGGTGTCTTTGGTATTGTGAGCGTGCTCGTGATTACGGGGAACAATGCTTTGATCTGGATCACGATTATCCTGGCGAATTGTGCCGGGACAGTGTGGGCGTATACACATGTGGAGGCGGATCATCATTCGACTGCCTTGGAGTTTGTGAATATGCTGAAGAAGCGCGATGGAACCGACGAAGAGGCGAAAAGAGCCAAGGCTGCGATCGATGAACTTAGAAAAGCTCTGGACAAAGAGCCTGTGGAATTAAAAGCCCCTGAAGAACAGAAACTTCTTCGACAGCGACTATTGCTTTAAGAGAACGCTGCCTCTTTTATAATTTCTATAGACGTGAATATCATCAACAGTATATTCTTTATCTAGTTTTATAATATCCCCTATTTGTACAGGGATCATCCCCCTAAACCATATGTACCACCAGTTACCTTCAAAAGAATGATCTGAGATAATTTGCGGTGCGATGTGGTATCTTCCCTTATCAAAGATGTCTCCCTCATATTCTGCTTTTGAACATGCCTGAACGAGGGCTTGTAGCCTCCATCTTCGTTGGCTCATTTATTATATATGGTCAAACCTTTATACTTTCCAGTGTCGGTGGCACACGGTGCAATAGTAAAAACTTGTGGTTCCTTCGTCTGCACTTCTGGTCTGCATACTGCGTTCGAGTACTTTGTAACTGCCGCATCTGCACTGGGTTACGCTGTCTGGGACTTCTACGACCCCCAGTGCCTTTTGCAGTGGTATTCCTCGCAGCAGTTTGCGTATAGTGTCCTCGTAGGGAACATCAGTACTATATACTATTGGTTCGTATTCTGTCGAGATACCATTCACCTGTAAGAGTTGTACAGCGATGTCTCGTTTAGACATGTTCATCTAGAAGTGTATTTGCAAATACACCGTAACAAATTTTTTAGACTATAATAACACGGACTTTGTATGCTAAATGGTTTCATCTCGGGATGCACTTTCAGTGTTGAAGCCGGTGGCAGACGGAGCTACAGCCGCTGTTGCAATGCTGTGGGGTTTTCTCAATATGATTTTTACGCCGGTGGAAAGGTTCTTCCAGATGGTGTTGGAACTCGTGGACCGTGGTATGGTGTTTCAATGGTTGGTGGACATGTCCTTGGCGCTCGGTGCGATTGTCTTTGTGTACATGACCAAGACCGACGAGGTTGGAGTTGGTGAATCTCATGAGTTCCAGCTGTCCGAATTCTCGGCTCGCAGCGCCATCTTTATGTCCAGCGTTGGGCTGCTGTTGACGACAACCTCTGCGATGCTGGGGAAAATCTTCGATATGTCTGCTGTGAAAGATGCGGTGGGCGAGATCAAGTTGACGTTTTCTAGCGCATACGACGCCTACCTGGCGACTTTCAAGCACGGGCTCCACTCTCTTCTTCTTGTAGCCGTGTCTTTCATGTGGGGGCTCAGTGACGACCGTGTGACGCTCTGGTCAACGACCAATACGACTCTAACCACGCCTCTAGAATCTGATTCTGGCGTGCAAATATATCTCACGGTGCTCTTCATTGTGCTGCTGGTGAGTAAGTTCTTCTCGGAAGGTCGTCACGGCGAGGACGCTCGTGAAATGGTGAGTCGGAAGACAGACGTAACGCTCGGGGAGTCTGTGGAGCTGCGCCAGGACCACCAGTTCAAACACGCCCGCGGCTCTGCTCTGACTGTGGCTACTGGACTTCTTGTGTATCTCGTCGTGAACAGCGCGGGATCGCAGGGTTTCTTCGATTTCTTGGGCAGTCATCTGATCGCTCTTTCGTTAAGCATTTACATCCTGGTGGTGGCTTTGGAACGTATTGTCGGTCAGCGAGAGTGGGTCTACGGCGGTGCGGGTGGTCTTGTGGTCACCGGTTCCGTGTCTACTCTGAACTTGATCTTCGCCGGCTTGGCGCTTGCTGAGAAGAAGGATACCACTGTTATTGTTGTTGTGTTGGGTGTCATTTTCCTGGACGCTATGCGCGTGGGCTACGGACAGGCTACTCCCGAGACCGGGGTTGTGAGTGATTTCCGCAAAGTGGTACTCCGTCTGTCGCAGGCTGTGATTGGTATCCTTATGTTCCGCTACGTGCAGTCCACCGAGGGCGCACCTGTGGCACTTGTGGGTGTGGCAACAGCTTCGGCATTGATTAAGATCGTGGGTGTCAGTTACATTGGCAAGGATCTGTACAAGACGAGCACCGAGCACCACTACCGCGAGCTCGCGTCTACGGGTCTTCTTCTGTCGTCTGCCTACCTTTGGTCCCAGCACCCCAGTCTCCCCTCCGCAAGTACCGAGTCTATCGCTTACTTTGTTCTGGCAATCGTGTCTCGGTTCCTCGACAGCATTATGGATTTCCTGATGACCGGCAGAGATGCTCTCTCGTACATTACTTGGGACAAGAATGGGGAGGGCGTGGAGTCTCCCACTTCCGACAACCCTCGCACATGGTTGACTCTTCTGGGGCTAATGGCGTCTCTGGTGTTCGCTTCGCTGGTCATGGGCGACCAGATCGAGAATATTAAGTTGGGAAGCAATGTGACTGTTGGCGGCGTTGACGAGTCGCGTCCCCTCCAAAAGGAGCTTTCGGACAGTATGATTGTGGCTGTGACGTTCATTGCGGTCCATCTCGCCGTGGTCATCGTCGGACTCGTGTCGGAGATCCCGGGAGCCGAGGCGGCGTCTCTCGGTGCCCTTAGTCGTTCCAAGTTTGTCCGCTTCGCCGTGACGACGACTGTACTGTGCTCTTTGGTTGTGGCTATGGGGGTTATTGTGGACGATGATTTCACCAGCAGTGATGGGGTATTCGGTCACCTGGTGAGTGCGCTGGTGGCGTATTTGTTTACGGATGTGGTGGGTCGTGGGTTACTGTAAATGTATATAAATGAAGTAATATTTTATAATGAGAGCGTCTAAATGGCGCAAGTGTCTATGTCCTTCTTCCCCGTATTCCCCGCTTACTCTTGTATCTGGTCCGTACGACGAGCAAATTGTTCTTGATCTGAACAGAACCTTTAGGGAAGTGAAATGGTTCGATGCGCATCATGAGACACTGCGGGCGCTCCTGAACACCTTTTCGGTCGTGAATGAAGGGTTTGGTTACCCCCAGGGTCTGAATTATCTCATGTTTCCTCTGTTTTATGTGTATCACCGGGATAACCCCCAGACGTCTGTTGAAGATACGTTTTACTCTTTGCAGTCTCTTGTGCGCGTGGTTCTCCCGCTGTACCCGCTGGATTCGAAAGACACGGCTGCATTCGACACAATCTGTGCGGTCACAAACATGGTTATTTTGCATTGCTATGAAGAAGAACCAAGGCTTCAAATGTTGTTTAAAGAAACACACATGCCTTTTATTATAAGTTTAGTTTCTTCGACCATGCCAACAATGTATGCAAACGTGTTTTCTATTCAGGACACCCTGCTGTTGTGGGACGAGATAATTTGTCCTAGTTATGGAAAAATGTTTAAAGCGACCCTGGCAGTGTTGGTCCGTGCTATGTTGTTTCACAAGAATATGTTTCTGCATCTGCCAGTAGATAAGAGCATGATGCTGTTTCAACAGACATTGTGTGAATCCATTTCGGTTTGTATATAACGGTGTATGTCCGAATACGCGTCTGAGTGCAAATGTCTTTTGACGACAAAGAGAGGTTGGAACAACGTGAAGCGGAGGAGGATGACATTTATGCTATTTTTTTCGGTTACAAGGATATACAGCCTACAGTTGTTACGATCGCAGCCCATTTGCGCAATGTTTTGACTGAGAAAAGATATTTGGATATAGTGAGTAAGGTGGAGATTGAACACGATCGTCTTCCTAAAATTGCTTTGGTGATTTTTGCAATATGGTTATGTCCCGAATTAAATTTGGGTGAAAACGCCCAACCGAGACGTTTTGAACCATTTGTGCAGGGGGTACAGAAAATGTGTATGAATATTTTAGAGGGAAGGTTACTCTCATTACAGGAATTCGTAGGGAATACAGTTACAGATTATATAGTCACACCTAAAGTTTAATTCGTATTTCTTTTTCGCTTTTTTGTCGGCTCATAATCCCCGTCCGAATCCGATTCGTCCTCCGATTCTTCGTATTCGCTCTCCACTTCGTCCGATTCTACGCACGATTCGTCTTCTGATTCGGGGTCAGACTCTGGTTCATACTCGCTGCACGAAGCCTCTTCTTGGTCGAACAGGTTGTTGTATATTTTCTCGTACACGTCTGGTCCGTTATTTGCTGCCATCCATTTTTCCATGTATTTGATTGGTAGAGGATCTGCACCGCACGAGTAAATCTTATCAGAGAACCAGTCTCGAATGGTGTCCAGATCTGATTTGTCTACTACACTAAACGTTTTGGCAGTTGTGCCGTAAAAGAATACCATGTCGAATGTCTTGGTGCGTGCCGATACCCGCTGCAGAAAAATGGAGTCTGGTCGGTCTAGTATGGCTTGGTCTTCAAATCCGATAACTTTGGATCCCAAATAGTATTCGGATAATTTCTTATCGAGCTTGCCAGTGAAATAGTGTGCGAGTTCTGTACAATCCGGAAGTCCGCTATTTACTAGATCGATTTTATCGTTGTCCTCTTCACCATTGGCGCGGAACCAAGAGCGTTTCCAAAACTGGTCCGTCTTTAACGATACCACATAGGCGTGTTCCTTGGTGCCTGAGCACGGGACAATGTATGATGGGGACTCTATGTCGCATAGTTTCGCGATACACTGCATTTCAGAGCCCCAGTGCCCACAAATAGTCAATCATTTTTGTTTACATGGTGTATAAGTATTGTGGACTTTCTATCAAATGAGTGGTTTGGATAATTTGGGCAACACGTGTTATATGAACAGCGTGGTGCAGTTGTTGAGGTATATAAAGCCTGTTGTGCAGAATATGGTACAGGTGGTGCCTAAAGACGAAGGGTTAAAACATTTTGTAGATCTTCTTTACCAGGGTTCTTCACCGCAAAACTTTGCAGCCTGTCTTAAAGATTTCGGGTTTGATCCGATTTATCAGCACGATGCGCATGAATTTTTGTTGACCATGTTGGATAAGTTATACGAATCCATAGAATTGGAAAACCCATTCGAGGGAAAGATGATCACAACGTTAACTTGCGCCAATGGTCATACGAGTTGTAGGACAGACCCGTTCGTGTGTTTGTCTATCAATGGTGGGATAGAAGATGGCATTCCAAGCATGATGGAGCCTGAAATTGTAGAATGCAAATGTGAAAAGTGCGATGAAAAGGTAATGACAAAGATGCTTGATATTGAACCAAACGATGTTGTGTGTGTACATTATAAAAGGTTCAACGTTGATCGTAAGCTTAGATATAAAGTACCTATTCTCGAAGATTGGAATGGCTACAGGCTCGTTGGGTCTTGCAACCACACAGGAGGGCTGCATGGGGGTCACTACACTGCCACTGTTCGGACAGACAGCGGATGGATGCATATGAACGACGATTATGTGAAAAAAATTGACGGTTTGCCCACCGAGTCAAAGGTACCGTATATAATGGTGTATGTCCGTCAATAAAGAATGAACACCAACATGTCTGCTTCCGATTTACTTGACCCCTCCGATGCTCGTTTCGTACTTCACCCTATCAAGCATCCTGATATTTTCAAAATGGGCAAGGATGCCATTGCTTCCTTTTGGACTGTGGAAGAGCTCGACTTTAGTAACGACAAGGCTGAATTCGACAAAATGAAACCAGACGAGCAACATTTCATTCGTCAGATCCTGGCTTTTTTTGCTTCTGCAGATGGTATTGTAATCGAGAATCTGGTGGAGAATTTCTGTTCCGACGTGCAGTTGCCTGAAGCCAGGTACTTTTACGGTTACCAGTCCTTTAATGAACAGATTCACGCGGAAACATATGCAAAGTTATTAGAAGTATACATTGGAGACCCGGACAAGGTGGCAGAGCTTCTAAACGAAGCACGCAGGTCTCCGGCAGTGATGGCTAAGACAGATTTTGCGAAAAAACATTTTGATATTCCAGCTTCTGTGGAGCCTGACAAGTATAGGAACTTTGCAAAGAGATTGGTTGCTTTTGCCTGTGTAGAGGGCATTAATTTCAGTTCATCGTTTTGCGGGATTTATTGGATAAAGGACAGTTACGAGTGTAGAGCTCTTACCCTGTCCAACGAGTTCATTTCTAGGGACGAGGGTCTGCACAGGACTTTCGCAGTTGCGCTGTACAACAAGTTTATGCATAACTTAACTGCTGAAGAAATCATCCGTATTGTGAAAGAGAGTGTGGCTGTGGAAGAGATCTGGGTGAGGAACAGTGCATTGCCCGAGCGCCTTGTGGGTATGAATCAGGAGCTGATGGTTCAGTATGTAAAACACACGGCTGATATTTTACTTTCGGACCTTCACGTGGCTCCGTACTACAAGGTGCAGAATCCGTTTAAGTTTATGGATCAAATTTCAATAGGGTCAAAGACGAATTTTTTTGAACGAAGGGTGTCTGAATATGCGCTGTCTAGTACAAATGAAGAGTTTAATTTAGATGAAGAATTTTAAAATCTAAGATTTTCTAATTGTATTTTGTTATATTTCGGCTGTGGCTTAGGTATGTCATGTACTTTGTTTTTTTCATACCACACGTATCCCGATACCAGCGTATCGCCGAGGAGCCAAATACCAGCGATGAGCATATTGTCCTTTGTTAGAAAGATGATACCACCTATGACTATGTATGAGAGCCCATGGAGGGCTAAAGCCGAAGCGCCCTTGGACCGGGCAATCATGGGAATCCCTAAGAGAATCGTTCCAATGGCGACTGGCAGGTTGTCGGGGTACGATGCTGTTCTCCAATGAATGAAAATAGCCGACAGGAATAGTCTCGATGGGATTGATCCAAGACAGTAAAAAATAACTCGCTTCGAGTCTACGTCGTTTTCGTGGATGTGGGCAATGGCAGATCCTAATGATACAAATGCAAACAGATGCCATAGACTGTGCGCGTAAGGATCTTTATCCCATATGAAGAAGGCGACTGCGATGATTTGTGTACATAAGAAAGATGCGAAATAGGCGTCTTTCACTTTGAGTCTCTGGGGTCGTTCTGTTAGCGTTTTGCGTTCATACAAAAATACCAGGACGGCTATAAGAACAACCATACCAACAAAGTAGTCTACAAGATCCGCTTCCACATTGTAGTCTATAATAACAACTATCAGGAGCACAGCGAGTGCTACGTATGTAGGTTTGTATACATGATTCATGTACACCATGAAGGTGACGACTATGAGCGCACAACTGGCGAATTCATCAAAGACTAGTGAGAGTTTTGTTTCGTTCAGGTGATAGATAAAGGATATAATCGCGGCAACAGTGGTGAAGGCAAGGAGGTAGTACTGTTTCGTAACATACGCCATATATATGGGTAGCGCTGCAAACCCGTGGGATGCCAAATCAAATCCATTCATTTATGTGTATGACCGTCTATTAAATACTCCATACCATGATAGTGATGCGATCAATAGCATCCACTGCAATTTTTAAACAATCTTCATCCCATTCATAAGACCATGGTTGTGGTGTTTCTATCTGAATCAAATCGTTTTCAGGCTTTGTCATGTTGATATGCAGCGTACTATTCACCCACTTGTGAAATGCCATTCCAAAAAGTTTTCCCTGCTTCCCGTCTTCGTCAAAGTGCCCTGCTCCAACAACTTGGGGGCTGAACACCCGCTGTTTAATCGTATCTCCGTAGTTTGCCCATAGTTGAATAAGCATGAACGTGAACACTGCTGTTGCTACTATACCCATGACAATCCTACAAGTGTTGTGAATACAGCTTCTTTTCTTCACGCGTATGTTCCGCAGTAAACCAGCATCTTCTCGAAGCCGATGCTCTGGTGCAATTTCAGAGTCGTCAGCCATTTCAATCTGCGTTCCCGTCAGCTCAATTTCTTCTTCGTCGTCTCGAACTCTTTGACCAGGGTGACTCATTTTTTCATTCGTTGCGACATATATATAGGTTATGATTGTAATAAAATGTTACGACTTGCCATGGAAACCGTGGCTTTGTGTGGGTATGTCGTCGCAAGCATATATCACTGGTCGGATATAACAAGCATCCCCATACCATTAGTAGGTCTGGCATGGTTAATAGCGGTTCGATGTATTCCCCCTGCTGTGGACCCTGCAGCTTTGTTTTGGGTGACATATGGACTACTAGTGTATCAACTTATTTCCTTCCATGATCTCAATGCTTGTTTATTGGATTGTAAAACGTCAAAACTCTTTTCCTATATCTCTATAGGTAGTACAGCAGTGTTTTGGTTCTCGATGAAAGAAAAATCCACATCCAAGTATGCACTGAAGCTAAAGGTGGAGCCAAAGATGGAGCCAAAGATGGAGCCAAAGATGGAGCCGGTCGAGAAAGAAATATTGCCGTTTAAGATTCGGATCAATAAATCAAAACCTTCAGGTCCCATTAGATTAAAATTGGGTGGCTCCCTTCAAGCTAGATGGGTATAAACAGAGCCTGACTCTTTCAAATGTATAAGAGTACATATTTGGCTGTGAGGGTTCACACAGAGGACGAAGCACTGTCCATAGAGCCAAAGGGTAATACAGATATCCTTCTATGGCTGATTGACGTGTATGATCTAGGTCAGAGCAAGAAGTGCGCAAAGGCTGTGAAGAAATTAATCCTTAATAATTATTCAGAGCTACACGAGCGCGTGCCCGGCATGTTACCCCGCTGGACGAAAGGTATGATGGCTTGGGTGACATATTTGAATGCGATGATACCCAGTTACGAGCATGATGAAGAGTGGGTGATTCGTAACAATTTTATGATTAAGAAGAACCCTTCATCGTGGAGTGTGGAAGATATGTTAACAACATTAGACGCTATGGCTATGAGGTGGAAATCTGCACATTCATTAGAACGCAAACCGCTTTTAGACTATTTGCACTGCATATGGAGCAACGCAAAGAAGTGGACGATGAATCTCCATGAAGATATACCCGGTGGGTTAAAGGAGGGGGGTAATATGAAAATACATCCTAAGCAGATTATGGCTTGTCTGTCTCGGTTCTTTTGGTTTCATAAGACGCTGGACATGTATGATAGATACGATCGTCAGGAAATGTCTGTCCCGTGCGGTACGTTTTTCAAAGACGAATTGCGTCATTTCATTCTTCGCAAGTTTCGCGATCAACTGTTAACCGACGTATGGGAATCGATTCCCTTTTGGGGGGACAGGGAGATTGCTGGGCACGATCAGCTGGGGGACCGCATTTCCACCTACTCTGCGCTGTACAAGAGGCACCCAGTGTGCCTACTGCAGCATATACAGAGATGTGTATTGTACGAGGAACCCGTAGAGGTCCGGGCAAAGTTTCAAGACGCGGTAGATATGAAAATTATTCAGACTTATTTTCAGAATAATTATAAGGTAGATTTCATTAAATTTTTTTTATGCTTGGAAAAAAACCACCCCAAACATGAACAGGCAGTGAAAGGGGCGACTGTGCCCATAATGGTCCAGAGTTTCAACAAATATAGCGTGGTGCATAACGGGGTGGCTTATTGTCACGGCACAGTTGCTGAAGTCTTTCCTGTATGGGTGCATTTTGCCACTAAACCACATGGACTTAACATTGATGATTTGAGAAAACGATTACTAGAGGAATCAAAAACTTCTGCGCAGGGGACTATATATGAACTGGCTGTGCAGTAATAATGAACTATGCTACGAACCTTGTAGAAGAAGAGGAGGTTTGTGAGTTGGAGGAGCCGGACCTTGGCGTGTGTCCTCTGTGTAAATATCAGGACGATAACATCATTCGATCGATGACAGATGTGGAGCGAAATTTAACTGGAAATGTAGAAAAGGGTGAGATATACAGCGTACTGTGTTCCATGTACAATAAACATACAGCACCCTTGCTAAGGCAAGGGAAAAAACTCATGAAATTGACACCTGAGTTATGCAAAGAACATTATACAAAACATGTAGTTAATCCGACACAACAGGTGTCGGACGATATCCAATACTGTTGCAAGTTGCAACGGCATTATAAGAAAAATATTGGAGTTCGAAGTCATCAGACAGGGAATGTGACACTGAACCCTCACCACGTCAATGAGTTTATAAAGTTGAGTAGACATAAGTTAGATTTAGTCAAGTACATGAACACACTGCAAAAAAAGACGGACACCAAAACTGGCTCGAGTCAGCCGTATGCATTCTCATCCTAAATTAAGGACTATATATAGGTAGCTGAAATCATTTAAATGAGTATCACTTCTGTTCTAGGCAAACGTGAACGTCCCCCATATGCCAAGCATTTTTACCCGTCTGGTCCGGGTGTGATGCCAAGCGTGTCTAATCGTCCGGGTGGACCACAGAGACCACCGTCTCTTTCTTCTTTGCCCGTGCAGTCTAGAAGTACTGTGAAGTATCTTGAGACGAACCCAACGGGATCTATCCCTTTGATGATCCGCCCTTGGACAGAACATTACGAGAAGGACTATGCGCCCGGGTGTTTGATTTTTTGCAAGCAGGAAAAAAAAGGACGGTCTCCACTGATTACGTGTGCGGACGTGCCTACCTTAAATTTCTTGTTCGCAGATGGTGTGGTAAATCCTGATAAAGAATTGAAACCAGACGATTATGAGTTCTTCGGGGTCTTCCGCAACGACGCGGGCAAGCAAGTGGACCACCTTGGTTTCCCCAGGTACACGAACCCTAAACAGCGTCTTATCCAGTGCGACGTCTACGGACGCGCCAAGGTGGCTAACTTTTGGGGCAAGAAGGTCAGGACGGGTCAGCGCATTGGTCTTGCTCTTGTCTGGAAACGTATCAGTCTTCTCAAGCAACCGAACCGCCACGCACGGACATTACCCCAATCGCAGACGGTGCTTCAGATTATTCCGACAGTGAACGAGTGCGTGCCAGAGACGGACGTAGAACTAAAGAAACAAGAACTTGCACAACCACAGATTGATCACTATGTAAAGAAATGGCATGTTGGTGTAGTGAGTCAGGCAGCCTTTGAACCCCCTACGAAAGGAAAGATTACTTTAGCACTAACTGATTCTCAACAGAGAACGGATTTGCCTCAGATAGAGATTTTAATGATATAATCAACAAATTTTCATGACTATTTAGACTACCGCCTATATATAGAAATGAGTGTACCCCTTGCAAGAAGACTCGCAGGACCCTCCTTCAGCCTCAACGTCAGATATGATCAAGCTTGGATGACAAAAAGACGTGAGCTGGCTCGCCAAGATTTGAAAATTGGTGAGTGTAAATGCGACTTTGTAAGCGAGTACGAAGTTTTTGACGTAGCTGAGGGTGAGATCCTCGTATCCAAACAGGCTCCTGGACGTATTTCGGACGGATATGCCCGTGTGTTTTCCACCATTAATGGCTGGCAGGGCATGGATAGGGATGTCCGTACAGCTACTGGTGAAGGTTCGGACGAGGAAAAGAAAAAGGAAATTAAGAAGAAATGCAAATTTATTGGTGTGGCAGTGACAGGTCATAAGACAGAAAAGATTGCAAAGTTCGATCAGGGATTTGTAGCTTGTATTAGTGGTATTATTACAGTCATGAACGAAGGACCACTCACCCTGCACCCAGGAGCTCTTCTTACGTGGGAAGTATGCGACAAGTATCCGATTCAGCACGGTATCCATGCCCGGAAAGTGCGATTTAGATTCGCAAGGGCTAAGGATGGAGATGAGATCGTGGGTAAGGTGTTGAGTTACAGTAAAAAGGGTAGTACCGTGGACATTTTGCTCCATCCTGTTAAGAGTAGGTAACTATAAATGTATTGTCTACTTTTAAAATGTCTGTTGATTTAGGTGAACATCTACTTGTATCTATGAAATCGGTCATCGCTGCCAGACGCCAGCCTCGTGAAGAATCCTTTTGGACCAGGCACTTTTACTCTAAGAAAGAACTCCCCAAACTCCTTGGTGCATCTCTGACAACATTAAAAATGCAAGGGTTCCTTCCACAAGATTTCATTGAACATGAAATTGCCTGGAAGGACATGCCTTATACAATAGACGATGCTGTGGATTTCGGGTTTACTTTTGAACATATGGCAAGGATGGGGTTTCAGCCTCAGCATTTCAAACAATTCGAGTGGAGACATTACAAACAGTTACGCGTAAACGCGGACAAAATGATACAGACATGTATTAGTATTCATGATTTAAACGCTCTAAAATTAACACCTCAGCAGCTGCATCAACTAAAATGGTCTTGGGCAAAGATGCGCTCCATTGGAGCTTCACAGAACAACGTACCCATCTCGAGCGCTGATCAGCAGTTGTATTTTAATACGAGTACGCCATCCGAACCGACCACTGTAGGCGCCTTTAAGTTTTAGAACCGGAGCCGTGGTTGGAAGTACTCTTGAGACTCAAATGTATCCGGTTTCGTCTCTGCCTCCGGTTTCCAATCTTCGTATTCTTTGTTTGGTCCAGTTCTCTTTATACCTGAATTGTCGTTGGGGTTTCTAAATTTTAATAGTTTGTATGTTTTTCCGTTGACTGTGAATTTATATCTTTTCCCTTTTTCTTTTGTTTCTCCAGCTTTACTCATAAGTGCTTTCTTAACACCACGTGGAAAGTTTCCCATATCAACAATGTCTGATTCCGCTGTTGTGCCGTCGGCGCTAATTCCATCTTCCTCCTCTTCTTCTTCCGCCTCGTCATCGCTGCTACTGCTGGGAATGCTGCTTCTGCTACTGCTGTCCGTAGTTCCTTGTTCAGGTGTCTTATCTCCGTCCTCGCTGCTTTCATCAGCAGAGCCTGAACCCAGCTGTTCATCAATATCGTGAAACATTGCCTTCGCATTATCTCTGTCGTCGCCCTCCTCGTCGTCGTCCTCGTCCTCATCGCTTTCGCTGCCGCTGCCGTCGTCGCCGCCCTCTCCCTCGCTGCTTTCATCAGCAGAGCCTGAACCCAGCTGAGCATCAATATCGTGAAACATTGCCTTCGCATTATCTCTGTCGGCGCCGTCCTCCTCGTCGTCGTCCTCGTCGTCCTCGCTGCCGTCGTCGCTGCTGCTGGGACTGCTGCTTCTACTGCTGCTGGGACTGCTGCTTCTACTGCTGTTGTCGTCCTCATCGCTGCTGCTGCCACTGTCGCTATCGCTGCCGCCGGCGCCGTCCTCCTCGTCGTCCTCGCTGCTGCTATCGCTGCCGCCGGCGTCGTCGTCGCTGCCGCTGTCGTCGTCGCTGTCGCCTTCGCCTTCGCTTTCGCTGCTGCTATCACCCCCTCTAGCTATATCTCTTTTTCCCTTAGTCGGAATTTCTTCATTCTTACGCTTTATATGCCTGCCAGCTTTATATACATCCTCACCCCATGCATCGATCAGTGAATCTAATAGCTTTACCAATTCTCCCGCGCTGCTAGGCACTTTAGTTATAGTGTCGCCCGTTTTAGTGTCGTATTTCTTTAGGAATGGTTCAACAAATTTTCCAAATTTAGCTTCCGCAGTTTCTTGGTCTCCTGCAAATACAGTTGTGAGTTGGTCTTTGCCGTATATATCTTTTCCTTTATCCCTTCTGGTCGCTGCATTCAAAAACCCGCGATATAGATGTATTAAACCCATTTTTCTGGGCGTTTGATCGAAATATTTCACAGCTGCTTTCCAATCTTTTATGTTGTCCCCTGTTAGCCGTGTGTATTTCTTACTAGTGGTCATTAAAACATTCTCGATTAAGTAGTCTGACACCATATTATCGTAGTCTTTTGTCCTCAATTTGTTCCGCCTCGTCTTCGGCTTCACAATGGGCTCTGTGGGTTTTACTGCTTCGGCAGTATCATTAGCTATTCTGGCTCTCTTAAATTTCTCGCCCCATTGCTCTAATGCATTGGTATCAAGACCCCATCCTAAAAACTCATCGAAGGAAAGGCTCCCATTCCTATCAAGATCATGTTCGCCCATGGCTTCCCGTGCAGCTTCAAAACCCATACCTGCAAGCCTATATCCTTCCGCAAGCTCTGAAAGAGATATGGAACCAGACCTGTCCGTATCGTATTTACTGAATGCTTCACGATATGCTTCTACTTTAGCCTTTCGCTCGCGATTTTTTTGTTGTCTTTCAGCTTCCTGGCGTTCAGCTCTTTCCCTATCGGTCTCATCCGGTGTTGGAATCCCTGAAGGAATCCCTGAATATAATAGGTCCAGCGTGCCTCTACGTTTTC
>Ga0055584_100002848_pt1 | contig 17148 bp, 19 predicted proteins | sample OSDHelmetaG_FD_58716 | JGI IMG/M metagenome (GOLD analysis project Ga0055584, IMG submission 58716) | Pelagic marine sediment microbial communities from the LTER site Helgoland, North Sea, for post-phytoplankton bloom and carbon turnover... | ecosystem: Environmental > Aquatic > Marine >... | reverse complement strand
GCCTCTTGCCCTTCGCGCAAGCCGTAGCGCTCATCCAATGTACCATGCTCAGAATCCGGTGTCTTAGGCGCATAGTCCATCGGTGGACGCACCATTACTTGCGGCTCTTGCTCAGCGACTACACGTTGATTTTGATTATCCAAGGCCAGCAAGCTTTCTACGGTATCTGGATCGTCACACAAGACCCTAGCGCCTTTGCTTAACTCAACATGCACCTTGCGATAGCTGTCAGTCATGGCATTAACCGCTGCTGCTGTATCAGCAAAATGCAAGGCAACCTTTTCCTTATATTCCGCCAACTCTGCTTGTGCAGCCGCTAGTTGCTCGGTCAACTGATGCTGTACCTTCATGTCAGTATTGTTATTGCGACCTACAACAAAACCAATGGCCAAACCCAATAACAAAATTACCAACCAAAAAAACCAGTCGTTGCCCAACAATTCCACATCTATCTCCTACGGACCTAGCACTACTTTAACCCTGCTTATATTACAGAGCAATGAATACCCATTGTAATGAAAAATAACAATTAAACCAGCGCCTTGTGATAGATATCACCTCCTATAGCAGTTTTTTTATTTATATCCATTATGTGACCCCGTGTAGATCATGAAAAACACTATCACTGATGGTAAAATGCAACCAACTTAGTCATCGATTACACCTAAACAGAGCTCTTTCATGGATACGCCACTTTCTCGCTACCAAGCAGACCAGGCCCTGCCTGAATTTAGCCATGACCCGGCCCAAGCCAATGCAATTACACACCTACAACGCTTATTTGAAGAGCTACAGGCCCCCGCACCTAAGCAAAAGCGCTTAAAGCGCATATTTGGCCGCAACCAAACCGCTGCTCGCCCACAAGGTTTGTATTTTTGGGGTGGCGTCGGCCGAGGCAAAACCTACCTCATGGATATTTTCTATGAATGCCTACCTATGCAAGCCAAACATCGCACTCACTTCCATCGTTTTATGCGCGATGTACACCAACGCTTAGACAGCTATAATGGCAGCAAGAATCCATTACTTAAAGTGGCCGACGACCTAGCAACCCAAGCTGAAGTCATCTGTTTTGATGAATTCTTTGTTACCGACATCACCGATGCCATGATCCTTGGCAGCCTGCTTGAAGCCCTCATGGAGCGTAACGTGGTGTTAGTAGCCACCTCTAACATCGAGCCGGCAAAACTGTACGAAAACGGTTTGCAGCGCCAACGCTTTTTGCCAGCCATCAAGTTACTGGAAGAACGTACCGTGGTTGTCAACGTGGATGGCGGCACTGACTATCGCCTACGTAGCCTAGAACAAGCCGAGCTATATCACTACCCATTGGATGCGGAAGCCGACACAAGCCTAGAAACCAGCTTCTGTGCACTGTCGCCCATAGCCAACGAATGCCAAACCAATGGTGATCTAGACATCAACAAGCGTAGTTTTCATTACCGCAAGCAGTGTGAAGATATTATCTGGTTTGATTTTGCCGAACTGTGTGACAAGCCTCGATCACAAAACGACTACCTAGAAATCGCTAGCGAATACCACGCGGTACTGATCAGCAACGTACCGCAAATGAGTCGCAACACGGACGACCAAGGCCGCCGCTTTGTGAACCTAGTGGATGTTTGCTATGACGCCAACGTCAAGCTTATCATGTCGGCCGAAGTTAGCTTATTAGACCTTTATGCAGGCGGTGGCTTAGATTTTGTCTTCCAGCGCACCCTTAGCCGCTTGCAAGAAATGCAGTCTCACGAGTATCTAGCTCGTGGACACATTGCTACCTAGCTACAATTTAAATAGAAGGGACTGGCACTTGCCTACAGCCAAAGCCAGCCCCAGAGATTTGCACACTTAAGCTGGATTATCCAAATCCACAAACTCACAATCTAATGCAAATTTTTCATTAAGATGCTGCGCCAGTGCCTGCACGCCACCCCGCTCGGTGGCATGATGGCCAGCTGCAAAATAATGAATGCCATTTTCTCGCGCCGTGTGCACGGTAGATTCTGAAATCTCGCCAGATACATAAGCATCAAGACCCAACTCAACAGCCTTGTCTATATATCCCTGCGCACCGCCTGTACACCAACCAATACGACGAATTGGACGATCATCAGGTGCCACATGCAAAACACTACGTCCCAGAGCCTCTTGCAACTGGTGCTGCACTTGCCCTCCACTTACTGACTCAGTCAACTCCCCCCACAACCCCAAGCCGGTAGGGCCATCGCCAGTTAAATAACCTGTCACAGGCCAGCCTAGCAACAACCCCAACTGAGGGTTATTACCCAACTCAGCATGACAATCCAAAGGTAAGTGATAAGCCCAGAGATTGATATCATTCACCAACAAACTCTTTATACGTCGCTGCTTCATACCCACAATCGCTTCTGGCTCACTACGCCAAAAATAACCATGATGCACAATAATTGCTTGCGCTTCAACGCTCACTGCCTTATCAATTAACGCCTGACTAGCGGTAACACCCAATACTATTTTACTGACATTTTCAGCACCCTCTACCTGCAAACCATTGGGGCAATAGTCCTTAAATAGAGACACCTGTAAAAGCTGTTGTAAATAGTCATTGAGTTGCTGACGGGAGATAGCCATAGTTAACCTTAAACATAGTCTTGATTATTACACTGAATAAAAGCCTGATATTTTGCCAAGCCGGTAATGAAAGTTTAAACTAATAGCCCTACAACACCAACCACTAGCTAAGTACTCACTAGATGCCCAAAACTGCCAAATACATCAGCCTATTTATCCTTTTAGGTGCTATAACCGGGCTCACCTTGGGCTGGGCAGGCAAAACCCAGATACAAGAGTGGCTACAGCAAGTGACATCGCCCCTTAATCAAGGTCGAGCAGGTACTGCTCACGGCTATGCTGACACGGTAGAAAAAGTACTGCCCGCGGTAGTACGTATTTATCGTATCAGCATCGACACCAGCGCTAACTTGGCACTGCTTGAAGATCCACACTATCAACAATTTGTTGCCGGCGAGCTTGTTGCTGAGCAAGGCACTGCTGTAGGCTTGGGATCTGGCGTCATCATCAGCCAAGATGGACACATACTCACCAATCACCACGTCATCGCCGGTGCCGATCGCCTAGAGGCCAACTTAAACGATGGGCGTACCGCTGAGGCCGAGGTCATTGGCATAGACCCCGAAACAGACCTAGCACTACTAAAGATTGATTTGCCAGATTTACAGCCAGCCCTAATCCCACAACAAGACCAGAGCCGCCCTGGTGATATCGTGCTTGCCATAGGTAATCCTCACGGCTTAGGCACCTCTGTATCAATGGGTATCATTAGTGCCCTTGGCAGAAACCAACTAGGCTTAAACACCTTTGAAAACTTCATTCAAACGGATGCACCAATCAACCAAGGCAACTCCGGTGGTGCCCTGATCAATAGTGCCGGTCAACTTATCGGCATCAACACAGCCACCAGCCATAACAGCCAAGGACTTTCCTTGGCGATACCCATTAGCACAGCAAGCCAAGTTGCCAATAGCATCTTACAAAACGGCAAGGTTATCCGTGGCTGGCTAGGCGTTACAGCTGAATTAGTTAGCCAGCACATGACAGGCACTTTGCAACAGCATGACGAACAAGAACAAATTGTTGTGACCGGTGTCTATGTGGGCAGCCCTGCCCACAAAGCGGGCCTACAACAAGGTGACGTTATCACTGGCTTTGACGGCCAGCCGGCCATCAAAGCGCGCGCTGCCATGGACTATGTTGCAGGACTAACGCCAGGCACTAGTTTAAATATAAATTATCAACGCCAAGGTCAAGAGCACTCAGCTACAACCACCTTGGGCATTAGACCTATAAGCCAATAATCACCATGTCCGACAACAAACAAACAGATAAACTATTTGCCACACCCATGAGCACAGCGCCATTTGAATTTAATGCTCAAGTAGCCGATGTGTTTGACAATATGATCCAGCGCTCCGTACCTGGCTACGGTTTTTTAATGGATGTCATTGGCGTGGTAGCCCAACGCTACGGCCAAGAAGACAGCCAATGCTACGATCTTGGCAGCTCCTTAGGCACAGCCACACTACGCTTGCGTCAGAATCTACCCGCTAGTTGTCATGTTATTGGCGTGGACAATTCCGCCGCCATGGTAAGCCGCTGCCAGCACAATATGGCCCGTGATAACAGCCAAGCTAGCTATGAGATTCGCCAACAAAACATTCAAGACACAGAAATAAGCAACGCCTCCATTGTCATCTTAAACTTCACTTTACAGTTTATTGAAGACCAACAGCGCCAAGCGATTCTCAATGATATTAGCGCGGGCATAAAACCCGGTGGTGTATTGTTATTAGCCGAGAAAATTCGTTTCGACAATGAGCAACAACAAGACCTACAGGTAGACTTGTACCATGACTTTAAACGCTTCCAAGGCTACAGTGATCTAGAAGTAGCACAAAAACGTGCCGCCCTGGAAAATGTATTAGTCCCCAACACCTTGGAACAACATCGCCAACGCTTACAAGAGGCAGGCTTTAAGCAAATTGAAGTTTGCATGCAGTGTTTTAACTTCTGTGCCCTACTAGCTTTCAAATAAGCATATTTGACCTTCCACTTTCTCCCATTATTAAATTCTGGCATTAGTTCATGACCATTTCCCTCGACGCATTTTTTCAAGCTACCGTAGATACCGACCTCGTTGATCATCACGAGGCGCTACAAGGCGCGCTGCAAGAACATTACTATGACAAGGCCCACGGTCGTACCGAAGAATGGGACCAAGCCTTGGCGGCTCTACCAGAACTAACACTAGACAATGTCGACTTTACGGAGCAACGCGTCACCCTGCCTTTGCCAGAAAATTTGCCGACAGATGAGCAGCTTGACCAGACCCAGCTAAAAGACAATCTCATGGCATTCAAGCCTTGGCGCAAAGGGCCGTGGCATTATTTGGGTATCGACATTGATACGGAATGGCGTTCGGATTGGAAATGGCAACGTATCTTGCCTCATGTGAGCAATCTTAAAGGCCGCAATGTTTTGGATATAGGCACAGGCAACGGTTATTTCTTGTACCAGATGCTAGGCGCTGGCGCCAATATGGCTATCGGTATCGATCCAACACGTATCTTTTTATATCAGTTCCATGCAGCTCAGCGTTTGTTACCAGCCAATGGCGCACATCTATTGCCGCTACGCAGCGAACACCTGCCAGCCTTTGGTTGTTTTGATACTGTATTTTGCCTAGGTGTGCTTTATCACCGCCGCTCCCCCATTGATCACTTACGTGAGCTCATGAGCTATCTACGGCCCGGCGGCGAGCTTGTCTTGGAAACTATTGTCGTACCTGGCGATGAGTACACTATTCTGGTACCCGAAGATCGTTACGCGAAGATGGCGAACGTGTGGTTTTTACCTTCCACTGCGGCCCTAGAGAACCTGCTACGCCGTGCCGGCTTCAAGGATGTGCGTACGGTTGATGTGAATATGACCAGCCTTGATGAGCAGCAAGCTACGGAATGGATGACCTTCCATTCCCTGGAACAATTCCTAGACCCAGAAAACCCCGAGCTCACAGCTGAAGGCTATCCTGCACCGAGGCGTGCTACCTTGATCGCTACTCGCTAGTCCTAACTGAGCACCGTGGCACCACAGGCTGATATTTGTGCATGTCGCACCGGTGATAATTCGCTCGCAGCCCAACGACGGGGCCACGAACTAAAGAAGAACTACTAGTCTTCGAGGATGCGGTATTCTGCAGAGCGGGCGTGGGCGTCTAGGCCTTCGCCGCGGGCTAATACAGAGGCTACCTTACCCATTTCACTGGCACCTTCTGGGGAGAACATAATTAGCGAAGAACGCTTCTGGAAATCATACACACCTAGCGGTGAAGAGAAACGTGCGGTACCTGAGGTAGGTAGTACGTGGTTAGGACCAGCACAGTAATCACCCAAGGCTTCTGCTGTGTGACGCCCCATAAAGATAGCGCCAGCATGGCGAATCTTAGGCAACATGGCTTCTGGATCTTCTACGGATAATTCCAAGTGTTCTGGAGCAATACGGTTAGCAATTTCTACCGCTTGTTCCATGTCCTTTACCTTGATCAAAGCACCACGATTTTGCAAAGAAGTCTGCGCAATTTCTTGACGATCAATAGTCGGCAACAAACGCTGCAAGGCGGCTTCAACTTCGTCTAGGTAGCCTTCATCAGGGCAAAGCAAAATAGACTGTGCTTGCTCATCATGCTCAGCCTGAGAGAACAAGTCCATAGCTACCCAGTCAGGATCGGTCTTGCCATCACAGACAACCAAAATTTCTGATGGGCCAGCAATCATGTCGATACCACACACGCCAAACACGGCACGCTTGGCAGTCGCTACATAAATATTGCCTGGACCAACGATCTTATCTACTTTAGGTACCAATGCTGTACCGTAGGCCATAGCAGCAATGGCTTGAGCACCACCAATGGCAAACACACGATCCACGCCCGCCACTGCAGCAGCAGCCAACACCAGAGGGTTCACTTGACCATTAGGCATTGGCACTGACATGACAACTTCGCCTACACCCGCCACCTTGGCAGGAATAGCATTCATCAGCACAGAAGAAGGGTAGCTTGCTTTGCCGCCAGGCACATAGATACCTACGCGATCCATAGGAGTCACCTTCTGGCCCAACAAAGTGCCATCGGCTTCCATATAACGCCAAGAATCCTGCTTTTGTTTTTCGTGATACTGACGCACACGCTCTGCAGCAATCAACAACGCATCGCGCTTTTCGTCTGACAAACCATCTAAGGCTTCTTGTAGCTTTTGCTTAGGTACTTCTAGATTGGCCACGCTCTTGAAGTTAGCGCGGTCTAGCTGCTTGGTAAGCTGCAACAAGGCCGTGTCACCCTGCTGCTTAATACGTTCGATAATATCATTAACGGTTTGCTGTACACGGGGATCAGATACACTTTCCCAGGCTAGCAAGGCATCCATACGGGTATTGAAATCGATGCTCGAGGCATCTAAACGATTTACTTTTAAGCGCATGAATTAAGCCTCCTGCTTAGCAGCAACGGCCTTCGCCAATAGCTCAACGATAGGGCTAATACGCGCATGCTTAAGCTTCATGGATGCCTCGCCAACTACCAAGCGACTACTAATATTAGCAATTTCTTCTAGCGGTTCTAAGCCATTAGCACGCAAGGTATTGCCGGTGTCGACAATATCTACGATCTGATCAGCCAAACCCAAGATAGGTGCCAACTCCATAGCACCGTAGAGCTTAATAATATCTACTTGCTGACCTTGCTCGGCGTAGTATTGCTTAGTGAGGTTCACAAATTTGGAAGCAACACGTAAACGACGGCCCGCAGGCTTCGCACCCACTGGTGCACAGGTCATTAAACGACACTTAGAAATTTGTAAATCCAAAGGTTCATACAAACCCGCACCACCGTGCTCCATCAATACGTCTTTACCCGCCACACCCATATCGGCAGCGCCGTAGGCAACATAAGTAGGTACGTCAGTGGCACGAATAACAAGCAAGCGCACATCTGGCTGGTTTGTTTCAAACACTAGCTTGCGGCTAGTATAGATATCTTCGGTTGGCTCGATTCCCGCCGCTGCAAAAAGTGGCAGGGTCTCTTTCAAAATACGGCCCTTAGATAGGGCTATGGTCAAACGATTAGGCATGGCCTTAATGGTTTCCTATACAACTCGTTTAATACAGGCACCCAGGGCACCCATTTTTTCTTCGATACAATCATAACCGCGGTCAATATGATAAATGCGGTCAATCACCGTTTCGCCATCGGCAACAAGCGCGGCGATTACTAAACTAGCAGAGGCGCGTAGATCGGTAGCCATCACCGGTGCCGCCTGTAAGCGTTCAATACCTTCATGAATTACGGTATTGCCTTCAACTACTACCTTAGCTCCCATACGCGCCATTTCATCAATATGCATAAAGCGGTTTTCAAAAATAGTTTCAGTAATACGTCCGCTACCTTGCGCTACCGCATTTAGCGCAGAAAACTGCGCCTGCATGTCTGTTGGGAAAGCTGGGTAAGGTGCTGTTTTAATATTCACAGCCTTTGGGCGCCGGCCTTGCATGTCCAACTTGATCCAGTCTTTACCTGTTTCGATATGCGCACCGGCCTCTTCAAGCTTTAAAAGCACAGCTTCTAAGGTATCTGGGCGCGTGTCCTTCACGGTAATACTGCCGCCTGTTGCCGCAGCGGCAACTAGATAAGTACCCGTTTCAATACGATCGGGTAATACACTAAAGGTACAAGCATGTAGACGCTCAACACCCTGTATACGAATAGTATCAGTACCATGACCAGTAATCTGTGCACCCATGGCAATTAAGCATTCAGCCAAGTCCACAACTTCAGGTTCTTTAGCAGCATTCTCAAGTACGGTTTCACCATCAGCCAATGCTGCAGCCATCAAAATATTTTCGGTACCCGTGACGGTCACTGTGTCAAAGAAGATATGGGCACCATGCAAACGCTTTGCTACGGCATGAATATATCCGTCTTCAACGTCTACTTTAGCCCCCATGGCCTCTAGACCACGGATATGTAAATCTACTGGACGACTACCGATAGCACAGCCACCAGGTAAAGACACACGTGCTTCACCATAACGCGCGACTAAAGGTCCCAATACGAGTATTGAAGCGCGCATGGTCTTCACTAGCTCGTATGGCGCCACGCAACTATTAATACTGCGAGGATCAATTTCTAGGGCCAACTTATCACCCACTAACATGGACACACCCATACGACCCAAAAGTTCGATCATGGTTGTCACATCATGCAAATGCGGAAGATTCTTGATGGTCACTGGCTCACTAGCCAACAAGGTAGACGCCAAAATCGGCAAAGCCGAGTTTTTGGCACCAGCTATTCGTACACTGCCAGAAAGCTGCTCACCACCAACAATACTTAACTTATCCATGCAAATTCCTATGTCAGGCCAACCTACAGCCTAGATTATTGGTTCAGCCGTTTACTTTGGCCCACTGGTCTGGAGTATAAGCTTTAATGGTCAAAGCATGAATGCTGCCATCGGCAATGTGTTGATTCAAACACCCATAGACTAACTGCTGTTTCTTAACGGGTGTCAGACCGGCAAAGACTTCACCAACTACAGTCACGGCAAAGTTACAGCCTTCACCGCTAGGAAAGACTTCTGAACCTGTCAGTTGCGCTTCAATTTCTTGCTTGACTTGTGCTGCGTCCATAAACCAGTTCTCTACAAAATATTCGTATTGTTAACAGTTGCCACAATACAGTTAAAACAAAAGCAAAATTATAGCAAAAGAATGGCATTTTCGACTAGTTAAAGAAGCTATTCTTTAAGTAAACATGCAATTAGCTAGAGCCTAGGTTCCAATCGGCGATTACTGCATCCATATCGTTACCGTTCTTGCTCATTGCCGTAGCAAACTGATTGCGGAAAGCTAAACCTAAATTCACCCCGTCCAATACCACATTAGTCACCATCCACTGACCACTCTTTGCGGACATAGTGTAGTGGATATCATAAACGTTATTACTCGCATAAACTTTCACCCAAATTTTTTCACGTAACTCACGAGTGTCAACACCTGGATTCTTTTGTAATTTGAATGAATCAATTTCAAACGTCACTACGGCTTTAGCGTACGTCTTAATCAATGATTCATGAAATACAGTAACAAAAGTATCAAATTGTGCGGGCTTAGCACGACGGTAATACTTTGCCATTACGCCTTTCGCTATGGTGCGGAAATCCACCACCGGCGCCAACACAAGATCTATCGCTGGCGTCACCTCAGCAACTGTTTGTTTCTTGTTACTGACCAACAAAGACAACATATCATCAGTGGTACTTACCACGACGGCACTAGCTTCTTGCCATTCATCAGCTTGAACAGGCACCACCACACCAAACAAGCCAATCACGGCACCCAACAACCAATTGCGCACAACCACTCTCTTTGTCATCACTTTAATCACCACCTAAATTCAACAACACTTGACCTATTAGTTCCTCTAACACCAGAGCCGATTGCGTATCTTCAATCATGTCGCCGTCAGCCAATACCTCTTCTTCAGCACCAATACTTAAGCCAACATACTTCTCACCCAACAAACCAGCAGTCAAAATGCTCGCACTGCTATCCAAGGTAAGGTAATCCACAGCACTATCAATGCTCATATCGACCCTGGCCATCAACGTTTGTTTATCGATACTTACTTGATCTACCTCACCTATTGTAACACCAGCTAAAGTCACTCTGGCTTTGGCGGACAAACCCGCAGCGTTATCAAACAAAGCTGTCAGCCGGTACTGTCCAGAGGCTCCACCAAGGTGACTACCACTAACCTGTAATGCAAGTACCAGTAATGCAGCTATACCAGCGACCAACAAGCCACCCACACTAATTTCTAGCCACTTCTTTGCCATCACAGACCTCCAAACATTAACGCCGTCAAAATAAAATCAAAACCCAATATCATCAAGGAGGAATAAACCACCGTACGTGTGGTGGCCTCACTTATGCCTTGCGAAGTTGGTACGCAGGTATAGCCTTGATAGAGCGCGGTCCAAGTAACTAACGTTGCAAAAACCAACGCCTTTATCAAACCATTCATCACATCATCCGAAAAATCCACGGCCGCCTGCATGTTGCCCCAATAAGCCCCACTATGCACACCCAACCACTCTACCGCGACCAAGTGACCACCATAAACGCCAACCAAATTAAAGATGATGACCAATATAGGTAGAGAAATTAAGCCTGCAATAAAGCGCGGCGCCACTATGCGATGCAAAGGGTCAACACCAAACATCTCTAAACTAGCTAACTGCTCCGTCGCTTTCATCAGCCCTAACTCAGCCGTCAAAGCGGAACCAGCACGACCAGCAAACAGCAAAGCTGCGACCACGGGAGCCAACTCACGCACCAAGGTCAAGGCCACCATTTGCCCAACGGCCTGTTCGGAGCCATAGTCTACTAACAAGGTGTATCCTTGCAAACCTAACACCATGCCGATAAATCCAGCTGACACAAATATAATGATAAAGGACTGCACTCCCACCACATACAATTGCTGAGTCAGACGCTGCCAGCCTCTTGGCCCAGGCAAAACCAAGAGCGACTGTAACAACATCACTAAGGCTGCACCAAGGCTCGACAAGCGCAAAAGCACACGTGAACCTAATTTCTGTAACCAATTAAACATCATATTAGTTCAGCTCCACCGCCTCTACCACACCACTAGACCGAGCCTGGTTACGCCCAGACTCGGTGCGCAACTCTGTCATTAAATCTGGTGCCGGAAAGTGAAAAGGAATAGCACCATCAGCATGACCATGCATAAACTGGCGCACCATAGGATCGTTACTATTTAACAGTTCTTCGGGAGCCCCTTGAGCCAACAAATTACCCCGGCCTAGCAAAATGACTTCATCAGCGATTGCACAAGCCTCAGCAACGTCGTGAGACACAAGCACACTGGTAAGTTGCATCTGGTCATTCAAGGCCCGAATTAGACGCTGTAAAACTGCCATCGCAATAGGATCTTGGCCAGCAAAAGGTTCATCATAGAGAATAAGTTCCGGCCCCATGGCAATGGCACGTGCCAAAGCAACACGTCGAGACATACCACCAGAAAGTTCCGACGGCATTAGATGGCGAGCACCACGTAAACCTACGGCCTCAAGTTGTAGAAGCACTTGATCGCGCAGTTCATCTTCGGATAAAGAACTGTGCTCACGCAGTGGAAAGGCAACGTTTTCAAATACGTCCAAATCCGTAAACAAGGCACCACTTTGAAACAACACCCCCATGCGCGAGCGTAAGCTGGTCAAGCGATCACGGCTCAACTTAGATAGATCTTCATCAAAAACACACACCTGACCTTGAGCAGGCTGTAACTGGCCACCAATCAAACGCAACAAGGTAGTTTTACCACAACCACTAGGCCCCATTATCGCTGTCACGCGACCACGTCGTATACTTATATTAAGCTTGTCGAAAATCAGACGCTCTGCACGCGCAAAACTTAAGTCTCTGACTTCAATCAAATTTGTCTGGGACATTCCATTCTTTCCATTGATCTAACTTGAAATTACCCTAACCAACTCTCGAGTCAACCTAGGCCACGATGCAAATCTACATCGCGATAACAGTCAGACAGCAAAACATCGCCTAAGTTTAGCATTAATGGCTGCGCCTGTGGTATTCTTGCGGCCCTTTCGAAACTGATAATTCATTGTTTATGCTTGTTGCCACTCTCGCCGTATTTTTGGGTCTAGGTTTACTAATCTGGAGTGCCGATCGTTTTGTCGATGGTGCTGCAGCTACGGCCAACCACCTCGGCATGTCCCCCATGCTAATCGGTTTGACCGTCGTTGCTTTTGGCACTTCCGCTCCCGAGATTTTGGTTTCGGCTATTGCCGCTTGGAATCAAGCACCAGGCCTTGCCGTCGGTAACGCTATCGGCTCTAACATTGCCAATATCGCACTAGTTTTAGGCGCTACAGCATTAATCGCCCCATTACCCATTCGCGGTTCACTAGTTCGCACCGAGTTACCGATACTCACCGTTGCCACCATCGGTGCGGGTGTTTTATTGCTAGACCAATATTTAGGTTTCATGGATGGTGTATTGCTGCTAGCAGGCCTTGTTGTATCACTCTATCTATTTAAACGCTACCAAGACCAACACAAAAACCGTCCAACTCAAGAAATTCCGGCAATGAGTCTAGGCCGTAGTATTTTTTGGCTGATACTAGGTTTACTTATTTTAGGGGCTGGTTCACGCATCCTAGTATGGGGAGCTACAGACATTGCCATTAGCTTAGGTGTCAGTGATCTTATTATCGGCCTTACCATCGTAGCCATTGGCACCAGCCTACCGGAGTTAGCTGCTTCCATTGCTAGTGCCCGTAAAGGCCAGCACGCGATGGCCATTGGTAACATTATAGGTTCTAATATATTCAACTTGCTGGCAGTAATGGCATTACCTGGTCTGATATTCCCTGCCGAAATTGCTGCCGGTGCACTATGGCGTGATTACGGCCTCATGCTAGTCCTTACCTTAATTCTATTTGGGCTTGGCTTTCGCGCGCGCCGTGGTGGTGAAATTAACCGCACCATGGGTTTCATGCTGCTATTGATATACACTTTATACATGTTCGTACTCTACTTAAGCGCGTAAGCTAAAACGCTCAGCCAATAGGCCAAAATACACTAGGATCCGCTACATGATCGCCAGGTTTAATCTGAAATGGTTATTTATCAATTTACTAGCATTATTATTGCTACTAGTGGGACTATCCTTTTGGCAACAACAAGTAGAACAAGCAGCTAGCGAACAAAAAAAAACCTACACCCCCGATTACTTCATGCTGGACGCTACTAGTATGCAATATGATCATGCTGGCCTCATGAGTAGCCAGATTAGTGGCCAACACTTCGCTCATATTAACGAATTTTCTGCCACGGATATCAAAGCTCCCCGCTTTCAGTTTTTCCGTACTAACAATTCGCCTTGGTTTGGCCGTGCCGATACCGCAACAGTGATTGATTCTGGAGCCCAAATAGCCTTGGATAAAAAGGTCTTCATTACCAACGGCCCGGCCCGAGAAAACCCAATGAGCCTAATAACCGAAAGTCTTAGAATCCTACCTAATCAAAACTTGCTTACAGGCAGCGAACAGGTCACTATTCAAGGTAGACAAAGCCAGCTGCAAGCCAATGGCATTAAATTACAAATGGACACGCAGGTGCTTACTTTATTGCGTCAAGTGCGTGGCACAATCCAACCAGGAAACTAGCTTTATGTGGAAACCAAAATTGTTACCTAATTTATTGTTAGCTAGCCTACTTACCCTAACTGGGTCGGTACAGGCCTTAGATAGCGATCGCAAGCAACCGATAAGCTTAGAAGCTGACTCTGCGGTTATGGATGAAGCAAAAGGACATTATGTATACTCTGGCAACGTTATCGTTACTCAAGGTTCCATGATCATTTCTGCCAACAGTGTCGAAATTATAATGGACGCCAATGACAACATTGATCGTTTTCACGCCATTGGCAACGCCGACAGCCAAGCGCATTTGCAGCAATCCGCACAGAGTGACCAAAGCAAGCTAGAGGCTTGGGCTGACGATCTTGTATATGAAGTTATAAAAGATGTTATTACACTTACGGGCCATGCGGCACTACACCAGAAAGGCAATCAATTTAGCGGCGACACCATCTACTATTCCGTAGCAGATGAAAAGGTAAAGGCGAATGCCAAACCAAATACTAAGCAACGCGTTAAAATGATATTTAACCCGGGCAGCTAGCAACATGTCACTTCTTGAAGCACAAAACTTAGCCAAAAGTTACAGCCAACGGGCCATTGTAAAAGACGTTAACATTAGCGTTAGATCTGGTCAGGTAGTCGGCCTACTCGGGCCTAATGGCGCAGGCAAAACCACCTGTTTCTATATGATTGTAGGGCTCGTGCAAGCCGACAAGGGCCGAGTGTACATTGATCAAAAAGATATTTCCAAGCTACCCATGCATGGACGAGCCAAGGCAGGCATCGGCTATTTACCCCAAGAAGCTTCCGTATTCCGCAAGTTAAGCGTAGCTGACAATATCATGGCAATCTTACAAACTCGCAAAGAACTGGATAAGGCTAGCCGCAACGATAAATTAGAAAGCCTACTTAACGAATTTAATATTCAGCATATTCGCAACAGCTTAGGCATGAGTCTGTCGGGTGGTGAACGACGACGGGTAGAAATAGCCCGAGCTCTGGCTAGCGATCCACACTTCATCCTCTTGGATGAACCCTTCGCAGGTGTAGACCCTATCTCCGTAGGCGATATTAAACAAGTTATTAATCATTTAAGTGACAAAGGCATTGGTGTACTCATAACCGATCACAACGTCCGTGAAACCCTCGACATATGTGACATTGCCTACATTGTTAGTGAAGGATATATACTTGCAGCTGGCACTAGCAGTGAGATTTTAGCCAACCAGCAAGTAAAAGATGTATACTTGGGCGATAACTTCAGCCTGTAGCCATTCAAGAGTTAAAACCTTAGCCATGAAAGCCTCACTACAGTTAAAGATGAATCAGCAGCTGGCCATGACGCCACAGCTGCAACAGGCTATCCGCTTATTACAACTTTCCACCCTCGATCTACAACAAGAAATTCAACAAGCTCTCGATAGCAACCCCCTACTTGAAGTAGAAGAAGACCAAGATCCAGAACCCAGTCAAGATGATAACAACCTACAAAGCCAAGACCCAGGTTTAAGCAACAGCGACCAAGAACAACCCACCCCCAGTAATGATCAAACCACCGATCACCTAGAAGACGAAAGCTATGCTGACAATGATTGGAACGAAGAGATTCCTGTTGAACTAGCTACTGACAGTGCTTGGGATGATGTATTCCAAAATGCAGCCGGATCTGGCTCTATCGCTGGTGGTGACGACTTCGATTTTGATAGTATCAATGGCGACACACCTGATTTACAAGCGCATTTAGAGTGGCAGCTTAATCTTACTCCTATGAGTGATATAGATCGCTTTGTAGGCACCTCAGTAATAGACGCTATTGATGAACGCGGCTACCTCAGCCAGAGCCATGAAGAATTACTAGAGGGTATCAACGACAACTTTGCCCAAATAGGCCTAGAAGAAAGCCTAGAAGTGGACGAGTTGTTAGCGGTCATTCATCGTATACAACAATTTGACCCCTTAGGTGTTGCCGCCCAAGATCTACGTGAATGCCTACTCATTCAGCTACGCCAACTGCCCAGCGACACGCCTTGGCGCGAAGGTGCCATTACCATTGTTGATAAATACTTAGATGTTCTGGCCAGTCACGATTACAACCTGTTACGCCGCCGCTCGGGATATAAAGAAACCCAACTGCAAGACATCATAGGCCTGATCACTAGTCTACAGCCAGAACCTGGCGCCAAGGTGGCCATCAATCACGCTGAATACGTCGTACCAGATGTCATGGTACGTAAAGTCAATGGCGCTTGGCGTGTGGAACTTAATCCTGACTCTGCACCGAAGATTCGCATCAACCAGCAGTATGCCTCACTCGGTAAATCCTCTAATGCCAGCGACAACCAGTTTATTAAGAACCACCTGCAAGAAGCCAAGTGGTTCTTAAAGAGCTTAGAAAGCAGAAATGATACACTACTAAAGGTAGCTGGCCGCATCTGTGACATTCAACAAGGCTTTTTAGAATACGGCGAAGAAGCCATGAAACCCTTGGTACTTGCAGAGATTGCTGAACAAGTGGAAATGCACGAATCGACTATTTCTAGGGTTACCACTCAGAAATATATCCACACCCCTCGTGGCATTTTTGAGCTGAAATACTTTTTCTCCAGTCACGTAGCTACGGCTAATGGTGGCGAAGCATCTAGTACCGCTATCCGCGCACTGATCAAAAAATTGATTGCCGCAGAACTACCTCGTAAACCCTTAAGTGACAGCAAATTAACAGGTTTACTCGAAGACCAAGGCATTCAGGTAGCCAGGCGCACAATCGCCAAATACCGAGAAAGCATGAACATTCCACCCTCCAACGAACGCAAACGCCTAGCTTAACTTTTACATCATGGAAATTATCGACATTCTCACCCCTGCCCGCACTCTTAACGCTCTTGAGTGCAACAGTAAAAAACGCGCCATTGAAGCAGCCTCAGAATGGCTCGCCAGTGTAATACCGGCCTTCAATGCAACGGAGCTTTTCACGGCCTTAATTGGTCGTGAAAAACTGGGCAGCACCGGTTTTGGCGATGGTATCGCCATACCCCACTGCCGCATCGCTACCTGCCAGCAAGTCACAGGTGCCTTGATTAAGTTGGAACACGGTGTTGATTTTGATGCCATCGATCGCCAACCCGTCGACATCATGTTTATCTTGTTAGTACCACAAGATGCCACTAGCGAGCACCTGCAAGTACTATCTACTTTGGCCGGCCAATTTGGTCAAGCCGAATTCCGCGAACGCCTACGTGCCTGCGATAGCAGCGACGCACTTTTTGAAGCCGCTACGCGATAACTGTTAACGGCATTGGACAACAATAGCCCTTAACCAGTATGCTTGAGGGCTTATTTATAGATA
>Ga0055584_100002847_pt1 | contig 17152 bp, 15 predicted proteins | sample OSDHelmetaG_FD_58716 | JGI IMG/M metagenome (GOLD analysis project Ga0055584, IMG submission 58716) | Pelagic marine sediment microbial communities from the LTER site Helgoland, North Sea, for post-phytoplankton bloom and carbon turnover... | ecosystem: Environmental > Aquatic > Marine >... | reverse complement strand
GTGATCCGCCGTCGCGTTTCGGATGGTGCGTCGGAATCAATCCAAGCGTTCCGGGAAAAACGGAAACTTTCCGGATCGGTGTTGGGGCCGATATTAACCAGTGATCGAATCGTCCCCCCCGAGAAGTTGATCGTGTTGTTGCGGAACTCTCCCTCGCGGCACGGAACGAGACGTGGAGCATCGTTTTCCTGGAGAATGCGAAATACCCATTTTCTCGGAGCGTGTATTGCATTGTGTCTTACCCCCGCTCCATCGACTCCCACAAAAGCAAAGGCAGCGTCCGAGCCGCGCATCGTGCAATCCGTCAGCGTGATATCTGACGCTTCATGCTCAGCCTCCGGCGGGCGAAAGTAATCAAGACCTGTGCTCCCTCCGATATTGACGGCACGCCCCCCTGCTTTTTCGAAATGGCATAGTTGAATCAATATTTCGCTGCTGCCGCCCTTGGTCTGGATTCCGTTGCCGCTCGATTCCTCCCCATGGAGCAGTTTGCATCCGCGGATGACTCCTCGATGACAGCCCACCATATCGATCCCGGAACCACTATCTCCCCATGTTTCGAGCGTGCAATTCTCGATTCGAAAATCGCGAACGCCGGACAGCTTGATCCCATCATGATTTCCTTTCGGGCCGATGTCCCGGATCTGCAGGGCTGATAAAATGATGTCGTGGGCGGGAGTGTCGACGGAACCTCCATCGTCAATATTGATTCCGTTTCCGCTCTGCCCTCGGATGGTCAGATTGCGAAGCTCGAGAAAAGCAGGGGCCCGGAAGTGAAAAGCGTTTCCGCCGCCCTCGAAAACCGGAGGATCGTTCGCGTCCAATCCAGCGATGACGATCGGCTTGCCCTTTTCCCCTCGGATGGCTCCCGAGATTCCTCCCTCGTAGACTCCCGGAGCGATCAGGATGGTATCGCCCGCTTTTGCCGCCTCCATTGCCGCGACTAACTCCTTCCGACTCGACACTTTTGCGGCCGGAATTTCAGCGGTCTTCCAGCCGGATATCTCATTGTCATCGGTCACGGATGCCATCGAGCCGGGCAAAGCCCAGACCGCCCACTGCGGAGGGCCACCCTTTCTCGGCTCATCGCAACGAAAGACATTGTCACTCACGAAGATTTTTCCCTGGCTGCGGATCGCCGCTACCCCGCTGCCGCTGAAATTGTTCTGGCGAAACTCCGCCTCCGCGCCTTCCGCAACCATCGCGAGCGGAGGCAGCCCTCCCTTTCTCGAGAGCGAGTTTCCCGTCAGAATTACTCTCCACCCTTTCTGGATACCAATGGCGACGAGAGATTTCGCCTCGATCTGATTTTCGAGGATCAAGGCTTCGCCGGAATCACAGGGATCGAGACCTATCGCCGCGGCTTCGTTGTCACGTATCCGGTTGCGAAAGAGGAAAGGCTTCGAATTAGATCGCGCGCCGATTCCGGCGAGGCGATTTCCGTAGCACTCGTTTTCTACGATCCACGGGGAAGCCTCGTTGCGACAGCCGATCCCGGCCATGCCGTTTCCGCTGCATCGATTTCTGCGAATGAGCGGTTCGGTGCCTGGCATTCGCACGCCGATTCCCGCGCGGCGATTCCCGTAGCAATTGTTCCCTTCGACAAGAGGAGTGGCGCCCTCGCGAATCCCGATTCCGGCGCGAACGTTTTGGAAACAATGATTCCCCTTGATCAGAGGAGAAGAGTTCCGGCAACCGATCCCACCCCTCAGGTTTTCGGAACAACGGTTTCCTGTGACTGTCGGGCTGGCGTGGTTGGCGATGCCGATCCCGCCTCCCATATTCCGGAAAACTACGTTGTCGGAAATGACCGATTCATTATTTTCACCGGCAACTCCGATCCCAGCCTGACCGTTGTCTCGGACAATGCATTGCGTCACCCTGGCAGACACACCAACGATGGAGATAGCCGGCTGCGAATCTTCGAAACCGACCGCACCATGAGAATCCGCCAGGTTTTCGCCCCGCTCGGCATGGTGCTTCGCATAGAGTGCCTCATCAAATCCGCCATCGGCACCGGTGACCGTAAATCCATCCATCGAAGAACCCTCCGCAAGGGAAACCACCGGTGAACCGGAAAAGGCAAGGATCGTCTTTTCCGCCCGGAGCAGTCCTTTCTTCCCGCCCTCATCGTTCCCAAGGCTGATGAGGTGAACGCCGGGGCGAAGCTGGACCTGTCCTTCGTAGATCCCGGGCTGAACGAGGATCCGAGCCCCTTCCTTCGCCGCATTGATTGCATCCTGAATCGTTTGGTAATCGCCCGGAACGGAAATCTCCTCCGCCGAAGTCAGTCCTGCGCCGAGGAGAAGAAGGATAGCGATTCGTAAACTCATACCGCAAACTACCACTTTTTGAGATCAGAGTGCATTCAAAAAAACCGAGGCAAATTCGGGCTGAAAGCCCGATCGCACAAAGCTCACCCCTTCAGGGTTGGAATTGAATGAAATAGCCGAACCCGCCCTGAAAGGTCGGCCGCAAAGCTACGAACAAGGTCAGATCGATGACTCAAGAGAGAATGATGGTGAAGGGAACAGGGTTGAGTGCCGGAGGTGGGTATCTCGTTTTCGCAAACGTCGCAGTGCTTTGGAACGTGCGCCATTCTCTTTCTCTAGCTCCCTCAGCCGCTTGGTCTGGCTGACCTCCATCATCCCGAATTGACTTCGCCTGCGGCTCCGCTCTGCGGGCTGCCACTTCGTGTCAGTCTATCTCGCTTCGCTCGATGCCCGCTTCCAGCGATGGAAGGTTTGCTCACAGCAGAGCTTAGTGATACAGCCAGCAGCTAGGTTGCCTGAAGCGCGAACGAAGATAGGCAAATGTCGTGCTCACTGCAGACGTCAAGGATGGTCTTTCCTCCGTCTGCCTTGCGCAGGGATGCGGATTCTTTCTGCTGTAGTGTGGCGTTTGCCTTTCATTTTCTGGGGCCTTTCTACAGGGTCCCAGATTTTCATTCAAGATGGATCAGTTTAACGAGGCCCAACCAGATAGCGTTGGGCCGAGTGATCGGTCCTTCGACTATAATTGATTACTGAATCCAATACAATAATCGCCTGACGGCTCGATCTCTTCATGCGCTCCGGGGAATCCGTGCTTCATCTTGACTCGCTGCATCAGACTATGCTAAAGTCCAGTGCCGAGGGTGGCGAAGTGCCAACCCGTTTTCGCGCCTAAACCTCGGTAATCAGGTTCATTGTCAACATTCGAGAGCCATACGTTTGAAAATCTCCTCGGTAAAACATCTTAATTTCTCGCACTCACGGAGGGTTGCCCTGCATCCTTCCTCAGCATTTTCGATCCTGGAGGTTACCCTTGTCGTAGCGCTGCTCCTTGCCCTTGCTTCCATCAGTTTTCTTGGTTTCAGCTCCTACTCGGAGTGGACCAAGGGACGGGACGCTTCGATAGGTCTCAGGTCCGTTTACATCGCTCAGCGGGCCTATCTTGCCGACCATCCCACCGAAGACGCGGCAACACTCGGCCCTGATCTGATCATTCCATATCTACCCGGTGGTGCCGAACTTCCCTCGATCGTGTCACTGGAAGGTATCCCGTTGGAGATCGACATGACGTCGATGCCACCCGTTTTTCTCCAGAATGGTGCTCCGTATGATCCATCAGACCGACCGGATGACGGTCTGTGGGACGTCGGGAAACTTTGAGCTCCTGTTTCGCGGTTCGAGGTTCGGGAGGCGCAGGCGAGGTCCTCATGGGTTCTCGTTCGATCGAGGCGAAACGGGGATTTTCCCGATCCTGCTGCTGGCGGCGCCGCGAAGAGCCGCATCGAATTCGACCGGCCCGTTGTATAATTTTCGATTTTTCCTGCTTACGGAAGAGTATCGATCAGTCTTGCAGGCTACCTACCCTAGGGAAAACTTGCATTCACCTCTTCTCGACATGAAAGCAGCATTCCTCAACCTCGCAGTTCAGCTTGGCAGGTTCCTCGGGATTTCTATCGAATCCGAGGAGGCACTGATTTCCTACTTCCCACGCACGGATGGCAGAAGCTTTTGCGGCCTATCGAAAATTTCAAAATTTTATCCTATTCTATACATTCATTGCTGTATTTTACGATTATTGCTTGACTGTGGCCTTACATTCCCCCAGAGTTGTTGTCGCAAATCTTACACGTACGAAATGAACAAATTAAAAAGACCCGATGGATTTAAGAACTGGGGAATCCTCCTGCAGCCCCGCAGCTTCTTCGCTTTGATCACCGCTCTGGCAGCAGCTCCGGTTCTGATGCTGGGGCAGGAAGAGTCTCCGATCATCCCCGTTGGCACGCTGAGCGCCTATCCGACGATGGTCCAGACCGGGACTCACCCCACCCTGACCTGGGATGTTACTGTCCCTGAGGCTGTTTCAGATATCGTGTCCATCGAAAATACAGGGACGGTTCGCGCTGATCGTTGCGTCTTCGCCGACGTCAGGGTACTTGGGGCCTCCGTGAAGAGAGTTTGGAAAAATTGGCGTGGTAGAGTTGTGCACTGGGAATGGGTGCCAACGCAGGGAAGGGTAAGTCAAAATGGAGGCTCCTCCGAAAGTTTCTTCTTTGATACGAACGATCGCGTCAATCCCAATAAGATTGTTTGGTCGACGAAGCTAGCTAGCGGGGACACTCTTGATTTCAGTGGACGCTACGTACGCTACAACGGGTCTTGGAGCTCGACGTTCGATTCCCGTTCGGTTTCCCAAAATGTCAGGGCCCTTCGGAATGGCGATGTCCCTCCGACGACGACGCCTCTGTATCAGCAGCCCTCCATCGAGTCCTTCCTCCTGCCATTTCTCGATTCGGAAGGTAAGATAAAGATCGGCTCGAGAGATGTGATTTACCTGATCGAGCTAACCCATACGGATACGAGTAGCAGTGGTTTCGATCTTCAGGATCTGGCATTTCTGGTCAGTTTTTATGAAGAGGTTGAGACCGATATCGGTTCGGTCGACTGCGCGGGGAATCTCACCGCGGTTGAAGATGCTGCCCTGAAGCAAAATAACGGGCATGGCAACAACTACGACGGAGTCGACTCGAGCAACCCCGGCCAAAGCCCAAAGAAGCTTAATGATTCGGATCCGAATATCGATGACGAGACGAGAAAGCGTGGTCGTCGACGCCGTTAACTTCTCCACCAACGTTTTGTCCCTGTGGTTTCCAGCCGCCTTATCACTTCCCTACAAATTTTGAGTAATCGGTCTTTTAGCTTCCCACCCCCCCTGTTTCTCGCGAATGGCGCCCTGCTGATCTCTCTGTTTGCCGTGAGTAACGCGGCCGGCGATCCCGGTCCGGAAGGGAGTTCTGCGGCCGGCGCGGCCCGGGGTGCCTCAGCGATGACCGAGCCGGCGAAGGGAGAAGCGCTCGCAAACCGGCTTCGGATTGCCAACCAAAACGATCCAGTCCGAAAGGTGGGGCCTCGCGCTGGTGAGGCGAAAGACCCAGCCCCACGTTTTACCGGCCGGGACCTGATCAAGGAGTCAGCGGTCCTGAGTCGGGGATCGTTGATGGCACTCCTACCGAAAAGGGCACTTCTCCATCTGCCTGATTCACTAAAAGACTCTACGGGGGTCAAGAAAGGTTCCACTCTGGTTTCATGGCAGGAATTCCTGAAATCAAATCGATCCTGGATTCGGACGGTTGAGGTGTCGAGAGAGCGCGCAACCGGTAAGAAGCCCTTCTCCGTAGAAGAGGCGGAAGCGCTTCGTTCCAGCGGCAGGGTCGTAGTTGCAACTTTTCAGGGAGGACCGATTGCAGTACTCCCGTCCTCCTTTCCCGAGTCAGTGAGTCCAGAGCCCGGGAAAGGAACAAACTGAAAATGAAACGGCCCATGAAAAGACTACTCTCACTATTGACGATACCCTTACTTTTGCTCTCGCCCGAGTCCCATGGTGGCGACTACGTTCAATTCGTCCGCCAAGTCCAGATGCCCGACGAACTGGAGTGGGATATGTCCGTTGAAAAAGCGGGGAACGCCCTCTCTCCGCTCGCGATTAATCCCAACGGAGCCAGGTTTGAGCTTTGGGCGGTTGATTCGGAAACGCTCGCCAGCTTTCTTCTGGACACGACATACGTGAATTCCTACATTCCCGTCGCCGAGGTGAACATCTCCACTGAAGATCCCTACGAAATCATCCCGAGAACTCGAGTGGATCGGCCTTTCACAGTAGAAATTACTTTGAATGGGCTTGTTTCGGATCCTGATGCGCCCGAGGCTGCGCAAATGGTGAAGCTGCTTCGCCACGTTCAGGCCTACCAAGGGAAAGGCACGGGAAAAAATGTCAATCGCGGAAATGCAACCCTGATTTCGGAAGGTTCGCTTTCCGAGAATGGGGATCATTCCCTGGAATATCCCCTGACCTCGATTCCTGGGGGTGATCGGGAAAAGGTCCGGGGGGAGGAGAGGTTTTCCGTTTTCTCGCTCACCGACGAAAACGCGCCCGAATCCATCCTTGATTCCGATACCGTACAGATCTGGCCTATGGCTGGTTTCAACGTGGAAGGAATTTCTCCGAATCAACTGGTGGAAGGTCCATCTCCCCACCTCACGGTTGAGCTTTCAGACCTCTACCCGGACTCGTGGACCTATCTCCAAGTATATCAAGGCTCGCCTTCTCTCGGTACTAATGGGATCCTCGTTCCTGGTTCTTCCGTGTTGGTAGATGGAACCATTCCCCATGATGAGAGGCTCACCGTGAAAGATCTGGATTCAGTGGTCCGTAAAGATGGAAGCTGGACTCTGGAGCTAGTCACAGTCACTCCTTTTGGGGCTGAAAGACTTTGGCACACGACGTTTCAGGTAAAGAGAAGTGTCCGCGTGAATAGCGCGATCACGACAGTTCAGTGATCTCTTTCGCCGTCGAAAGATAATGAGGAAACCCGAGAAACACTTTTCGCAGGGTTGCCGAGGGTTCGGTCTCGTGGAACTCGCCATTGCGTCGGGCCTCCTCGTGAGTCTGGCCTTGATTGCTTTGAAGGCGACATTGCAGGTTTCAGAAGTTCAAAAGTGGACCGTTATTCAAAGCCTCTCCGATTCGTATCTGTCCCGGGAGACTGCTTTGGCGTCGCGCCTGACTTTTTCGGACATCATCTCGGAATCCTCTCCGTGGCCGGACTTCCCTTCCTCGGAATCACAAGAGATGGAAATCGGGCGTCTCCCGGGCGGTGTTGCAGTCAACGCAGTTTTGGTGCGAACCAGGCAGGCTGATGCGAACAACCTCGTTTCCGAGGGGGGAGCGGGGACGCTTTCTTCGAATCCGGCTCGTAGCGAGGGCTGGAAACTTCGGTCCATTCTGGTCTACCGAATTGGAGAAAGGTCTTATTACAAGACTAGAACAACATTCAGGAATCGATGAATGGAGCTTCCAGTGGGCGAAATGGGAGAGCACGTGCGATGACCCTAATCGAGCTTGCTGTTGCGATTTCTATTTCGCTTGTCCTGTCCTTCGCGATTGTTCTTTTACTGGGGCAACAGGTTCGCTTTTACACCCAGTTGCAGAAATTTCGCTTTCTGAGAGAGGAGGCCCCACAGATCAACTCGCTCTTCGCCACCATTTTGAGCGGGGCTGATTCCTACCGCATCTATGCAACAGGGAATACGGCGAGGTCCCCAGACGCGTTACCCGCGCGATCTGGAACTGCACTTCGCTTGCGTTTTCAGCTTTCGAGTGGAGAGGAGCGTCTATCTGTATTGGCTCAAGAATCTGAGGGAGTTAGCGGACTGCATTATTACAGGGCGGACGAATTGGGAATATTTCCGGAAACACCCAGTTGGACAATCAGCAGAGCACCGACCGAAACTTTTTTTTCGAATGAAAACGGTTTCTTGGAAATTCGAATGAGGGATCAACACGGCTCAGAGATCACTTATGGCGGTAATCCGGATTGAGAACGCGGGCGGCGATGATAGCCGGAGCCGATCGCTACTTGATTGCGATGCTGCTATTTCAGCCGAAACCGTGGGTTAAAAAAAATTGAATTGGATATGAGAATTTCGCGAAAACTGCACCACAGGTATCTTTCCCGAGGGACCACAACCGTCCTCGCCGTTATTGCGGCGACCATTCTAATCAGTGGTCTTTTGACTTTCTCTCTCCGAGTGGGAATGAACTCGATCGATGCGCAGTCTGACGCTCAATTGCGGCAAGATGTGCGATACCGGGAGGAGGCATTTCTATCGGCCTTGCTGCATATCGTTCCCAATCGGGCGATACTGGCGATGAAGGCAGGGAGTTCCGTGGATGCGATGTCGTGGGAGGTAATTTTCGCCGATGCGCTCGAAATCTCCGACAGTCGCGCAGCGGTGGATTCTGAATTTCTCGACACGCTCGGATTGGATGGGATTTCTGCACAGCTTCAAGGGGAAAGCATTTTTGAAATTGGCACACCAGGTCTCGAGGGGGAACCTGTTATCCCTGGAAATTCTTCATCAATTGGACTGCTTGCCAGCCTCGGCTTGGGAGACTCTCTTCCTCCGCCCTTGGAGGTTCCAACTGATTTGCTGTCGGCTGACATTTCGATACCCCTCCTATCGAAAAGAAAGGTCTACAGCCCGCTCTACGAATCGGGCCTCTATGCCGACCCGGCTCTTTACCCTTCGATGAACTTGATACGATATCCAAATCTTCGATTTGGCTACATCCCACCTGGGTCCCTCGCAGTTGCAAAGCGAAATTGGTGGGTGTTTTCGACGCGTTCCAGAGTTGACCCGGTCGGCGACACAATGCGAGAGAAATATTATTTGCTCTCAATCTACGAGTTGCCATCTCAAGTCCCAATATCTTCGACCGGAGTGCTCACTCTAGGCAGGCATGAAGACGGCAGTTTTTGGGATGAGTCTTCCATCTCGCTTGATGGTTCGATCTATGGCGCGGGCGTGAAAAATATGGGCCGGATTTCCACTTCCACGGGAAGCATCACGGCAAGAAACTCGCTCTTTCTGGGCGCTCAGACCATGGTTGCAGGAAACTCCCTCAATGATGGCTTTGACGATTTAGGTGCGCGAGAGGCTCGTGATGCCTTGTCTACTGATGATTTTTACGGCGCTTCTTTGTCCGGAAATGGGGGTGGAGAAGCTGTTTTTGTAAACATCAATCCAGGTACGAATTTTCTTTATTCCCTTCCGGATGAGGATCGCAGCTTGCGGGCCAGTCCCACAGGATGGGAGGAATATTCCCGTGGAGCAAACCGTTGCGCGATGACGATCCGCGTTACGAAAATCGACACGGAGAGTCAGATTCCCGTCGAGGTTGAGTTGGACTATCTGACCACCAGCGGAGGCTCCAATCGCGTCGTATTCGAGAGGGGAACGAATTGGCCGACCGGACCAGCAGACGAGGGGGAGCCAGATCTCCCCGTTGATACGGAGATACTCGATAACCTCAGGAGTACCCTCGTAGTTTTGCCGGAGAATCTCGAAGGCTATCTCGAATCACTGCCTGACGCTGCTCCCTTATCGGAGAATCATTCCATTCTGGTAGAGTATTCATCGTCGATGGAGGGTTTTAAAGAGCCGACCATACCCTCCGAGGCGGATCAAATGGCGGTTGCAATCCGTCGTTGCGAAGATTTGACCTCGTTCGACAAGGGGTTTGCTCTTGTAACGCCGTTCCAGGTCTACTTCCTCGAAAATTTCAATCAGGTTCAGGCGGAGACTCCAGCAGGGAGTGGTATTGATCCTGCATCTCCTTACTTTCCCCCCACTGCCGTATTTTCCCCCGAAAAGCGATTCGGGGGGCAACTCAATTCTCCCACGCCGGTTCATCTGGACGGGCGGGTCAGTGTAATGAGTACTGATGTAGGGCAGGAAGTCTCCCCGCTGAGCTTAAAGGGTGCAGATGATGAAGAAGTCGGATCGGATATCATCACTGCAAATCTCAAGAGCGCTGAGTCCCCGGCGTCGATCGCGCCAATTCATGAGCTCAACTGGTTAGTGACGGTCGAAGAAATCGAATGGTGAGAGGTGATGTTTCGAGAAAATCAGTGACCCCGAAAATGAGTGGAAAATTTGCAATGATTATCCGAGCAAAAGCAGTGCATTTTGCGGCAGACGCGGGGAATGCGGCGCTTCACCCGGAGGATGACGGGGTGAAAATTTCCTTTGGCCTGGATTCAGACCTCAAATTCATGCTCGACTGGAATACGAAAACCCTGTAGGTTACTTCATGTCGGTTAAAGCGAACAGTCCCAAAGACCCGAAGGAGGTGATGGGGCAAATCTTCGGGGAGTTCGGGAACGAGGCGATCTCCGACATCCAGGTTCGTTCAGGTCTTCCAGTCTATTGCCACACAAGAAACGGACTGGAGATAGTGGATCGCCTGGGAGATTTTACGGTGGGAGACGTACTTTCCCTGACGAGATTCCTGTATTCCCGTCAGGAGGATGATGCAACGGGAGAAATCGGTGAACTCCAGCAGACGCTACCTGTGGAAACGCGGCTCAGGGATGATAAAGTGGCTGATTTCAGCAGTTCTGGCTTTCCTTTGCCGGACGGATCCGTTTCCGGAAGAATGCGGGTGCAGGCCCACCTCAGCACTCGTGGTCCCGGGCTGACCTGTCGAATTCTGAGCGATAAAATTGCCGATCTTGAAACTCTCGGGATCGCCCCGGATACCGTCAGGGCGCTTCAATCCGTTATGGTGAAGAGACAAGGTTTCGGGCTTGTCACGGGGCAAACCGGTTCAGGGAAGTCCACTACCTTGGCCGCCATTCTCGACTGGCTCCGGATCACTCATTCCCGGCACATCGTCACGGTTGAAGATCCGATCGAATATCGCTACTCGAGATTTCTCCCGAAAGGTGATGGCGAGGCCGAGTTGGTTCCCTCCCCGGGATTCGTCACCCAGCAGGAGATCGGAAAGCACGTGGCTACCTACCACCAGGGGCTCAAAGATGCACTTCGAAAGGCGCCTCATGTCGTTCTTCTGGGCGAGATCAGAGACCGAGAGACGATGGAAATCGCCATTGAGGCGGCACAAACCGGGCATGTCGTGATCTCCACTTTGCACACGAATGGAGCGGTCAAGACATTGGGTCGGATTCTCGAATTCTTTCCACAGGATCAGCACCGTTCCCTACTTGGACGCCTGTCCGAAATCTTGATGTTCGTTCTCTCGCAGGGCCTGATTCCCGCGGGAAAAAGCAGAGTGCTGAATTACGAATTTCTGCAGAACAACAGCAGTGCGGTACGATCAGGGATCGCTGGATACAGTGGCTCGACCAAGGCTCTGGAGGATTCGCTCCGCCACAGTGGAAACATCGAATGGGACACCAATCTGCGTAATCTCCTCGATTCCGAACTGATTTCGCATCAGGCTTACACCATGAACAAGATGAATGAGGACGACAGCGAGGATATGCTGTTTGTCTCGTGATCGTGTCCGGAATTCTGGAATATGAAATGAACGATGCCTTAAAGAAGATTTGAGTCAGGACGTAGACAACCGGAGAATTTTTAGCAACCCATAGACAAATAAATAAAAATGAAACTGAATAACAAAAATAAAAAACAGGCAGGTCTGACATTGATCGAAATTACGGTCGTGATTTCCGTATTGCTCGGTTTGATCGCGGTTCTGTTTATCGGAGTCCAAAACTATCGCGAGGCCACCAATAAGTCGCGTTGCATCATGCAGATTTCGGCGATGCAGAAAGCGGTTCGTTCCTACCAAAATCTGGAGAACAAGGTAACTGGTGCGGCTCTCACCCAAGCTGACATTGTCGGAACTGGGAAATTGGTGGCTGTCTTGCCCACATGCCCATCCGGGGGTAGCTACACACTCGCGGCCACGATCCCGGCTGTGGGAACTGCCGCCCTTTCATGCAATCAAACCGGGCATGCTCCCGCGGATGCTTCAGGTTGGTAGTCTTTCTCGCTCAACCGGTGCAGGTGCCCCTGCAAAACGCCGCTCGAGCCCATACTTCGCCAGTATGGGCTTGATCTTTCTTCCGTGAGGTCACTTCGGAGAGGCCGGGCCTCAGAGCGGTTTCTCTTCATTTTGGGGTGACCCCCTATCCTTGTTGCATTGATGGAACTTTTTCCGATTGACAGCCCCTTGATCAAGCTTCACCGCCAGGCGGGCCGTCTTTCCCGTCGCAGTGAAGGCATGGTCGCGAATCGGAACTGGTATAACGCCGCGGATCGGCAGCCTTTGCAGTGGCATCTTCTCGTGAACGGAGCGGAGTTTTCCTCCTACATCTATCGCCCCTCAGTGGATGAGTGGGCACCGGGGCCTGCGGTTCCCCGGTCGAGACTGGAAAAAGCAGGCGATTCGGCAGGCGGAGAGCAAGCTCGCGAGGGTGCTGGTGGAAAAACAAGGCTTTCCCCTGAATCAAGAGAAGAGCTCCAGAAGGTGATGCGTGAACTGGTGGATTCGATTGGAAAAGGTCAGCACGCGGGCTTGGGGATAATACTTCACATGTGCGATTCTTTGGCAATCCGAAAACTTGCCCCGCAGTTCGAGGAAGAACCAGATCATGATTCTCTAGACCAACTTCTCATCGAGGCACCGGAGGTGGCTCTGGGCGACAAAACTCTTGTCGAGGAGGCTACCTCTTGGAGGCTTCTCTCTGAAGTGGATTCTGGAAATTCCGGGCCGCAGGCGATTTCCATCTCGAGCCGTTATGCTCCGATCGTGGAAGAGATGAGAGAATTTGGGAGCTCGCTGAGGCTTCCCATCGTGGTTGAGGCCCGCAGCGCTGCCCTCGAACTTCTGGCCTGGCTGACAAGCCCCTCCGAGAACGATGTTTCCCTGATCGCCTCTCACAACAAGAACGGCTCGGTTCTCGTCATTCGCTACCCTCAACAAACCATTTTCGCGATTGTCAATCAACAGGGGATCTTGGATTCGTTGCGGATTTTGCCCAAGGCAATAGGTGCGGGCGAGGAAGCTCCGGAGGTGGAGCGACTGCTTCGGAATCTGACCACCCTCGGGGACCATTCTTTCGGGGACGTGATTTTTTTGGATCGAGCTTTGTCTCGTACGGAAGCTCCTGATTTTTCCAGTTTGAAGAATACATATCCTGGAGTTTCGGTCAGAATCTTCGATGAATGGCAACTTCCCGGGGTGCTGGATGGGTCGACTGGAACCTTGTTTCCCGAGTCGGCTTTTGTCGCGGCGAAGAAAACGGAAAAAGGTTCGACCGGCTCTCCTTTCGAGTCCGCCGGAGCTCTTGATTTCTATTGTCTGCCGGAAAGTGTTGCTGCGAGAATTCCCGATTTGAGGACTCTCAAGTTGGCACGAACAGGTCTTTATTTCCGGATCTGTAGTGTCTTTCTAGTCTCCGCGTGGGCTTTTATGATAGGCTCAGAAGTGTTGCAAAAACTGAGATCCGAGGAGTGGCAGGTGTTGCCATCCTCAGTGGATGAGCAAAAAATGAAACTGGAAGGCCTGATTTCGCAACGCAACCGGTGGAGGAATTGGGACGATCTTTTGAAGAGGCGGTCTGAAGGAGCGGTTGCCATGGCTTTGCCTTTGGTGCTATTTGGAGAAGACGATGGCATTCTTCTTGATCGACTTGACTATCGCTTAAACTCGGATCTGGTGGAAGAACCGAGGGTTGGATTTGTTCGAAACTGGGAGTTCTCCGGATATCTCGATCCGGAACGCGCTCGGGATCTCAGCAATCTCGGATCTGAACGGAAAATCGAGAGCGCAATCAACAACCTGGCGGATGATCTGCAATCGTTCTATCTTGCCAGTACGGAGGAGACCGAACTCGACGTTACTTTTCAGCAGCGGCAATCAGCAATGCCGGCAACGACCGCCTTTCCCATCGAGATGATTCGCCGATATCGGGCGGCCTTCGACCTTACGATTCGACAGAAGGTCTCGCCGAAATCAGAGAACTCGTTGTCCGGTGCATCGAGCAGGTAGGGGAAGTTGAATGTTTCAAGTTCTATGAGTCGACATCGAAAGGCAGTTTTGATTTTTGGATTTGTTGGTCCACTGGTGATCGCTTTGTTGGTCTCTGCTCTTCTTCTCGGCGTGAGATCGAAGGTTTTTGCCAAGTATGAACTTCGCAGCAAGGCTAAAGAAGGCCTTCGTGTTGCTACCGTAGAGGTCGAGACTGTTCGCAAATTCCTCGAATCAGATGGACGCCTGGATAACCTCCGCAACTGGGAGGAAGATAGTGGTAAGGATTTCTTTCAGCTTTTCAGCCAATCCCTCGATGAGTCGATGAGTCAGTTGCCAGAGGGGTCGCTTCGGCGAACTGCAATGGGGCAGGCGGATGGTGCCAGTTCAATCGGATCGGCAAGTGGGCTCTCACACTCGAGAATTACACTATCCTTTGAAGGTAATTATCAGGCGATGCAATCAGTCATGGCAAGGCTTGAAGCTAAAATCCCCACTTTGATTTTGGAGGATCTCGAGATCGTCAGAAATCCTTCCAATAATCGGAGCGAGCGAAATATTCTTCTGTTTAATGTCACCTACATCAATTGGGAAATAGCGGAGTCAGTTCGATGAAAAAGTTATTCTTGTTCTTCATGAGCCGGCTGTTGATCGGAAGCGCTGTATTTTTCGAGGGAGCAGGGGGCTTTCTTGCGCTTGCACAGGACCGCCCCGATGCTTCCCGCACGGAGCAAGACCGGGACTTAACCGGTGAGTTGCGTACGGGGATGATCATTGAAAAAATCGATGGGAACCTTCGAAATGTAGACCCTTTTGGTCTGCCTATGATGCCGGATAAGAACGTTCCCGTTGAAGATCCGGGCGCTACCGAAAAGGAGGAACCGGTGGAAGGGCCGAATGGCCCCGCGCTGAAGGAGTTTGCAATTCGAGCGGCCGAGAAGATTCCCATCACCGGCGTTTATCCAGACCGCCAAGTGCTTGTTGTCAAGGGACGTCTCATGGACGCTGGGAAATCGATCGTTGTACGGGTGGAGAATGTAGATATTACGCTTAAATTCCTGGGCTTGAATGAAGACGGAATTCATTTTCAAGATGTTGATACGGGTGAGGTTGTGGTAAGGCAGTACAAAAGGCTTCGGGGGATTCATTCCAGGCGAAAGGAAGAGGTCCCATCGCGGACGAACCAGAAGTCAGGAATCTTTCCTCGCTCCCAGCCTATCCGGGTCGAGTGAACTGGCCCCAGAAAACCGAGCCAAAGGCGAGGTGAAGGACGCAGGCGACCCGCGGTGCAGCCCACACGACCGACGCTCACAAGCGTTCCGCGTATTTCCCTAGAAAATTCCTCCGGGTCTCGATTTCAGCCCTTCGCTGGTCCGACAGTTCAGACCATCGGCCGTCGGCTAGGGAGTCGTTTCTCAAACGGTCAAAAGATCTGAGCGCATCTTTGATGCGATGGTGGAGCTCCGGCTTTGATAGTGAGGGGACAGGGGTATTGTTAAACTCGAGATCCAAGTTCATCATTGCGACCGCGGCGGTGAGCCATGGCTCGGGATCCTCCTCCTCTCTCGCCGCAACTTCCCACACCAGGAATGCCGTCGCCGCGATTTCACTGAAAAGAGTTTCCTCGGGGATGTCGCTCATAGCAGTCAAAAAAAAGTGCAGCGCGTCGTAGGTGGTGTAGTTGGTGGGATCGAGAAGAAATGCTTGGAATAATTTTCTCCTGATATCATTGCGGATGTGCTGTAGATGGGAAGCGGAGAGTGGGACACTGCTGTTACGCGTGGATTTGAGCAACCGGTAATGCCCCTGCCAGGTGGAAGAGTCAGAGTGGTCTGAGCCCTCCAGGCCAACATGCCAGGCTCTATCGACGTCCTTCTCGGAAAAACGTGAAAGCATTTTCCCGTAGCCGGAGCCCCGAATCGCAAAGGGGTTGTATCCCGGCCAGTTTGTTGCAGTGCTCGGGGCAGGAACGTTTTTGACCACGAGGGTCCACCCGAGAAAGAAAAAACACACGATGAGTGTTCCCTGAGCGAGGTCCTGTCGTTTCATTGTCTCGCTCGAAAGATGAGAATCGCGACCACCATCGTTACGAGACCCCAGCCTGCGAAATAGCCGAGGAATTGAGCAAAACCACTAAAAGGAAGCGGGCCCATTTTAAAGACGAGTCGCTCAGTAAGATCAGCAAGGTGAAAGTGAGGGCCCAGCAGATTCAGCAGCTGTCCCGGTGGACTTGATGAGACAAGATACGGTGCCAGATTCCCTTGAAAGAAAAAGCCGAAGCCAAAGTGGCAGGAAACGAGGATCCAGGAAACGGTCGAACTAAATCGCGTTGCCACCGCAAAACCAAGTGTTGCAAGCGGGATCACGATCGTCAGATAGAGGAAGCAACTCTGCAGGTTGAGTATGATCCAGAGTTCCGCTTCTTTTTGGTCGCCGGGGAGAGCTCCTACGACACTTGTCAGGAAGGTGCCGAAAACGAAGAGTATTGCCGGGACGCTAAAACCAATCGTCGAACCCGCTATCAATCGCAATCGCCTGAACCTCGCTGCCTCGCGGGAAAAAGCATAAACGAGAAGTCCGTTCCTTCTCCATTCTTCTCCAGTAGACGCAGCGCTCAGGAAAAGCCAACCGGAGCAGACTGTCCAAAGTAAGATCCACCCCGCCTGAGCGCGTGCGGGCTCCAGCAATGAAGGCTTGAGAGTAGCTGGCACCAGTTGGGGGAGGCAGTATGCCAGAATCGGAAGTCCGGCAGCGAGAATTATCGCGGTCTTGTTAGCAAGAATCGTTGACAGATAGAGACGAGTCAAGAGGGTCATTTTCGGTTTCCACTTCTCTTTCTATGCCGCCGCGAAAAATGATTCGCGCAGGGTTGCCCACGATATTTCAGACGTTCCCGACTTGAATTTTTCAATTTTTCGCTGGTGAATCAACACAACTGAATCTGCGGTGAGGACGGGTTCGTCCGGATGATGTGAGACAAGCCTGCAAACTCTGGAAGCGGGACGCGCCCACCAGTCCCGGACGATTTCACGTGCCACAAAATCTATCCCTGAAATCGGCTCGTCGAGGAGGAGGACGCAGGGATCACCGAGGCCTTCCTCGGCTTCCCTCGCGAGAGTCTCGGCGATGGCAAGAACGATCTTTTGCTTATTTCCCCGCGAGAGGGCCCCGTACTTCTTGTCAAAGGGGATCTCAAGGATTTCGGACAGCTTGAACGCTCTTTGCAAAGCTTGTTTCGGAAGGAATACGCGCAAAATCGAAGAAAGACACAGATCTCTGTTGAAGCTGAGATCGTCGCAAAAGTAGTGAATAGCACCTC
>Ga0055584_100002846_pt1 | contig 17154 bp, 18 predicted proteins | sample OSDHelmetaG_FD_58716 | JGI IMG/M metagenome (GOLD analysis project Ga0055584, IMG submission 58716) | Pelagic marine sediment microbial communities from the LTER site Helgoland, North Sea, for post-phytoplankton bloom and carbon turnover... | ecosystem: Environmental > Aquatic > Marine >... | reverse complement strand
AGGCGACTCCAGGGATAATTGTGGAGCTCCCGGGTGTTAATGCACCAGCGGAACGGCATTGGAAGAGCCGTTTGGCGATATCCTGAGGAGGTGTGCAATGTTTGGCGATCAATCTTGGATTTCTGGTACGGTCTCGACACTGCGTTCACTCGCGGTTGCGGCGGGGTTTTCCGTGGCGCTGGTTGGTGCGGCAGAAGCCACTACCTTTGGCCCAGGCTTCGATCTGTTTTCGACCACGCCTGGCAGTTTTGTTGATCTGACGTTACCGACCGGTGGTGTAGTCGGTGTGGTGCCGCTGGAAGGCAACCCGATTACAGGGCTTGGCAACACCGATACCATCGTCGAGCGTCTGAATGGCTCCGGCGTGCCGTTTGCCCCCTCGGCGGACGCAGTAGTCATTGATATCGAACTTGTCGCGCTGTCGCTTAAGAGCGCCGATCCGATAGACATCAACGGGACGTTGTTCGATATGTTCATTTTCTCCGGCGATTTGATGGGGCAGCCGTCGAACCCGGTTGGCACAATGCAGGTCGATCATTCAGAATCGAATGGTGGCATGTTTATGTTACTGGATTTGGTCATTAACTATCAGGTGCTGTTCTTCGAGGTCGGCGGCCTGCCTTTGGCACCACCAGATATTTCTATTAACGGGGTTGTCACTTTCCCAGACCTGGATTTCCGGCCGATCGTTGGGCCCTGGTGTCACGATCCGGCACCGATGGATGCGCACACCGCAGCGCTCCCCGCCAATGGCTTCTATGCTGGGGTACAGTGCCCGGGCACAACTCCGCCGGTTAAGAGCGAGCCGATTGGGCACATCACATCCGATGAGGCCCACTACACTCAGGCTGCAATGGTGAGTGAGCCGGCGCCGCTGATGTTGCTGGGGGTTGGCCTGGCCGTGACCGCGTTGCGTCTGCACCGTCGGGCATAGTCTCCCGACGCTTCTGCGTCATACCGAAACGCAACGCCCGGTTCCCTTTTGCGGAGCCGGGCGTTGCTTGTTTCGAGCAAGGGCCCTATGGCAGCCAAAGCACCTCATCACGCCAGGGCGGCGGCACGGTGAGCACGCCGGCGCAGTTGCGGTGCTCCGCACCTGGCAGGCGGAGAGATTGCCAGGCGCCTTGCCATTCGGGTGGCATGCTCTCGGGCGGCGGAGCGTAAGGCGGCTGCACTGCGCTCTCCGCCCTGAAGCCGAAGCGGCCGTAGTAAGCGGGGTTGCCCAGCACGCAAACCAGCGCGACGCCCTCTGCCTCCAGCCGTTGTAACCCATCATGGATTAGAGCGCTGCCGATGCCTTTCCGCTGCGCCGCCGGCGTCACTGCCAAAGGGCCGAGCAATGCAGCGCTACAGTCGCTGCCGACTATCGAGCAGACCGAAAACAGGGCGTGGCCGACAATGGCCTCGCCCTCGCAGGCCACCAGGGATAGGACCTCCGCCGGTTGCCGCAACAAGGCGGCGACCAGGGGGAGGAGGTCCTCGTCCGGGAAGGCGGCGGGATAGAGCGCCGCAAGTGCGGCCCAGTCCGCCGCGCCGCTGCTCCGGACGGTCAGGGATGGCACGGGGGCCTACATCCCCAGCTTATCCTTCATACCATATTCCACCGCGAGGTCGGTGAGTTTACCCCAAGTGGCGTCCTCAATCTCGATACCGTCGCGGCGGCGGGCTTCTTCTTTGATGTGCTCGATCTCGCCGGGGTAGAGCACGCCGCTGCTGCCAGCAGACGGTGGGGTCGCTTTCAGGTAGCGAGCGAAGTCGGCGACATCCTTCTTGAACGTCCCCACATCGCGGAACGATGCCACGTTGAAGACCGCCATGAAGCAGCCGTCATTGTGCTTGCCCGTGGGGTCCACGCCAAAGCCAAGGCCCGTCAGCAGGCCACAGAGGATCTCGACCATCACAGCCAAGCCGGTACCCTTATAGCCGCCATCTGGGCCGCCCAAGGGCAGCAGCGCACCGCCTTTTTTCAACTGCGTCGGGTCGTTGGTCGGTAGGCCATCAGAGCCGATCACCCAGCCATCCGGCACCTGCTCGCCACGGGCGACGGCAACGTTGACCTTGCCGGCGGCGGCGGCACTGGTCGCCATGTCGAGGAATAGCGGCGGACCTAAGTCGGACGGCACCGCAATCGAAATCGGGTTGGTACCAAGCCGTGCTTCGCGGCCACCGAACGGCGCGACCGCTTTAGGCGAGCGGCCCGAATCAGCCGTGATCAGGCCAATCATGTCGTTCTCAGCCGCCATCAGCGGATAGTTGGCGAGGCGGCCGATATGGCTCTGGTGGTAGACCGTAGCGGCGGCAATGTTGGACGTGCGCGCCTTCTCGATCAAGGTGCGCATCGTGCGCTCGGTCACAGAAAAACCGAAACCCCAATTGCCGTCTACGACCATGTGGTTATCGGATTCTTTTACCACCTCGTAAGGCGCATTCGGCACGATATGGCCGCGCTTCACCCGGTCGATATAGGTGGGGATGGCAATGATGCCGTGGCTGTCATGACCGGCCAGATTGGCGCCAACGCAGCCTTTGGCGACAACGGCGGCCTCGTGGTCGTTGCAGCCAGCGCCTTTCAGCAAGGCTTCGGCTATGGCTTGCGCGCGGTCATGGGCAATGGTGGGCATGAGGGGCGTATCCTTCCCGGATCGGAATTATGTTGGTATTCGGATGCGTCTGATCGTGGGGTGCTGTGGCGAATGCGTCAAGCATTTGCGTGCGACTTTTCCCTGTAAATCCGGCGTTCGCGGGAAGTTGTTAGCAGCCTAGGCACCGCAAAAATTACTCACAAAAAAACGCCCACTCCAGAGAGCAGGCGTTTTAATCATTCATGGGTACTGCGACCCTTGCGTCCCGCCATGTTAGTTCAGGCGGCGTGGCAATTCCTCAATCGCGGCATCCACCGCAGCCTGGCCTTGCGCACCAGCCATTTGTGCCGTCAGCACGCGGCGAGTGGCCTCAATGGCAACATCGATTGCCTTCGCGCGGACTTCGCGAATAGCTTCCGATTCAGCCTGACCAATTTTCTCCAACGCCTGTTCACGGCGACGGGCAATGGTTGCTTGCAAGGCTGCCTGCGAATCCCGCTCTATGCGAACCGCCTGCGCCTTGGCTTCCTCGATCATTGAGGCAGCAGTAGCAGCAGCTTCCTGCTGTTTCTTGGCGATATCGGCATACATAGCCTCCGCTTCTTCGCGCAGGCGACGAGCCTCGTCTAGCTGGTGGCGAATGCCATCAGACCGCTTGTCCAGCATGTCCAGAATGGCGCCCCGGCCCTTCCACCATACCAGGGCAAGGAAAATGACGAGCGAAATCGCGACGACAATACTTGGGGTCATCAGCCTGCCTCCATGCTTTCATCGACAGCGGCTTCAATCTGAGCACGATCGACTGAGCCAGACGTCAAACGGCCGCTGGCAGCGGCAGCAACATCAACCGCAACTGAACGCAAATCGGCCAGTGCTATGGCTTTTTCCGCCGAAATCCGCTCTTCAGCCTTGCCGGCCTGAGCCGCCAATTCCTTGGAGACTTCTTCAAGCGCTGCGGCTTGTTGTGCCGCCATACGGGCTTGGGCAGCGCCCAATTCCGCCTGTGCATCGGCACGCGCTTTGGCGAGATCGGCCTCATACGCAGTGCGCATGGCTTCGAGCTCGTCACGGCGTTTTTGCGCCAAATCCAAATCGCCCTGAATACGCGCATCGCGATCCGCTAGCACGCCAGCGACATTCGGGATGATCATCGTCTTTAGCAGGCGATAAAACACGAAGAACACGATAATCAGCCAGAAGATCTGACTTGCAAACCATGTTGGTTCAAATTGAGGCATTGTGCGGCTCCAAGGGAGCTAGGCGTTCCGCCAACCGAGACGAACAAGGACGCCTGGCGTCGGTTTGTACCGAAAGCACCAGGCGGCTTATCGCTCGAACATGAACGATCCGCCTGGGCTGTGCTGGCTCGGACAAATCCGAACCCAACCCTAGCGGATACGTGTCGCCTAGGCGAACAGTGCGATCAGCGCGACGATCAGGGCGAACAGCGCGATCGCCTCGGTCACGGCAAAGCCGATCCAGATGTTTGCACCGATTTCCTCTTTTGAGGCCGGGTTGCGAGCAATGGCCGTAATGTATGACGACCAAACATTACCCACACCGATACCGGCACCAATCATGCCAATTGCAGCAAGGCCAGCGCCAATCAGTTTCGCGGCATCCGCTTCCATGTCGAAAACTCCTTTAAGCGTACTCAGTTCGAGCGGTTTCTAGAGGGGGTAACAGAACACCAACCAGGCGGTTGCCGGTTAATGCAGGTGAATAGCGTCGTGCAGATAGATGCAGGTCAGGATGGTGAACACATAGGCTTGCAATGCAGCGACCAGGAACTCCAACGCGGTGATACCGACCAACAGGGTCAACGGCAAGATGCCGGCTGCGCCCATCAGGACGGCAAATCCGCCCAGCACCTTTAGCAGGGTGTGACCAACCATCATGTTGGCAAACAGACGCACGGACAGGCTGACCGGGCGGGAGAGGTAGGAGACCAATTCAATCGGCACCAGAATGACCGCCGTCCATGCCGGGGCGCCCTCTGGGAAGAACAGCCGCAGGAAATGCGTGCCGTGCCGGGCAATGCCGAGAATAGTCACGCCGATGAAAATCACCGCCGCCATGAAGAATGTCACCACCAGATGGCTGGTGAAGGTGAAGGAGTACGGCAGCATGCCCAGCACGTTGCCGAACAACAGGAACAGGAACAGGGCGAACACGATGGGGAAGTATTTCTTGCCCTCGTCGCCAACGTTATCCCGGATCATGTTGGCGACAATGCCATAGAGCATTTCCGCAACGTTTTGCATGCGACCCGGCACCAATTCGGCCTGGCGCATGCCAAAGTGCATGATGCCAAAGCCAACTACGGCAGCGATCACCATCCACAGCGCAGAGTTGGTGAACGATACATCAAAGCCCGCGATCTGGATGTCCAATATGGACCAGATCTCAAACTGATGCAGCGGATCAATCACCTTGTCGCTGTGATGTGCAACGTCAGCGGCATGTTGTGCCACTGCGTTCTGAGCTGTTTCTGCGTGTCCGGTCGATGCCACGGTCGTTTACCCGCTCGTCTCAGTTACAGGTCGTATCAATCTCTAATCGTTCTGCGCGGCTTTACGTTTTGCTTCCAAGCGCTTGCGTTCTAATTCGCGCGCCGTCCGCATCACATTCACCAACGCTGCGCCAAACCCCAACATGCAGAACAAAATCAGCATCCACGGCTTGGTGCCCAACCAATTGTCCAACGCAAAACCAACACCAATACCGACAGCCACTGCCGCCATGATCTCGATCGTTATGCGCAAGCCAACGGCTGCACCCGACATCGAAGCGGCGCTTCCGCGTGACCGAAATTCTGAGTCCCGCTTATCCCGCGCTTGAGCGAGGCGTTTGTCAAAATCGGTTGCGGACTTCGGGTCGGTCATCGCGATTGTCTAGCCTGTTTCGCTGGCTCAGCGCCAGAGGCAGATCGTCCGCTATGTCCTACCCCGAAAACGTCTACCCGGTGCAAGGCGGGCGGAACATAGGCGGGGCGAGGGACGGGGGTCAATGCACCCAACGCCGCGTTGCGCCCACTTGCCACAGTTTTTGGCCAATAGGGGCGGTATGGACGCAACAACGGGCAGCTGATGCCTCCTCCACCGTGCAAAATTCGTTTGAACAGAACGCTGGCTAGCGCAAATCGACAGGCGCTTTATCCGCGATTTCTGGCCAGTTGCTGCTCGCCTTTTCGAGATTCCCCGGAACATCCTGCAACCAGCGAGACTGAACGTCGCTGTTCAGGTTCAGGTAAAGCGTGCCATCGACCACGCGGAAGGCCGTGGGCTCCACATCAAACTTTTTGCCGAAAGCGACGCCCATAGCGCAATAGCCGCCGAAGGCAGGGGCGTATTTCTCTGGGCTTGCTTGGAAGGCATCGCGATTGGCTGCACTAGCAAAGTGATAGGTTGCGCCATTGTGTTCAGCAACAAATGCGTCCGAGCCCTGAACCGCTGCATTCTGTGTTTGATAGGCTACCGGGTCATAGCCTTTGATCGCGACGTTACCGGCCCCAAGGTTTTGCGCCACATCGCCGGCCAGCGCAGTGCCGCTCCACGCGACCAGAATCAGGCTGAAAATCAGGCGGGAAAATGATGTCATGAAAGATGTCCTCGCTTCGGGAAGGGAATACAGCACCAAATCATAACTAGGGTCGGACGCTCTGCACTCTCACAGATGCGCGAGAACCGTTCAACTCGGCGTGACGTCCTGGCGTTACTCCGCAGCCCGCAGCGGCGCAGATGGCTCGCGGAACGAATCAGCTTGGCGCAGATCGACGGATACAAGGCGGGAAACGCCGCGTTCCTCCATGGTAACGCCATAGAGCCTATCCATACGCGCCATCGTCAACCGGTGATGGGTAATGCACAGGAAACGCGTGCCAGCCTCATCCGCAATTTCCTCAATCAGGCGGCAGAGGCGGTCGACATTGGCGTCGTCCAACGGCGCGTCAACCTCATCCAGCACACAAATGGGCGCTGGGTTGGTCAAGAAGGCAGCAAATAGCAGGGCCACCGCCGTCAGCGCTCGCTCTCCGCCGGAAAGTGCAGTCAACGCTTGCGGTTTCTTGCCAGGTGGGCAGGCGAACACCTCTAGTCCCGCTTCCAACGGATCGTCATGCCCCACCAGCCGCAGCTGTGCCTCGCCGCCGCCGAACAGTCGGGTGAATAGCCGCCCGAAATGATGGTTGACGCTGTCGAAGGCGGCCAACAGCTTTTCGCGCGCGTTGCGGTTCAAATCGCCGATGCCGCGCCGCAGCTTGGCGATAGCTGCCGTCAGGTCGTCCCGTTCGGCAATCAATGTGGCGAGGCGTTGCTCCAACTCGGTAATTTCGTCGTCGGCCAATAGATTGACGGTGCCCAAGCCATCCCGTTCCCGCTGCAAACGAGCAAGACGGTGTTCCAACTCGTCCGTAGCTGCCCCCTCAGGCGCAGCGGGCAGCTGCCATGGCGAGAGGGACAGGCGCTCGCCAATCCGCTCAGCCAGATTTTGCGAGGCCTGCTGCGCTTGCTCTAAGCCCGCATCGGCGCGGATGCGAGCTTCTCGGGCAGTCACAGCCGCCGATTCGGCGCTCCTGAGCTCCCGCCCTCGGTCCGCGGAAGCGGTTTCAGCGGCGACCAGCTGGTCAGCAGCGATACGTCGCCCGGCCTCCGCATCCACCAGAACATCAGCCAGTCGGTCCAGGTCAGCACGCAGCGCGGCGGGACGTTCCGCTAAGGCAGCAGCTTGCCCCTGTTCGGCGACCAGCCGATTCCGCAACGCAGTGCCGTGCTGGTCACTTGCACGACGTTGCCAGGAACACTGCTCGCGCTGGATCGCCTCCAGCCGTTTGCTGCGCGCCGCGACGGTCTGGGCCAGTTGGTCGTATGCGCCGCGCGCCTCCAGCCATTCTTCACGGGCTTGAGCGACACTGGCACGAGCCGAAACGACTGCAGCCTCTACCGCCGCCGGGTGCGCCAGGCCATCCAGTGTCTGCACGGCCAGTGTCAGCCGTTGCTGCCAATCCTCCGTTTCACTCCTCAGCCGCTGCACCGTATCGGCCAACGCCTGCACCCGCGAGGCAGCAACCGCCCGGGCCTGAGACAGTTGGCCGGCCTGCTGCTCAGCCTTGGCGAGAATGCCTTCTGCCGCCCGCAACCGGTCGCGGGCCTGATTGCGGGCTTGGATCGCCTGTTCGCGCCCGGCATTGGCAGTTTTCACAGCTGCTAGCGCAGCATCCAGCGCCTTATCCGCAATGACCAGCTCCTTTTTCAGTGCTGCCAGCCGGTTGCGTTGCTCCAGCCGTTGTGCGGCTGCGGTCGGCGCGCCCGGCAGTGCAGTATAGCCATCCCAGCGCCACAACCCGCCATAGCGGGTGACAAGCCGCTGCCCTGGCTTCAACGACGAAGCCAAAGATGCCGCGGTCAATGGATCTGGCGCGACACCAATTTGGCTGAGCCTGGGCATCAAGGCCCTCGGCGCCTGCACATGATCGCTCAGGCAATCGCAATCGTCCGGCAGGCGCTGTTCAGGCTGGTCCAAGCCGCCACGCCAATGCAACGGCTTGGCAGTGTCGAGGTCGGCGGCGATGTCATCGCCCAAAGCAGCCGCCAGTGCCTGTTCATAGCCAGGCGCGACCGTCAACAGGTCCAGCAGCGGTGCCTTCACGCCTGACAACACCTTGCGCAGCGTGTCTGCCTCGGTTTTGCATTGCAGGCGTTGACGCTCCGCCACCTGCCGGCGGTCGTTTGCCAGACGGGAGACTGTTTCGCTCTCGGTTTCTACCTCACGCGCTTTGGCGAGGCTATCCTGCATGAGGTTGCGGGCGCGCCGCGCCTCGGTAGCAGCCTGATTCGCGGCTTCGATAGCAGCCTCTGCCGGCACCGTGGCGGCAACGCCCTCATAGTCGCGCTCTGCCTTTTCCAACTGCTGGGCACCCGCTGCAAGGCGAGTTTCCGCCTCTTTTCGCTGACGGTCTGCCGCATTGCGGTCTGCCGTTGCTGCGGCGAGCGCCTTTCCAGCATTTTCGGCATGCGATTCGGCATGCGCCAGCGCATCTCGACAACCGTCCGCAACAGATTTGAGAGCCCGCGCTTCGGCATCGCCTGCCGCGCTTTCAGCTTGAAGCCGCACAGCCTCCGCCGCCAATGCTGCCAGCGCCTCCGCCGCCTCTGCCGCTAGAGCAGTCTCTCGCGCCAAATCGCTTTCAAGGGATGCGATGCGACTGGCGACTTGGGCCTGTTCATTCGCGACCCGTTTGGCCTCCTGGGATTTGCTGTCTTGCTCAATTGACAGACGCTGCCAGATTGCGGCGGCTTCGGCTTCGGCTTTGCGCAAATTTGGCAGAACACCAGCAGAATCGGCCTGCAGTTTGACGGCGTGGGCAGCAGCCCTGGCCGCGTCTTCCTCTGCCCCCTGCGCAGCCCGAGCCGCCTGTCTAGCCTCGGATTCCTGGTGGGACGCGGACTGCCAGCGCAGCCCAAATAGAGCTAGCTCCGTCTCACGCACTTGCTCTTGTAACTTACGGTAGCGGCGGGCTTGGCGGGCCTGTTTCTCCAGGCCTTGGCGCTGGGTACCCAGAGTGGTGAGCACGTCCTCCAACCGTTCCAGATTGGTGTCGGCCGCACGCAAGCGCGTTTCCGCCTCTTGCCGCCGGGAATAGAGGCCAGCCACGCCAGCAGCCTCCTCCAGCACACCGCGCCGTTCGGTCGGCTTGGCAGCAACGAAAGCGCCGATCTGCCCCTGCGCAACGATGGCGGTAGAGCGGGCACCGGTAGCAGCATCCGCTAGTAATTGCTTAACATCCCGCGCCCGTGCGCCCCGCCCATTGATGCGGTAACCGCTGGCGCCACCACGCGGCAGACGGCGGACAACCTCAATCACCGATTGATCGCGGTAGGGTGGTGGCGCCAGTCCGTCCTGGTTGTCTAGCGCCAGCGCCACTTCGGCATAATTCCGCGCGGGGCGGGCCGCTGTGCCGGCGAAGATAACGTCATCCAGCTCGCTAGCACGCATCTGCCGTGCCGCGCTCTCGCCCATCACCCAGCGCAGCGCTTCGACGAGGTTCGACTTACCGCAACCGTTCGGGCCGACAATACCAGTCAGCCCGGGCTCGATTCGCAGTTCCGTCGATTCGACGAAGGACTTGAAGCCGGCAAGGCGCAGGCGGGTGAGATGCACGAACGCTCCTTGCGGCGGGCAGCCTAACTGCGGTTACAGATCACCCTTGGTGACCAACTCCACCATCTGCTCGACCGAGAGGCCGCCACCGTAGAGTTTGCCGCCAATAATAAAGCTAGGTGTGGAGGCAACTTTGTATTTTTGCTCTCCCTCCAGGCGCTGCGCGATCACCTTGTCCAGCACGGTTTGATCCTGCAAGCAGGCATTCGCAGCGGCCTCGGACATGCCAACGCCACGGCCAATTTGGGTCAAAGCACCCATCGGGTCCTGCGAGCGTGCCCAGGTCGCCTGGGTTTGAAACAATAGCGACAGCATGGCTGGGCGCTGCAACGGCAAAGCGCAACGCACCAGGGCCGAGGCGCGCAAGGCCAGCTGATCCAAGGGGAAGTCGCGATAGACCAAGCGTGCCTTGCCGGTGTCCAGCAATTGCTTCTTCACCTCAGGCAGAATTTCCGTGTGGAACGCCGCGCAGTGTGGGCAGGTCAGCGACGCGTATTCGACAATCGTGACCGGTGCATTCGGGTCGCCGATTATGTGCTCGTCGGCAGCAACCTCTACGACTAACGCATCCGGATCACTGGCCATCGCCTGCGAAATGCCCGCATCTGTGCTGGTTAGGTTCAGATACAGCCCTGCGGCAACTACCGCGGCAACGGCTGTGCCCAGAACGATCACCCAAAGTTTTGACATGGGGATCAGCCTCCTTATTGCTTATAGGCGTTGATAGCGCGGATTCGCTTAGGCGGAAATGCCCAAGGCCAAACAGCGTATACCCTTAAACCTAAGCATCCCGAGCCCGATGATCCAGCCTGCATCCTGACGCGTGCTAGCGCAAATCGATAAAGAGACCGTGATAGTATTGAGATCCAGCGTCTGCACCGAGCGGCCGGCGCTGCTGCTAGTTGAAGGTCTTGCGAATAATCTTGCGCAGATCCCGCCGCAGATGCTTTTCCAACGACGGGTTCAGCACGCCGTCCGGCTCAACCGCAACGGCCCGCAGCGCAGTGCGCATTGCCATTATGTGGCCAAGGCATACATCACCGTCACGCGTCCCAATTTGGAGCGAGGCGCTGATCACGGCATGGATTGAGGCCGCAAAGTCTGCCAGCAGGTCCAGTCCGAATGTGCCCGCCTGCCCTTTCATATCGTGGCTACGCTGCAGCACAGCCGCGCGTCGGCTTTCGACCAATTCGGAAGCACCTGAATACTGCTGCAGAGCCAGCACTGCCGCCTCCATCTCATTCAACGCCTCAGGCGCCCACTCGCGGATATAGAGCCACCGCAATTGCTCCACAGTCTCTTTCGCCCGCTGCAAGGCTGCGGGATCAATACTGCCCACAGTGATCATGTTTTGTTGAACCGACATTAGAATCGCCTCCACCAGCACGACCCCTTCGCCCGGTTTCAGGTCGTGATCGTATAGGCCTCGGACGCTTAACATCGGTTCAAACGAAATAGCCAGAATTTGCGGTAATTTTGCGCGAAGATAATTTCGCTAAAAATCGCAGAGCGTCAGCGTGCGGCCCTCGATCATGTCCTGATAGGCAGCTCGCGTGCGCTGCAGCCGTTCAGACGCGCGGTGCAGGTCGTAAGCAGCCTGATCGGTGTAGACCTCCACGAGGATCACCGTGGGCGAGCCATCGGCGGCGGTCAGAACATCGAAGCGCTCGCAGCCGGGCTCGTCGGCAAGCGTGCCGGCGGCGTGCGGGCGGATCACGGCGAGGAAGTCGGCCATCCGCTCCGGCTTGACCTGGAATTGCACGACGAGGGTGGGTTTGGGCATGGCGGAGGGCCTTTTCTGCGATCGGACGGTTTAGACAAAAGCCTTCAGGCGTTCGCCCGTTTCCCGCGCCAGCGCTTCAATCAAGTCGACGGCAGGTCTGCGTTTGGTGAGAGCCGCCGACTGACCGGAAAACAATGCGGCCACCGATCCGTCGCCGCTGGCCAACAGCGGGCGAGTCAGGCTCAATTGGGCGGGGATAGGCAAAGCCGGCAAGCCGGACGCCTGCAAAGTCTCGATCAGCCGATTTTTGATGAACCGGGCCGGGCGTCCGGTGATCACGTCAGTGACGATTGTCGCTTCGTCGGTGGCTGTGTCCAGGGCGTTCTGATGGACGTCCGATATGTCCGTTTCTTCGCAGCGCAGGAAAGCCGTGCCTATCTGCACTGCGCTCGCGCCCAGCATGAAGGCCGCTGCTGCAGTGCAACCGTCGGAGACGCCGCCAGCCGCGATCACAGGCACGCTGACGGCATCCACAACCTGCGGCAGGAGGGAGAACAATCCCGCTTGCTGGCCGATGTCCACCCCGGTGAAGGTAGCGCGATGGCCGCCGGCTTCCGCCCCCTGGGCGATGACGGCATCGACGCCGCGCGCCTCCAGTTCCTTCGCCTCGCGTACGGTGTTGGCGCTACTGATGATGAAGGCGCCTGTCGCCTTGACCGCCGCCAGGATAGCGTCGTCGGGCAAGCCGAAGTGGAAGCTCACCACCTCCGGCTTAATCTCTTCGATCATTGCCAGATGATCTGCTGTGACCGCACCGGCACCGCCGGCTGGTTGCGGGACTTCGCCCAGCCCTTTCTCGTTGAACAGAGTCTGCAACATTTCGCGCATGGGACCGGAGGCGGTCCGTTGATCGCCCGGATCATCCCAGAGCGGGTAGTTGAGGTTCAGGCTGCGGCCGCTTTGTTGCCGAAAGGCAGCAACGCGTCTGGCGCCATCCTCACGTGAGAAACCCCACATGCCGAGGCCTCCTAGCGCGCCGGCATTGCTTACCGCTGCGGCAAGGGAGGGCGTGACGAGGCCACCCATGGGCGCCTGCAGGATCGGCCAATCGAGATTCAGCCGCTCTGTCAGTGAGTTTGATGGCCACATCGACGGACTCCCTGATGGAATATGGACTGAGGAAGCACGCGACCTCAGCCATACGTATCCCGGAACCGGTAGTAAGCCGCCACTGCGGTCAGGAACCAGGGGTTGCCGCTGTAGAACGGCATGGTCGGGAAATTGCGGTTGTCGAGCGCAGTCTCCCCCGCCGGGTCGCCCATGGCTTGCAGCGCCATCTTATGGCCGAGATAATTGCTCATCGCGACGCCGGAGCCCAGATAGCCACCAGCATAGTGGATGCCATCATGCTCGCCGATATGCGGAAGCTTGTCGAAGGTGAAGCCCAAGCTGCCGCCCCATGCGTGGCTGATATCGACGTCTTTCAGCTCCGGCCAAACCTTGCCCATGAAGTCGTGCAGCATGCGCGCGGAGACGCTCCAGTGCGCCTCCCGCATCGCCGGGCGGCCACCCATCAGGATGCGCTTGCCGTCGGGCGATGCGCGGTAATAGTGCACCGTGCGCTTGGTATCGATGATCATGTTGTCCTTCGGCACCAGCCGTCTGACCAATGCCGGGTCCAGCTCCTCCGTCGCGATGATATTGCTCGTCACCGGGATAAACCGCCGCTCCAGCCAGGGAATGGCGCCGCTGGTATAGCCGTTTGTGCCGACCACCAGCTTATTGGCTTTCACCGCGCCGCGCGGCGTTTGCAGCGTCAGCGTCGCGCCCTCACGCTTCACGCTCTGCACCGGCGTGTGGGCGAGCACGGTGACGCCAGCCTGCTCAGCCCGCTCCAGCAAGCCCTGGTGCAATAGGGCCGGATGCACGACGCCGTCGCGGGCATTGAAACGCCCGCCTAGGTAATAGTCGCTGCCAATATGCTCATGCTGGTCGGCGCGGGAGACCATCTGCACATCCAGGTCCAGCCTATCCTGCATCAAGTCCACCTCTTTGCGCAGCCCCGCCTCGGCACTGGCGCGGTGGATGCCTGTGAACCGGCCAGAGCGCTTGTAGTGACAGCGGATTTGCTCGCTCTCAATCAAGTGTTCCAGGTGGGTGATGCTGGCAATGCCCTCCTTGAACAGCCGCACCGCGCCTTCGCGCCCCAGCTTTGCCTCGGCCTCTGAGTATTTGAGTTTGAACGGCGCTGCCCCGACACCGCCGCCATTGCGGCTGGAGGCACCATGGCCCGGCTCCTCCGCCTCAAACACCGTCACCTGCCGGCCTGCGCGGGCGGCGGTCAGGGCGGCGGATAGGCCGGTGAAGCCGGAGCCGATGACGGCGATGTCCGCCTCCTTTGGCAATTCCGGAGGCTGGCCGGTCGGGCGTGGGGCTTCGTCCCACCAGAACGGGGCGTTTTTGACTTTTTTCGGATCAAGCATGAGCGACTCTGGCAAGTTTCCTCAGGGGATAAGTTGCCAGAGTGGCATGCCCTGAGAAAAGACGCAAAAGCCAAACTTGAAGCCCGGCGCGACGGCCTGGATTCAGGCGGTCCTATCCGTCATGACCATCGACAATCATAAGAGAGCCGGTGGAATTGGCCTGACGGATCGGCACAATCGCCTGGTACTCAGGCGAGTGATACCAGGCTTCGGCCGCGGCACGGTCAGGAAACCAGATGACCACATTGCGCTCGCCCGGCGCCGTTCCGTCCATCGTTGTGCTGGCGCCGCCTCGGACAACGAATTTTCCGCCATGGGCCGCAACCGTGCCTGGCGTTTCGGCGGTGTAGGCTTTGTAAGCTTCGGGATCGGTGACGGTCACGTGAGCGATGACATAACAGGACAATGGCGTACTCTCCTTAAGGTTGGGAACATTGTGGATCCCGGCGCGGGATCAGGTTCGAAAGGCAGCTAAGGTCACGATATCAGGCGGAGGCCGGAGCGACAACGCAAGTGGGCCGTCCGGCACAGTGCGTCTTCATCGCTGCTCCAGGCTCTCAGGTTGTCGATGGTGCTGTCCGTGGAAAGCGGTAAAGTAGCCAGGATCCGAACGTTCAGAATGAAATGCGGGAGACTGCAGCACCATGACCAAACGCCGCTTCCTCGTCGCAGGCGCAACAGGCCTGGTTGGCAAGGCTGTGATCGAGCACCTGCTGGCCGAGGGCGAGGCGGACGTCGTCGCCATCTCCCGTCGCGACCCGCATTTGCCGGGCGCTTTGCACCTGCCCATCGACCTGACCGATGCCGCGGCTTGTCAGGAGCGCCTCGCGGGGTTGAGCGGCATCACTGACATCGTCTTCGCCGCGCTCTACGAAAAGCCTGAACTGGTCGCCGGCTGGCGTGATCCAGAGCAAATGGCCGTTAACCGCGCTATGCTGCTGAACCTGCTGGATGCCGTGGAGCCAAACGCTCCGGACCTGCGCCATGTGGCGCTGCTGCAAGGCACCAAGGCCTATGGCGTCCATGTGGAGCCAATCGGCGTGCCGGCCAAAGAACACTGGCCACGGCACAATCACGAGAATTTCTACTGGCTGCAAGAAGATCTGGTGCGCGAACGCCAATCGATGGGCCACGGCTGGAGCTTCTCGATCTGGCGGCCGCAAGCGCTGTTCGGCAACGCGCTGGGCAGCCCGATGAACATTATCGGCGCTCTGGGAGCCTGGGCCGCAATCCGACGTGAGCAGGGGCAGCCTCTGCGCTTCCCCGGCGGTGGCCCCCTGGTGACAGCGGCAACTGACACGCGGCTACTGGCGGAGGCGATCTGTTGGGGCGGCGCAAGCGAGGCCGCTGCAAACCAGACGTTCAACATGATAAACGGCGACGTGCTGCTCTGGCCGCACATTTGCGGCGCCATCGCCCGGGTGTTCAACATGCAAATGGCCGAGCCACAGGAGGAATTCCTGCAGCAGACCATGCCAGGTGAGGAGGCAATCTGGGCGCAGATGGTGGAAAAATACGACTTGCGCCGGCACACCCTGGCCGAATGGGTCGGCTCCAGCTGGGAATTCACCGACCGTTCCCTGGCGACGGGTGTGGCACAACCCGCGCCGTCTGTGCTGAGCCCAGTGAAGCTGCACCAGGCCGGCTTCCATGGCTGTATCGACACAGAAGTTAGTCTGGTCTGGTGGCTACAGCGCCTGCAGCAGGAGCGGTGGTTGCCGACCTAAGGCACGCCAGCACCCTTCCCTAAACTCCCGGCAAAATCCGTCGCAAATAGGCCTGAACGCCGGCTCCCTGGTCCCAATGTTTGGGATAGCCCAGCGAGACCTCCTCATACCGAACACCGTCCCAATCGTCGGTACGGCGGATGTGAAGGTGGCCATAGATCACCGTTTGCGCGCGAAACCGCGCTGGCCAATCAGTCGTCACAGATGTTCCACACCACGGCGAAAACCGCGGGATGCGCCGCATCCGCACAAGGTCTTGGCGCAGGGGATAATGGTTCACCAGCACAGTCGGCAACAAAGGGTCCAGCGCGGCGAGGCGAGCCTCAGCCCTTGCACACAAGACCTGACACCAGGCCTCGCGCGACGGATAGGGCGCTGGGTTGAGATACATCTCATCTGCACAGGCCGCCCGACCCTCTTTGGCCCAAGCGACCACATCAGTACGGGCAAGGTCTGTGGGACGAAAACTGTAGTCGTAGAGCGTGAATAGGGAAGCGATGGTGCAAGGACCACCCTCCCCCACCCACACTGGCCACTCATCCTCTGGCGTCAACACATTGTAGGCGCGGGCGAGTTCGACCAGCGCCTGATACTTGGCAGGGCCGGCGAGGCCACCGAATTCCGGGTCCTCGTTCACCGTCCAGAGGTCATGATTACCGGGAGTCCAGATCACTTGCGCGAACCGTTCCGTCAGCATCTGAAAGGCCAGGTGCACATGCTCACTGCGCTCAGCAACATCGCCGGCAACGATCAGCCAGTCCTCACCATAGTTTGGCAAGGCGGCGAGCGCGGCTCGGTTGATGCTAGAGGCAAGATGCAGGTCGCTGATGGCCCAGAGTTTCATGGAGCAGACGATAGCGGTTGTGCCCTTTGACGGCTAGACAGCTTGGCTATAACGGCGGGCGCCAACATCGCCGATCACGACGAATACCGCTGCTATAGCCAGGACAATGGCCAGAGGCCAGGCGGTGCCATCATGCAGCGCCGCGACCCCTGCAGATCCGGCGATTGCACCGCACATTTCCAGACACCCGCGCCACGACGCCGCCATTCCCGTGGCCGCGCTCGTCGCCCGCAACGCCCTCAGTGGTGCCACCGCATAGATCAGACCCAGGCTCGAGACGAACAAAGACAGCGCAACCACCATCGACCACGGCGAAACATTATCACTAGCCACCAACACCAGCGCCAACCCGCCACCCGCAACGGCCAAGACGCTACCAACCCGCAGCAACCGGGCGCCACCGACCCGATCTGACACGCGATTCACCGCCAGGTTCGTCACAAAAAACATGCCTACAATCACACCATGGTAGTAACCAAACACGTCAGCGGGGATGCCCATCTGGCTGATAAAGACAAACGGCCCCTCGGTCACATAAGCAAACAACCCGCCCAGCGATGCCGCAGGCCCGATGGTGTAGAGCCAAAACGCCGGCACCCGAAGCGTCGCGTGAGCCTCCGCCAACAATCGCGACGGG
>Ga0055584_100002845_pt1 | contig 17158 bp, 15 predicted proteins | sample OSDHelmetaG_FD_58716 | JGI IMG/M metagenome (GOLD analysis project Ga0055584, IMG submission 58716) | Pelagic marine sediment microbial communities from the LTER site Helgoland, North Sea, for post-phytoplankton bloom and carbon turnover... | ecosystem: Environmental > Aquatic > Marine >... | reverse complement strand
TTTTTCGCTGATGCTCTCCGTGGGGAAAGATCTCCAGCTTGAAGGAAGACTCCGGTCCCTTTTTTCGGATCATCTCAAGTAGTTGGTGTCTTCGCATAGTCGGTTTGCCATCGCAAGTGAGAATGATGTCGAGTTGCTTGATTCCGGCGCGGGCGAGGGGGCGATTCTTGATTACATTACTGACGATAAGTCCCGCCATTCCCTGAGGTAATTTATTGAGTAATGCTTCATCTGCAGTCCACGATTCCCACACATAGCCTCCGAGGCCAGAGGTTTTCGCGATACCTCGCTTGCTTATCAGCTGCCGAATAGCTTTTGGCGGAGAAGCCATGCTCAGGCCGGATGAAGGAGCGCCCTGATCGCCAATCAGTCGTCCGTGCTGTATGCCCACAATTTCACCCGACCGGTTCACCCAGATTCCACCCGAAGTGAGCGCGGGATTGATCCCAGATACGAACCAGTGCTGGATGTAGCCCTGGCTTTTAAAAAAGTCTGTGAAAGAAACACGAGCATCAGCGACGTTTCCCGGAATTACTAATGTCCGCCGATTCAGGGCCGGGCCGAAATTAAAAACGGGTTTCGTTTCAGATGGTGGATTCGCCGCTACTGAGAGTGTGACGTATGGTTTAATTGACGCCGGATCAACTTCGAGTAGAGCGAGATCATGGCCAAGGTCGTATCCCGTGAGTGAAGCAAAGTGCGCCTCATCGTCCTCGGTGCGAACAAAACAGGTAACCCGGGGATTCGGAAACAAATGCGCTGCTGTTATTACAAATGGTTTGCCTTTAATGTTTTTGACAAAAGCTCCTCCGCCGCGCAGCTGGCCACCGATGTGTATTTCTACGGCGGCCCGGCGAACCATAGCCGCGACTTCACGTGTCAGTTCAGCAGGGAATGCGGGGAGGCTTGTCAGCAAGGCGGAGACAATGATAATGAGGCGGAGAGGCATGGAGAATCGGCTGCCCATAGTCTACAGATCATCGCGACGCTTAGCAATAGTGATGCGTGCAGCAAAGCGGGAATCCGGTCTTGGTTCGGTCAGGATTATCGAGCCTCTGAAAATTTTACCGTCCTTGAGCTCGTAGTTCTCACTTTCATCAAATTGGGAGTCAGACTTCACAATTTCAAACCGCAGCCCACAGTCGGGAGCGACTTGTTTCCGCAGTTCGTGAGCGACGCGCCCCATCGTGAAACGAGCATTGATTTCGCACGCGACGCGGTGTTGAAGTTCACCATCGGCATTCCGATGCAGATAGGCATCGACACACACAGGGCCGAGGTAATTATGGCTCCGGAGCCAGGAAGCAAGGGATTCGCAGAAGGCGCTTTCGTCTCCGTAGTGATAAAGAGCATCCCTATTCAGAAATCGTGCGATCTCATGAGGAAGCCCGCTGCAAAAAGAGGAGAAGGAGAGGGTTCCTCGATAGCCTCCCGAGGGAGCGATCATCTGAGACGTTTGGCCTAGCTTGCGTAAACCTGCAGGCTGCATTTCGAAGAGCACAGAGAAATCGAATACCCGATCATGATGAGGTTCGAGGAGGAGACCGCCTTCCTCTTTTGCTTTCTCCTTCATGCCGGCATCTGCAAAGGCTTTCAACTCCCCCAACGTCAGTCGTTTCATTCCGCCGCCGGCCGTGGAATAAGGGCGTTTGAGTTGGATTTCTCGCACGCCATTCTCCTCCAGCGATGCCACAGCTGATTCCAGATCGGATTGTGATCGCACCGGGAAACAAGTGCCAAAAGCTTCGGGCAGAGCTTGCGATTGTGCCGCTTTCGAAAATAACTCTCGCGTCGAATCAGTCCACATCAGCCCCGGTTGTGGCACAGAAGAACTTTCGGAAAGAAAGCCAAAGGGCTCAGCCAGATCTGGCCCAAGTCCCCACGGGCGAAACTCATGGATTTTCCTCGTCCGGAACTCGGGATCGGAAAGGTCCTCAACGGTTCCAAATTCGGGAAGAGTGAGCCCGGCGCGCCGGAGTTTCTCGATGTGAGCCAGCGATGGGGGGCGCCGCAGAGTGGCAATGTCGTCACGCTTCGCGAGGAAGGCGATCACGATTTCGAGATCTCCAACCACAGATTGAATGCGTGTAGTTGGATGCCAAGGGCGAGGGTGGCGGGCGATTCGGTTTTCCGTGTCTGGATTGAACCAGTAAACGTTTGGAGTTCGCCCCTTCGACCGCTCGAACAGAGAAAGCCTGCGAATGTAATCGTCATCAAAACCAGCTAGTCGTCTTCCGTCTTCATTAAATATCGCACGGCTCCCCTTGGCCCGACTTGGAGAGAGGGGGAATACGAGGCGCTGTTTCAGTTCCTCCCAATCACTCTTGTCCGGTGCTTTCCACTTTCGAAACCACTCGAGGCCGTAACTGACATGGGAAATCTCATCACGATAGATTCGGTCGAGAATGGCGGAGCTTTCGTTGTCTCCCGCCTGATCGAGAACGCCAGCGTAGTGCCTGGCATAGTCAAGGTTTGCTTGTTCGAATGTCAGGCTCAGGCGCGATACATAGTCGAGTGGAGATTCCATCGATGATACAGCATCCCAGAAAAAGCGGTTCAGCGGGTATTGTCCAAAATCGACACCGCATTTCGTCATGCGATTCACATACCAGCGAGTGTGTCGCTGTTCCTCTCGAAGCGTCTCAGCCAGACCTGCGCTAAAGGCAGGGGGAGCATCGGGAAATTTCAGCAAAGCCATCGCCATGAGTTCTGCCGCGAGCAATTCGTGGTTGGCAAAAAAGTGAAGCAGCACGCCGCGGTTTTCCGCATTTACCAAAGAAGCAGAACTCGGCAAAGATGGGCGAGCCTCGTCGCTTTGCGCGAAGCGGAGATGGTTGGGGCGAATCGGAGTTTTTGGGAGTCTAGAACCGATACCGCTGGGGCTTCGGGTCTCCCAGCTCAGCTGAGACGGGCGAAGCTTTTCCTCTAGGGAGTCGGAAAAGAGCACGCGCTTCGCCAGTTCCTCAACTGTCTCGTGCTGCGCATTCTGGCAAAACGCCTCGTCATCTCTAACGAAGCTCTCTCTTGACCGTTCCATATCCTGACGCGATTCTCCGCTGGTTCGTATTTGTGAAAGATTACCTTTCTGATTCGATCTTTGGTCGGCACAGTATGTGACACCTGACGAATACGCTACGAGACCGCAGTATGGTTCATGATCCATTTCCTGACAAGTAACCCTCTGGCAAAGGCAATCGCGCGAATCGCTCGATTTGTCGGGTCCAAGCTGGAGACGGTTTTCAGTTTTGGGGATAAGAAAGGGCTTACCTTCAAGCTGCTTACGGGATTATTGGTTTTTGGCCTCGGTGTCCTGTTTTTTGCGACGCTCCAGGACTACACCGACAGCGGATTGGCTCTCAGGGAAAAAGGAACACCGGGAAACCTGGATGATCTTCCATCCATTGCTCCGATTTTCTGGCAGGGGGTCGGAGTCTTTCTTGCGCTGGTTTCGTTTATCGTCACACTCTGGTTACAAGAAGGAACCGGACCGGGGACACGTAAAACCCTGATTCTATTTTCGCTCTGGGTAGCTGCGTTTGCTGCGCTTGCGGCCTGGTTGCCCGCCGATATTCATGCGACAAAGGAGGCGCTTTCCGGAAAAGCCCTTGCTGGTGAAACGCCCTCTGTTCCGGCTTATCTCGGGGGTTTGTTTCTTGTTTCGGTCCTTATCCTGAGCATTCCCGCGGTCGCCGTGGTCTACTTTCGCCTCGACCTCATGGATCGCTACACGGTTCACAGTTTCCTCTCTCCCTTTGTGTTCTGTCTGTTTTCCATGGTTGCGATTTTCATTATCGGAGACATTACGGATAACGGGAACCTCTTCGCAGCAATGGAATTGAGTCGGGTTCTCTGGTTTTACGTTGTGCAGCTCCCTTACCTGATTGTTTTCGTGGTTCCGATTGTGGTTTTGTTATCCGGACTCTTTGCACTGAGCAAGATGTCGAAGTCCAATGAGTTGATCAGTATGATCGGAGCAGGGCGAAGCGTGGTCCGCATCCTCATGCCGCTTTTTGTCACCGGGCTTTATGCCTCTCTTATCTGCCTCGCCTTCAAATACGAGTGGGCCCCGTCCGCGGTTGGATATACGGAGGCTATTGTTGAGACGGCGAAGCGAGAAGCCTGGGCAAAAAGGCATGGTCAGCGCGTGCGGCAGGATGTTTGGGCTAGACGTGGCTGGATGCATCCAAACGAGGCTGACCGAAGAACCTGGTTCGTCGGCAAAGTTCCCCTCGTTCTCAGCGACGACATGGCAGACCTCGTGATCTGGCAACTCGATGAGGAAGGGTATCCGGAAAAAATCTGGAAAGCGAACCGCGCTCGCTGGATGGGGAATGAAGACCCTCCGGTCTGGCGATTGGTGAATGCTACCGTCTACGACTACGACGAAAATCACATTCCGCGTATTTCGCAGCAACAGCGGCTCGAGATCGATGACTGGAGCGAAACCCCGTGGAAGGTGTTGAGTTCGTCACAAGAATCGGAGCACCTGGGAATGTCTGGACTCACCATGTATTTGAAAGCAAATGCCGATCTCGATCGAGTCAGTCTTGCGCCGTTTCGAACGAATCGCTGGTACATCTTTGCTGAGCCGCTGACCTGCCTCGTCATGATCCTCATCGCAGCGCCACTTGGGATTGTCTATTCCCGCCGTGGCGTGATGGGGGGAGTGACTGGGGCGATTGTGATCTTTGCTTTCATGTATCTGATGAGGGGAACTGTAATCGCGCTCGGACATATTGATCAAATCAGTCCCTTCTGGGCCGCTTGGTCGACCAATTTTGTGATCGCCGCAATCGGTCTCGTTCTTCTCTGGTTCCGTGGACAGAATCGGGAGATCCCGAAGCTACGGAACATACTCGCAGCACTCTTTAGGAGGCGAAAAAGCAGCGTCGAAGAAGAACCACTTGAGATCGGAACTTGAATCCCATCCATTCCTGATCTATCTGCGTCGGGTAACGCGTGACCCGACGCACTTTTTTACCCCTTCATGGCTATTATTCTCGATTGGAAAATTCGCGCAACTCAGGCGCAATGCGAGCTCAAAGGCGAAGCATTTGCCGATGGGCAGGAATTTTACACCTGCATTTTCGATGATCCTGAATCTGACGGGTTTATTCGCCGGGATTATGCGATCGAATCCTGGGAAAAGGTGCAAAGCGAGATTGATCCCCCTCCTTTTTCTTTCTGGAAATCGACTTACAAAGCGCCTGTTGTGGAGACGGATGAAAAGAAAATCGACGAGAACTCTGTGGAGGGAATGCTCCGACGATTCACGGAGGGAGACGATCCCAAAACCGAAAACGCCCGTTACATTCTAGCCTTGATGCTGGAGCGGAAGAAGAAACTAATTCCCACCGATGTTCAGGAAGCGGAATCGCGAAAGCTGCTCTTCTATGAACACGAGGAATCTGGTGAGGTCTTCATCGTTGGGGATCCTGGATTGAAACTCGACGAGATCGAAACGGTCCAGATGGAAGTTGCTGAACTTCTCGCCGCAGAAGAGCGCGAAGCCAGCGGCGAGGTGGGGGAACCGGCGGAAAAGGAAGACGATGATGCGTCATCCGACGATGAAGCCGCGGGCGAAACGGAAGGCGAGTCCGCAGAAGACGATGGGGCGGAAAAGGAAGAGACCTTAGAAGTTGCCGCTCCTCTCGAGAATTCCGAAGAGGAAGCGACCGAGGAGGAGAAAGGCGATGCCGAGGAGGACTGTGAAGGCACCTAAAAGACCAAAGACAAGGCGATTGCCGTTTCCGGTCATGAACTTTCGTGCCTTCTCTGATTTGATTTTCGAATAAGCACCGGGGAGGAGTTCCCCGACGATGTAGATCATCACTTTCAGCAAACCGAGAGCAATGAGAAGCCAACTCGCAGCCTCAATCAGAGCTTTTCCTAGCTTGGGGTCGATGAAAGCGATCATACCTTGGTATTCGAGTTCCAATCAGCCGATCATCTTTTTGAGATTGGCCTGATACTGGGTTGGATCTGTCACGGTTTCACTTACCTCCAGCGGGCGGCCAATAATTGCTCCAGCGTGTTTGCTGTATTTGTTGAGATAGCCGGAGATAGATTTATCGATAACCACTTTTTTGTGGTCTCGCGATGCGTGCATGAAGCGGGCAACGCCGTCATCGGATCGAGAAATTAATCCGACGTGGGAGCAATAGCCCCCATGATACTTTGTCGCGATCCCGATGACATCGCCGTCCTGTAACTTGGGCTCGATTGCAGCTACCTTATGCTTGGGAACGTGATAGACCGGCATAGCTGCGACTCGCTTCTCCGTTTCGTCCATTGGTCTGCGTAGTTCCGGATTCATGCGCAGATATCGATAGCTTTTCCAAAGTGTCGTCATCTCCGAAATCTTGCGACCGTGAATTCTTTCGGCAGCAGGTAAGGAAGGCGTCAGATGGTCGATGGTGCCTCTCGCGTCATTTTCGAAAAACCACTCCGCGAGGTAGTGAATTCGCTCAAGGTAGTTACCCGAGCAATGGCCACCACGGTAGCGGGTGAATTCGATTTGCTTGAGAAGATCCTGCGGGGTGTATTGCGATTTCTCGAACGCAAACATTCTGGCGATACCCATCGCTTGCTCAAAAAACGTCCAGCAGTCGAGTCCATTCAGATTCACGGAAGGAGACTCAATGTGATCATGAATCTCCAGGGTCCAGTTTTTGTAGGGCAGGCCATGAAGTTCCTTGGCACAAGCGATGACCCGCTTGCCCATCGGTAGTTTGGACCAACCCTCCTCTTTTGCCTTTTTGACAATTGCGTGGAAACGAGACTCGCCCTTGAAAATTGTTCCCATAGGCAAGAGTTGCTTCACGGCAGTCTCTGATGGCGCTGTTTTACTTCCATAAAGTTTTCCCGCTTGAACATAGGGAAGGCAGGGGCCCAGCAGGAGAGGGGAAGCAGCAGCGAGAAAGTTACGGCGCGAGGTGGGAGGCATCGAACTCATACCAGCAGCATACCGGAAATTTCACGCGTCTCCAGTTATTTAGTTAAGAAAACTTAAGTAATCGAAAGAGTTCAAATCCAGCTTTTGGAGGCGTGGCTGAGCAACCAATTCTGTATTCAGAAACCCTTCCGCCACAGGAAATCCAGCCCATATCCCGGGTAGTAAGTCTGCACGATCATCGCCACGAGAAAGTAGTCGACTATGAGGTGCACAATGAGAACCCAGAGGAGGCTTTCTGATTTTTCGAACATCGCTCCCTGCGTCCAGGCAAAGGCAAAGACGATAAGGACTCCGCAGCCGATGAAGGCCATATCAAAGAGGACCGCCGTGTAAATGACTGCCTGCATCGCATTGGCGACACGAAATTGGAAGAGACTACGGAAGAGAGCGAAGCAAACATTCACAAAGAACAGTTCGTCCCAGATTCCCACGAGGTTGATCCCGATGAACAGTCGGCGGATATCCATCGCGTCCGGTTCGGCTGGGAGCATCCAGTGACGAAAGAGCTCATCTTCGAAAAAAGTCCGGTTGCCCCACTCGTAGGATTTCAATACGACCCAGGCGAGAGGGATTGACAGAATCGTGTAGATGATGTCCTGCTTGCGCCAGATTTTCGGCCAGAAGCGATAGCGAATGATGCCGCGATCTCCAAAATACTGGATGACTCCGGGGAGGGCAATCACGAGTGTGAAAGGAATTCCGACCTTAAGAAAGTTCTCATTCGAAAGCGAGGGATTGATGTCTGTGATTCCCAACAAGATGACACATCCGAGCAGAATTCCTATGCGCCGCCGCAGCTTTGGTTCAGGATCCTGTGCGATCAGAATTACACAGACGATTGCAAAGATTCCGCCCGCGATGAACTGGTGAGCAGGGATCAGCAGAATCGTCGCCAACGCGAAAGAGACGAGCATCGCGATGCGCGACTTCGTAAACGGTAGTTCAAGGGATTCGATCACGCGTAGAACTTCGGTAGAGAATCGTCCCCGGTCAAGAACACAGGCAGTGCACTGATGAAGGCCCCCGAGCTAGAGCATGCTGACCGGAATGAATTCCCACCTTTTGAGGAAAGACCTAACCCTATCAAATCCACCATCTGACCCTGTCAGGTCAGTGATGTAACCTTGTCAGTTCTGCATTTTTACGCGAGAAAAGTAGCGCGTCGCTTGCGAACGTCGGTAGCCAACTGCCGGATCATCTCCTCGGTGGTTTCCCAGCCCACACAGGAGTCGGTAACGCTGACACCGTAGTCGAGCTCGGATGGATCGGAGTTGATCTTCTGCGAACCTTCTTTGAGGTGGCTTTCAATCATGATAGATCGGATCGACATGTCGCCAGTGGCAATTTGCGCCCCGATTTTTGCACAGACGGCAGGCTGATTTTTGTAGTCCTTGTCGCTGTTGGCGTGGCTGCAGTCGATCATGATAGATGGATCGAGTCCAGCATCTTCCAACGACTTGCGGACTCTCGCAACGCTCTCACCGTCGAAATTAGGTCCGCTTTTGCCACCACGAAGAATCACGTGGCAGGTTTCGTTACCTTTTGTGGCAACGATGGCACTGTCTCCGGCCTTGGTGACGGAAAGGAAGCGGTGAGGCTTGCTCGCTGACTGGATCGCGTCGATGGCGATCTGGCAATTGCCTTCGGTTCCGTTTTTAAAACCAACGGGCATGGAAAGGCCAGAGGCGAGTTCACGGTGGAGCTGACACTCGGTGGTGCGGGCTCCGATAGCTCCCCAGCTGATGAGGTCAGCGTAGAATTGCGGGCTGATTGTATCAAGAAATTCAGTTCCGGCGCCGATGCCCTTTTCGTTAATTTCGACGAGGAGTCGACGAGCGGTAGTGAGACCACGATTGATGTGGTAGGACTGGTCGAGATCAGGATCGTTGATGAGACCTTTCCAGCCAATTGTTGTCCGCGGCTTTTCAAAATAGACACGCATGACGAGAAGGAGGTCGTCTTTGACTTTCTCGTTGATTGCGGCGAGGCGGTCCGCATACTCGAGTGCGGCTTCGGTATCGTGAATCGAGCAGGGGCCAACAATGGCAAGAACACGGTTGTCGGAACCCCGGAGGATTGCTTCTGCTTCCTCGCGAACCTTAGTTACCGTGTTGCGGGCCTCCTCAGAAACAGGGATCTGCTCCTTGAGAATTGTGGGAGCGATCAGTTGCTGGATCGAGTCGATGCGGATGTCGTCTAATGGGTTGGCCATGGGGCGGCAACTAAAGCACTCGATAGGCAGAGCAGGAAAGGAAAAAATCCTGCTTTTTCCTCGGCAAATTCGAGTTTCGGGATTGAGCAGTGTCTTTTCGTCCGGTAACTTCGGCTAACATGAGTAAAAGACGAAACCTGCGAAAAGATCCGCGCGACTTCACTGGAGGAGGAATTTTCGGCCTGCCTACCCAATTTGGAACGACTGGTGACAGGGAGATTGATGAACGAATCAAGGCTCTCGTCGACGAATGGGCCTGTGATGCATCATCTGAACTGATCCAGGAACTCATCGTAACGGCTTTGAAGATGGGACGTGACTGTCCGCCGGAAGGAGATCTGAAACTCTACAATCGAGCGCTCAAGGAAATGAGAAAATCGAGCCAGGTTTTTGCTCCCTTCGTAGAGGAGCGCAAACTGTCTATTTTCGGAAGTGCGCGTACAAAGCCTGACGAACCCGAGTTCCAGGCTGCAATTGATTTTGCAAGACGCATGCTAGATGCGGGATTCATGTCGATTACCGGTGCCGGTCCAGGAATCATGGAAGCAGCGCAGGAAGGCTCCGGCCGCGACGGGAGCTTCGGTTTGAACATCAAGCTGCCTTTCGAACAGGGAGCAAACCAACATATCCACGGTGATGAGAAGCTGATCGATTTCAATTATTTCTTCACCCGCAAGCTGGCCTTCGTGAAGGAAAGCGATGCGATCGCTGCTTTTCCAGGCGGTTTTGGAACGATGGATGAACTCTTCGAGGTCTTGACGTTGATCCAAACAGGGAAAGCGCAGGTCGTTCCCGTCGTGCTGGTCGATGCAAAAGGAGGGACCTATTGGAAAACGTGGATGCAGTTCGTGAACGATCACCTTCTGCGGCTCGGTCTGATTTCCGAGGAGGACTTTCATCTCTTCAAAATCACATCTGATCTCGACGAGGCCATTTTTGAGATTACAAATTTCTACCAGAACTTTCACAGCTATCGCTATGTGAAGCACAAGCTTGTGATGCGCCTGCAAAAGCCGGTTGACGACGCCATGCTCGCGAAGCTGAACAAGGATTACATCGACTTGCTGGAGGAAGGGGAGTTTGAAACCTGTGAAGCGCTGCCTGAGGAAGGCGATGAGCCACATCTCGCTGATCTGCCTCGCCTGATCTGTGTGAAGAAACGCGGTCTGGCAGGGAGATTTCGTCAGTTGATCGACTTTATGAACTCGGCTTCAAGCTAGCATTGATCTTGCTTTAAACGAATCCGCTTTCATGAAAGGAATCTTCCTCGCGATTACGTTTGTTTTTCTCCTGCTCAGCGTTAGCGAGGCGAAGCCAAAGAACGTGGTTTTCATTCTCGCCGATGACCTCGGCTGGGCAGACACGACGCTATACGGGCACACGAGCCTATACGAAACACCGAATCTGGAACGACTCGCGAAGCGCGGTATGACCTTCAGCCGGGCCTACTCCAACAGCCCGCTCTGTTCTCCCACACGCGCCAGTATTTTGACTGGGCAGACGCCGGCACGCCATGGCTCGACAGCTCCTCAGCATCACACGAGGGAAGTGAGACTGAAACCATCCGTTGGCAAATCGGGCAATCCGTCCCTGAAGGCCTTGCAGACTAATTCCGTTACGCGGCTTGATCCCAATCTCCCAACGCTTGGCAAACTGTTGCAGAGCGCTGGCTACTCCACATCTCATTTCGGTAAGTGGCATCTCGGACCTGAACCATACAGTCCGCTGGAACACGGGTTCGAAGAGGATATCCCGCATCACGCTGGACCGGGGCCGGCCGGGGGTTTCGTGGCGCCTTGGAAATTCAAAAACTTCTCCGAAAAGAAACCGAAAGAGCACATCGAAGACCGCATGGCTGATGAAGCCGTCGACTGGTTGAAGAAGCGTAAGGAAGACGAATCCTGGTTCATGAACTACTGGATGTTCTCGGTTCACGCTCCCTTTGATGCGAAAGAGAAAATCATCGGCGAATACCGAAAGAAAATCGATCCGACAAACACGCAGCGTTCGCCTATCTACGCCGCGATGGTTCATTCGATGGACGATGCCGTGGGGACTCTTTTCGATGCGATAGACGTGGCAGGGCTTGCAGACGAAACCGTAATCATATTTTCCTCTGACAATGGGGGAAACATGTACAACGAAGTCGAAGGCACGACTCCGACGAGTAATTCACCTTTGCGGGGAGGAAAGGCAACGATGTTTGAAGGCGGAGTCCGTGTCCCAACCGTGGTGGTTTGGCCTGGGGTGACGGAACCAGGCAGTCGCAGTGATGAGATCATTCAGACATCGGATTTTTATCCGACCATTCTCAACCATCTCGACATCGCAATTCCGTCGGACCACGTCGTTGACGGAATCGATCTGATGCCGGCCTTGCGTGGCGAAACGCTCGATCGCGACGCCATTTTCACCTACTTTCCACATAGCCCACCTGTCCCTGATTGGCTGCCACCTTCGATATCAGTTCATTCGGGTGATTGGAAACTGATCCGGCTTTTTCATGAAGGGGAAGACGGTGCGCATGCCTTCCAATTGTACGATCTCAAAGGTGACCTTGGAGAAGCCAACAACCTTGCGGACACCCATCCAGACAAGGTTGCGGAACTGAATCGGCTCATCGAAAGCCACCTCAAGGATTCCAGTGCCGTTGTTCCGATTCCCAATCCCACCTTCGATCACACGAAGTATAGCCCGGGAAAGATAGGCGTTCCGGCTTCGAAGCACAGGCAAGGAAACACTTCTCGGAAACCGGCCGGAGGCTGGAGCGCAACAGGAACCAGTTCCCTCCAAGTTGCGGGGGGGCATTTACGGATTACAAGCACGGGGCGCGACCCCCATATGGTGGCTGCCCCTTTCCCTGAAATGAAAGGAGGATCCTTTGTCGTTCGATTGCGGATGAAGACAAAAGCTACCGGAGTCGGCGCAATCTATTTCAACAAGCCGGCTTCGGCGGAGCGAATGCCGACATTCCAGACCAAGGCGGATGGTGAGTGGCACGAATACGAAATCGCGGTTCCTACCGACAAACTCGACAGGCTTCGAATCGACCCCGCACGCAGCAAGGGCGTGATTCTCATCGATTGGATTCGCTTGCTCGATGCGGGCGGGAAGGAGCGCAAGGTGTGGAATTTTTAGAGCAGGTTTTCCTTTAACGCCTATGCCGGATCTTTCTCATGAACTGCAATGCCAAAGCGATGGCTCTCCCGTCGTTGCGGGAATTGATGAGGCGGGTAGAGGGCCTCTTGCTGGGCCGGTTTCTGTCGCGGCGGTCGTTCTTCCGAAAGGCTTCTCGCATCCGAAGCTGAATGATTCCAAGCAACTCTCGGAAAAGGTCCGGGAATCCATCTACGAAGAAATCATCAGCAACGAGGAAATCCGCTGGGCTTCGGTCATGATCGAGCCGAAAGAGATCGACGAAATCAATATTCTTCAGGCGACCTGGGAGGGGATGCGCAGATCGTTCCGGAAACTCAATCCGACGCCCGACATCGCCTTGATTGATGGAAAGCCAGTTCGGGATTTCCCCGCTCCTCATCGGGCTTTGGTGAAAGGGGATTCCATTAGCTTGAGCATTGCGGCAGCGAGCATCATCGCCAAGGTCGAGCGCGACCGGCTCATGGTTCGCTATGCGAAAAAGTATCCGGAGTATGGTTTCGAACGGCACAAGGGGTATGGCACCGAGATGCATCGTGACGCGCTTCGCGAGCACGGCCCGTGCCCCATCCATCGATATAGCTTCGCACCGGTAGCGCAGGCGGAATTTAATTTTGGTAAGAGATGAGCGCGACTCGGCAGATTCAATTGCTCACACAATCTTTTCTCGAGCGATTTCGCGACAGGCTATCCGGATGGTTTTGCGAAAAGTGGGATACGGAATTGGAAGAGGAGTTCGATTTCCCTGACAGAACCACGATGGAGCGCGGGGAATGGAATCGCTGGGTCGGTGAAACAGGTGAGCGGCTTTCAGCAAAATATCTTCGCATGAAGGGGTGTCGAATTTTGTATCGCAACTATCGAGCACGTGGTGGGGGCGAGGTCGACATCGTTTGTCGCGATGGGAACTTCCTTGTGTTTACGGAAGTGAAAACAAGGACGAGTCTGGATTACGGACGCCCTTCTCAGGCTGTGAATGAAGCCAAGCAAAAGCTCATCATTCGAGGTGCTAACGCCTGGTTGCGATCGCTCAATTTCCCCGAAATTGCTTTTCGCTTCGATGTCGTAGAAGTCATTTTGCAAGACAGGAAAAAGCCGGACGTGACGTGGATCCAGGATTCCTTTGCTACGCCGCAGGTTGGTTTGGGGCAGTAGCAGGCATTACGCGAAAGCTCAATGCAATAGGGTAAATTTGGAGCGCCCAAAGAGGTGCACTGAAATCCCGCTTTCAGAACCGTAAAAATGCGATACCGGCCCTTGGAGCGTGGCAAACGGTAATAAATTATAAAAAAGTTTCGCAAAGAATATAAATTAATTTTAATTTTTAATAAAAATACTATTTTCGTAATGAATTCAAACGGTAGTTACCATGCCTACCGGTCCCTCCAACCATCCAAAAAGGCGTTTTTTCGAAGTGAATTCGGAGCCGAGAGGGGATGCCGCTTGTTGAATGCTTTTGCAACGGCCACGAAAATCGGGTTGGAAAGGGTTCAGGTCAGCTTTAGTACTCCGGGATTTAGCTACGACATGCGAGATCGGAAGGTTCAAGAGCAATACTGCGAACAGGTGGAGAAGACCGGTGTTCAAATCGCCTCGCTAGGAATGGGGATTCTTGGCACGCTTGGCTTGGGCTTGAATGTTTTTGTGATCACCTCCGACTGAGGGGCTTGGACGTAGAAAATCTGTCGCACTATTCGCGGGCTTCCTCTACAATTCGTGATGGCGAATGATATCGGTATAGAGACTCTCGACCTGCAATTTCAGAATCTTCCGCGAGCGATCGCGTCATTTCTCGTGACCGGTCCTGACGGTGCGATCTTAATCGAAACCGGCTGCGAAACCTGCAGGGAGCAGCTCATCACGGAACTGGATGAACGTGGGCTTGCACCCGCTGATCTTGCTGCGGTTTTCGTGACCCATATCCATCTTGATCATGCTGGGGCAGCAGGATGGTTTGCCGCTCAAGGTGTTCCTCTCTTTGTTCACCCCAAAGGTGCCAGACATCTCATTGATCCGACTCGTCTCGTTGAGAGCGCTAGAATGGTCTACGGAGATCGTTTCGATTCCCTGTGGGGAGATATGACGCCGGCTCCTGAGGGGAATGTCAGGGAGATTACTGACGGGAAAACGGTTAAGGTTGCGGGGCTGGAAGTCACAGCCATCGACACGCCGGGCCATGCCTTTCATCATCACGCTTTCGTCATCGATAATACAGTTTTTGCGGGGGATTCCTCCGGTGTCCGCATCGATGACTCTGGCTATCTGTCGTTAACTTCAGCTCCACCACAGTTTCATCTCGAACACACGCTCGCCAGTATGGAACGCTTGGAGAAGCTGGGGAAAAAGAGACTTTTTCTCACTCATTTCGGGGAGGTTCCTGACCCGGCCAAACATTGGGCTGACTATCGCGAGGTGGTAGAGCTTAATGTGGAATTTGTGCGGCAGCGACTCGTAGAGGGGATGGATGAAGAATCACTCCAGATCGCTTATCAGGCCTTCCAGATGGAGCAGGCCTTTCGCGTAAATACGCCTCGAGAAACGTGGGAAACACTACAGGAGATCAATGGTGCGGGAATGTGTGCCGACGGAATTCGCATGTATTGGCAAAGGAAATGGAAAGAGGATCGTTCTTGAATAGTGAACCTGCGGCAATGATCAGACTTGAATTGCTTCTCTCACCGGTGTTCAATAACAATAATTACCATTTCGAATGAAACACCTGCTTGTTCTTCTTTTTTTTTGTGTGCCTGGATCGGTAGCGCTCGTATTGGGCGAGGGCGAAAAGAAGGAGGATGCGAAAGCGCCAGAGACGCTATCTGGTCGTCCGCTTGATATCAGCAATTTCGCGCGCCTCCCTTATCGCCAGCTCATCAAGATTGCCCAGAGCGATGGTGGATCGAAACCGGACGCAGAAATGTACAAGCTGCGTATCAAGAGCCAAAATCCCAAGGTGGAATCCGAAGACATCGAACTCTTTTTGAATCTTAAAGAAGGACCGATGGTCGTTGTGGTCAACGATCAGGGATTTCTGGAGATTCCCCATAACAAAGAGCTGCTTGAAGCCAATCCAGAACTGGTTGCGAACCAGCCACGTGGCACGCTCAATATTTTCGTCGATATCGAGGTTCCCAAGGTTCCTCCGCCGAACATTGTCGACGGGAAGGTCGAGTATCAGGAACTGTTTCGACCGCTTGTCGAAATTCAGAATGAGATGCGTAAGGTTGATCCCACATTTGGTTTGGGCGGGCAGCAGTTTGTGCTCGAAATCGAAACCGGTGAGGAGCCGATCAAGATTACGCGGACACTTGGGGCACGAACCTTTCGGCCCAACAGCCGGGGCAAGGTTTACATGATCATGGAAGCCTATCTCTACGAGGAAAATCCCGACGTGGAGATCCCGGACGATGCGAAGATGAACGTTCTTCCTGCAACTCCGGAGGAGATCGAGGACATTCGGTCTCGGTAAAGAGAGTGCGCCTTATTCTCCTACCGGCTCCAGCACGACCTCGGTGCCGGAAGCGCAATTCATCATCACGCTCTGTCCTTGGTCGATGGTTTCGTAGTCCACGTCGATACCGACGACTGCATCGGCTCCGTGGGAATGAGTCGCCGCCCTCATTTCCTTAATGGCAATTTCTCTGCCGCTTTTTAGCTTGGATTCATAAACCCCGGATCTCCCGCCACCGATGTGGGTGATCCCCCCGAAAATATCGCGGACAATATTGGCTCCGAGGATCGCCTCGCCAAATACTACTCTTCTAGAGTCGGTGATGTTTCGCCAAGGGATTTCCCCGGCAGTCGATCAAAGCAGGATTGAGCCATCTCTGAAAAAGGTATCATCGTAGCGGCTCTTCTCGCAGTTCGGGCAAAAGGCATGAGCGTTTTCGTCATTGGCTTCGCCACAGCTAGTGCATTTCAAACTCATAATCGGGATCTACTATTCTGAACTATTTCCTCCGACGGAATTTTTTCTTGGAAGTCTTGCCCCTATTTTTGCCTGTGTATTCCTTCTCCGTTTTCTCCTCATTGTTGCGGCCAATTCGGGATCGTACACGGAAAATGAAGGGAAGGCCTTCCATTGGATAATCCTTTCGAATCTGGTTTTCGAGAAAGCGTTCGTAGGTCCGTGTCAGGAGGTTCGCATAGTTTACGAAAAGCAGATACTCGGGAACAGGGACAGGACGCGGTTTGTCTTCCCGTTTCTGGGTCGCATAGAGAAGTTTTAGGCGGCGATTCTGTCGAACGGGCGGGGGATTTCGCTCGATCGACTGCTGCAGAAGCTTATTGAGGATCCCGGTGGGAACCGGATCGGCAGACGTCTCGATGACCTTGTCGATTCCGTCGAAAATTTTCGTGATGTATTGTCGCTCCTTTGCCGAAATCGCAATCTTTGGAGCATAGGGAAGAAAGAACAAATCGTCGCCGAGTTCTTCGCGGAAATTTTCGATCCGATCCTGAAATCTCGCATCGGGATGATAGAGGTCGAATTTATTGAGAAGCACGATGCATGGCTTGTGGGCATCAAGCACGATGCGGGCGATGCGACGATCCTGCGAAACAACACCAGAGGAAGCATCGATAACGAGCAAGCAGATATCAGCACGTTCGATTGATTTTTCGGAGCGCATCACGGAAAACACTTCGACGGAAGTATCGCGCCTCGTTCGTTTTCGGATGCCGGCTGTGTCGATCAGGGTGAAGTCCTGTCCGTTTCTCCGATAAGGAACATCGACTGCATCCCTGGTCGTCCCTGCGACATCAGAAACGATGCTGCGCTCGTCGTTGAGAATGGCATTGATGAGTGAGGATTTACCGACATTGGGTCGACCCACGAT
>Ga0055584_100002843_pt1 | contig 17160 bp, 10 predicted proteins | sample OSDHelmetaG_FD_58716 | JGI IMG/M metagenome (GOLD analysis project Ga0055584, IMG submission 58716) | Pelagic marine sediment microbial communities from the LTER site Helgoland, North Sea, for post-phytoplankton bloom and carbon turnover... | ecosystem: Environmental > Aquatic > Marine >... | reverse complement strand
TTGTAAAAATATATCTTGCTGATAATCAAACGAATACGATTTTCTAACGGAGTAATGATAATGGATATCTTTTTGAAAATAACAGTATATTTAAGATTATGTTGGCTATAATACCTTGTATTAATAAGGTGCAAAATTAAAAAATATACCTTTTGTTAAATCAATGTTGTACGCATAAATAAATTTTATTTATGCTAAATAAGCAACTATTTGCCTTTTTGTTGGTACAAATGACCGTTTGAGAGCGTTGTAAAAAAAGAAAACATTGAGTTGAATTAAATAATAGGCCGTTAAAATTACAAAATCACAATATCGCTTAACTTTATTGTTTTGATAATTAATCACTTAGATTATTAGTGTGGTTTGTTGATAATTTGGATGATCAAAGTGCTATAAGTATTGAAAGCTCTGGCGAATGTGCTGCTGTGATTTTTTATCTTTTTGTTGAAAAAGTAAACAACTAAAAAACTGATTTGTAAGAATCAGTCTGGTCAATCTCTGTTTAAAAAATGTTGATTCTTCTATTTTAAACCAATGATTTTTCTGAAAAAATCACCTGATAGGTGATCTATCGCTATCGGTTTTTTTAATTGACAATTAAAAAAGGCAAAATCAATGGACTATTAATTAAATATACATTATGAAATACATCTTACTAGTAGAACTTTTTCTGTTTCCAGTTTTAATGTTTGCTCAGCCGACTCGGTTGATGGTTCCATTTGAATCTTCAACGGGGGATGTGTATGAATATGCTTTGGCAGGAGGTTTGACCAATCCGCAGTTTTCGGAAATAGATTTGGATGGCGACGGTATTCAAGATTTGGTTTATTTTGATCGAGTAGGATTTACTATCGTTCCTTTTATAAATGGCGGAACGGCGAATACGGTAGACTATACTTTTGCTCCAGAATATGCCTATCGCTTTCCAAAAGTAGAAAACTGGATGTTATTAAGAGATTATAATTGTGATAACCTAGAGGATTTATTTGCCTATAAATATGATAATTTAACAGGTCGAGTAAGCATCACGGTTTATAAAGCGAGTCGGGATATAGAAAATAAAATTCAATTCTCCTTAGCTAAAAATAGTATAGAGTATACCTTGAGGGGATACAATCAGAGCTATAATTTGCTTAATTCTTCCGCCGATTTGCCAGCGGTGGACGATATTGATGGCGATGGCGACATGGATATTTTGAATTTCAACTCCTCTGGCGGGTATATAGAAATGTTTAGAAATGAATCGCAAGAAAATGGGTGGGGCTGTGATAGTCTGAACTATGTGCTTTATGATAACTGTTGGGGACGAATATATGAGAGTGGTGTAACGGAAGAGATTAGTTTGAGTCCGAGAATCGACAGTTGTGCAGGGTATCCGAATTGGAATCCTGCAAGAGGTGGTCGTCATGCGGGTTCTACCATCCTAAGTTTAGACATGAACAATGATGGCGTTAAAGAAATTATTTTGGGGGATTTATCGTTCTCAAACCTTAATTTATTAAGCAATGGAGGGAACAAAGATACAGCACATTTTACAGCGCAAGAGATGTTTTTTCCCTTGAATTCAATTTCTGCGAACATCGAAATTTTTCCTGCCGCTTTTTATGTAGATGTGAACAACGATGGGGCAAAAGATTTGGTCGCCGCACCCAATATTTTAGGAAATTCTAAAAACCTAGAAAATTGGTATTATAAAAATACAGGAACAGCTAATTTTCCAGTATTCACTTACCAAGAAAGTCAATTTTTAGTCGATGAAATGATTGATTTAGGTACTGGAGCTGCCCCTGCTTTTTGGGACTACAATGGCGATGGTCTTTTGGATATTTTAGTTGGAAATTACCATAAATATGTCAGCCCAGCCACACATGGTTGTTATTTGAGTTTGTATGAAAATGTAGGAACGGCGACACAACCCGCTTATCGTTTGGTTGATGAAGATTTTGCGAATATGAAGCAATACAATCTACGTCGTTTGGTGCCTACTTTAGCAGATATGGATGGTGATGGAGATAAAGATTTGTTGTTAGGTGACGAAGATGGATTCTTAATTTATTTGATTAATCAAGGTTCTGTTGTTAGTCCTAGTTTTCCTAGTTTGATTCCAAATTATTCGGGTATTGATGTTGGGCAAAATGCAAGCCCTCAATTAGTGGATGTGAACCGAGATGGAAAAATTGATCTGTTGATAGGGGAGCGGAATGGAAATACTAATTATTATGAAAATATAGGAACCGCCACTGCACCGAGTTTTTCAAGTACAGCAACTAGCGAAACTTTTGGGTTTATAGATGCAAAATTGCCAGGTTCTTCAGAGGGGAATTCAGCACCACAGTTAGTAGATATAAATGGGGAATATCATTTGTTTATGGGAAATGAATCGGGGGAAATTTGGCAATATACGAATGTTGATAACAATCTATTCGGCACGTTCACTCGCTTGAATACAACGACAGATAGCATTGATGAGGGAGAAGAATCTATTATCAGCATTGCTAATATTAATGGTGACGGTCAATTGGAATTTCTAATTGGAAATAAGCGTGGAGGTCTGGGACTGTATACCGAATATATTGTTTCCTCGGTAGACTTTGTTTCTGCTAGTAGTAATACTTTTTCTATCGCACCTAATCCTACGAGTGGGGCAATAAAAATTGAATTTGAAACGCTTATTAATGAAAATGTATTGCTTGAAGTAAGGAATATGTTGGGCCAGTTGGTCCTTCATAAAGAAGTCTGGTTGGAGCAAACTGCCGATTTGAATCTTCAAAAATTACCTACAGGAACTTATATTTTGAGTGTGGAAATAGATAACGTACAGCATATTGGTAAGTTGATGAAACAATAGAACGACAAAAAAAAGTGCCAGTGCCTTTTATTTCCTTGCAAAGAAAATCTTTTTTTAATTATAAAGCAGTAGTCCGTTAGGAAAGCGTATTTGATTGTCAATAAGATGAATTTTTACTATTCAAGTTTTAAAAAGATTGATTATCAAATAAATACAAGCTATTTTTGTGTTTTTCATAGCGCTCGAAGGCTCACAAAGTAAAAACTAAAAATCAACGGAGTATTAATAAAGAAAACCTATTATTAATTGTTATACAAAGATTAAATAAACATGAAAAGACTATCACTATTTATACTTCTGACTTGGGGGCTAAACGTTTTCGCACAATATACCCCAATGGAGATTCCACTAGTTAAAAATGGAACAAATCTAAAAAATGCTTGGGCAGGAGGTTTAAACTTACCACAGTTTTCGCCTGTAGATTTAAACAACGATGGCATAAAAGACTTAGTTGCCTTTGACCGAGATGGTCGTGTTGCGACTGCCTATATCAATCATGGAACGCCTGGGTTGGTCGATTATGAATATTCGGCAGTTTATACCAATCGAATACCAAATAATGTGCAAAACTTTATGCTATTTAGAGATTACAACTGTGATGGCATTGAAGATATTTTTGGGATGTACGCTGTTTATGGACAGGGGCTTGGAGTAGCAGTTTGGAAAGGTAGTTATGATGCAAATGATATGATTGTATATACTTTGGTAGAAGAGCAAATACGCTATGATGTAGGAGGCGGAAGTCCTTTTAATTATAAAATGTTTATTTATAATACCGATTTGCCAGCCATAGATGATATTGATGGCGATGGTGACATGGACATGTTAGCTTTTACATTGGACATTTGTTTTGGATCAAATGTATTTTGGTATAAAAATATGTCGGTAGAAAATGGACATGGATGCGATTCTATTGAGTTTTATTTGGAGACGCAATGTTGGGGCTTATTCCGAGAGACTGGAGACAGTAGTAAAGTTGATTTTGGACCAAGTACAGATAGTTGTTACGCTAATTCTTGGTACAACCAACGATTAGACCTTCGCCCTAGTTCGAGCAGTAGCTTGGAAGATCGAAACAATGGAAGAAACGGACGACATGTAGGAGCGAATGTAACAACCCTAGATTATAATGGAGATAATGTACCCGACATGGCTTTGGGAGGTGTTACGTTTAATAATATTAACATGGTTAATGGAGTCGATATTAACGATACTGTTTTGATTAATACACAGGATTATCACTATCCTGTATATGACAAATCAGTCGATATTTATACCTTTCCTGCCACGTTCTTTTTTGATGTTAATAATGATGGTTTAACGGATATGTTGGCATCGCCCTCAGAAATGGGAGTTGGGGAAGCGGTTATGGATAGTGTCGCTTGGTTTTATCAAAATACAGGAAGTAATGCCAATATGATTTTTGATTTTCAACAAAAAGATTTTTTAGTGGGAGAAATGTTGGACGTAGGGCAGTATGCCTTTCCTGTTTTAATTGATCATAATGCGGATGGCTTGATGGACATGGTGATTGGAGGCTATGGTCGTTGTCAACATGGAGGTACTTATGATTATGGAATGACCTTGTTGGAAAATACAGGAACTTTGACTAGTCCCTCATTTGAGTATGTAACGAATGATTATGCTGGAACAAATGCCTTGCAAGTGAATAATTTATATCCAACGGTGGGCGATTTGGATGGCGATGGCGATATGGATATGATTTGTGGTATGCAAGACGGAACGTTGGCCTTGTTTGAAAATACAGCAGGTGTTGGAAATCCTGTTGCTTGGGCTGCTCCTATACTTTCTTTTTCTAATATTGATGTTGGAGACCGAAGTGCGCCCCAATTGATTGACTTGGATCGAGATTCAGATTTAGATTTGGTCATCGGTCGCCAAGGTGGAATGATTCATTATTATGAAAATACGGGAACAGCTTCTACGCCTTCGTTTTCTTCTACTCCTACTTCAAGTATGTTAGGAGGCTATAGCATTCAGAATTTTAGCCGTACACCAATGCCTTTTGTTTATGATAATAATGGCTCTTACGAGTTGTTTATTGGGCATCAATTAGGGAATATTATTCAATTAGGGAATATTGATGGAAACATTCTAGGGACGTATGATACCTTATCGACCAATTTTAAGAACTTTTATCAAGGATGGAATACGCATATTTCTATGGCAGATTTGAACAACGATAATAAGTTAGATTATATCTTTGGAACAGGTCGTGGGGGAGTTGTTATTTTGGAAGAAAAAGATACACTAGTGACAAATGTTGTCATTGAAACAGTACAAAAGGTCGTGCATCTTTATCCTAACCCAGCAGACGAAGCTTTAAATATTAGTTTCTCAGCGCCTACTTCAGGAACCTTGCATTTGACGGTTTATAACGCTTTGGGGCAAATTGTCTTGCAGAAAACCACCACTAGTAATGGACAACATCACGCCTTGGATATTGCTCGTTTAGCAGCAGGAGTCTTGTTTTTAGATATTAAAACAGATGATTATCAAGAAGTAGTTCGCTTTGTTAAAAAATAAAAATCATCCCTGTTTTTAAGATTCAAAGACTAAAAAATAGCCCTTGAATGTTAAAGCAGAAATGATACTAAAAAAGTAGAAGCTGTTTAAAACTAGATTTTAAACAGCTTCTTTTTTTATGTAAAAATAAAAACAGGAAGGATAGTTACTAAAACAACATATCTTGAATGTAGCCTTCCGAGGTTTCTTCCTTTTTAGTTTTATTCTTGGCTTTCTCTTCTTCTTCTTCAGAAGGTTCAATTTCTTTGTGAACCGCTTTGACACTAATCAATTTGCTATCACTCAATTTATTTCCTAAAGATTTCCAGCCTTTAATGTCGATAAAATCAGACAATTTAAGTTCCCCGTCAATACTCTTAGAACGCCCTGCACGAACCTTGTATTCTACAATAGGATTGGGATGCAAAGAACCAAATAACAACTTGGTACTGACATATTCGTTGGGCAAGAAGTTGAATTTTTGATTCAAACTATTCGTTTCAACCTTAAATCGTTTGACATAAGTCGATTTGCGTTCTCCGTCATAATGAATCGAAGAAACGACCATGTTTTCATTCCATTTTTTAAGCCCAATAATTGCTTTAGGATCAAAGCGATTAGACAATTCATAATTGGTCAACTCATAGGAGCCATCTTGGTAAAGGGCAATGATTTTATCACCATCCCCAAAAGCACCAACATATTTGCCATAAGCAGAAGAATTAATTCGTCCAGTCGTGTCATCGTACCAAATTTTGATCGCCCCTAAAGTAGACGTTCCTTGTTGCGTGACTTTAATTTTTCGAATTGGATATTTAGTAATTGTATTTCCTCTAGAACTACGTCCCTTGACTGCCAAATCGGCAAAGTCATATTCAAACTCTTTCTTTTTTGCACTACAACTATGTGTCAGTAAGACACTAATTATTTCTGCCTCACCATTAGGATTCGCAGAGAAGTGCAACAGTTTTGATTTTTCTATTTTTGACGCAACAGGATATTTTTTATCTCTAGTAATTGCAGAAACGTTAAAACGTTTGGAATAATTAACGCCTTTAGTTAAATCAGCATAAACCATGTTATAAATCATCCGTTTATCTCCTTTCTTCCAGATCGCAACGTGGCGTGGATTTTTACCAATAAACACTTTGTCGGCAATCCGAACAACTTTATAGCTACCATCTTTGTAGAAAACAATTACATCATCAATATCCGAACATTCAGAAATTAACTCGTCTTTTTTGAGCCCATAGCCCATAAAACCTTCCTCTCTATTGATGTATAATTTTGCATTATTAACCACAACACTTGCCGCATTGATGGTTCCAAAGTTGGTGATCTCGGTTTTTCGTTCTCTACCTTTTCCGTATTTTTCTAATAAATTTTTATAGTAATCAATCGTGTATTCAACAATGTGAACCAAATGATGTGCTACCACTTTAAGTTCCTCTTCGATAGATTGAAGGATTTCATCCGCTTTGAACTTATTGTACTTAGAAATACGTTTGATTTTTATTTCAGTCAAACGAATCAAATCATCTTCGACCACTTCACGCATTAAACCTTTGGTAAAAGGTTTTAAGCCTTCATTAATTGCGGTTAAGACCTCTTCCCAAGACTCACATTCTTCTATCGCTTGGTAAATTTTATTTTCAATAAAGATCTTTTCAAGGCTAGATTGATGCCACTTATCTTCGAGTTCTTGCTTGCGAATCTTAAGTTCCCATTCCAACAAAAGTTGGGTTCTATCTGTACAAATTTGCAATAAATCCTCCACCGTTGTAAATATAGGTGTATCTTCATTAATAGTACAAGCATTGGGAGAAATAGAAACTTCGCAATCAGTAAAAGCATAAAGTGCGTCCATCGTCATTTCGGGAGAAGCACCAGCAGGCAATTCAATCAAAATTTCCACTTCCGCAGCCGTATTATCAACCACCTTTTTGATCTTAATTTTATTCTTATTATTGGCTTTGATAATGCTGTCAATAATACCCGTCGTGGTCGTTCCATAAGGGATTTCGGTCACGGTCAAATGTCGCTTGTCAATGATGTTAATCATAGAACGTACACGAACTTTTCCACCTCGTTTTCCGCCATTATAACTAGAGAAATCAGCCAAACCTCCCGTATGGAAATCAGGAAAAATTTGAACTTTTTTACCTTTTAATAAATTAATAGAAGCTTTGATTAATTCTACAAAATTATGAGGTAATATTTTAGTAGAAAGCCCTACCGCAATCCCTTCTACGCCCTGTGCCAAGAGCAAAGGGAATTTCATGGGAAGCATAATAGGCTCCTTTTTTCGACCATCATAAGAAAGTTGAAAATTAGTTGTTTTAGGATTGAAGGCAATATCCAAAGCAAATTTAGACAAACGGGCTTCAATATAACGAGAAGCCGCAGCACGGTCTCCTGTTCTAACATCTCCCCAGTTTCCTTGACAATCAATCATAAGGTCCTTTTGACCAATATGAACCAAGGCATCACCAATAGCCGTATCTCCATGTGGATGATATTGCATGGTTTGACCAATAACATTAGCCACCTTGTGAAAACGACCATCGTTCATTAAGAACATAGAATGCAAAATCCTTCGCTGAACAGGTTTTAAGCCGTCTTGTGCGGTCGGAATAGCACGTTCTAAAATAACATAGGAGGCATAATCTAAAAAATAATCTTTGTACATATCCTCGATAACATCTACTTGAATTATCTTGGAGGCATCCAGTTCATTTTCTTCCAAATTATCGTCTAAGTTTTCGTTGTTTTCTTCCATTCTAGCTTATTAGTTATAGAATATTTGATTTGCGAACACTTTTGGGAGTGTTGTTTTTTTTGAAAAAGGGATTTTAAGTAAACGGGCAAAAATATTTATAGATGAAGAGTAGTGTAAAAAGAATTAGGCTTTGACTATAAATTAATTTGAATGCTTACTTAGAATACGAATATACAACTTTTTGTTTGCTTTTGCATAAAAAAACAACAGAAAGTGTCACTTTTTTGTTTTATATTGTGATTTTATAAACAAATAAACTACTTTGTTTTGCTAAAGCCGCTAAAAATACCTTGTTCTAAGTGGGCTTATTTTGCCTTGGATCATTCGTAGCAAGTAATCTACTGCAATTAAGAACTTTTTATCAAAAAAATAAAAAATTAAACAAAGTATCCCTATTATTAATGTAATTTGTGCCCTTTTAAGTCTTGTGGCTCTTTAATTATCTGGTAGAGGCGTTTAAAATATAGGCTATTTTTAATAGTTATAAATTTAGCTGTGCTGCTACTTCGTGGTGAATATCAGTTTTAAAAACGAGCCTTGTTTATAAGAATCAGTACTTCGTGGGGTTTTTAGTTTTTTAATAAAAAAACATAAAAAATAGCTTGTATTAGGTTGGTTATCAGTTTTTTTTTTAGCTTAAAAGATGCTTAGTTGATGATTAATAAAATACGATTCCTACACGAAGTATAGTAAGAATAAGAAATACGATTTATTTACTATTTAGTTTGATAATATCATGGAATCTGGTCAAAAATACGATTTTAAAGCAGGTGCAATGCTTTTGATAGACAAGCCACTAGAGTGGACTTCTTTTGATGTAGTGAATAAGGTTCGCTATGCTTTAAAAAAAGCCTTGAATGTACGAAAAATCAAAGTAGGACATGCTGGAACTTTGGATCCGCTAGCCACAGGATTGTTAATACTTTGTACAGGAAAATTTACTAAAAAAATTGATAGCTACCAAAGCCAATACAAGGTTTATGATGGAACGATTCGCTTGGGCGCAACAACGCCTTCGTACGATGCAGAAACGGAAGTCAATGCCACCTTTCCATTAGAGGGGATGACGAATGAAATGATTCAAGAGGCTGTGCCGCATTTTATAGGTGAAATTGATCAAATTCCGCCAATGTTTTCAGCCATAAAAGTAAATGGGCAGCCTTTGTATAAAAAAGCTAGAAAAGGGGAGGAAGTGAAAATTAAATCCAGAAGAATCACGATTCATGATTTTAAAATAACGGATATTCGCTTGCCAGAAGTAGATTTTGAAGTAAAATGTAGCAAAGGAACTTACATTCGTTCTTTGGCCTATGATTTTGGTCAAAAGCTAGACAATGGCGGTTATTTAACCAAACTAAGACGCACGCACATTGGAGAACACGCCTTGACCGATGCTTGGCAACTAGATGATTTAATTGCACATATCCAAGAAAATTATCATCCAGAAGAGACCGAGTAGCCTCATCAAAAGGCTTCTTTTTTAAGCTCTTGCACGGCCGTTACAACTCTGTCTGGATAATCAGAAATTAGTCCAGCAACGCCCATTTGGATCAGTCGATGAATGTCTGTTTTTTCATTGACGGTCCAAGGGATAATTTTTAGATTATGAGCTTGTGCATAAAGCATCATATCGGCATCAATTTTTTGAAAAGAAGGACCATAAACAGGCGGCATAAAGCCTAAATCCTGTATGTTTTCTGCGGCAGTTTTATCATTATCTACCAAAAAGGAAAGCCTTAATTCGGGTGCTAATTGACGGGCAATACGCATACACTCAATGTCAAAAGATTGAAATTGGCTGCGTTGCAGTACTTTTTTTTCTCTTAGAATATCAATAATTAAGCTTGAAAATTCAAGCCCATTGGGATGAAATTTTCCATCATCTGCTGGAAGTCGTTTCACTTCAATATTATAAGAAATCGGCAACAAGCCATTTTGTTGCGTATACCATTCCATCGCATCAATCATATCTCTTAGCGAAGGTTTGTAGGTTCGCATAGGGCGTTGTGTTGGAAAACGAGGATGCCCAATACTGCCACAATCAATTTGCTTGATTTGAGCATAAGTCATCTCGTAAAGGTTGTAGCTTTTTTCGTTTTCGGGACTTAATATTTGACCGTCTGGAGCCAAACAAATCTCATGATTCAACCAAGGTTCATGCGAAACTAAAACTTCTTTATCTTTCGTCACCACCACATCCATTTCCAAGAAATGGCAACCCATGTCAATTGCCTTAAAAAAAGCAGGAATCGTATTTTCGGGCAAATAACCTCTGCAACCTCGATGACCGTGTATTGTGAACATATTTTAATTGAAATTTAGGATACTATAATTAATACTCCGTTGATTAGCTGCGCTGAGCCTTTGTTACTACGTGAGGTCGCTACGCTTAGTTCGGGTTTCTAACGGAGTAATGATAATCATATTTGATAAAGAAATCAGAATGCTTGTAAATTATAAACAACGCCCCAATAAAACCGCTAATTTATAAAGCATACGTGCCCCAACATTGCCATCCCATTCACTAGCACTTCCGACTTCGCACAAATCAAAACCAATAATCGTACGACCACTACTGATAATTTGATGCAAGAGATGAACCGCTTCCATAAACGCTAAACCTTCGGGCACAGGCGTTCCCGTATTGGGACAAAGTTTTGGGTCTAAGCCATCAATATCAAAACTAATATAAACCTTTTGAGGCAGTGAATCAATAATTTGTTGACAAATTTCGTGGTAAGTTTGAACCTGCATATAGACTTGCTCCCGAATATAGTTCATACCATATAAAGTCACCCTATTGCTGTGGGCATGTACATAGTCAAATTCATCTTGGCAAGCATCTCGAATGCCTACTTGTGTGAGCTGCGTAATTTGAGGGATTTGTTCTAAGACATTATAAAAAATAGAAGCATGAGAATAGGTGAAATCTTCATAAGCTACCCTTAAGTCAAAATGAGCGTCAATTTGCAAAATTCCAAATGCTCCTTCTTCCTCTGCCAAGGCTTTTAAATAACCAAAAGGCACGCTGTGTTCGCCTCCAACTAGCCCAATTTTTTTTCCTTTTTTTAAGAACGCTTTTGTTTGTTCATAAACCCAAGTATTGAGCTGTTCCGAATTTTTATTGACCCGATCAATTAAACTAGGATCAATTGGTTTGGCTTGTTCCAAATTGTCAATATGCTTCGTCGCTAAAATCCGTGTTGCATCGCTTAGAGCTTGTATCGACGCATCAATAGGAGCCATATAAATGGGCGTTTCCCAAGCATTTCCAAACTTCCAATCGACCAAATCCAATTGATAAGAGGCCTCCAAGATGTTGCTAGGACCAAGGGCCGTTCCTGCGGCATAAGAAACCGTAGCTTCCCAAGGAACAGGCAGTAAGATGATTTTAGCCGTTTCTTCGTTGTAGGGAAGTCCTATGAAATTACCATTTTTGATGGCATAGCCGTTAGGATCAAATTCTTTTTGCATGGATCAGAAAATTTATATTTTGGAAGTAGTAAGATGAGATTTCAAGGTTCTTATTTCAGATACTTAAGTAACGAAAAAAATAATGGATTGTTCTAAAAAGCGAACGAAAAATGCTTAAAACTCGCCCAAAGAATTTCGAGAAAGCTTCTAGGTGAAATTAGTTTAAACTTAGAGAGATAATATTTACTTTTTAAGCCAAGAGCCTGTTTATTCTTCGTATCTTTAACACCTTGTTATGGTATTAATAACCGTAGATAGCCGAATTATAAAACAAAAAAATAGAGATGACACAACATAGAAAAAGAGATAAAAATTTAGGACTGGCAGAGCTTATTGCGATTGCTTTAGGGGGAATGGTTGGTGGTGGTATTTTTACCGTACTTGGCATTTCCGTAACAATGATTGGAACTTTGACACCGATTGCAATTATTGTTGGCGGTTTAATTGCGTCTTTGGCGGCTTATTCCTATGTTAAATTAGGTTTGTATTATAGAGACGAAGGGGCAACCTATTCTTTTTATAAAAAAACATACCCTGGCTCACGTTTTTCGGCTTCTGCGATTGGGTGGTTTATTATTTTTGGCTACATAAGCACGTTGGCTTTGTATGCCTACACCTTTTCTTCTTATGCAATTAGTAGTTCTGATTTTGCAGACAATATTTGGGCTCGAAAAGGGATTGCAATTGCGGTGATTGGGCTTTTTACGTTCATAAATATTTGGAGTGTCAATGGAATGGGGAAAATTGAAGATTTGATGGTTTATACCAAACTAGTCGTTTTGACAATTATTTCGGTTGTACTCATGCAAAATGGAAGAACCGATTTTGCCACCTTCATGGGCGATATGGCACTTGATGCGGAACAGTCTAGCATTTTTTCCATCTTAATTGTCGCTTCAATTACCTTTGTTTCTTACGAAGGTTTTCAGTTGGTTATTAATGCGGTTGACGAAATGAAAGACCCAGAAAAAAACATTCCGAGAGCGATTTATGCGGCGATTGCTTTAGCGATCTTAATTTATGTTGTCATTTCATTAGGGGCCTTGTTTGCCATTCCGACAGAAGAAATTATCAAAAATAAAGAATATGCCTTGGCAGCAGGAGCAGGGGACGTATTGGGATCTTTAGGAACAAATCTTGTTATTTTTGGAGCTATTTTGGCAAGTAGTAGTGCGATTAGTGGAACTCTTTTTGGTTCGTCAAGACAAATGGCGGTGGTTGCCAAGGACGGTTATTTTCCTCATTGGTTGGCGATTAGAAAAAACAACAGTCCACAGAATGCAATTATAGGAATCGCCCTTGTTTCTAGTTTTTTAATTCTAATTGGTGGGCTTGAATTGATCCTTGAATTTGGAAGTATTACGTTTCTTTTAGTTTCTTTATTAATGGCAATTGCAAATTATAAAATAAGAGATAAAACAAATTCTTCAACCTTCCTAACTTTATTGTCTATGATTGGATTAGGTTTTGGAGGTTTGTTGATTTTGTATTATGAATTTACAAATAAATGGGAGCAAATGCTTGCGATCATTATCCTTTATATTATCCTTGGGATTTGTGCTTGGTTTTTTGCCAAAAAACAAGCGAAAATAGAAGGCGAGATAGGACTTTAATAAGAAATATGCCTTAGGAACTCATTGACGTAGGTCAAGCGGAGGATGAAAATTGGATTAAACCTTGTAGGGTAAGAATAGTCGAAGTAGACGATTCTTATCGTACAAGGTTTTTTTATTCACAAAGAACGAATGATAACATAGAATGACAGAAGAACAAAAAATACAACATTTATACTGGCGAGCAGGATTTGGTTTGTCTCCTACCGCCTTTCAAAAAAAAAGAAAACAGCCTTTGAATAAGATTATTAAAGATTTATTCAAAGACGCTAAAAAAATACAGCCTGTTCAGAGGCCAGACTATAATATACCTTCTTGGGACGTGTTGAAGGTAATGAGCAAAGAAGATCGTCTAAAAAAGACCAGAGAAATTCAAAAATTAACCCCAGAAATTAATTTAAACTGGGTGCGCCAAATGACTTCGGACGACTATAGTTGTCTACAAGAAAAAATGACGCTGTTTTGGCATGGGCATTTTGCTTGTGAATCCAAGCGGTTTGATTATGCGGCGAGTCAAATTAATAGCATTCGTCAAGACGCTTTAGGGAATTTTAGAGATTTGGTTTTGGCAATATCCAAGGATACGTCTATGATTTTGTATTTGAATAATCAGCAAAATAAAAAGAACAAACCGAATGAAAATTATGCTCGGGAGCTGATGGAATTATTTACAATTGGTAGAGGAAACTATACGGAACAGGACATTAAAGAAGCGGCTAGAGCCTTTACAGGTTGGTTTTCGGATCGAGGAACGGGCGAGTTTAAATTCACAGAACGTCAACATGATGCGGGCTCAAAAACCTTTATGGGGAAGACGGGAAATTGGAATGGGGATGATATTATAGACTTGATTTTGGACCGAAAAGAAACGGCTACATTCTTGGCAACGAAGGTCTATCGTTATTTTGTGAATGAAAAAGTAAAGGATGAAAATGTTGCGCTCTTAGCGAATATTTTGTATCAGTCTAATTATAATATTGGAACGATGATGCAAACTTTATTTGAAAGCGACTGGTTTTATGCAAAGGAAAATGTAGGCGTGAAAATTAAATCTCCGATTGAGTTATTGGTCGGAATGGGCAAGGTTTTGAACTTGCAATTTGGAAATGCAAAATCGGTCTTGTTTCCTCAAAAGTACTTAGGACAAATTTTATTTAAGCCGCCCAATGTTGCGGGTTGGCCTGGTGGAAAAACTTGGATTGATAATTCTACTTTAATGTTGCGAATGAATTTTGCGGCAGTTGTTTTTCAGCGTGTCGAGTTGGCTTTAGAGCTAAAAGACGAACCCGAAGAACCCAAATCAAGGCAATTAAAGAACTTGGATATATCGGGCGATATTGTCGCCTTGACGAAGGCCTTTTCAAAGGTGAAACTAGCTAATTTAGGGCTAGAGTTAGAAGCCTATCTTTTGCAAACGCCATTTAGAACACAAGATTCATTCATCGAAACTTTGGCAAAAGAAGCAGACACCAGCGAAGGGCAAATCAAAGCTTATGTGCTGGGGCTAATGAGTTTACCTGAATATCAAGTTTGTTAGAAATAGGTCTTTATTGCATTTTTAAGCCACAAAAAATAGAACTAAGATGAAACATATATCTCGTCGTAAATTTGTCAAGCAGTCCAGTTTTGCCACGGCAGGAACCTTATTATTACCTAGATTTTTAAATGCCTTTGATCAACATTCCATTCAAAAAAATAAAAATAGAAAATTAGTCGTCGTGCAATTTTCTGGCGGCAACGATGGCCTAAATGCCATTGTTCCTTATACCAACGATGTGTATTATAAAAGTCGCCCAAGCATTGCCGTGCCTCCCAATAAGGTCTTGAAAGCAAATGATACCTTAGGTTTTAATCCGAAGCTGAAGGTTTTGCAAAATCTTTACGATAGTGGCGATGTTTGTATTATTAATAATATAGGATACCCAGATCCAGACCGTTCGCATTTTAGGTCGATGGATATTTGGCATACGGCCAGTGCCTCCAATGAGTTTTTGTCAACAGGTTGGTTGGGGCGTTATTTGGATGGAAATTGCGAAGATTGTCAAAATCCACACCATGCGATTGAGGTAAACGATAGCTTAAGTTTGGCATTAAAAGGAGCTCAAATGAATGGTTTTGCAATGAAAAACCCAGCGCAACTTAAAAATACAACCCGTAGTAAAATTGTGCAAGCAGTTGCCCAACATCACCACGATCACGAACACGAAGAAAATGTGGCTTATTTGTACAAGACTTTAGCAAATACAATCGCTTCGGCAGATTATATTTACGAAAAATCAAAAATTTATACTTCTAAAGTTGCGTACCCAAAAGGCAAATTGGGTAAAGAATTAAAACAAGTCGCAGAGTTGATTATTTCAGAAGCCGATACGCAAATTTATTATGTCACTTTAAATGGTTTTGATACACATAATAATCAAGTAAATACGCAAGAACGCTTGCTTCAAGGCTATTCAGAAGCGATGTCTGCTTTTGTGAAAGACTTAAAAGAGAACGATAAATGGGACGATACTTTAGTAATGACCTTTTCCGAATTTGGGCGTAGAGTGGCTGAAAATGGTAGTCGAGGAACCGATCATGGCGCTGGAAATAATCTTTATTTGATGGGAGGGAAGCTTAAAAAGCAAGGTTTTTATAATGAAGGACCAGATTTGATAAATTTAGAAAAAGGAGACGTGAAATATACGGTTGACTTTAGAAATGTCTATTCGACGATTCTCAAAGATTGGTTGAAAACAGAGGATCAAGTTGTTTTGCGAAAAACGTTTAAGTCTTTGGGCTTTATTTAGACTATAGAAGAAGGGGGAACTAGATTGAAGAATCGAAGAAAGAACCGAAGAAAGAACCGAAGAAAGTAAAAAACTTGTATTTTGCGGCAAAAGAAAAAAAAAGCAAAATATGAAACAATATTTAGACTTACTAAAGCATATTCAAACGGATGGTATTTCTAAAGGAGATCGCACGGGAACAGGAACAAAGTCTGTTTTTGGTTACCAAATGCGTTTTAATTTAGAAGAAGGTTTTCCATTGATTACAACAAAAAAAATCCACTTAAAAAGTATTATTTATGAACTATTGTGGTTTTTAAAGGGAGATACAAATGTTAAATATTTGCAAGAAAATGGCGTGCGAATCTGGAACGAATGGGCAGATGAGAAAGGCGAATTAGGTCCTGTCTACGGCAAGCAGTGGCGAAGTTGGGAAGGCTCTAAGGGCGAGACGATTGACCAGATTCAAGAGGTCATTCACACCTTAAAAACAAACCCTAATTCTCGTCGAATTATTGTCAATGCATGGAATGTAGCCGAGTTGCCAGAAATGGCTTTGTCTCCTTGTCACACCATGTTTCAGTTTTATGTTGCCGATGGAAAATTGTCTTGCCAATTGTATCAACGTAGTGCCGATTGCTTCTTGGGCGTTCCTTTTAATATTGCTTCTTATGCTTTGTTAACCATGATGATAGCGCAGGTTTGTGATTTGGGTTTGGGCGATTTTGTCCATACCTTTGGAGATGCACATTTGTACAACAACCACTTAGAACAAACGGAATTGCAATTAAGTCGAGCAACCAGAGATTTGCCGACTATGAAAATTAACCCTGCTGTGAAATCCATTTTTGATTTTGAATACGAAGACTTTGAATTAGTGAATTACAAGCCTCATCCACACATAAAGGGAGCGGTGGCGATCTAATAACTCCATAACTTTTTTATGAAAACCCCTTTCAGTAATTTGTAACATTCTTATAAGAAACAAATAAATGAAACAGCTATTCGTACTATTAATAATGTTGGGAGGTATTGCCACTAATCTTTTGGGGCAAATAGAATCTAGTGGAAAAAAAGCAATTCAAGCCATTTATGTAGAAACAGGACCCAAAATAGATGGTGTCTTAGATGATGCTGTTTGGGGAAATGCTC